>Ga0209066_10001061_pt1 | contig 37605 bp, 33 predicted proteins | sample All_14_2_FD_187198 | JGI IMG/M metagenome (GOLD analysis project Ga0209066, IMG submission 187198) | Freshwater microbial communities in response to fracking from Pennsylvania, USA - Allegheny Zone_MetaG_DW_15 (SPAdes) (version 2) ... | reverse complement strand
TATCCCGACTCGAGAACCCCGCCGGACCGATCCCGCACATCACCGTCACCGGTCGACGAGTCCGCGGCCGATTGAACAGGGTCTGCACCACGAGGAACGTCATGTCGTGCAGCACGACATCCGCGGGCTCCTCCCGCAAGATCTCTTCGAGCCGCACCGCCGCCGGCCCCGCCGGCTCAACGAACGCCCGCTCGACTCCGCGGTTAATCGTCGCAAGCCCCCGATCGCGCTCGTCATCGCCAGCACCGATCCCATCGAGCGTGTCGGCTTCGGGCGGCAGCTCCAGAAAACGGATGCCGGCCTGCGTCACCATCCGGGCATAGTTCTTGCCCGTCAGCATCCGCACATCCCAGCCGCGGCGCTTGAGCTCCTGCGCGACCACCAGAAGCGGACCCACGTGCCCGACGGCGGGCATGCTGCACAGCAGCGCGGAAGAAGTCATTGTTCGCTCCAGAGAAATCCACCCGCCCGCGACGATGCCGGAGGCGGACTAAGACGTGGCGCCGAGATTCTCGGCAAGATGAACGAGCTGGGCGATGAGCCAGACTCGGTAAGAGGCGACATCCCACCCGCGCACGACGGTGAAATGCGTCCACGGATCCGGGCCGGTGAGAAGCCCCAACACATCGGCGGCGAGCGCAACCTGATCAGCACGGATACGCCCGCGATCGAGGAACCACCCCGCGGCGATCGTCATGTCGCGATGCCGCCGCTGCTCAAGATCGAGATACGCCGCACGCACCTCGTCATCGCTGTCGGCTGCGGCAAGCATCGCCCGCACAATCCCCGCCGACCGCTGATTCGCATCGATGAGAAAGTCGACATACCGCGCGATAGCCGTGTCGGTATCCGGCTCGCTCATGATCTCGATCAGCGCCGGCCGCTCGGCCAGCGAATGACGACCCTCATCACCGGCGAACGTGCGCTCGAACGCCGCGATCAGCAGGGCATGCTTCGGCCCGTTCAGATGAACCGTCGGCACCGACACCCCAGCCTCAGCAGCGATCGCCTTGATCGAGGTCGCCACATAGCCATCACGAATGAACAGTCGACCTGCAGCGTCGACGATGTTCGCACGGGTCGCCGCGGCATCGGCTCGCCGTTGGGGTGAGTGATAGCTACGGGCCACGACAGAACGCTACTTCGCCGCCACCCGCACCCGCGCACGAGCGATCAGAAGACCGGCAATGATCTGCGCGATCGTCGACACGAAGTACGCCGTCGCGAGCACGGTCTCACTGTCACTCGCGTTGATCGTGATGCCGAGCGCAATGCCGACGAGCGCCAACACGAGGATCGCCCACCGCGCCGCACCCTGCAGCACGCCGACCGCCGAAATCATCGCACCGCCGACCAGCAGCAGGATGCCCTGAACCGCGCTCATCGCGAAGAGGAACGCCTCAGCTCCCGGCGCCAGCGACCCGGCATCCGTCAGCAGATACGCCACGAGCAGATACATGCTCTGGTTCGCGAGGAACGTCGCTCCGAACCCGAGCAGCGCAAGCTTGCCGACAAGCGACGCACCGACAGCACCAGCACCATCGCCCCGCCCAAGCGCCAGCGGAAACATCGCGACGACGTGAGCCAGCGTGCTCGCGAGGAACAGGATCCAGAACGCCGTCGCGGCCGTGGCAGCGGTGGCGACATCGGTCCAGACCTCCAGGGCGGTAGCCGCGGTCAGCAGCACCCCACCGGTGGCGATCAGGATGCCGGCAGTCCGCACCCAGCGTGGCCGGTGAGCGGTCCTCGTGGGTGCGGATCTCGAGAGGGTTGACGTCGCGGTCATGGAGACTCCTGGTGGCTACCGAAGGCGGAAGGGGGCCGATACGCGGTGCCAGTGCGGCGTCCGCAATTTGACTATAGCAGCGTATAACCGAATTGCGAACACTCGCCCGTGGAGACTCAGAGACGCGTCTCGCGGGCGGACGTCAACCGATAGCGACGTCGCGGCCAGGCGCCACAGCAGTCCGCTCGACCCCTGCCGGTGCGGCGACTCTGGCAGCACGCCGGGAACGGCGCACGACACCAGCGAAACCAGGCAGGTCTCCGATGTAACGCTTCACGAGGCGCCCCGGTTCGGTCATCATCCGGTGAAGAAACTCCAGGTTTGCTGCCTGCATCCACCGAGGCGCTCGGGCGACCTCACCCGCAAGGAAGTCGACACCGGCACCTACCCCCAGATATACGGCGGGAACACCAGCAGCCGCCATCAGCTGCAACGCAAGAGCCTCCTGCTTCACAGCTCCGACTCCGATCAAGACGAGATCTGCCCGATGAGCTCGGATCTCACGCGCGAGTACCGTCGGCGCATCAGGATGAGCCAGGAATGCCTGCGATGCTTCGTTACTGCGAACGTTCCACCCCGCCGAGGCGAGTCGGGCCGCCGCGCGTCGACTCGCGTCACTCGAGGATCCGCCGATGAGGAACAGGCGGCGCCCGGCAGCGTCCACCTCTGCGAGCCGCTCGAGAATTCCGCTGCCAGTGGTGCGGTCGACGACCTCGGAACCGAGCGAGCGAGCGAGACTCACCACAGGCCAGCCGTCCGCGAGGTGAAGATCAGCTCGCCGATAGGCAGTGCCGAGCATCTCGGAGCGCTGCAGCATAGCGAGGTGGTTCATGTTCGGAGTGACCACGAGCCGTGGGCTACCTGCAGACAGGGCGCCACGGCGCGAGAGGATCAGATCGACAACCTCAGCCTCAGAAAGCGCATCGATCGTGAAGCTCGCGGTGGCAGTCACGATCGGCTGAGCGTCCTCGGGTGCGCGCCGCGAGAAGCCACTAGCGCGGTCTCCGGTGCGAGCCGGCCGCGAGTCGATGATTGTCATGGAAGTCTCCGAAGGTCACGCACAACCGCCGCGGGAGGCGGATGTTTCGCAGCACCAAAAGTAGCCACCCCACCGACGGAAAACTGGGCAGTGTTGCCCGAGGGAATCCGCAAGATTCGACCCCCGCCTTGAGGCGTTCTTGAGGATCGATCAGCGAGCACGCCGCGACGCTCAGGCGACGACGCTAACCCCGTCACTCTCCCGGCCGCTCGAGCGCAGCCCGACGGGTCGCTGAGCGATCCCCGGCGACCCACCGCTGCCCGAACCGCCAGCCCGACGGCGCGCATCGTCGGCGCGCGCAGCACGAAGCGACTGCCGCACAACCGAGAAATACGGAGCGACATCGCCGACGTATCGACGGATCATCGGCCCAGGACGAACGAGAATGCGGTGGAAGAACTCGAGGTGCACCCGCTGCATCCACACCGGTGCGCGAGCAACCTCATCGGCGAGGAAGTCGATGGCCGCCCCCACCCCGAGGTACACCGCCGGAGCTGTGCTCTCCCGCATGAGCGCGAGTGCGAGGACTTCCTGCTTGATCGCGCCGAGCCCGACCAACACGATGTCGGGCTGAAACTCATCAGCCAGGGCTGCCAGGTCAGCAATGCTCTCGTCTCGAGCTAGCCACTCGGCGCTCGCCTCATGCGAACGCACTGACCAGCCGGCCTCCACCAACCGTGCTGCGGCACGTTGGCTCGAGGCGAGCGTCGAGCCCCCGATGACAAGAATCCGCCGCCCCTCCCCCTGCAATTTCGCGAGCCGCTCAACGATCCCGCTCCCCGTCGTACGCGCGAGAATCTCGACGCCCAGCAACTGGGCCAGCCGAACGACCGGCCACCCATCAGGCAGATACAGGTCTGCCCGGCGATACGCCTCGCCCATTTCCGGGGAGGACTGCAAGATAGCGAGGTGATTCATATTGGGCGTCACGATGAGCTTCGGTGTTCCCGCTGCCAGAGGAGCGCCCCGCGTCAGGAGAAGCTCGATGATGTCCAACTCGGTGTGCGCGTCAACGCGAAATGTCGCGTTGGCCGTGACGATGGGATGCGAGAACTTACGTTTCGCACGGCGCAACGAATAGCTGAATATTCGCTTGTCTGAGCGCCATGGGTATCGCGGTTGAGCGCCATTTGCTGGTCGACGCGATGGTGTCGTTGAGCGCCACTGATTATTCGGGTTCGGCGCCACCTTCCTAGGCTCCTTCTGCCGCGTGGCTGATCACGCGGCAGAAGGAGTAGTTCGGATGGTACGCAGGATCAAGGCGAAGCTGGTGCTCCGGCTTCGCGCGGAGGGGCTCACGGGGCGGCAGATCGCGGCGCAGGGCATGTCTCGGCACTCGGTGGCGGCGGTGCTCGATGCCGCCGACCGGGAAGGGATCGGCTGGGACGACGTTGCCGATCTCGAGGAGGCGGAGGTGTATGCGCGGCTGTTCCCCGGGCGCGGTGAGCACGAGAGCGTTCACGGGCAGCCGGACTGGGAGAAGGTGCATCGCGAGCTCGCCCGGGTCGGGGTGACGTTGAAGCTGCTGCACGGCGAGTACGTCGACGCCTGCCGGAGCAGGGGTGAGACGGCGATGGGCTATGACCGGTTCTGCAAGACCTACCAGCGGCACGTGCTGGTGATCGGCGCGGCGTCGCGGGTGGGTCACAAGGCCGCTCAGACGGTCGAGGTCGACTGGTCGGGGAAGACGATGGCGCTGACCGATCCGGTCACGGGCCAGGCGACGCGGGTCTACTTGTTCGTCGCGACGCTGCCGTTCTCGAGGTACTCGTTCGTCGAGCCGACGCTCGATATGCGGCAGGAGACCTGGTTGCGTGCGAACGCGGCGATGTTCGACTGGTTCGGCGGGAGTGTTCCTCGGATCGTCCCGGACAACCTGAAGACGGGAGTGATCAAGCACCCGGCGGAGGGTGAGGTGGTTCTCAACGACGCGTATCGGGAACTCGCCGCGCATTACTCCGCGGCGGTGCTGCCGGGCAGGGTCGCGAAGCCGAAGGATAAGGCGAGCGTTGAGGGCACGGTCGGGAACGTCGCTACCTTCGTGATCGCGGCGCTCCGCGATCGGCGGTTCGCGACGCTGCCGGAACTTCGGGCCGCGGTCTATGAGCGGGTCGCCGCTTACAACGCCGAGCCGTTCCAGAAGCGCGCCGGGTCGAGGCTGGGCGTGTTCGAGGCGGAGGAGAAGCCGCTGCTGCGGCCACTGCCAGCCGTCGGGTTCGAGATCTCCCGATGGCTCTACGGACGCAAGGTCCAGCGCAACGGGCACGTGGTGTTCGAGCGCAACTTCTACTCCGTCCCCTACGCGAACATCGGCCGGAACGTCGATCTGCGCATCACCGACACGACGTTGGAGGTGTTCGCCGGCGACCAGCGCCTCACCAGCCATCTCCTCACCCCGACAGGGGTGATCAACGAATACCGCACCCACGACAGTGACCTGCCCGACGGCCCGCAGTATCGGCAATGGGACGCCCCGAGGGTCCGGGAATGGGCAGCCAGGATCGGCGAGAACACCACCACGATCGTGAACCGGATCTTCGAATCGGTCCCCGTCGACGAGCAGGGCCTCGACCCCGCACTGGCAGTGCTCAGGCTCACCCGCCGCTACTCCAGCGCGCGTGTCGAAGCCGCCGCCGGCGTCGCCCTCGCATCGCGGGTCCGCTCACCTCGTTACGCGCATCTGCGGTCGATCCTCGACAGCCGTCAGGACGACCCCGGCAGCAGTGACGCCTGGACGACACCCGGAACCCCGCCCGAACCGGCCGGCTACGTCCGCGGCGCCGACTACTACGCGGGAGGCGCTCGATGAGCCGGCTCGATTCGGAGACGAAGCGGAAGCTGCGAGAGATGGGCGTCTCCTCGCTGGTCGACGCCCTCGACCTCCAGGACGACACCCTCACCCTCGGGATGGTGTTCGAGGAGCGGATCAAGCTCGCCGTCGACGACGCGCATGCCGCGTTCACCCACTCCAAAGTTGAAGGCCTCATCCGGCGGGCCGGACTCCGCTACCCGAACGCGGACCTCCGCAGGGTCGACATGCTCGAACAGCGCGGCCTGGACCGCGGTGTGATCGCGCAGCTCGGGACCTGCCAGTTCATCACCCGGCAGCAGAACGTCGTGTTCCAAGGCTTCACCGGATCCGGGAAGTCCTACCTCGGGTCAGCGCTGGCAAAACAGGCCTGCCAACACCGCTACCGGGCCCACTACATCCGCATGCCCGACCTCGAAGAGAGTTGGGCGACCGCGAAGGACCGGCCAGCGGGGAGGGAGAAGTGGTTGCGGAAGTACTCCACATTCACGCTCCTCGTGATCGACGAGTGGCTCCTCGATCCGCCGACCGATGACGTCCGGAGCATGCTGCTCGAGCTCCTCGAACGGCGATACGACAGCTCATCGACGGTGTTCTGCACTCAGTACGCGAAGAAGGACTGGCACCAGCGCCTCGGCTCCGGAGTTCACGCCGACGCGATCATGGACCGCATCGTCCACAACACCCTCTGGATCGAGACCGGCGAGGTGAACATGCGCGAACACACCGCCACCACCAGCTGAACCGGGCCCGGTGAGCGCGGCTCCCGCGGGGGTGGCGCTCACCGGCAACAATCGCTGGCGCTGAAACCGAATATCAAGCGGCGCTGAGAGTGAATATCCCATGGCGCTCAGAGGTCCGAATACTCAACGACGTGGTGATCTCCGATTGGACCGCTTCGGCTGCGCCCGAAGAGTAGCCCGCGTTCGGCGACCAGCGAGCGGCAAGCTTGCATGCGCCGTGAGAGGGCGGTCTGCCTGAGATTTCGAGCAAAGAGCCACGGGAATACAACATGCAGGGGGCAGGGGTTCGAGTCCCCTCAGGTCCACGCAGCGAAGAAGGGCGCCCATGTGGGCGCCCTTCTTCGCTTGCGCGGAGTCGTACGCGCCTGTCCTAGAACCAGGTGAAGGGGACGATCACCGTCAGTCCGAGGGCAAGCAGGAAGATGCCACTGCTCACGCCGATGAGAATCCACTGCGCTCGACGGTTTCGGATCACTGCGGCGATACCGAGAAGGAAGAGCGCGATTGCCATCAACACTGTGTTGAGCGTCAGTCGATCGCTGTACTGATTTGCCTCGTCACCCTGAGCGAGCAGGGCCTTTGCAGCAGTATCCGCGTCAGACCACGCGCCGAACAGTGCGTCCTGGTAATCCTCCGAAGCCTGCGGGTCGGTGTACGTGGTCGGGTCGGCCTCGTTTTCGGCCTGGGCCCACGCGATGGCGGCGTCGAGGTCTTCCGAGACGCTCGTGAAGTACAGCTGGTCGTACTTCTCGGATGCCGCGGCGGCGACATCCGGGTCGGCGCCCTCCATCTCGATCTGATACTCCGAGAGGCGCGTGAGTGTCTCGGCATCCTGCACGTACTGCTGGTTTGCCTCCAGGTAGATGGACTCCGCCTCGGTCTGGGCCGCTCCGCCGCGTGAGTACGCCGCTGCCTGCTGACCGCCGTACAGGGCGGCCTCGAACGAGACGTATGCGGTGGCAACAGAGACCACACCAAGAAGGATGACGATGAGGAGCTGGAGGTCCTCGAAGAATGAGCGTCGGCGCGACGATACTGCGTCGGAAGATTCGGGCATGAGCGAGATCGTACTGCCTCGGCGAGGTTGCCGATGTCACCCTCGGGGCCGTGGAAATCCTGCTCAGCTGTAGACCGAGGTAATGCCCAAATACTCCTCGAGCGACAGCCCGCTGTTGTACACCGCCGTCGCGGTGTCGACGCCGAGGTAGCGCAGGTGCCAGGGCTCCCAGATGTATCCGGTCACGCCCTCTTTACCCTGCGGGTAGCGCACGATGAAACCGAACCGGTGCGCGTTTGCGGCGACCCATTGACCCTCGGGCGTGTATCCGAACGCTTCCGTGATGGTGTTCAGATCGAACGCGAGACCCGACTGGTGCTCACTGTGCCCGGGCCGCGCTGAGTACCGGTCGGCAGCAGCGGTACCGTCGCGGGAGGCGTAGCTGTTGTAGACCTTGACCTGCGTCGCATACGAGCGGAACCCGCTCGCAATCCAGAGGTTGTAGCCGAGCGACGCAGCTTCGGCGCGCATCCGCTCGAACGCGGCGAGTGTGTCGCCGGTCAGCCCGTTCCCGTACCAGCTCGGCAGGCGATAGGTCTTGTTGGCGATGAGGATGCCGTTGATATACGTCGGTTGGACGTCGTCGTCCCCGCCGCCGCTGTTGCCCCGCGCCTGCGCAGCCTCAGCTGCGGCTTGCGAATCCTGGACCGCGGCCCATGATTGCTGGTACGCCCCGATCCGCTGCGACGCGCTACCAGACGCCGGGTCGCCGAGCCCGGCGACCGCGGCAGCGTACGCATCCTTGGTCTCCTGCGAGGCAAGACTCGGCACCTCGACCGCTGCGCCGTGAGCTGCTGCCGACGCAACGACGGCGTCGATGTCGGCCAACGCCGCAGTGGTGGCGGCCTCAAGCTCCGAGGTCGACTGCTCAGATGTGTCGGCAGTCTCCGTCAGGTGGGCCGCATCCTCGGTGAGCGATTGTGCCTGCGCGAGCTGCGCCTCTCGGCCCTCGGGTGCGTCTGGTGTCGAGCGCGGGTCGGGTGCGGTTGTCGTAGCCGTCACCTCACCCGGCGCGGCGATCGTCAGCAGCCCGGCCGCGACTAATGCATCCAACGACGCTCGCAGCGCATCGAGCGTCGCTGAGTCCTGCAGCATCTCGGCGTTCGTGACCTCGATGACCGTCGATGCCTCAGCCGCCGCAGCGATGGCATCCGTCTGGGCGGCGCTGAATCCAGCGGCCGATTGGTCGACCGCGTCTCCGGAAGCCACCCACTGGGCGAGGGCGTCATCGAACGCGGCACGGGCCTTGGCGTTGTCGGTCGTGATCGTTCCGACGACGCCGGCCGTCGTGAACACCGCCGCGAACCCGAGGAACGTCCGGCGCGCGATCGCTCGGTCTTTGCGGCTTGCCCCCATGCAGACAAGGGTAGTGCGCGTGGGAACGGGTAGCGTGAACACGTGAGTTCGGCAGGTCGCCATCGATTCCATGCGGTAGGCCGCGGAGAAGACGCGGGCATGCTCACGCCCGTGACGCGCGCGGGGATCGCGGCAGCAGCCGTGGCCTGCTCCGTGCTGGGAGCTCTCGTCCTCGCACCGGCGGCGGACGCCACGAGCTCACCCTCCGGTGCCACGCAAGCGCCGGCAGGTGAGGTTGTCGTCGTCGCCGGGACAGACGAGAGCGTCGCCGCCCGAGCCACCGCGGCCGTTGCGGCGATGAGTCTGAGCGAGCGCGCCGCGAGCGTGATCATGGGGCACATTTCGACAACCGACCCCGGCGTGCTTCGCGACTACATGTCGAGTACTGGTGTCGGCGGTTTCATCCTCATGAGCGCGAACATCCCAGGATCCGAAGACCGGTTGCGCGAAATCACTGCGGCCCTCACGGTAGACCCGGCGGTTCCGCCGCTGCTGGGCATCGACCAGGAGGGCGGCGACGTGTCGCGCCTGCCGTGGGACGATTTTCCGTCGTCGATCACACTCAAGAATGAGCCGCCGGAGGCCACCGAACTCGCTTTCGCCGGAAGAGGTGCACTCGTCCAGCGCGCGGGCATCTCGGTGAACTTCGGTATCGTCGCCGACATCACCGACGACACCGGCATGTTCATCTACCGCCGGGCGCTCGGGACAACGCCCGAGAGTGGTGCCTCACACGTTGCAGCTGCGGTGGTCGGCGAGGAACCCGAGGCCCTGTCGACCCTCAAGCATTTTCCGGGCCATGGCGCTGCCCCGGGCGACTCGCACCGCGGCATCCCGTCAACGACAGAGACCTACGACCAGTGGCGTCAAACGGATGCCGTCCCCTTCGCGGCTGGCATCGACGCCGGCGCTCCGCTACTCATGTTCGGGCACCTCGCGTACACATCGATCGACGAGAAGCCCGCGACCCTGTCGAGCGAGTGGCACCGCATCGCGCGAGAAGAGCTCGGCTTCGACGGCGTCGCGATCACCGATGACCTCGGGATGCTGGAGGCGTCAGGTCTGCGGGAATACCAGGATCCCGTTGCCAACGCCGTCGCTGCCCTTGCGGCGGGCAACGACATGCTGCTGTCGGTTCTGGGAACCAACTCCCAGACGGCGGCGGAGCTGACGGCGGGCATCGTCGCCGCCATTGAGTCCGGCGCCCTTCCCGCGGAGCGCCTGGATGAAGCCGCGGTGCGAGTGATGACGCTGCGGTTGCAGACTGCAGGTGCCGGTCGCGGTCTCGTGCCCTGCTCGTCCTGCGCGCCTGCGGCCTGATCCCGCTCGTCAGGGGAGCGGCGGTCCTGGCACGGGCTCGATCAGCGCGGGTGAGTTGTTCCGGACGTTCCCAACGTCTGAGCTGACCGGATACACCTCCAGGGTGTCGGCAACCATCTCGGCAGCGTCGACGGCGGCATCCAGGATGTCTCGTGGGTAGTCGACAGTGGGGTCGAGCCAGGCGTCAGCGTGATCGGGATCCATGAAGACAGGCATCCTGTCGTGGAGCGATCCGAGTCCACCGGAGGACGCACGCGTGAGGATCGTGAACGAGAGCACCCACCGGTCGTCAGCATCCTCGGGCTTCGACGGGTCTTTCCACCATTCATAGAGCCCGGCGAAGAGCAGAGGTTCGTCGTCGGCAGGATGGATGAAATACGGCGTCTTGCCGGCATCTGTGCGATGCCACTCGTAGTAGCCGGTGACCGGGACGATCGCGCGCCGCTTCTCGAGTGCGGCCCGGAACATCGGCTTGTCTTCGAGCTCCTCGGAGCGGGCGTTGAATGCTCGCGCCCCGATCGAGAGATCCTTCGCCCAGCCGGGAACCAGCCCCCAGCGGGCGCTCTCCAGCCGTCGAACAGGCGGTTCGGACTTCGCCGAGTCGAGCACGATCGCAGCCCTGTCGGTCGGTGCGACATTGAACGACGGTCCGGGCAGGTCATCGCCGACGAGGTCGACGCGAAGCATCCCCACGAGCTCGGTTCCAACGCTTGCCACGACGAACCGTCCGCACATGCGGCAAGACTACGCGGGGGATACCCCAGCGGCCTGGAGGCGGTCGAGCAGGCCCGCTCCATCGGATGCCGTCACCCACGGCACTTCGGCTGCCGAGTGGTCGTTCACTGCGGTTCGGCCGCCAGCGAGCACGGCTTCAGCAGGGGAGAGGCGGCGGATCGCGACAGCCGCGACGTGTCCGGGGTTCTCACTGGCGAAGGCAGTATAGATCGCGTCGTCGTGCTGCCCGTCATCGCCCACAAGCAACCAGCGAATGTCGGGGAACTCCTCGGCAAGGCGCTGCAGACTCTGCTCCTTGTGGGCTCGTCCGCTGCGGAACCACCGGTCATGGGTGGGACCCCAGTCCGTGAGAAGGAGCGCTCCGGGCGGGAAGAGGTGGCGTCGCATGAAACGCACCAGCGTCGGCGCGACGTTCCATGCCCCCGTAGACAAGTACACGACAGGACAGCCCGGATTCTCGCGCGCAAGCCGTTCGAGAAGCACCGCCATCCCAGGAACCGGCTGCCTGGCGTGTTCGTCGACGACAAACGAGTTCCACGCAGCCAGAAGCGGACGCGGCAATGCAGTGACCATGACGGTGTCGTCGACATCAGAGACGATGCCGAAGCGCGCATCCGGCGCAACAACGAAAACGCGAGATTCGACGGGAGCGCTGCCTTCGACCGTCATCGTGAGCGTCTGCCATCCGGGCGACAGTGCCGCATCGAGCACGACATCCACGACGCCGCCGCGGTCCGCTTTCACGGTATGCGTCTGGCCAGCTACGGTGACGTCCACACGAGCGAAGCCGACAGGAACCGCGAGGAAGCTCCGCCACCCGCGCACTGATGCGTACTCCCCGCCGCCGCGCGGCTTACGCGGCGGGACGATCAGCACACGCCCAAGAACGCGGATCCAGCCATCGCCGCCGTATCCCGCAAACGGGGTCACCGTGGGCTTGAGCCCGCGCGCGCGGGCTCGTCGCTCCCGCCAGGTGTGAAAGCGTCGCTCAAGTCGTGCGAGCCACAGGATCTTGGGGGGCGCGGGGGTTTCCTCCGGTCCGGGCACCCGTTCAGTCTGTCATGCCATCGAGGGTCGGGTTTCGTGGGGCATCGCCTGCGGAACTGCTCTCGTCGCCCGCATCCATGTGCCGCCGCTCGATGCGGTGCAGCACTTTCTTGCCCACGTAGATCGCCAGGATGAACAGTGCGATGGCGGCGACGAAGATGTATCCAGCGTAGTGAGCGCTGTCAGCGAGGTCGCGGTAGGTCCCCGCTGCGGCCGACGCGACCGAGACGTAGATCGTCGCCCACAGGATGCAGGCGGGCGCCGTCCACGCGAGGAACCGCCGGTACGCGAAGCCGGTCATCCCGACCGTCAACGGCACCAGGGAATGCAAGACCGGCAGGAACCGGCTCAGGAAGATCGCGATCCCACCACGCCGGTTGACGTACAGCTCGGCCCGGATCCACGAACGTTCACCGATGCGGGCACCGAGGCGCGAGTATCGGATCCGCGGGCCGAGGAATCGTCCCAGCCAGAAACCGATGCTTTCGCCGATGAGCGCGCCGATCACGACCGCGACCCCCAGTGCCACCCCCTCCCACGGGCTGCCGACAGCGGTGCCGGCGATGATCACAATCGTGTCGCCCGGAACCACGAGCCCGACCAAGACACTGGTCTCGAGCATGATGGCAAGACCTGCCACGAGGGTGCGCACGACCGGATCGACTGCTTGCACCGTATCCAGCAGCCACGTGAGCCACTCGTTCATCCTTGAAGCGTAGAGCCGCCGACAGCGTTTAGCCTGTGAGGCGTGACAACGCCGCCGTCGAACGTTCAGCTAGCGGCGTGGCGTGACCCAGAGCAGGTCTTCTGCGGATGGGCGCATCGGTACGAGAACGCGTTCTGGCTGGATGCCGGCCCCGGTGCGACCACCGGGAAGAGTTGGGTTGGTATTGGTGAGCCCGTCGCCTCGGACGCTGTCGAGCGGGTGGTCTTGCGGGGGAGTGCTGCCGAGGACGACTCGCGCTCGGACGAGTGTGGCCCGCGGCCCGGGGCATGGGTTGGCTGGTTCGATTACGACGCCGGTGCGCGGCGGGCGGGGGCGCCGTCGTTCCCGGACTCGGGCGGCGACGCCCGATGGATGCAGGTGCGCACTGTCGTCGAGTTCGACCATGCGGCATCCATCGCGACAGTGTTTGCGGGGGGTGACGCTGGAGAACTCGCTGCGGGCCTGTTGGACCTCCCACATCCGGGTGAGATTCCCCAGCCGACGCCGGTGGTCGCGTCAGCACGACACGATGCGACCACCTACGCCGCTCTGATCGAGGAGTGCCGCGAGCAGATCCGCCAGGGAAACGCCTACCAGCTTTGCCTCACCATGCGATTCGAGGTGCAAGGCACCGTCGATGCGCTGGCTGCATACCGGCGCCTGCGACGAGGAGTCAGTGCTCACCATGGCGGCTTCGTGCGGATCGCCGACCGAGCGCTCTTGAGCGCGAGTCCCGAGCAGTTTCTCGAGGTCGACCGCGGCCGCATCCGGACTCACCCGATCAAGGGAACCCGTCCCCGCTCGGCTGACGCGGAAGTCGATGCCGAACTCGCTGAAGATCTGAGCACTGACGTCAAAGAGCGGGCCGAGAACGTCATGATCGTCGACCTGATGCGAAACGACCTCTCGCGCATCTGCCAGACCGGCACCGTCACTGTCGAGCGACTCTTCGACGTCGAGTCCTATCCAGCCGTGCATCAACTCGTGAGCACGGTTGCGGGCGACCTCCGCCCCAACATCCAGGTCGGCGACCTGCTCGGCGCGACATTTCCTGCCGGCAGCATGACGGGCGCGCCGAAGCTCTCGGCGATGTCGATCCTGCACCGACTCGAGGGTGCGCCGCGGGGTCTCTTCGCCGGATGCTTCGGTTGGATCTCACCCGAGGGAGATCTGGATCTGGCGATGGTTATTCGATCGATTGTCATCGAGCAGGATCACGCCTACGTCGGCGCGGGCGGCGGCATCACCTGGCTCTCGCAGGCATCGTCGGAGGTAGCGGAGGTCGTCGTGAAAGCGCGTGGACCACTCGCCGCTCTCGGTGCATCCGTCCCGCCGAGCTGGGCGACAGCAGCCCCGGGCGCGTGATTCCAGGCATCCGGTAGCCTGGATGGTGCGCTTTCGCGCCTCTTCCCTGCATCCCGATTGGTACCCGTTACGTGAGTCAGATGGCCTCTACCGACACCGTTGCCGCCCACGGGCCCGAAGGCGGGTACGACCCGCAAGCGGTCCAGGCCAAGTGGCAGGAGCGCTGGGCGGCCGCCGACCCGTTCCGAGCGGGTGGGTCCGATGACACACGTCCGCGCAAGTACGTTCTCGCGATGTTCCCGTACCCGTCGGGCGACCTGCACATGGGACACGCCGAGAACTACCTCTACTCCGACATCGTCGCCCGCAGCTGGCGTCACCGCGGCTACAACGTGCTCAACCCGATCGGGTGGGACTCGTTCGGCCTGCCGGCAGAGAACGCGGCGATCAAGCGCGGCGCCGACCCGCGTGAGTGGACCTACGCGAACATCGACCAGCAGAAGGCCGGCTTCCGTTCCTACGGGGTCTCGTTCGACTGGAACCGGGTGCTGCACACCAGTGACCCGGAGTACTACCAGTGGAACCAGTGGCTGTTCCAGCGGCTGTTCGAGCGCGGCCTGGCGTATCGCAAGGAGAGCCCGGTCAACTGGTGCCCGGTCGACCAGACAGTGCTGGCAAACGAACAGGTCGTGGACGGCCACTGTGAGCGCTGCGGCGCCGAAGTCATCAAGAAAAAGCTCACCCAGTGGTACTTCCGCATCACCGACTACGCCGATCGCCTGCTCGACGACCTGAACCAGCTCGAGGGCTTCTGGCCCCACAAGGTCATTCAGATGCAGCGCAACTGGATCGGCCGCTCGGTGGGTGCCGACATCGACTTCGAGATCGAGGGTCGCGCCGAGAAGGTCACGGTCTTCTCGACCCGCCCCGACACCCTGTACGGCGCAACGTTCATGGTGGTCGCTCCTGACAGCGATCTGGCTGCGGAACTGGCATCCGGGTCAATGCCCGAAGTACGGATGCGGTTCCAGGACTACCTCGAGACCGTGCAGAAGCAGACCGAGATCGAGCGTCAGAACACGGATCGCCCCAAGACCGGTGTGTTCCTCGACCGCTACGCGATCAATCCGATCAACGGCGAGCGTCTGCCGATCTGGGCCGCCGACTACGTGCTGGCCGACTACGGCCACGGTGCGGTCATGGCAGTTCCAGCACACGATCAGCGTGACCTCGACTTCGCGCGGGAGTTCGGTCTTCCCATCCGTGTTGTTGTCGACACGACGGCACCTGCCACGGGTGCGATTCCGGTCATCGCCGAAGACGGGCCGGTGTCGGAGGATGCCGACGACATCGAATCGATCGATCCCGCGAAGACGGGCGTGGCGCTCACTGGTGAGGGGCGTCTGATCAACTCCGGGTCGCTGGATGGGCTGAGCAAGCGCAACGCCATCACTCGAATCACCGAGGAGCTGGAAGCCGCCGGAACCGGTCGCGCCTCCAAGTCCTATCGCCTGCGCGACTGGCTCATTTCCCGCCAGCGCTTCTGGGGAACGCCGATCCCGATGGTGCACACCGAGGACGGTCGGATCGTTCCGGTGCCCGAGGACGAACTGCCCGTCCGGCTTCCCGACGCACACGGACTCGACCTGGCGCCCAAGGGCACGTCGCCGCTGGGCGCGGCATCCGAGTGGATGGCGACCACCGATCCCGAGACCGGGGCCGCGGCTCTCCGCGACCCCGACACGATGGACACCTTCGTCGACAGCTCGTGGTACTTCCTGCGATTCCTGTCTCCGGGCAACGGTTCGGTTGCCTTCGACCCGGCTGAGGCTCAGCGCTGGGCGCCGGTGGACTTTTACATCGGGGGCGTCGAGCACGCCATCCTGCACCTCCTCTACGCGCGGTTCATCACCAAGGTCCTCTTCGACATGGGACTTGTCGACTTCACCGAACCCTTCTCGAGCCTCATCAACCAGGGCATGGTGATTCTGGGCGGCACGAAGATGTCGAAGAGTAAGGGCAATCTCGTGCTCTTCCACGAGGAGCTTGCGACGCACGGTGCCGACGCGCTGCGTGTGGCTCTCGCCTTTGCAGGCCCCGTCGAGGACGACAAGGACTGGGCTGACGTTTCGACGACGGGTGCGCAGAAGTTCCTCTCGCGTGCGTGGCGCGTAGCGCAGGATGTCACGAGCGAACGGGATGTCGTGTGGGCTGAGGGTGATGTTGCGCTGCGCCGCATCACGCACCGCCTCTGGGCCGAAGCCCCGGGCCTGATCGAGCAGACGAAGTTCAACGTCGTCGTCGCTCGCCTGATGGAACTGGTCAACGCGATCCGTAAGACCATCGACACCGGTGCGGGACCCGCGGACCCCGCCGTCCGGGAAGCGGCCGAAGCCGTGGCGATGATTCTGGACCTGTTCGCCCCGCACACGGCAGAGGAGATGTGGGAAGCGCTCGGCTACGAGCCCTTCGTCGGACTGGTCGGGTGGCGTCAGGCCGATCCGACGCTGCTGGTCGAGGACACGGTCACGGCAGTTGTGCAGATCGACGGCAAGGTGCGTGCAACGCTCGAGGTCTCGGCCAAGATCGACGGTGCCGACCTGGAGGCTCTGGCTCGCGCAGACGAGCGGGTTGTTCGTTCGCTGGCCGGGCGCGAGATCACGCGCGCTATCGTTCGCGCTCCGAAGGTCGTCAGCTTCAGCACGAACTGACGCCTTCCTCCCCACGGGAGGTCTGCGAGAGCTTCTGCACCGCCCAGGTCGATGCGTCGATCCCGGGTTGAGCCATGCCTCTAGCGTCGCGGTGTGGGTGGGCTTGCACGCGAGGATCGACGTCGCTGGGGTGTCGGTGCGGTCGTGATTCTCGCCCTGGGCGGCCTTTCGATCGCGGTGATCGTCGGGGTTGTTCGGGGTGCGGCATCCGCTCAGTCGATGACTCCGGCACCTGTCACGGTGGCGACGGCGTCCGCCTCGCTCTACGTTCACGTCTCGGGCGCGGTGAATGCGCCGGGGCTATACGTGTTGCATCCCGATTCGCGGGTCGTGGACGCCGTGGCCGCGGCAGGGGGATTCGCCGAGGATGCCGACACGTCTGGGGTCAATCTTGCTCGTCCCGTGTCGGACGGCGAGCAGCTGATCGTGCCGCGGGTGGGGGAGGTGTCGGCGGCTGGACCCGCGGGTGTCGCGGCGGACGGCCGCGTGAATCTGAACACTGCGGATGAGGCAGCCCTCGACACGCTTCCAGGCGTGGGGCCGGCTATTGCCGGACGGATCATCGAGTGGAGGGAGGCGAACGGGCGGTTCGCGAGCGTCGATGACCTGTTGTCGGTGTCGGGGATCGGACCCAAGATGCTCGAGTCCATTCGTGATCTCGTCACGGTGTGAGCGGGGCGTCGTGTGCTGAGCGGAGGGCGGCGGTGGCGGGCCGCTCGGCTCGTGCCGGCCGCAGTGGTGGCGTGGGCGACGGCTTTCGTGCTGGTGAACGCTCCTGCGCTGGCGCCGATGACGGTCGGGGCGCTGGCGGCGGCCGGCATCGGCGGGGGAGTTGTGCTTGGTGCGCTCTCGCGACGGCGTGCGTCGACCGTTGCGCCGGAGTTGGGTGGCGTGACTCGGCGTGCCCCGGCCAGCGTGGGCGTGTTGTCTGTTGTTGTCGTGGCCCTCGCGGCGGGCGCTGCGGTCGGCATCCATGTGTTGTTGGCGCAGCCTGGGCGGGATGCCGCGCTCGAAGCCTTCGGGAGCGGCACGCGTGTGGTCGAGGTCGAGGCGATCGTCAGCGGGAAAGTCGAGCCACGCGCTGGCGGCCAGCGCGCGTTCGATGCCTCGATTCGACTCCTCGGAACCGATGGAGGTGCTCTCACCGGGTGGACTGACGCGGCAGTTCGCGTGTCGGGCGAGCAGGTCAGCAGCGCGCTGGATGTCGGCGCACGTGTGCGCATGAGCGGAACGAGCAGGCCGGCGTATCCGGGAGACCGGGCAGTCGTGCAGATCCTGGCGCACGAGACAGAGATCGTCGAACCGCCCACCGGCGTCCTGCGCATCGCCGCCGACCTCCGGCAGTCGCTCGTACATGCCGCGGCGGGGCTTCCCGGCGGCGGGGGAGAACTTGTACCGGGGCTCGCGGTGGGCGACACGTCAGCGGTCAGTTCTCAGACGGATGCCGACATGAAGGCATCCTCGCTGTCCCACCTCACCGCGGTCTCTGGCGCCAACTGTGCGCTCGTCGTGGGGATCGCATTCGTCGTTGCGGCTGGGCTGGGAGCAGGCCGCCGCGTGCGTGTGATCGCGGGTCTCGGCGCGCTCGTCGGGTTCGTCATTCTGGTCACGCCGGAGCCGAGTGTCGTTCGTGCCGCGATGATGGCCGGAATTGCCATGATTGCCGTACTCCTGGGTCGCGCTGGCGCCGGTGTCGCCCTGCTGAGCGCGGCCGTCGTCATTCTGCTCCTGGCCGACCCCTGGTTGGCGGGCTCTCTGGGGTTCGCGCTCTCGGTGGCTGCCACGGCGGCGCTTCTGACGCTCGCCCGGCCGCTCGCATCAGGGCTGACGCGAGTGATGCCTGCCCCGCTAGGGCTCGCCCTCTCGGTGCCGCTTGCCGCGCAACTGGCGTGCGGTCCGCTGTTGGTGCTCATCGATCCGTCGGTGCCGCTCTGGGGAGTGCCAGCAAATCTGCTCGCAGCGCCCGCTGCCCCTGCAGCGACGTTGCTGGGGCTCGCCGCCTGCCTTGCCGCGCCATTCCCTGTGCTTCAAAGCGGCCTGGCGGCACTCGCGTGGCTCCCGGCGACGTGGATCGCCGGGATCGCGGATGTCGCCAGCGGGTTGCCCTTCGCGCGGATTCCCTGGGCGGACGGGCTGGTCGGTGCGCTCTCACTGGCTCTGGTGGGCGCACTCGTCGCCCTCGCGCTTGGCCTACCAGGACAGAATCGACGGTCCGCCCGCATCCGCCGCGGTTCGGCGCTCCTGGTCGCAGCTGTCGTCACCGTCTGGACCTGCACGACCGTTGTCACCACGATCACGCAGAGGTGGGGGATCCCCGGTGACTGGTCCATTCTGATGTGTGATGTGGGCCAAGGAGACGCGGTGCTCGTGCGTAGCGAAGGTGCCACGGCGCTCATCGACACGGGCCACGACCCCGCGCTGATGAGCGCATGCCTCGACAGAGTCGGCGTCACACGCCTCGACCTGCTCGTACTGACTCACTTCGACAAAGACCACGTGGGCGGCACCGAGGCGGTGATAGGGCGCGCCGCCACCGTGCTCCACGGTCCGACGGACGGAAGCGCCGACGAACGGCTCTTGGCAGATCTCGCGCAAGCTGGAGCGGAAGTGGTATCGGCGCAGGAAGGCATGACGGGCACGCTCGGAGGCGCGCGATGGAGTGTGGTCTGGCCGCGCGCGACAGCACTGTTCGCTGCGGGTAACGACTCGTCGGTGACCGTGAGCATCGAAGGCGGCGGCGTCCCGCGGTCACTGTTCCTCGGCGATCTTTCCGCGGATCCGCAACGGATGCTGCGCGCGAGCGTCCGCGGCGCCGTCGAGGTCGTCAAAGTGTCCCACCACGGCAGCGCTGACCAGGATCCTGGCCTGTACGGTCAGATCGCGCCGCGCATCGCGCTCATCGGTGTGGGCGTCGACAACACCTACGGTCACCCCACCGCAACGACGCTCGCCATGCTGCAGAGCAGTGCCGTTGGGCGCACCGACCAGGATGGGATCGTCGCGGTCGTCGGGGAGGGCGAGACCCTCGCGCTGTGGCGCGAGCGCGCGGCGTCTGTCGTGGGTGGCGGATAGGCTTTCGGCATGGCCGCACCCCGTCGCTCGAGTACTTCGAAGTCGGCGATCCGGCAGGTGCCGTGGCGCGATCCGCGTCCCGCGCCCATCGTGCTGGTGTCAGGCCCCGAAGACGTCTGTGCAGAGCGAGCCATCGCGGGCCTGCGGGACTACGTGCGCGCCGAGGATCCGGCAGTGGAGGTGACCGACCTCCGCGCCGACGACTACGTCGCGGGAACGCTGCTGACCGTCACCTCGCCCTCCCTCTTCGGCGAGCCTCGCCTCGTGCGCGTGTTCGGGGTCGAGAAGGCATCCGACTCGTTCCTCACCGAAGCGCTTTCCTATCTCGAGGCACCCCAGGAAGGCGCAACCGTCGTGCTTCGGCACACCGGCGCGAGTGTGCGAGGAAAGAAGCTGCTCGATGCGATCCGCAGCGGCGCGGCGGATGCCGTCGAGATCGCATGCCCGGCGGTCAAGCGGGATAGCGACCGGTACGACTTCGCCGCCGCCGAGTTCTCTTCTGCGAACAAGCGCATCGCGCCTGCCGCCCTCCGCGCCCTCGTCTCGGCGTTCTCCGACGACCTCACGGAGCTCGCAGCAGCATGCCAGCAGCTGATCGCGGATGTCGATGGCGATGTCACCGAAGAGATCGTGCGGAGGTATTACGGGGGTCGCGTTGAGACCACGGCCTTCGCTGTGGCCGACACTGCGATCGCGGGACGGTATGGCGAGGCGCTCATCACGCTGCGGCACGCATTGGCCAGCGGTGCCGACCCGGTGCCGCTTGTCGCGGCGATTGCTTCAAAGCTGCGCACCATGGCGCGCGTTGCTGGCCTGCGCGAATCATCCGCCGCGATCGCTGCCCGGATCGGCGTGAAGGACTGGCAGGTCGACCGGGCTCGCCGGGATCTCGCGGGGTGGAACGAGGAGTCGCTCGGGCGGGCGATTCAGGCCGCGGCGCGAGCGGATGCCGAGGTCAAGGGTGCTTCACGAGACCCGATCTTCGCTCTTGAGCGACTCGTGACGGTTGTCGCAACGCGCAGCGAGTTCGGAAGCTGACGGTCGAAGAACGACAAAGCCCGCCCCGAAGGGCGGGCTTTGTATGAACCGTAGGGCTTAGAGAGCCGCGACCTGCTTGGCGATCGACGACTTGCGGTTGGCAGCCTGGTTGGCGTGGATCACGCCCTTGCTGACGGCCTTGTCGAGCTTCTTGGTCGCCGTGGCCAGAGCCTTCTCGGCGGCGGCCTTGTCGCCGGCGGCGATGGCCTCGCGGGTGCGACGCACCTCGGTCTTCAGCGCGCTCTTGACTGCCTTGTTGCGCTCGTGAGCCTTCTCGTTGGTCTTGTTGCGCTTGATCTGCGACTTGATGTTCGCCACGTGGAGACGTTCTTTCGTTCGAGTGATGGATGGACTGCCGGCGACGAGAGAGGGGCGTCCACCAGCGATCGTGAGGGTTAAACCCACACACAAGCCAATCAGCGAGTCTACCAGGTCTGTTCGATGGTCGTGAGCGCGAGGTTCAGGACCGCGTTGAACACGCGCGGTCGCATGGCCGTGACCAAGTGGCTGGTCCGCGGCACAACGATCAGCTCGGCATCCGGTGCGACCCGCTTGAACAGGCGCTCGTTGACCCGCAACTGGTCGAACTGTCCGTTCACGAACCACAGCGGAACCCCGATACGACCCAGTGCAGACAGCAGATCCAGCACCGACAGGCTACGCAGCGCCGTGTCTTGCGCGTCGAGTGCATAGCCCCCGGCGCCGAAGTCCGCCCGCGTCTCGGGCGGCAGGGTGGCATCCAACACCCGTTCGCTCAGCCACGCTCCGCGATCCGGAAGCGAATCGAAGCCCCGCGCCAGCAGTCGGTACGTCTGCAAAGCGGCACCGCGCGGGATCGCGGTGCATGATGCGGCGATCAGGCCGGCGATCGGAGGGGCATCCTCTTGCCCGGCGTACTCGATCGAGAGCAGTCCGCCCATCGAGTGAGCGACGAGCAGTACGGTGCCGTGTTCCTCGGCGGCGCGGCGAACGGCCCCATCGATCGTTGCGAACGCACCGTTGAGTGAGAACGTCTCGCTCATCCGTGACCCGTGCCCGGGGAGGTCGACTGCTGTCACGGGGTTACCGCGCTCGGTTAGGTACTGCTCTTGCGCCCGCCACATCGTGCGGGAGGTGCGGATGCCGTGAACGAGAACCACCGCGACCGCCATGTCGGTAGAGTAGCCCGGCGCCGCCCCGAGGCAGGGGCGATGCGACAGTGCGCACGCCGGTAGAATCGTGCGGATATGTCCCCCCGTGCCTCCACGCCGCTGCAGCCGGCAGCCACGCCGCCCGCGCAGATCCGCAACTTCTGCATCATCGCGCACATCGACCACGGCAAGTCGACCCTGGCCGACCGCATGCTGCAGATCACGGGCGTGGTCTCTGATCGCGACATGCGCGCGCAGTACCTCGACCGCATGGATATCGAACGCGAGCGCGGAATCACCATCAAGAGCCAGGCGGTGCGGATGCCGTGGCAGACGGATGCCGGCACGTTCGCCCTCAACATGATCGACACTCCCGGTCACGTCGACTTCACCTACGAGGTGTCACGCTCGCTCGCGGCGTGCGAAGGCGCGATCCTGCTCGTGGATGCCGCGCAGGGCATCGAGGCGCAGACCCTTGCCAACCTGTACCTGGCGCTCGAGAACGATCTGCACATCATCCCCGTGCTCAACAAGATCGACCTCCCCGCTGCCGACCCCGAGAAGTACGCGGCTGAGCTCGCGAGCCTCATCGGCGGCGATCCGGCTGACGTGCTTCGGGTCAGCGGCAAGACCGGTCAAGGGGTCGAAGAACTTCTCGACCGCATCGTCGCCGAGATTCCAGCACCCACCGGTGATGCTGACGCGCCGGCCCGCGCCATGATCTTCGACTCCGTCTATGACGCGTATCGAGGCGTGGTCACCTACGTGCGGATGGTGGACGGCAAGCTGGAGCCGCGCGAACGCATCCAGATGATGTCGACCCGCGCGACGCACGATCTGCTCGAAATCGGTGTCTCAAGCCCGGAGCCGACCCCGACGAAGGGTCTCGGCGTCGGGGAGGTCGGCTACCTGATCACGGGCGTGAAAGATGTGCGTCAGTCGAAGGTTGGCGACACCATCACGAACCAGCGAAAGCCCGCCTCCGAGGCGCTTGCCGGGTACACCGATCCGAAGCCCATGGTCTTCTCGGGTATCTACCCGATCGACGGCAGCGACTACGCGGATCTGCGCGAGGCGCTCGACAAGCTCAAGCTCTCTGATGCTTCGCTGCAGTACGAGCCCGAGACCTCGGTTGCGCTGGGCTTCGGATTCCGCTGCGGGTTCCTCGGCCTCCTGCACCTGGAGATCATCACGGAGCGCCTCTCGCGAGAGTTCGACCTCGACCTGATCACCACGGCGCCATCCGTGACCTATACGGTCACGACGGATACCGGTGAAACGGTGACGGTCACCAACCCCAGTGAATACCCCGACGGTCGAGTTGCCGAGGTGTCGGAACCGGTGGTGAAGGTCGGCATCCTGTTGCCCAAGGATTATGTGGGTACGGTCATGGAGCTGTGCCAGTCCCGGCGCGGGTCGCTGCTCGGTATGGACTACCTGAGCGAGGACCGCGTCGAGCTGCGCTACAACATGCCGCTCGGTGAGATCGTGTTCGATTTCTTCGATCAGCTCAAGTCCAAGACGCAGGGTTACGCGAGCCTGGACTACGAGCCGGCTGGCTCGCAGACCGCCGATCTCGTGAAGGTAGACATCCTCTTGCAGGGTGAGAAGGTGGATGCCTTCAGCTCCATCGTCCACCGCGATAAGGCGTACGGGTACGGCACGATGATGACTGAGCGCCTCCGAAAGCTCATCCCGCGCCAGCAGTTCGAAGTGCCCATCCAGGCCGCCATCGGGGCGCGGATCATCGCCCGCGAGAACATCCGCGCGATTCGGAAGGACGTGCTGGCCAAGTGCTATGGCGGTGACATCACCCGCAAGCGCAAGCTCCTCGAAAAGCAGAAAGAGGGCAAGAAGCGCATGAAGATGGTCGGTCGCGTCGAGGTCCCCCAGGAGGCGTTCATCGCAGCGCTCTCGGGGGACGTCGAGGGTAAAGACAAGTAGTCTGATCGCCATGCGCCGCGGAACCTTCCGGGACGAGACCGTCGACTATGCAGCAGTCGGGGCCACACAGGCTCCCGACCTCATGCAGTACCCGCCGGAGAAGAGCGTCCCCGCCGAGGAGTCCTGGCGGATCGGTAGCGGTCAGGCACGATTCGAGTCGGCGACCGAGTCGCTCTTGTCGTGGGCGCCGCTGCGCGGGGCCGGGTTGTCGTTGGCTGACATCCGTCCGGCATCCGGGTCCGGCTACGCCGGGGTCGCGTACGACTCGGATGGCGCGCCGATAGCGCCGTCGCGACGCGACGCCGAGCAGCGTTTCGACGCCGAAGGCACTCCGTATGTCAGCGCCGGCGCGACGGTGCACGTGACCGGCCGGCTCAGCGGATACCGCGCGGATGCGGAACTGCGCGTCATCCTGGCCGTCGAAGAACCCCGGCGCACGGCTTTTGCGCTGGGCACCGTGGGCGGCTCTGTCGTCAGCGGCGAGGAGCTGTTCCTGGTCGAGTGGCGCGACAACGACGAGGTCTGGTTCACCGTGCGCGCATTTGACCGTCCCGTATCGACGCTGTACCGGCTGGTGCCGCGCTTCGTCCGCGGGCGGCGGCGACGGCTGTTCCGGGCATACTTGACGGCGGTATCGCCCCTGTTCGCTCCCTGATGGGCGCAGCGCTTCCCCTCGGCGCTCCCGTTCCGCGCGACGGATCGCTTCCCGGGGCGGTCATCGAACCCACCGCCCCGCTGTCGGCATACGTCCATATTCCGTTCTGCCGCGTCCGCTGCGGCTACTGCGACTTCAACACCTACACGGCCGAGGAGTTGCGTGGCGCGCGCCGCGAGGACTACGCGGGGACGCTGCTTCGCGAGATCGACCTCGCGTCGGGAGTCCTTTCTGCCCATCCGCGGCCACTGAGCACGGTGTTCTTCGGCGGGGGAACGCCGACGCTGCTTCCTGCCCGCGACCTCGCGGTCATTCTGGCAAGCCTGCGGGATCGCTTCGGGATCGAGCCGGATGCCGAGGTCACCGTGGAGGCGAACCCCGACACCGTGACACCCGAGGTCACCGAGGAACTGGCCGGTGCGGGAGTCACTCGGTTGTCGATCGGGATGCAGTCAGCGGTGCCCGAGGTGCTTCGTACGCTCGATCGGACGCACCGACCCGAGAACGTTGCGACGGCGGTGCGCGCGGCACGAGACAGTGGTCTGGCAGTAAGCGTCGACCTCATCTACGGCGCGCCAGACGAGACCCTCGATCACTGGCGACGCAGCGTCGAGGCCGCCCTTGCGCTGGAGACCGACCACATCTCGGCATATGCGCTGATCGTCGAAGAGGGCACTGCGCTGGAGCGCCGCATTCGACGAGGAGAACTCGCTACACCCGACGACGACCTGCAGGCCGCGATGTACGAGCACGCTGACACCGCGTTCGAGGAGGCCGGCTACGGCTGGTACGAGGTGTCCAACTGGGCGAAGACCCCCGCTGATCGTTCGCGGCACAACCTTGCGTACTGGCGTGGACACGACTGGTGGGGTTTCGGCCCTGGCGCTCACAGTCACGTCGGAGGTGTGCGGTTCTGGAATGTCAGGCATCCTGCTGCCTACGCGCAGCGGCTGGCTGCCGGCGATTCACCGGGGGCGGGCTTGGAGGTCCCCGATGAGGAGGCGCGACTGCTCGAGCGGGTGATGCTGCGGGTGCGAACGGTGGAGGGTCTGCCCGTTTCCGAGCTGGCACCGCAGAGCCGACAAGCCGTCGCCGGTCTCGTCGCGAACGGGCTCGTGGACGGTCGCGAGGCGGTTCGCGGAAACCTCGTGCTTACGCGCGCCGGACGATTGCTGGCCGACGCTGTCGTTCGCGCGCTGACGGTGTGATCCGGGGCGTTGAGGGAGAGGCATCCGCTAGAATTGGCACTCTGAGGATGTGAGTGCCAGTGCCACGTCGAGCCGCTGTAATGGCCGACGCCGGATGCGGAAGGAGGCGACATGGTCAGCGAGCGTGGGCTTCAGGTGCTCCGGGCGATCGTGCAGGACTACGTCGATACCCGCGAGCCCGTCGGAAGCAAGGCCATCGTCGAGCGTCACGCGTTCGGCGTATCCGCGGCCACGATCCGCAACGACATGGCGCTTCTCGAAGACGAAGAACTCATCGCGGCACCCCACACATCGTCGGGGCGCGTCCCGACCGACAAGGGCTACCGCGTCTTCGTCGACCACCTCGCCGAGATCCGGCCCCTTTCACCGGCCCAGCGCGCAGCCATCGCGAGCTTCCTGCAGGGGCCCGGAGACCTGGATGACGCTCTGGCGCGAACGGTGCGGGCACTCACACAGCTCACCGGCCAGGTGGCCATCGTGCAGTATCCGTCGTTTGCCAAGGCGACCATCACGCACGTTGAGCTCGTGGCACTTGAGCCCACCCGGGTGCTTGTCATCGTCGTCACCGATACGGGACGAGTGTCACAACGCCTCGCGCTTCTGACCGTGGCCCTCGACGAGTCAGATCTCGCGCGCGTTCGCGCCGAGGTGTCGACACTGCTGGTTGGGCGAAGCGTGCGGCAGGGAGCCAAGCGCGTCGAGGAGCAAGCAGACAGTGATGCACGCACCGCCCACCAGTCGGCGGTCACCGAGATCCTTCGAGTCGTGCAGGAGGAGCTCGACGAGTTCCGTCAGGATCGGCTCGTGATGGCCGGTGCGGCAAATCTCGCGCGTCGCGAGAGCGACTTCCGCGGAAGCATCTACCCGCTTCTGGAGGCGATCGAAGAGCAGGTGACGATCCTTCGCCTGATGGGGGAGATGGTCGCCGACGACAACGGGCTCGCAGCCAGCATCGGACGTGAGAACGAGGCGTTCGGGCTGTCAGAGGCATCCGTCATCGCGAGTGACTACGATGCGACGGGCGCCAGGGCCCGCGTGGGCCTGATGGGTCCGACCCGAATGGACTATCCCAGCAACCTTGCGGCGGTGCGGGCTGTAGCGCGCTACCTCACGGGGCTGCTGGCCGAAGACGAAAAGGGCCGATGAGCCCGTACGAACTGCCCGCGATCACACGCGGGATGCAGAAAGGTGACCGTGGCTGACCACTACGAGGTCCTTGGCGTGTCGCGAGATGCGTCGCCCGAAGAGATCAAGAAGGCATATCGGCGCCTGGCCCGAGAGCTTCATCCGGATGTGAACCCGGGGGAGGACGCTGCTGAACGGTTCAAGCTCGTGACGCACGCATATGACGTGCTCAGCGACCCGCAGCAGCGGCAGCGCTACGACATGGGCGGCGGCCAGAACGGCGGTTTCGGCGGCGCGGGCGACTTCGGCGGCTTCAGCGACATCTTCGAGAGCTTCTTTGGAGGAGGTGGCGCTGCTCGCGGCGGGCGCCCCCGATCTCGCAAGGAGCGGGGCCAGGATGCGCTGGTTCGCGTCGACCTCGACCTGAAGGATGTCGTATTCGGTGTCCATCGCGACATCGACGTCGACACCGCCGTCATGTGCGAGACCTGCAATGGTTCCTGCACGCAACCCGGAACGACGCCGGTTCGCTGCGATATCTGCCACGGCACGGGCCACATCCAGCGCACCGTACGAAGCCTGCTTGGCAACGTCGTCACCTCCCAGCCGTGCGGCACATGTCAGGGGTACGGCACGACGATCCCGTACCCGTGCGCGACCTGTCAGGGGCAGGGTCGCGTTCGGGCTCGTCGCACCGTGTCGATCGACATTCCGGCCGGTGTTGACACGGGCCTGCGGCTACAACTTCCCGGATCGGGTGAAGTCGGACCGGGCGGCGGCACGCGGGGCGACCTGTACATCGAGGTCTCTGTCGCGACGCATCCGGTGTTCAGCCGCGAAGGTGACGACCTGCTCGCAACGCTCGAAGTCTCGATGCCGGATGCCGTTCTCGGTGCGGCCACGACGATCGAGGGCCTGGACGGACCGGTGGATCTCGAGGTGCGTCCCGGTGTTCAATCAGGCGACGTGCTGACCATCAAGGGTCGAGGCATTACACCGCTGCGTGGCAATTCACGCGGTGATCTGCGCGTGGGTGTTCATGTGGTCACACCGACGAAGCTCGACGCCAAGGAACGGGCTCTCATCGAGGAGTTCGCCAAGCGGACGAAGGCACCCGCGCCCCATCTGGCTGAGTTCCATCAGGGCCTGTTCTCGAAGTTGCGCGATCGGTTCCGGAACGGCTGATCGTGCCGCTTCATTTCGTCGTCGACGAGCGGCTGGATGCCGAGACCGGCCAGACCGTCACCCTCACCGGGGCTGAGGCGCATCACGCGGCCACGGTACGCAGGGTGCGCGTCGGCGAGGCGGTAACGCTCGGCGACGGCGCTGGCGTGTGGCTCGAAGGCACGTGCGAGGCAGTCGCGGCGCGTGAGGTCGTCGTGCGCGTCACGAGCCGGGAGGACCTGCCCCGCCCATCCGTGCGGATCGAGCTCGTTCAAGCTCTTGCCAAAGGCGACCGCGACGAGCTTGCGGTTCAGGCGTCGACGGAACTCGGTGTGGATGTCATTACACCCTGGCAGGCTGCCCGGAGCGTCTCGCGCTGGGATGCAGCCAAGCGTGAGAAAGGTGTCGCCCGCTGGCGCCAGATCGCGCGGGAGGCGGGAAAGCAGGCGCACCGAGCGTGGCTTCCAGAGGTTGGCGCGCCCGTGACGACGGCGTGGTTGTGCGAGCGGGCAGCAACGACCCGGATGCTCGTGCTCGAGCCGACAGCGACGGTTCGTCTGGCGCAATGGATGCCCGAGCCGTCCGACGGCCGTGACATCGCCCTCGTCGTCGGGCCTGAGGGTGGGATCGATGACGCTGAGTTGAGTTCACTCGAAGCTGCCGGCGCGACGCTCGTGCGCTTGGGTGATCACGTCCTGCGTACCTCGACGGCAGGTCCCGCAGCGATCGCAGTGCTCAGCGCCAGCCTCGGCCGGTGGTAGCTGGGCCGGTGGGAGAGGCCGTCGGTAGACTGAGAGCATGACCGAACCCTCCGTCTTCACTCGTATCCTGCGTGGCGAGATTCCCGCAGAGATCCTCAGCGAGACCGAGAACGTGTTCGTCATCCGCGATATCGCTCCGCAGGCGCCGCTGCACTTGCTTGTGATTCCCAAGACTGCCGAGTACCGCGATGTCACCGAGCTTGCCGCGGGTGATCCTGCGTTGCTCGCCGAGATGGTGGCCGTGGCCAAGGACGCCGCTGCAGAGCACGGCAGCGGTGATTTCCGGCTGGTGTTCAACACCGGGTCTGGCGCGGGGCAGACAGTCTTCCACGTGCATGCCCACGTGCTCGGCGGCGACCTCGCAGAAGGCAGTCTCGGTGGCTGATCCGGACAGCAGCGCGGCATCCGAAGATCGCGTCACGGAGCGACTGTTCGCCGACGGTGTCGCCATGGTCCAGCTTCTCGGGCCGCAAGACAGGCTCCTGCGCGTTGTCGAGCGGGAGCATCCGGATGTCGACGTGCACGTCCGAGGAAACGAGATCACTCTCGCGGGCAGCGCAGCAGCTGTGGCCGCGGCACGAGACCTCGTCGAAGAGCTGCTCACCATGACCCGCACCGGTCACGATCTCGCACCCGCAGATGTCTCCAGTTCGAACCGCATCCTGCGAAGAGATGGCAACCCTCGTCCATCCGAAGTCTTGGGTGAGGCGATTCTCTCCAGTCGTGGAAGGGTGATCCGCCCGAAAACGCTGGGGCAGAAGTCGTACGTGGATGCGATCGAGCAGACTACGATCACGTTCGGCATCGGGCCGGCCGGTACCGGCAAGACCTACCTGGCCATGGCCAAGGCCGTGCAGGCGCTGCAGCGCAAAGAGGTCAGCCGCATCATCCTGACACGCCCCGCCGTCGAAGCAGGAGAGCGGCTCGGGTTTCTTCCCGGAACCTTGACCGACAAGATCGACCCGTACCTGCGCCCTCTTTACGACGCGCTGAACGAAATGATGGACCCCGAGATCGTTCCCAAGCTGATGGCGACGGGCACGATCGAGGTCGCTCCGCTTGCCTACATGCGCGGGCGCACACTCAATGACTCGTTCGTCGTGCTCGACGAGGCCCAGAACACCACCCCTGAGCAGATGAAGATGTTCCTGACTCGCCTGGGATTCAACACCAAGATGGTCGTCACGGGCGACATCACGCAGATCGACCTGCCCCAGGGCGCGTCGGGTCTGCGCCTCGTGACGAAGGTACTGAGCAGAATCGACGACATCCACTTCGCGTACCTCACGAGCGACGACGTCGTCCGTCACTCACTCGTCGGCAGAATCGTCGACGCCTACTCCGAGTACGACGAGCAGCGACTGTCAGCAAAGCGTGAGCGCGACGAGGCGAGCGAGCTCAGCAATCGTGCTGAGCGCCGAGGGGCGAGCCGTCCCGCCGGTCCCCGCGATCACATGCCTAAACGAGGACGCCGATGACGATCGAAATCACCAACGAGTCCGGCATCGACGTCGACGAGACGGTCCTGCTGAGACTCACCGAGAACAACCTCGCTGAGTTGTTCGTCAGCCCGGATGCCGACCTTGCGATCCTCCTGGTCGACGAGGGCGCGATGGAGTCGCTGCACGTCCAGTGGATGGACGAACCCGGCCCCACGGATGTGCTGAGCTTTCCGATGGACGAACTGCGCCCGGGAACGGAAGATGCGCCGACCCCCGAGGGTCTGCTGGGTGACATCGTGTTGTGCCCGCAGGTCGCTGAGACCCAGGCTCAGGCCGCAGGTCACTCCACGATGGACGAACTGATCCTGCTCACCACCCACGGTCTGCTGCACCTGCTCGGTTTCGACCACGCCGAACCGGCGGAAGAGCGAGAGATGTTTGCTCTCCAGCGAGACCTCATCGTCCGATTCCACGCGGCAGAACGCCGTCGTCTCAAGCCGTGACCGCGGCCCTCCTGCTGGCTGCGGCAGCCCTCCTGGTCGCCTTCGGTGGTCTGATGGCGGCGGTGGATGCAGCACTCGGAGTGACCTCCCGTTCAGACCTCGAGGAGATGAGTCAGTCCGGGCGCAATGCCGCGTTCATCCGCGGAATCGCCGATGACCCTGCGGCGCACGCGAACGCCTCTGGCTTCATGCGCGTCTTGTCCGAGACCACCGCGGCGGTGCTCGTGACTGTTGCGCTGACGATCCTGTTCGACAGCATCTGGTGGGCGATGCTTGCTGCAGCGATCATCATGACTGGGATCTCGTTCGTCGTGGTCGGCGCGAGCCCGCGCAGCGTCGGGCGCCTGCATGCGAAGGGGCTCCTCCGGGGCGCTGCTCCCGTCATCCGCGCTATGCGCATCGTGCTGGGCCCTCTCGCTCACGGTCTCGTCGCGCTCGGCGACCGTGTGACGCCCGGCGTCGCCCGTGGATCATCGTTCGCCTCGGAAGAGCAGCTACTCAGCATGGTGGACGAGGCGGCATCGCAGGACCTCATCGAGGAGGACGATCGGGAACTCATCCACTCCGTGTTCGACTTCACCGACACGTACGTGCGGGCGGTCATGATTCCTCGGACAGAGATGGTGACCGTCGAGGCTGACACGACGACCAAGGACGCGATGGAGTTGTTCCTCGACAAGGGAGTCTCGAGGGTTCCGGTCGTCGATGACGAAGCCGATGACGTCATCGGAATGCTCTACCTCAAAGACCTGGTGCAGTTCGCGTACCGCGACGAGGCCGGATGGCGCGCTGCTGCGATCTCGCAACTCGCGCGGCCTGCCGTGTTCGTGCCGGAGTCCATGCGAGCCGAGACCCTCTTGCAGCAGATGAAGCGCGAAGCCGTGCACGTGTGCATGGTGGTGGACGAGTACGGCGGGGTCTCGGGCCTGGTGACCCTCGAGGACCTGATCGAGGAGCTGGTGGGCGAGATCGCTGACGAGTTCGACCCGCGGGCCACCGAGATCGCCGAAGTCGCAGAAGGACGCTACCGCGTGAGTGCCCGATTGGGGCTGGCGGAGGTCGGGGAGCTCTTCGACCTCGATCTCGAGGACGACGAGGTCGATTCGATCGGGGGACTTCTGGGCAAGCAACTCGGCAAGGTGCCGCAGCCCGGAGCGGTGACGGATTTCGAAGGCCTGCGAATCACCGGCGGCGCTTCGCGCGGCAAGGGTCGCGGCATCTCGACAGTGTTCGTCGAACGCATTCCGCTCGCGACCGACGCGGAAGGCGACGCAGCTGCCGACGACGAGGGCTTGGCTGCGGTATCCGAGACGTCATCTGAACGGAAGGTGCGCTCGTGAGCGACAGCGATTTCCGATCCGGCTTTGTGACCTTCGTGGGGCGCCCCAATGTCGGCAAGTCCACGCTCATGAATGCGCTCGTTGGCGAGAAGATCGCGATCACCAGCGACAAGCCGCAAACCACCCGGCGGGCCATTCGCGGCATCCTGAACCGCCCCGGCGGGCAGATCGTGATCGTCGACACCCCAGGTCTTCACCGCCCGCGCACGCTTCTCGGTCAGCGCCTGAATGATCTCGTCGAAGAGGTTCTCGGAGACGTTGATGTGATCGCGTTTTGCGCACCAGCGACCGAGAAGGTCGGCCCCGGCGATCGACGGATCGCCGAGTCTCTGGACGGGTACGCGTCGGCGAGGAAAATCGCCCTGGTAACCAAAACGGATGCCGCATCCCGTGATCAGATCACGGAGCGGCTCATGGAAGTCGACGGTCTGCGTGAGGACTGGGCGGCGGTGATTCCGCTTTCAGCGGTGACGGCTGATCAGCTCGGGGTTCTGGCTGATGAGATCTTGAAGCTGCTTCCCGAAGGGCCCGCCCTGTATCCGGACGGCGTCGTCACTGACGAGTCGGACGATGACCGGATCGCCGAGATCATTCGGGAGGCTGCGCTCGATGGCGTCCGTGACGAGTTGCCGCACTCCATCGCCGTCGTCGTGCAGGATGTCGAACCACGTGAGGACTCGGACCTGATCGATGTCTATGCCGACATCGTGGTTGAGCGCGACAGTCAGAAGGCGATCATCATCGGCAAGAAGGGGTCGCGGCTCGCACGCGTCGGTGCGACGGCGCGCGAACAGATCGAGCCGCTCCTCGGGTCCCGTGTCTTCCTGTCACTGCACGTCAAGGTAGCCAAGGACTGGCAGCGAGACCCGAAGCAGCTCGGCCGCCTCGGCTTCTGACCATCACGTGCAGATCCCGCCTCCCCAGCCGGGAGCTGGTAGCACTATCAAGCTAATGATCCCTGCCGAGTCGGTCGCCATGTTGGCGCCATAACGAGTTCCATTGAATTCGCCGAAGTCGTGCCACATCCACTGGTCGTTGAGCTGTTCATAGCTGTCGGCGGGCGCCTGCGAGAGCGGCTCGCCGATCGCGACACCAATCTCGTTCTCGATCCGCACGCCCGCCAATGATGGCGTTTTCAGCAGGACTGTCGGCGGAAAGTCCGCTGGGTTCTCCATGCCGAACTGCGGCTTCTCGCCATAAAACAACGTGAAGCTCTCTTCTCCTTCGCCCCACTGATATTCGTTTCCGGGTCCGATACCGCAGGTGGGCCTGACAGCGGGGGTACCGAGTGCGCTCGTCATGACCGCTACCGTCGCAGCTTCGTCTCGGAGGTCAGCTTCTGTCGTATTCCCGTCGGAAGCCCTTGCGCTCACCCATTCCGCGCCCAGCACGACCAGGGGTTCGTATGTAGGCGCAGGCGAGGGGCTCTGAAGCGGAGTAGCGGTTGGGGCGGTGAGGCTGGTTGAGGGCGTCGGGGGTGCAGTGTCTGGGGGAACCGAAACTGGGGCGCACGCGGCAAGGATGAGTGCTGAAGCGCCTGCAAGCAGTGTCTCGCGCCAGGCCAATCGTGTTTTCGACAACCGGGACAATCGCTACCTCCTTTACGGCATGACTACACCGTAGCCGCCCGCCGTCGCTCACCCGAGTGAGCGGAGGGCTGACTGGATGATCACGACACCGTCACCGTATTCGGTGTTCGCGGCGTCCTGCAGGGTGCCGTCATCCCAGATCACCTGTGCCCAGACGTAGCCGTCCTGCGTCCATGTCGCGAGTAGAAGATCGCCGAGAGCAGTCGGTAGTTCGCTCGCGATCTCGTCCAGTTCGGCAGCCGGTGTTTCACCCGAGACGCCTCCCGTCGGGTCCACCGGCCGAATCGGATCGTAGAGAGCGAGCATGATCGGCGGCTGAGTTGCGGTGAACACATCGCCATCGAAGGTTCCGAAGACCGCGTAGGTACCCCATCTCGTACCGCCGGATTCCTCGAAGCCGTCGACACCGTCCCAGCTCCAGCCCTCGAGCGGCAGCCCGTCGCACTGCGGCGGATAGGACTCGGCGATCGGCCCGAGGCAGAGCGTCACGTCTCCGGCGACATTCACAACGGTGCCGGTGCCGACCACGTCGCCGTGCGGCGGACTGATCTGCGCAGTCGCCAGCGAGCCGCCGGATGCACCGGACCCGCTGGCGCATCCGGCGGTGATCAGCAAGAGCGTTGCCGCGGCGAGCGCGGCGGTACCGAGACGAGTCGTAGTCCTCATAGTGAGAGAGTGTCGACCGCGCGGCAAACGTCTCGAAGTCGGTAGAGCAGATTGCTGATAACATCGCCGTATGCGTGCACTCTCGCTTCTTCTTAGCTGCCGCGGCGGGGCCATCTAGGGCCTACCTCGTCGCGGAGCTTCGTGTCGGCCCGTTCACCTCGAGCCTGAAGCAGGAAGAGCGACACCATGAAGAACACTCAGCAGCCGTCGGGGATGCCGACGCACAAGTACGTTCCCTATCACGAGCAGATCCGCGTGTCGGTTCCCAACCGCACGTGGCCCGACGCGAAGATCACCCAAGCGCCCCGCTGGTGCGCGGTCGACCTGCGCGATGGGAATCAGGCGCTCATCGATCCGATGAGTCCCGAGCGCAAGCGGATCATGTTCGATCTGTTGGTGAAGATGGGCTACAAAGAGATCGAGGTCGGCTTCCCTTCCGCGAGCCAAACCGACTTCGACTTCGTGCGTCACCTGATCGAAGACGATGTCATCCCGGATGACGTCACTATTCAGGTCCTGACGCAGGCGCGCGAGCACCTCATCGAGCGGACGTACGAGTCCATCCGCGGCGCAAAGCGCGCGATCGTGCACCTCTACAACTCCACGAGCATCCTGCAGCGCGATGTCGTGTTCCGCACCGACAAGCAGGGGATCATCGACATCGCCCTCGAAGGTGCTCGCCTGTGCCGCAAGTTCGAGGCGACGGTTCCGGGCACCGAGGTCTTCTACGAGTACTCGCCCGAGAGCTACACCGGCACCGAACTCGAGTTCGCGGTCGACGTGTGCAACCAGGTTCTCGAGATCTTCGAGCCGACGCCCGAGCGGAAGGTCATCATCAACCTGCCGGCGACGGTGGAGATGGCAACGCCGAACGTCTACGCCGACTCCATCGAGTGGATGAGCCGCCACCTGAACCACCGCGAGAACGTCATCATCTCGCTGCATCCGCACAACGACCGTGGCACTGCGATCGCTGCTGCCGAGCTCGGCTATATGGCCGGAGCCGACAGGATCGAGGGATGTCTGTTCGGCAACGGCGAGCGCACCGGAAACGTCGACCTGGTCGCGCTGGGGATCAACCTGCTGACGCAAGGAGTCGACCCTCAGATCGACTTCAGCGACATCGACCAGGTCAAGCGCACCGTCGAGTATTGCAACCAGCTGCCGGTGCACGAACGCAGTCCCTGGGCCGGAGATCTGGTTTTCACCGCTTTCAGCGGGTCGCACCAGGACGCGATCAAAAAGGGCTTCGAATCGATGGATGCCGCGGCCGCGGCGCAGGGGGTCTCTGTCGACGAGCTGGTGTGGGCTGTGCCGTATCTGCCGATCGATCCCAAGGATCTCGGCCGCTCCTACGAGGCCGTCATCCGCGTGAACTCGCAATCGGGTAAGGGTGGCGTTGCCTACCTGTTGAAGACCGACCACGCCTTGGACCTGCCGCGTCGACTGCAGATCGAGTTCTCGGGCGTCGTGCAGGCAAAGACGGATGCCGAGGGCGGCGAGGTCACGAGCGACCAGATCTGGTCGATCTTCACCGACGAATACCTGCCGAGCACGGTTGCCGACGAGCGTTGGGGCCGGTTCGAGTTGCTCTCGACGCGCACCGAGAGCGACATGACCGGTGACGTCGTCCTCGACGTGCGGCTGCGTGACGGCGATGCGGAGATCTCGGCTCGCGGAAATGGCAACGGACCAGTCGCGGCGTTCCTGTCCGTGCTGCGCGAGCAGGGGTTTGATGTCACCGTCTACGACTACGTCGAGCACGCTCTCAGCGCCGGCGGCGATGCGCAAGCGGCTGCCTACGTCGAACTTCAGGTCCAGGGCGAGCGGCTGTGGGGTGTCGGAATCGACGGTGACATCTCGACGGCTTCGCTGAAGGCGATCGTCTCGGGCGTGAACCGCGCCATCCGCGTCCGCGAGGAGTCCGGAGCTCTCGCCGCGGTCTGACAGCCGAGTGTGCGCGGGGGTTACCGGTCAGCCGGTTGCCCCCGCGTCGCCGTTATCAGGACTTCCGGCATCACCGACGACGGTGATCGCCGAGGTCTCGACAGCGACCTTCCGGCGGTAGAGGGCACGCTGTTCCGGAAGCGAGATATCGAAAACGACAGCGAGCAGGCGGATGACTGTGGTCACGGCGACAGCCATGATCGCCGCGGCGGTCAGTGGCGCCCCCAGCGAGAACGAGACGGTGAGGACGACGCACCCCGCACCCGCCGCTACCGCGTAGAGCGATCCGACGTGCATGATCGCGACCGGCAGACCCATCAGCACATCGCGCAGGATGCCGCCACCCACCGCAGCGGCGACGCCAACGAAGATCGCGGGCACTTCCGGTAGGCCGAGATACAGCGCCTTACTCGTGCCGAAGGCTCCGAACAGGCCGATGACGAGAGCGTCGAGCCCGACGATCAGCCAGCTGACGCGCTCGAGGATCGTCGCGAGCAGCATCCCCAGGAGCGCGGCTGCGACTGCCGTGATGAGGTACCAGTTCGACTGCAGCGTCGACGGGGTGACGTTCAGCAGCAGGTCACGGATGAGACCGCCACCCATCCCCATGACGATCCCGATGATCGCGACGCCGAGGAGATCCAGGCGCCGCTGGCCGCGGAATCCCGAGGCGAACAGCGCGCCCTGGAGCCCGCCCAGCGCCACGGCAGAGAGATCTGCCCAGAGCGGGATCACGAAGAGCGGCTCGTTCACCCGTCCATTGTCGCTCGATGCCGGGATAATCGAGGGGTGCCCACCTACCGTGACGAAGTCGTGGTTCTGCGCACCCACAAATTGGGTGAAGCGGACCGGATCGTCACGCTGCTGAGCCGACGCCACGGCAAGGTCCGCGCTGTGGCCAAGGGCGTGCGCCGCACATCGTCGCGGTTCGGTGCTCGCCTCGAGCCCTTCATGGTCGCCGATGTGCTGCTGTATCAGGGGCGCTCGCTCGACATTGTGCAGCAGGCTGACAGCCTCGGAGCCTACGGCGCAGACATCGCGCTGCACTACGACCGGTACACTGCAGCGCACGCGATGGTCGAGGCCGCGGACCGGCTCAGTGAGTCCGAGGCGACGACGCCGCAGTATCTTCTTCTGCTCGGCGGCCTGCGGGCGCTTGCCCGCGGCGAGCACGCATCGCGCAGCATCCTCGACTCGTATCTGCTTCGTGTCATGGCTCTGTCGGGATGGGCGCCCGGGCTTGATGCGTGCGCCCGGTGCGGGCGCGTCGGCGAGCACAGGTCCTTCGTCGCCCAGCTCGGCGGGATGGTGTGTCCCGACTGCTCGCCGGTCGGGTCGGCGCGGGTGGATGCCGAGACCCTCGGGGTGTTGCGTGCGCTCATGACGGGGGAGTGGGACGTCGTGGAC
>Ga0209066_10001060_pt1 | contig 37613 bp, 43 predicted proteins | sample All_14_2_FD_187198 | JGI IMG/M metagenome (GOLD analysis project Ga0209066, IMG submission 187198) | Freshwater microbial communities in response to fracking from Pennsylvania, USA - Allegheny Zone_MetaG_DW_15 (SPAdes) (version 2) ... | reverse complement strand
GCGACCTCGATGTGGGTGCTCTCGGTGTTCCAGACCTCGCGCGTGAGTTTCACCGTCAGCCGGTCGTCGACGGCGGAGAGCAGCGTGCGCGGATCGAGCCCGTCGACCTCCGCGACCGCGACCGCGAGTCGGGCCGCGTCACGCAGCGTGGCGACCCGGAACACCGCGGTCGGCCCGCCGTGGAGCACCACCCAGTCGTCGACACCGTCCGCGGCGAGGAACTCCCGCCATCCCTGCTCGCTCATAGCGGCCACCCTAGGCGGCGGCCCGGACGCCGGAGCGTAACCTCGACACGTGCACGTCGCCGGAAGCCCGAGCTGGGAGGCGCGGGAGAACGCCTCGCGCGAGATCCTCGTCGGGCTGTACGTCCGCGACGCCCTCGGCGTCGCGGATCCGTCGGGATTGCCCCGCCTGCTCGGCACCGGCCTGAGCGATCCCGGCCCGGCCGACGAGCGCACCAACTGGTGGTGGCAGCGCTGGTGGATCGCGATCCTCGATCCCGACGAGGGTCGGCACGCCGGGCTGCCCGCGGAGTTCGCCGAGGTCGGCGACCGCGCGCTCAAACGCCACCTCGACGATGCCCGCACGTGGGCGGATGTCGCGCACACCGCGTTCGTCGAGGGCGCGACCGCGCGCCGCGACCTCACCCTCACGACCGCGGTGCGGGACTGGGAGCAGCGGAACGGCCGCCCGGCCCGGGCCTTCCGGCTGCGGATCGAGATCCTGCCGCTCACGACGGCGGGCATCTGGTGGATCGGCGAGAACGCGATCGCGGTCGACGAGCTGCTGCGCGCCGACACCGCGTCGTACTCCCTCGCGCTCGCGCCGATCATCGAGCGGCTCGCCTGAGCCGGGCGTTCGCCGTTCACCTGTGGGACACTGAGACGTACCTGCCCGGTACTTCGCGCAACCTCTCCGGGAGTCACCGCAAACCATGTGCGGCATCGTCGGCATCGTCTCGTCGAACCCGGTCAATCAGCAGGTCTACGACGCGCTCGGTCTTCTGCAGCACCGCGGGCAGGACTCCACCGGCATCGCGACCGCCGACGGCAGCACGATCCACCTGCACCGCGCGCGCGGCCAGGTGCGCGAGGCGTACCGCACGCGCGACATGCGCAGCCTGCTCGGCACGATGGGCCTCGGCCACGTCAGGTACACGACGCGGGGGGACGCGAACAAGGAGCAGGAGTCGCAGCCGTTCTACGTGAACGCCCCCTACGGCATCGTGCTCGTGCACAACGGCAACCTCACGAACACCCGGGAGCTGTCGCAAGAGCTGTTCAGCGTCGACCGTCGTCACCTCAACACCGACTCCGACACCGAGTTGCTCGTCAACGTGCTCGCCCACGAACTGCAGCAGCAGGTGCGCGGCACGACGCTCGACCCGGATCAGGTCTTCGATGCGATCGAGCGCCTGCACGAGCGCGTCGAGGGTTCGTATGCCTCGATCGCGCTCATCGCCGGGCACGGGCTGCTCGCCTTCCGCGACCCGTTCGGCATCCGCCCCCTCGTGCTCGGCCGCAAGCCCGCGGGTCTCGTCGGTCACGAGTGGGTGGTGGCGAGCGAGTCGCTCGTGCTCGAGGCCGACGGCTACGAGTTCGTGCGCGATGTCGCCCCCGGCGAGGCGATCTTCATCACGCGCGACGGCGAGATGTTCAGCCGCCAGTGCGCGAAGAACCCGGTGCTCATCCCGTGCGCGTTCGAGTACGTCTACCTCGCGCGGCCCGACTCGGTCATGAACGGCATCTCGGTGTATGAGGCGCGACTGCGGCTCGGCGACCGGCTCGCCGACACGATCGCGCGGTACACCCCGTCCGGGGCGATCGACGTCGTCATGCCGATTCCCGACTCGTCGCGCCCGGCGGCGATGCAGGTGGCGCAGAAGCTCGGCATCCCGTATCGCGAAGGGTTCTACAAGAACCGCTACGTCGGCCGCACCTTCATCATGCCCGGGCAGGAGCAGCGTCGACGCAGCGTGCGGCAGAAGCTCAACGCGATGTCGAGCGAGTTCGCCGGCAAGAACGTGCTCATCGTCGACGACTCGATCGTGCGCGGCACGACGAGCAAGGAGATCATCGACATGGCCCGGCAGGCGGGTGCGAACTCGGTGACCTTCACGTCGGCCGCCCCGCCCGTGCGCTACCCGCACGTCTACGGAATCAACATGCCGTCGCGGCACGAGCTCGTCGCCGCGGGACGCAAGATCCCCGAGATCGCGACCGCCCTCGGCGCCGACTACCTCATCTACCAGGAGGTCGAGGACATGCAGGCGGCGATCCTCGAGGGCTCCGACATCTCCGGGCTCGAGATGTCGTGCTTCACAGGCGACTACGTGACCGGAACGGTGAGCGACGAATACCTCGCCTGGGTCGAGTCGAATCAAGCCTCCTGAGGTCATCATCTCGACGGTCACGAGAGTTCACGCGCGGTTCAGGGCCGCGACCTCCGCGGAGTGACCGAACGGGTGCGATCGTGGGCGGATGACCGTGCAGGCGTGCCTCAACGGATGGCGAGCTCCCGCGGAGTCCCCGGCCCTCCCGACCACGCCCGGGGAGCTCGCCGAGGAGGCCGCATCCGCCGTCCGAGCCGGGGCGGCGAGCATCCATCTCCACGCGAAGGATGCGAGCGGGCTCGACACTCTCGACCCGGAGGCCGTCGCTGTCGCGATCCTCGCCGTGCGCCGGCGTGTCGACTCCGTCCCGATCGGGTGACGACGGGGTCGTGGGCCTCAGCCGGACCTGACGAACGCCTCGACCAGGTGCGACGCTGGACCGTGCTGCCCGACTTCGCGTCGGTCAATTGGCACGAGCCCGGGTCGGTGAGGCTCGCGGAGCACTTGCTCGATCGGGGTGTCGGGATCGAGGCGGGCCTTCACACGACGGAATCGATCGCCGCGTGGACGCGGTGGCCGCGCCGCGGCGAGACGACGCGCGCGCTGTTGGAGGTCATCGAGCCGCTCAGCGCGAAGTCGGGCCTCGCCCGGGCCCGGAACCTCGTCGACGCGTTCCATCCGTGGGAGAGTGCCGTGCCGGTGCTGTTGCATAGCGAGGACGTCGCGAGCTGGGAGGTGTCCCGGGAAGCGGCACGGCTCGGAGTCGACACGCGCATCGGGCTGGAGGACACGCTCTTCCTGGCTGACGGCACACCCGCCCGCGGGAACGCGGAACTCGTACGGGCAGCCGTCGACCTCTATGTCGCGCGCTAGCTCGGGTCGGCCGGATCGGTGATCTCGTCGCGCGCGACGGTGACCGTGCGGGCGCGACGAATCGAGATGCGGTCGAGCACGAGCGCGACGAGCCCGCCGAGCAGCACGCCCGCGGGGATGCCGTAGAGGCAGAAGTACGCGAACGACGCGAGGAAGCCGACGCTCGGGTCGGCGGGGAACAGGCTCGTGAGGATGAGCGTCACGAGTGCCCCGAGCACGGCCCCGAGCACGAGGAAGACGCCGATGCGCGGGGCTCGACGGATGCTGACCTCGGATTCGCTCACGCGTCCATTCTCTCCCAGCGCACGGGAACGTGCTCGGCGAGGGTCGCACGCTGACCGGATGCCGTGACGCGCAGGTCGGCGACGGCCTCCTGCCAGGTGAGACCCCCGGTTGCGAGCGCGATCCAGGTGGCGGCATCCATCTCGACGACGTTGGGCGGGGTGCCGCGGGTGTGTCGCGGCCCCGGGATCGCCTGCACCGCCCCGAACGGCGGCACGCGCACCTCCACGGTGTGGCCCTCGGCCTCCTCGGCGAGCTGCTCGAGCAGATAGCGGGCGGCGAGAGCGACCGTCGCGCGGTCGTCGGCTCCGCCGAGCACGCGGCGCACCGCGGGGACCCCGTCGGCGGCCAGGATGCGCCGTCGCACGCTCATCGGCGGCGACGCACCGCGAGCACCACGAGCACGATCGCCACGGCGACGAGCAGTCCGGCGAGCACGGCGACGAGGATGACGAACGGGGTCGCGTCGCCGATGACGCCCTCGCCGACGGTCGCCTCGCACGAGGCCGCGACCGTGAACTCGAGCGTCACCGGGTCGAGTTCGCTGCCCGCGGGGTAGTTCGGAAACGCCTCGGCGCCGTCGGCGGTGAGGGTCGCGGCGGCCCCCTCGACGAGGATCACGTCGCCGACCCGGGTGAGCACCCCGAGGGGCGTGAGGTCGAGATCGGCGAAGGGAACCGCGACGGCCGAGAAGGGGTCGCCCTCCATCGTCGGGCCCGAGACGTCGAGCAGCAGCGTCGCATGACCCGACGCGTCGAAGCTCACGACGGGGTTCGCGATCGTCGTATCGAGGATGCCGCCGTGGCCGGTGAACCGCACCGATCCGGGGAACGCGATGTCGCCGCGCAGGTGGTTCTCACCCACCTGACCGACCCCGTCGTGCCACGAGAACAGCGGCGTCTCGTAGGTGGCACCCTCGGCGACCGTCCACTCGCCGTTGGCGATGGAGCCGTCGATGTAGGCCCGGAACGACTCCTTGAACCCCCAGTCGAGGCGCGCGTCGGCGACGTCGCACGCCGCGGGGTCGGGGGCGACGGCGTGGGCCGCGGGCGCGCCGAGCGCGAGGGCTGCCAGGGCGAGCAGGGTGGCGAGCACGCGACGCATGCCTCCATCCTGCCTCGGGAGGGGGTGTCCCGCCTGGGTACGCTGGGGTCGTGCGCATCCTCGTCCTCGGTTCCGGCGCCCGTGAGCACGCGATCATCACGGCGCTCCTCGCCGAGAACGCCGGGCATGAGATCGTCGCCGCCCCCGGCAATGCCGGTATCGCGGCCGACGTCGAGACCCTCGCCCTCGACCCGAACGACGGCACCCTCGTCGCGGGTTACGCCGCCGACACGGCGGTCGATCTCGTCGTGATCGGGCCGGAGGCGCCGCTCGTCGCGGGCGTCGCCGACGCGGTGCGCACACGCGGCATCCCGGTGTTCGGTCCCGACCGCGCGGCCGCGGCCCTCGAGGGCTCGAAGACGTTCGCGAAAGGCATCATGGATGCCGCCGGCGTCCCGACGGGACGTGCGGTGCGCGCGTCGACCCTCGCCGACGTCGCGACCGCGCTCGACGAGCTGGGGGCCCCGCACGTCGTCAAGGCCGACGGTCTCGCCGCCGGCAAGGGCGTGATCGTGACCGACGACCGGGAGGCGGCCCTCGCGCACGCCGAGCACTACCTGCAGCAGGGCGAGGTGCTCATCGAGGAGTTCCTCGCCGGCCCCGAGGTGTCGCTGTTCTTCCTCGCCGACGGCCACGACGTGCTGCCACTCAGCCCCGCGCAGGACTACAAGCGCGCCCTCGACGGGGATGCCGGCCCCAACACGGGCGGGATGGGCGCGTACTCACCGCTCCCGTGGCTCGACGCCGACTTCGGCTCGGAACGGGACTTCGTCGACGAGGTGCGCCGCACGATCGCCCTCCCCACCGTGCGGGCACTCGAGGCCGCGGGCACGCCCTTCGTCGGACTGCTCTACTGCGGCCTCGTGCTCACGCCCGCCGGCATCCGCGTCATCGAGTTCAACGCCCGCTTCGGCGACCCGGAGACCCAGGTCGTGCTGCCCCGGCTCGTCACCCCGCTCTCCGGGTTGCTGTTCGCCGCCGCGACCGGGGCCCTCGCCGGACTGCCCGATCCGGAGTTCTCACCCGAGGCGTGCGTCGTCGTCGTCCTCGCGAGCGCGGGCTACCCCGAGGCGCCTCTCACCGGCCGCGAGCTCACGGGGCTCGAGCGGCAGCTCCCCGCCGGCGTGACGATCGCGCACGCGGCGACCGCCCGGGACGGCGACCGGCTCGTCGCGACCGGGGGGCGCGTGCTCGGCGTCGTCGCGCGCGCCGTCGACTTCGCGACCGCCCGCAGCCACGCGTACACCGTCCTCGGCGGCATCGGGCTCGAGGGCGGCCACTACCGGCACGACATCGCGGAGAGGGTCGCATGACCGTGGATTCGCGCCTCGAGGCGCTCGGCTGGCACCACCTCTACTCCGGAAAGGTGCGCGACCTCTACACGTCGGTCGCGCATCCCGGCCGCCTGCTCGTCGTCACCTCCGACCGGGTGAGCGCCTTCGACCACATCCTCTCCCCGGGCATCCCCGGCAAGGGCGCTCTGCTCACCCAGCTCTCGCTGTGGTGGTTCGCGCAGCTCGGCGAGCCGACCCACCTCGCGGCGGCGCATCCGTCGCTCGGTGAGCACCTGCCCCCGGAGCTCGCGGGACGCACGATGATCGTGCGGGAACTCGAGATGTACCCGATCGAGTGCGTCGTGCGCGGTTACCTCGCCGGGTCGGGGTGGGCGGAGTACCGCGAGACCGGATCGGTGTGCGGCGTGCCGCTGCCCGAGGGCCTGCAGGAGGGCGACCGGCTGCCCGAGCCGATCTTCACGCCGGCGTTCAAAGCGCCGCTCGGCGAGCACGACGAGAACATCACCTTCGAGCGGATGGCCGAGCTCGTCGGCGACGCCGACGCCGTCATGCTGCGCGACGCGAGCCTGCGCATCTTCACGACCGCGACGGTCATCGCGCAGCAGCGGGGGGTGCTGCTCGCCGACACCAAGTTCGAGTTCGGTCGCGACCCCGAGACGGGCGGCGCCGTGCTCGCCGACGAGGTGCTCACGAGCGACTCGAGCCGGTACTGGGATGCGTCAGGCTACGCCGCGGGGGGACCGAACCGACTCGCGAGTTTCGACAAGCAGATCGTGCGCGACTGGCTCGCCGCGAACTGGGACCGCACGGGCACGCCGCCCGAACTCCCGGCGGAGATCGTCGACCGCACCGCCGCGCGCTACCGCGAACTCGTCGACCGCTTCCTCGCGGTCGAGGCGTGACCGTCGAGATCCGGGCCGTCGACTGGGAGCACCCCGATGGCGTGCGGTTGCGCGCCGCCCAGGAGAGCGAGGTCGCCGAGCGGTATCGCGACATCGAGGGCTCCGAGCCCGGGCCGAAGCCGACCGGCGCCGACATGAGCTACTTCGCGATCGCGCTACGCGACGGCGCGGCCATCGGATGCGGCGGTCTGCGCGCTCTCGACGCCCGGCACGGCGAGGTGAAGCGCATGTACGTCGCCCCCGAGCACCGCGGCACGGGGGTGTCGACCGCGCTGCTGCGGCACCTGGAAGCCGAGGCCCGACGCCGCGGCTGGGAGCGGCTCGTACTCGAGACCGGCGACCGGCAACCCGACGCGATGCGACTCTACGAACGCGAGGGCTACACGCGCATCCCGAACTTCGGCTACTACGCCGACTCGGAGTGGTCGCGGTGCTACGAGCTGCGGCTCACGGAATAGCGGTGCCCGGCGGCGGGTTGCTCTCGACGTGACCGCGACCCCCGAGCTGCTCGCCGACGACACCGCGATGGGTGCCGTGACCCTCAACGTCGCCGACCTCGACGCCATGACGGCCTACTACCGGGATGCCGTGGGTCTCGACGTGCTGAGCGCCGAGGGCCCGCGGGTGGTGCTCGGTCGCGGCGCACGATCCGTCGTCGTCCTCGAGCACACGCCCGAGCTGCGCCACGCCTCGCCCCGTGACGCGGGCCTCTTCCACACGGCCATCCTGTTCGACAGCCGCGCCGCGCTCGCCGCTGCCGTCTACTCGGTGGCGCGCGCGCATCCCGGGTCGTTCGCCGGATCGAGCGACCACCTCGTGAGCAACGCGTTCTACTTCACCGACCCCGAGGGCAACGGCGTCGAGCTGTACTGGGACCGCGACCGCACCGAGTGGAGCTGGGCGCACGGGCAGATCGAGATGGGCACGCTCTTTCTCGACCCCAACCGGTTCCTGCAGGAGCACCTGACCGAGGAGGGGCTCGCCGGACCGGGTTCGGGCGACGCGTCGGTCGGGCACGTGCACCTCTCGGTCGGCGACGTCGAGACGGCTCGCGACTTCTACGTCGGCCGGCTCGGGTTCGCCACGACGGCGGAGCTAGCGGGATCGGCTCTCTTCGTGAGCGCGGGCGGCTACCACCACCACATGGCGATGAACGTGTGGAACAGCCGCGGCGCCGGGCGACGTCAGCCCACGCTCGGACTGGGCCGGCTCGACATCGTGCTGCCGGACAGCGACGACGTCGGCGCGGTGGGCGAGCGCCTGACGCACTACGGCATCCCGACGCGCGACGACGGCGCGACGCTCGAGTTCGACGACCCCTGGGCGAACCTGATCCGCATCGCGCACGCCTGAGCCGCCTCAGGAAGCGACGACGCGCACCGGCTGCGGGTCGGGCCGCAGCCCGACCCGCACCGAGGAGTGCGCACGCGCGTGCAGCATCGCCGCTTCGATGCCGTCGAGCGGGTGCACGTCGCCGACGAGCGAGGCGAGCGGGCCCGACTCGGGTCGTTCGAGAAAGCGCACCGCCTGCAGCAGGTGTTCGGGTGCGTAGTTGTGCACGCCGCGGATCGTGAGCAGCCGACGCACGACCTGCTCGGGGTCGACCGAGACCGTCGAGGTGGGCGCGACGCTGCCGACGAGCACGAGAACGGCGCCGAGATCACCGGCCGCGAGGAGCGACTGCACGGCCGACGGAGATCCGGAGAGCTCGAGCGCGACGTGGTATCCGGAGCGCGCCGTCGGGATGCGGCGCAAAGCCTGGGCGAGACCGTCGGCGGTGCCGTCCCCGACCGCCGCGGCGCCGAACTCGCGCGCGGCGGCCCGGCGCTCTGCATCCGGGTCGGTCGCGACGACCGTCGCGCCCTCGGCGACCGCGGCCGCCACCGCGGTGAGCCCGAGCATCCCGCATCCCGAGACCGCGACGACGGCGCCCGCGAGGGGTCGGATGCCGCGGGCGGCATCGAGCGCGGCCATGACCGTCGCGGTCGAGCACGACGCCGGGGCGAACAGCTCGGCGGGTGCCGACTCCTCGATCGCGACGATCGGCGTGCGCGCCCGGAGATGCACGTGGCTGGCGAAACCGCCCGAGAGCTCCCAGCCCCGCGCCATCCGCGCGTGCCCGTACTTGCGCAGCGAGACGCACTTCTGGGGGAGACCGCCGTGGCAGTACCGGCAGCGTCCGCAATCGATCGCGACCCCCCAGACGATCCGGCGGCCGATCTCGAGCGGCACGCCGTCGACCGTGCGCGGCGCACGACCGGGACCGAGGGCGACGACCCGTCCGATCTGCTCATGGCCGAGCACGAGGGGCAGCGGCGTCGAGCGCGCGCCCTGCACGGTGTGCACGTCGGACCCGCAGATGGTGGCGAGCTCGACGGCGACGAGGGCCTCGCCGTGCGCGAGCGCGAGTTCCGGCACCGCGACGGCTTCGAACGGCAGCCCGGGGCCGCGGAAGACCTGCGCCTCCATCGCACCCGAGACGTGCACGTCGATGACGCGCGGCGCCGAGATGGTCACGTCAACGCCGCCGGCAACTCGGCGACGCTCGCGAGCACGAGATCGGCCCCCGTGGCCGTGAGCGCCTCGGCCGAGCGACCCCCCGTGAGCACGCCCACGACGAGGCCGGCTCCCGCCGCCCGGCCGCTCGCGGCATCCGACTCGGTGTCGCCGACGCACACCATCGCCGCGACCGACGAGGTGCGGGTGCGTAGCAGCGCCGTGAGAGCGAGATCGGGCGCGGGGCGCCCGCGGCCGGCGTCGGCGGGCGTCAGCACGACGTCGGCGAGGTCGGACCAGCCGAGGGAGTGCAGGATGGCGTCGGCCGTCGAGCGCGCGAAGCCCGTCGTGAAGGCGATCTTGAGCCCGCGATCGCGCAACACGCGCACCGTCTGCTCGGCGCCCGGGATCTCCTCGCAGCGCCCCTCGTCGATGAGTTCGCGGAACGCCCGCTCGAAGGCCCGGTTGATCTCCTGAGCGGTCTCCTCATCGGCGAAGTGGCGGAACACCTCGATCTTCGACTGCCCCATCGTGTCGCGCACGTGCTGGATCGCGGCGGCACGCCCCTGATCGGTCTGCTGAACACGATCCCACGCGCGCGTGAAGGCGCCCTCGACGAGGCCGGAGTCGACGACGGTCGTTCCGGCGAGGTCGAGCACGACGAGTTCGAACGGGGTGGTCATGGAGTTCCTCCAGGGGTCGGGCCGAACAGGTCGTCGATCACGGTCGCGGCGAGACCGAGGCCGGTCGTCATCCCGATGCCGGTGGTGACGCTGACGACACGGATGCCGGCCGCCGGGGACTCGATGAGGAACGGCTCCGGCGCCGAGGCGTAGACGCCCTGCCAGCGCTGCCGGATGCGCACCGGACGGCCGAAGAGCTCCGTCGTGAGGCGCACGAGCAGTTCGAACGCCGCCTCGTCCTGGAACGGGGCGATCGCGGTGCCGCGGTAGTGGGTGTCCCCGACGAGCAGGGTGCCGTCGGGACGCTCGGTGTACATCTGGTTGACGTCGCGCTCGAACAGCTCCGGACTCTCGCGCGCGTAGCGCTCGCGCACGACGGCCGCGGCGGCCGTGTCGGCGAACGCCCGGTAGCGCAGCATCGAGGTGCCGGTGAGCACCGGGATGCGCAGCCCCACCCCGTCGGCGAGCAGCATGTCGAGTCCGCAGCGCTCCACCCCGTGCTCCTCGGCGAGGTCGGGGAACAGCTGGTCGACGTCGACGTTCACGCAGACCGCGATCGCGTCGGCCACGAGGTCGCCGCGGCTGGTGTGCAGGATCTCGGACTCGACGCCGAGCGCGGTCGTGCGCCAGCGGAACTCCACCCCCTGCGTCTCCAGATACCGGGCGATCGCCGGTGCCGCCTCGCGCGGGTCGACCTGCAGATCCCGGGCGCGCCGCATCCCGCCGACCGCGCCGACCACCGGCGCCAGCTCGGCGACCCGGGATGCCGTCAGCAGCTCGCCCAGCTCCGGAGCGTCGAGCCCCGCCTCCTCGAGCACGGCCATCTCGTCCGCGGCCCGCGCGACGACCAGCGAGCCGGTCTCGCGCGCCCAGAAGCCGGCGCGTTCCGCGAGGCGGAGCCAGATCTCCCTCGACCGTTCGGCGTAGTCGCGCGCAGCCCCGGTGTGCACCGACGTGCCGATCTGCCCGAAGTTGCGGACGCTCGACCCGGTGATCGCGGTGGCCCGGTCGATCACGACGACCCGCAGGCCGCGCTCGACCGCCGCCGCGGCGTGGCCGAGGCCCACGATGCCGGCGCCCACCACCGCGAGATCGAACCGCTGCTCCCCCGTCATACGCGTCCTATTTCAGCGCGCGCCGGATGAGAATGCCCACGGTCTCGACCACGACGACCAGGACGACGATGACGAGCAGGAACCCGAGGACCTGATCGAAGTGCCGGCCGTTGAGCGCGTTGAGCAGCAGGAATCCGATCCCGCCACCGCCGACGATGCCGAGCACCGTCGCGTGGCGGATGTTCTGCTCGAGCAGGTACATGATGTGAGCGACGGTCGAGGGAACCGACATCGGCGCCGTCGAGGAGAAGAACACTTGCGTCCGGCTTCCCCCCGCGGCGGCCAGCGCCCGCTCCGGGCCGTTCGGCACCTCCTCCATCGAGTCGCCGATCAGCTTCGCGAGCAGCCCGACGCCCCCGATCCCGAGCGCGAGCGCGGCGGCCTGCGGGCCGAACCCGGTGGCGATGATGAAGAGGATCGCCACGACGAGTTCCGGGATGGCGCGGATGACGAGGGCGAGCCCGCGGAAGAAGTTGCGCACGCTGCCGTTCGGCGCGACGTTCCGGGCCGACAGAGGACCGGCGACGGCGGACAGCACCACGCCCATCAGCGTCGCGGCGAACGCGACCTGCACGGTGACCAGGACCGCGGCGAGCACGCTGTCCCACCCGCGGTCGCCGAAGTTCGGCGGCCAGACGGCGCGGTCGAGGTCGACGTTGTCCACCTGGTCGAAGCGCCAGTCCGAGACGAGTCGGCTCAGGTCGGGCTGCAGGTAGACGAACGACGCCGCGACGACCGCGACCCCCGCCCAGACCCAGACGGCGTTGCCCACCCGGGGGCGATCCCAGGGCCGCCGCATCGCGGCATCCACCCGCTCGGCGGCGCTCGTCGCGACCGGGGCGAGCTTCTCCTTCATGCGCATCGCGGTGCGCACGACCGTGTCGCCGATGCCCTTGCCGGTGGGGCGCACGTTGAGCAGCTTCGCCCGCAGCGCCGACGAGATGATCTCGAACACGATGCAGAGCGCGATGATGATGATCACGATCGGGATGGCGCGGCGCATGCCGGCCGGTCCCGCGTGCAAGGCGCCGTTGAGCTCCGCGCCGATGCCGGCCACGCCGACGTAGCCGAGGATCACGGTTCCGCGCAGGTTGATGTCGGCCCGGTGCAGCACGATCGCCACCCAGGCGGGCAGCACCTGCGGGAACACGCCCGACCAGAACTGCTGGGGCCGGGTCCCCCCGGTCGAGCGGATCGCCGTGCGCGGGCCCTCGTCGGTCTGCTCGATCGAATCGGCGAACATCTTCGAGATCATGCCCACCGAGTGGAGCGCGACCGCGACGATCGCCGGGAGCATCCCGGCGCCGAACCAGAGGAAGGCGAGGAACACGACGATCGCCGCGTCCGGAACCGCGCGCGCCACCACGCCGAGGCCGCGGCAGACCGCGAGCACGGCCGGGTGCGGGGTCGTGTTGCGGGCGGCACCGTAGGCGACCGGGATCGACAGCAGCGCCGCGACGGCGGTGCCGGCGATCGTGAGCGCGAGGGTGATGATGATGACATCCACCATGTGCCAGATCGGCTCGAAGCCGACCCAGTCGATCGAGTAGATCCTCGTACCGCCCTCGCCGATGACGGCGCTGACCTCCCAGCCGGGCCACTCCATGGGCGTCGCCAGCCCGACGAATCGCGAGACGTTGAACCACGTGGTCTCGAGACTTCGGAAGCTGTAGTCGAGTCCGATGAACGACAGCACGCCGAGCACGCCGACGGCGGCGATCGTGGCGTAGCTGACGATCGTCGACAGGCGCGGCTTCGGGCGCTCGATGGCGTCGATGCGCTCGGAGATCGTCGACGCCGGCTTGGCCGGCGCGGTCGTCGTCATCGCCGGTCGCCCTCGGGTGCGTCGAGATCCGCCTTCTGATCAACGTCCTTGCGGAGCTCCTCGCTGAGCAGCGCGTCGCGCACCTCGGCGAGCTCCTGCTCGATCGCCGCGAGTTCGCCGGTCGTCGTGGCGACCCGACCGTAGATCTCCATGACCTTGTCCTTGGACAGGTTGTCGGTCGAGGTGTCGAGCACGACCTCGCCGGCGCGGAGGCCGACGACCCGGTCTCCCCAGCCGAGGGCGAGCTCGACCTGGTGCAGGGAGCAGACGACGGTGAGGGAGCGCTCCGCCGCGATCTCGCGGATCAGTGCCATCACCTGCGAGCTCGACTCGGGGTCGAGCGAGGCGACGGGCTCGTCGGCGAGCAGGATCTCGGGGTCCTGCATGAGGGCGCGCGCGATCGCGACACGCTGCTGCTGACCGCCGGAAAGGGTGTCGGCGCGCTGGTAGGCGCGCTCGAGGATGCCGACCCGGTCGAGGTGCTCGAGCGCCTTGCGCCGCAACTCCTTCGGGTAGGTCCAGATGCCGACGCGCGGACCCTTGAGGGTCGACAGGGCGCCGGTGAGCACGTTCTCGAGCACCGTGAGCGGGCCCACGATCTCGAACTGCTGGAAGATGAAACCGATGTGACCGCGCAGCGCGCGCAGCTCCGCGCCGCGAAGCTGCGCGACATCCCGGCCGAGCGTGACCACGCGACCGGTGGTCGGCGTCTCGAGACCGTTGAGGTGGCGCAGGAGGGTCGACTTGCCCGAGCCGGAGAGCCCGAGGAGCACGACGATCTCGCCGCGGTGCACGTCCAGCGACACCCCCGACAGTGCCGGGGACTTCGTACCCGGATAGGTCTTGCCGAGATCCGTGATCCGGACTGCGGGGGTGTCGCTGTGCGTCATGAGGTGATTCCTTCGTCGACCGAGTCGATCAGGCCTGGCAGGCCTCGACCTCGTCTGCGATCTCTTCGCAGACGGTGCGGATCGAGTCGTAGTAGGCGTCGTCGACGCGACCGAAGCCGAACCAGCCGTCGGTGAGGAACTCGTTCAGCTCGATGCCCGCGTCGGTGAGCGACGACTGGGTGCTGTCGGCGATCTCGGCGATGAGCAGGTCCTTGAGCTCCTGCGGAAGGGCGGCCTGCATCACGATCGGGGCCGCCGGCACGAGGTAGCGGTCGACCTCGACGAGGGCGCCCGTGTCGATCAGCGGGTCGGCGTCGATGTCCTGCGCGAACCCGACCATGCACTCGGCACCCTCGGCGACCTTGGCCGCGTTGAGGTCGTGCGAGCCGCCCTCGGGGGCGAGGACGTTCTCGGGCGCGACCGTCACGCCGGCGGCCTTCAGCTGAGACGCGGGGATGGCACGCCCGGACGTCGACGTGGGGTTAACGAAGCACACCGGCTCATCGGCGAAGTCCTCGATGCTCGAGCCCTCCCACGCCGGGTTGGCGATCGCGACCGAGTAGTAGCCGGGCTCAGCGCCCTCCTTCGTGATCTGCGCACCGATCGGCTCGATGTCGGCACCGGCGGCCTGCGACTGGTAGTACGTGAACGCGGAGATCTGGGCGATGTCGATCTGGCCCGAGGCGAGACCCTGCACGACGGCGGTGTAGTCGGTGGCCGGGAAGAACTCGACCTCCTTGCCGGTGAACTCGGCGATCCAGTCGGCGATCGGCTGCGCGTCCTGGTCGGCGCCCTCGTGGTCGGGGAGCGTCGCGAAGACCAACACGTCGGAGTCGCCCGAGGCGAAGGTGCCCTCGTCGACGGACTCGGTCGGGGTGGCCGCGCACGCGGCGAGGCCGGCGAGGAGCGCGGCGGTCGCTCCGACGCTCGCGAGACGGGTGGAGAGCTTCATGGCGTGAAGACCTTTCGATACGCCGACCGGAGGCCGGCAGGAGTGAAGCGGGACGGGCTGAAACTAGGAGCGCCGAGTGAACGCGACGGCAACGGCGAACGACCCTGAGTGAAACTCGACCCCGCTCACCCGCGATGACGCGGGTAGCGTGGTCGGGTGTTCTCGTCCCGACCGGTCGCACGCGCGATTCCGATCGTCGCGGCGACGACGGCCCTCGCTCTCCTGGTCGGCTGCGCGGCGACACCGCCGGCCCTCGAGTCCGAGCACCGCGAACGGTCCTCGACCTCCGTCGACAAGCGCAACCTCCGCAGCGACAGCGCCCTGGCGTCGCGCGTCGACTCCGCTCGCCCGGGGTGCTCGGCGGCCGTCGGGGTGCGCGGCGACGTCGTCTGGGCGGGCGCAGGCGGTCTCGCCGACCTCGTCGCGGGCGTGCCGATCACGACGGCGACGCGCTTCGAGATGGCGTCGGTCGCGAAGCAGTTCACGGCGACCGCGATCCTCCTGCTGCAGCGCGACGGGAAACTGAGCCTCGCCGACCCGGTCGCGACCCATGTCGACGGCCTGCCGGCGTGGGGGCGCACCGTCACGCTCGACCAGTTGATGCACCACACGGCGCGCGTTCCCGACTACTGGACGGTGCTCGACGACGACGGGATCGGGTTCAGCGACCCCGCCGACCACGCGCGCATCCTCGACGCCATCCGACGACTCCCCCGGCTCGAGCCGGGCAACGGCTACAGCTACTCCAACTCGAACTACGTGCTGCTCGCCGAGGTCGTGAACCGCGTGAGCGGCACTCCGCTGCCGACCTTCCTCGACGAGCGCGTGTTCGCGCCGCTCGGCCTCGACATGGAGCTCACCCCGAACCTCGTCGCAGCCGATGTGGCGCTCTCCTACGACGCGAACGACCAGTTCCAGCCCCCCGCGTGGTCCGCGTACGGAGCGATCGGGATCGTCACGACGCCGTCGGAGCTCGCGCGGTGGGGCGACCAGTACCGGGCCGGCGACATCATCCAGGACGACTTCGCCGTCGGCGCCTCGGACCAGGGCACGGGCGAGTACTACGCCGCCGGGATGGACATCGAGGTCGACGGCGACCTCAACCACAACGGCCGGTTCGGCGGCTACGTCTCGACCTTCACGGTGTCGGCCGATCGCGAGACGACGATCGTCGTCATGTGCAACGGTCACGGCGCCGACCGGTTCGGGATCGCCGACGCCCTGTGGGCGATCTGGGACGCGCCCGAGGCCTCGCCCACCGACGAGCCGTCGACCGAGGAGGCCGACTCATGACCCGTGCGCTCGCCGTGCTGCTCGCCCCCGTCGTGCTCGCCCAGGCGCGCCGGCTGCGCCGCGCGACCCCGCTGCTTGCCGCACCCGACGGGGAGCACACCGGGGGCAAGGGCAAGCTGCGTCTCGTCGTCGTCGGCGACTCCACCGCAGTCGGCACGGGGGCGGCGTCGCTCGACGAGGCGCTCCCCGGTCGGCTCGGCAAGCTGCTCGGCGCACGATGGCGCGCGGTCGGCCGCAACGGCGCGACCGCGGCCGACGTGCTGCGCGACCACATCGACGACGCCGCGGGCGGCCCGGCCGACGTCGCGGTGCTGCTGGTCGGCTGGAACGACGCGATGACGCTGCGCTCGCCGCGCGCGTTCGCGCGCGATCTGCGGGCCCTCGTCGAACGTCTGCGGGCCGCGAGCCCCGCGGGGCGGATCGTCGTCGTGGCACCCCCGGCGTTCTCCCGCTTCGCGGCGCTGCCGCAGCCGCTCAAGATGGCGCTCGGCGCGCACGCCGCGAACCTCGCGCGCGTCGCCCAGCGTGTCGCCGACGAACTCGAGGTCGATCTCGCGCCCGGGTTTGACGGCGCCTCGGTCGCCTCCGACCGCTTCCACCCCGACGCCGACGGGTACGCCGGGATGGCGTCCGCGATCGCCCGCGTGCTCACGCCGTGACGCGCGTGCTGCTCGGGGTCACCGGGGCACCCGGCGCGGGCAAGAGCACGTTCGCGGCGGCCGAGTGCGCGCGACTCGTCGAGCGCGGCATCCCGGCGGCCATGCTGCCGATGGACGGGTTCCACCTGCCGCAGGCCGAACTCGTGCGCCTCGGGTGTCGGGAGCGCATGGGCGCTCCCGACACCTTCGACGTCGACGGCTTCGTCGCGACCCTCGTCGCGCTGCGCTCCCCCGGTGTCGTGCGCGCACCCGGATTCGACCGCGCGATCGAGGAGCCCGTCCCCGACGCGATCGCCGTCGGCGACGACATCGGCACGGTCATCGTCGAGGGCAACTACTTGCTGCACGACCGCGACGGCTGGCAGCGCGTGCGCCCGTTGCTGGACCGCGTCGTCTTCCTCGCGCCCGACGACACCGTGCGGCGCGCGCGACTCGTCGCTCGGCACGTCGCGTTCGGCAAGAGTCCCGCCGACGCCGAGGCCTGGGTCGCGCGATCCGACGACCCCAACGCCACGCTCATCGCCGCGACCGCCTCGCGCGCCGACGAGGTGCTCCGCGTAAGCTGAGCGCATCCCACCCGTTTCCGCGAGGAGTCTCGTTTGCCCACGATCGTCGTCGAGGTCATGCCCAAGGCGGAGCTGCTCGACCCGGCCGGCAAGGCCGTCGCCGGAGCACTCCGGCGTGAGGGCGGCAGCCCGTTCACCGACGTGCGCATCGGCAAGCGCTTCGAACTCACGGTCGACGGCGAGGTCACGGATGCCGTGCTCGCGCAGGCGCAGACGCTCGCCGACGAGATGCTGAGCAACTCGGTCATCGAAGACGTCGTGAAAGTCACCGTGCTGTAATGCGCATCGGCGTCGTCACCTTCCCCGGTTCGCTCGACGACCGCGACGCGCAACGCGCGGTACGGATCGCGGGCGCCGAGCCCGTCGCCCTGTGGCACGGCGACCACGACCTGCACGGCGTCGACGCGATCGTGCTTCCCGGCGGCTTCTCGTACGGCGACTACTTGCGCTGCGGCGCGATCGCGGCCCGGTCGCCCATCATGAGCGAGGTCATCGACGCCGCGAACGCCGGCATGCCCGTGCTCGGTATCTGCAACGGGTTCCAGATCCTCGTCGAGGCGCATCTGCTGCCCGGCGGGCTCATCCGCAATGATCACGGTGACTTCATCTGCCGCGACCAGACGCTCCGCGTCGAGAACGCGTCGACCGCGTGGACGAACGGCTTCGAACCGGGGCAGCAGATCACCATCCCGCTCAAGAACGGCGAGGGCGGCTTCATCGCCGACGCCGAGACGCTCGCGCGGCTTGACGGCGAGGGTCTCGTCGCCTTCCGCTACACGGGTCTCAACCCCAACGGATCGCTCGACGATATCGCCGGGCTCACCAACGCCGCGGGCAACGTCGTCGGTCTCATGCCGCACCCCGAGCACGCCGTCGAACCGGGCTTCGGTCCCGACACCGAGGTCGCGATGCGGTCGGGCGTCGACGGGTTGACGTTCTTCACGAGCGTGCTGCGCCACGCCCTCGCCCGCGCATGACGCCGAAGCGGCTGTTCCGCGTCGTCGCGATCGCGGAGGCCGTCACCTGGACGCTGCTGATCACCGGTCTCGTGCTGCGCGCGACGACCGGCTGGGCGCTCGGCGTGACGATCGGCGGCGGCATCCACGGGTTCGTCTTCCTCGCCTACGCGGGCATCGCCCTGCTCGTGGGCATCGACCGGCGCTGGAGCCCCGGGCTCGTCGTGCTCGCCGTCGCGAGCGCGATCGTGCCGTACGCGACGATCCCCGTCGACCTCGCGCTCGACCGCCGCGGCAAGCTCGACGGCGCGTGGCGTCGCGAACCCGACCCGGCCGCCCCCGACCGTACCTTCCTCGACGCAGTAGTGCGCTGGTTCGTCCGTCGACCCGGGGTGCTCGTCGCCGTCTTCGCCGTGCTGCTCGTCGCGATCTTCACGATCCTGCTCGTGCTCGGCCCGCCCGGCGGGCGCTGAGCACCTCGACACGACGCCCCTTCAGTCGGCGTTCGCCTTCTGCCAGCCCTGCCGCACGAGCTGTTCGAGCACCGCTGGATCGACGGCATCCAGTCGCGTGAGGTAGAGGCAGCTCTTGCCGGTCGTGTGCGGTCCGAGCTTCTCGAACAGCGGGTCGGCGGGAGCGTCGTCGTGGAACACGCCGTAGACGGTCAGCGCGCCGGCGCGCGGCGCGAAGCCGAGCAGGAACATCTCGGAGGTGCCGGCCGTGGTCGTGTACGGCTTCGAGCCGAACCCCACCATCGACGGGCCCCACATCACGGCGGGCTCACCCGTCACCCGCTCCATGAGCGCCCGCATCGCGTGCCCGTCTGCCCGTCGACGCGCGGCGGGCACGGCGTCGAGGAACGCCGTCACATCGGCATCGGTCGGCCGGGTCGCGATCGCCATGCCGTCACGGTACCGGGACGCCCCGACGTCGGCTAGGTGTACTCGGTCAGGACGTTGGTGACAGTCGGCTGATCGGGGGTTGGCCTCCGCAGGCGGTGTGGGCTCGAGCGTAGTTGTAGTGGTCGAGCCATGGCTCGAGTGCTGTTGCGCGGTCGTCGTTCGAGGCGAAGGGATGCCGGTAGGCCCAGTTCTCTTGCAGGGTGCGGTTGAACCGTTCCGCTTTCCCGTTCTGCCACGGGGAGTGCGGTCGGGTCAGGATGTGTTTCGCGTTGAGGGTGGCCATAACGGATCGGAAGTCTCGCGACAAGCGGTAGTTCATCGCGTTGTCCGTCATCACCTCGCGGATCGCGACTCCGTGGCTGGCGAAGAACGCGGCCGCGTCGGCGAGGAACGCGGCGCAGGTCGTGCCCTTCTCGTCCGGCAAGACGCTGGCGAACGCGAGCCGAGAGTGGTCGTCGACCGCGACGTGGATGTAGTCGAACCCGAGCTTCTTCGACCGCTTCCGTCCCTTGTTGTGATTGATCGTGGCGGGTCCATCGACGCGCCAACCACCTCCGTCGGGGATCCGACCGAGTTTCTTCACATCGATGTGGACCAGATCCCCGGGGCGGTCGCGTTCGTAGCGGAGCTGGGTGCGACGTGAAGCGCGGATTCGGACCCCAGTCACCGGATCGAGCTCATACAGCGCCGGCAACCCCGCCCGCGCGACGATTCGCGACGCGGTCGACGGACTGACCCCCACACGACGCGCCAACTCGTCACGACCCAGCCGCTCGGCTCGACGCAGTTCCAGCAGTCGAATGCAGACCTCCCGTGGCGTCGCCCGCGGATGCGTCCGAGCCCGCGAGGACCGATCTCGCAACCCAGCGACACCGAGCAGACGGAACCGTGACACCCAGCGGTGAGCACACTGCCGAGAAACCCCAAGCTCCTTGGCTACATGCGACACCGGTCGCCCCGACAGAACCCGCTGAACAAGAATCAGACGACCGGCCTCAGCCAGCCTCGCATTACGGTGGACCACGAAAAGGCCTTCCTTCGAGTGACGTTAGACACCACTCAGAATGGAGGCCTTTTCCCTACCTCCGCGTCACCAACGGTCTGACCGAGTACAGCTAGGTGACGTCGCGCCGCCAGGTCGTGATCGCTCCGATCGCGCCGAACAGTACCGCGTAGCCGGCGAGCACGAGCCCGCCCTGCCACCACTCGAGCGGTGCGGTGCCCCCACCGGCGCCGGTGAACATCGTGAAGAAGCTCGCCCCGACGAGAGCATCGCCCGCGGCGCCCGGCAAGAAGTTGCCGACCTGGCCGAGCCAGTCGACGAACGCCGCCGCCGTGCGCAGGATGGGTTCGATGAACTGGGTGAAGGCGAGGATCGCGACGATCGACCCGATCTGACTCGGGATGAGCACCCCGAGCGCGACGCCGACGACACCCCAGAGTGCCATCGCGAGCACGATGCGGCCGAACATGAGCCAGGTGTCGCCGTCGTCGAGGAGCGTCTCCTGGCCGACCGCGGCGAGCACGGGCGCCCCGAGACCCACCGACGCGACGAGGCTGATGACGCCGTACAGGGCGCCGACGAGAAGACCCATGACGGCTTTCGCGGCGAGCCCGACGGCACGGTGCGGGGTGGCGAGGAACATCGTCGCGAGCGTGCGGTGACGCACCTCGGAAGTGATCGACATCGCCCCGAAGATGACCGGGAACACGTACCCGATCGCGGTCGCCATCGCGTAGACGAGCGGCGCGAGGAACCCGTCGGGCAGCGCCATCCCCGCCTCTTCGGGGGTGAGGCTCAGCGTGAACGCGATCCCCGCCGCGACGAGTGCGACGTAGCCGAACAGGATGAGCGCGAGCACCCACCACAGTCGGGTGGAGACGATCTTGAGGAACTCGGCCGACACGGCCCGAACGAACGTCATCACTGCCGCCCTCCTTCCGCGCCCCGCTCCGGATCGGCGACGAGGGCGAGGAACTCGTCTTCGAGACCGGCGCCGGATGCCGCGAGCGCGCTGAGCGGCACTCCGGCGGCGAGCGTGAGTCGGCCGACCTCCGCGGGGGCGAGGTCGACGACGACGCCGTCGGCACCCACCCGGTACTCGTGACCGGCAGCCGCGAGCGCCTTCGTGAGCGCATCCCGGTCGGGCGCATCGACGACACTCGCGGTCGAGGAGGCCGACCCTTCGAGCGCGCTGAGCGACCCGACGAAACGCAACCGTCCGCCGGCGATGACGACGACGTCATCCACCGTCTGGCGCACCTCGCTCAGCAGGTGCGAGCTCACGAGGATCGTGCGGCCCTCGTCGGCGAGCGCCCGCAGGAACGAGCGGATCCACCGGATGCCCTCGGGGTCGAGACCGTTGATCGGCTCGTCGAGCACGAGCACGCCCGGGTCGCCGAGCAGCGCCGTCGCGAGCCCGAGCCGCTGCCGCATCCCGAGGGAGTAGCCGCCGACCCGACGGTTCGCGTACGGCGTCATGCCCGTCTGGGCGAGCACGGCGTCGACGCGTGCGCGCGGGATGCCCGCCGCCGCCGCGACGACCGCGAGGTGCGCGCGCCCCGAACGGCCGGGGTGGAACGCGGCTTCGAGCGACGCCCCGACGACCGTCATCGGCCGATCCAGCTGGGCATAGGCCTTGCCGCCGATCGTCGCCCGGCCGCTCGTCGCCGCGACGAGGCCGAGCAGCATGCGCAGCGACGTGGTCTTGCCGGCGCCGTTGGGTCCGAGGAATCCGGTCACCCGACCGGGTTCCACGGTGAAGTCGAGGTCGGCGACGGCGGAGACCTCGCCGAAACGCTTGGTCACCCCGTCGAAGACGAGTGTCTGCCCTGTGGTCATGCTCCCAAGCTAGCGAGCGGGGTCCTCCGGCGACTCCCCCTCACGGGGGAGCGAGATCGCCCCCGTGAAGGCCGTCGCGCGCTGCTCGGCCTCGTCCGACCCCGAGAAGACGCCCTCGTGCGGAGCGGCGCCGCGCCGCGTGCGGGCCCGGGTCGCGCCCGGCTCCACCATCGTGACGCGCGTCCGCGGCAACGCGTCCGGCTGCTCCTCGCGCACCCAGGCGACCATCTCCTCGCGCACGTTGCAGCGCAGGTCCCACAGCGTCGGGGCGTCCTTCGCCGTCACGAGGATGCGCACGCGGATGCGATCGCCCGTGGCGTCGGTGATCTGCAGCACCGACGCGCGGCGATCCCAGAGCGGCTCGTTCTCGAGAATCTGCGTGAGGTGGTCGCGCATCGCCTCGATCGAGACCTGCCAGTCGACGTCGAGTTCGACGCTGCCGAGGATCTCGGACCCGCGGCGGGTCCAGTTCTCGAACGGGGTCGTCGTGAAGTGGGTCGAGGGCAGCACGAGGCGGCGGTCGTCCCAGATGTGCACGACGACATACGTGAGGGTGATCTCCTGGATGCGCCCCCACTCCCCTTCCACGACCACGACGTCGTCGACGCGGATCGCGTCGGAGAAGGCGAGCTGGATGCCGGCGACCACGTTGCCGAGCGTCGACTGCGCCGCGATCCCGGCGACGACGCTCAGCACGCCCGCCGACGCGAGAAGACTGGCTCCGACGCCGCTGACCCCGGGGAAGGTGAGCAATACCGCGCCCACGGTCACGACGACGATGACCGCGAAGATCACGCGGCGCAGGATCGCGATCTGCGTGTGCACCCGCCGGGCGACGCGGTTGTCGGCGACATCGGTCGGGAAGCGACGCAACGTTCGCGCGAAGAAGAAGCCGACGAGACCCGCGAGGAGCCAACCACCCGAGACGATCGCGAGGATCCCGAGCGTGTGCAGGATGCCGCCGCGCCAGCTCTCGAGATCGGGCGGGAGCGCGACGACGACGGCGAGCGCGAGCGCGCCGACGAGCACGAGCGCGCGGAAGGGGCGCCGGAGTCGGCCGAGCAGACCGGGGTCCCATCCGGCGCGACGCGCGGTGAACCGCAGGGGCAGCGTGACCAGGGCGACGATCACGACCGCGGCGGCGAGAGCCGCGGCGAGAGCCGCCGCGAAGAGGGGCCAGGGGCCCCATTCAGACATCCACTCGGGCATCGCGCCTCCGATCGTCGCCCGTCCACGCTATCCCGGGATGACGATCGTCGCGGGGTGGGCTCAGACGGGCGCGGTGAGCGCGACGGTGAGGGCGGCGGCGAGCATGACGAGCGTCACGGGCAACCAGATCGCCCGCTCGAGGCGGCTGCGCGTGATCGCGTTGAGCACGACCGAGATCGCGAGCAGCCCGACGATCACCCAGATCGCGACGGGGAGCCAGGCATCCGGCAGGGGAGCCCACACCGGGATGCCGCCGTGCCGCGCGACCACGAGGGCGACTCCCGCCCACACGACAGCCGCGACGACGCTCGCGATGCGCAGCGACCCGGGCAGCCGTCCGAGGTTCTGCCCGCCGTAGGCGGCGCGCCCCCACGGGGCGCCGAGGGCGAGCGCGATCTGGAAGACCACGAGCCCTCCGAAGACGACGAGGGCGACGGCGGCGGCGAGGAGCGAGAGAGGCACGACTCGATCCTGACAGCTCGGAGCCGACGGATAGGATCGACCTCGATGATCGACTCGGTTGAGAACGCCGCCACCACTCCCGAGCGCGAGCAGCCCTACGCCGCTCTCGGACTCAAAGCCGACGAGTACCAGCGCATCCGCGACATCCTCGGCCGCCGCCCCACGTCGGGCGAGCTCGCGATGTACTCGGTCATGTGGAGCGAGCACTGCTCTTACAAGTCGAGCAAGGTGCACCTGCGCCAGTTCGGGCAGAAGGTCTCACCTGAGATGACGAAGAACCTCATGGTCGGCATGGGCGAGAACGCCGGCGTCGTCGACATCGGCGAGGGCTGGGCCGTCACCTTCAAGATCGAGAGCCACAACCACCCGTCGTACATCGAACCGTTCCAGGGTGCCGCGACGGGCGTCGGCGGCATCGTGCGCGACATCATCTCGATGGGGGCGCGGCCCGTGGCCGTCATGGACGCGCTCCGCTTCGGCGCGATCGACCACCCCGACACCGCCCGCGTTCTCCCGGGAGTCGTGAGCGGCATCTCGTTCTACGGCAACTGTCTCGGCCTGCCCAACATCGGCGGCGAGACCTGGTTCGACCCGGTGTATCAGGCCAACCCGCTCGTCAACGCTCTCGCCGTCGGCGTGCTGCGCCACGAAGACCTCCACCTCGCGAACGCCCGCGGCGCCGGCAACAAGGTCGTGCTGTTCGGCGCCCGCACCGGCGGCGACGGCATCGGCGGTGCCTCCATCCTCGCCTCCGACACCTTCAGCGAGGGCGGGCCCACGAAGCGGCCCGCCGTGCAGGTGGGCGACCCGTTCGCCGAGAAGGTGCTCATCGAGTGCTGCCTCGAACTGTTCGCGGGCGACCTCGTCGAGGGCATCCAGGATCTCGGCGCCGCGGGCATCTCGTGTGCGACGAGCGAGCTGGCGAGCAACGGCGACGGCGGCATGGCGATCGAGTTGGATGCCGTGCTCCTGCGCGACTCGACCCTGACGCCCGAAGAGATCCTGATGAGCGAGAGCCAGGAACGCATGATGGCGATCGTGCGACCTGAGAAGCTCGAGGGCTTCCTCGCCGTCACCGCCAAGTGGGACGTCGAGACGAGCGTGCTCGGCGAGGTCAACGACTCCGGGCGCCTCACGATCACCTGGCGCGGCGAGACGATCGTCGACGTCGACCCGCGCACCGTCGACGTCGACGGCCCCGTTTACGACCGGCCGATGGAGCGCCCGACCTGGCTCGACGTGCTCAACGCCGACACGGCATCCGCCCTGCCCCGCCCCGAGTCGGGTGACGACCTGCGCGCCGACCTGCTCAAGCTCGTGGGCAGCGCGAACCTCGCCGACAAGCGCTGGATCACCAACCAGTACGACCGCTACGTGCTGGGCAACACCGCGCTCTCGACGCCCGACGACGGCGGCATGGTGCGCGTCGATGAGACGAGCGGTCTCGGCTTCGCCGTCGCGACGGATGCCAACGGCCGCTACTGCTACCTCGACCCGTACCAGGGGGCGCAGCTCGCCCTCGCCGAGGCGTATCGCAACGTCGCCGTCACCGGGGCGACGCCGGTCGCCGTCTCGGACTGCCTGAACTTCGGCAGCCCCGAGAACCCCGAGGTGATGTGGCAGTTCGAACGCGCGGTCACGGGGCTCGCCGACGGCTGCCTCGAGATCGGCATCCCGGTCACCGGGGGGAACGTCTCGTTCTACAACCAGACCGGTGAGGTGCCGATTCACCCCACCCCCGTCGTCGCCGTCCTCGGCGTCATCGACGACGTCGCGCGGCGCGTGCCCTCGGGCTGGCAGGACCCGGGGGACAACCTCTACCTGCTCGGCGCGACATCGCTCGAACTCGACGGCTCCGCGTGGGCCGGGGTCGTGCACGGCCACCTCGGCGGTCGTCCGCCCGCCGTCGACCTCGGGCGCGAGAGGGCGCTCGGCGAACTGCTCGCCGCCGCCGCGCACGAGGGCCTGCTGAACGCCGCGCACGACCTCGCCGACGGCGGGCTCGCGACGGCGCTCACCGACGGCATCCTGCGTTTCGGCGTCGGGGCGCGGGTCTGGATCGACGAGGTCATGGAACGCGACGGCGTCGACGCCGCGACCGCACTCTTCTCCGAGTCGACCGGCCGCGTCCTCGTCGCCGTGCCGCGGGAAGAGGACGTGAAGTTCATGCGGCTGTGCGAGGGCCGCGGCTACCCCGTGCTGCGGGTCGGCGTCACCGACACGGGCGGCGCTCTCGAGGTGCAGGACCGGTTCACCGTTTCGCTCGACGAGCTCGGAGCCGCGTCACGCGGCACCCTCGCGGCGCATTTCGGCCCCGTCGTGGGGTATCCGTCGCGCTGATCCCATGGACCGGTCCCCCGGAGTCCCCGACTCGACTTCCCGAGCGCACCTCCCGGGCGGGCTGAGTTCGGCCGAGGCGGCGAATCTGCTGGCCGCCGGGCTCGGCAACCGGTATCGGCCCCCGACGAGCCGAGCGCTCGTCGACATCCTCCGCGCCAACCTCCTGACGCTCTTCAACGGGATCGTCGGCGCCGCCTTCGTGCTCCTGCTCGTGCTCGGCTACTGGCAGGACGCACTCTTCGGGGTCTTCGTCATCGCGAACGTCGCGATCGGGGTCGTGCAGGAGCTGCGTGCCAAACGCACGCTCGACCGGCTGACGGTGCTGAACGCGCCCGCCGCCGCGGTGCTGCGCGACGGACGGGTTGCGCGGATCCCCGTCGAGGAGGTCGTGCTCGGCGACGTGCTCGCCCTGAGCCCGGGCGACGAGATCGTCGCCGACGGCGTCGTGATCTCGGCGACTGGGCTGGGAATCGACGAGTCGCTCCTCACCGGGGAGGCCGATGCCGTGCACGCCGAGCCGGGGCGAGAACTGCTGTCGGGATCGTTCGTCGTCGGTGGCCAGGGGCTCGCCCGCGTGACGCGGGTCGGCGCCGACTCCTACGCCAATCGGGTCGCGACCGAGATGAAGTCGTTCACTCTCGTGCCCTCGGAGCTTCGGCTGAGCCTGGCGCGCGTCATCCGGTGGATCAGCTGGATCCTGCTGCCGATCGCCGCACTCGCGCTCAACGGTCAGGTGCACGCGGTCGGCGGGTGGGAGCAGGCGCTCGGCTCGGCTCTCTGGCGGGATGCCGCCGTGCTCACGGTCGGAAGCGTCGTCAGCATGGTGCCGCAGGGGCTCGTGTTCATGACGAGCGTGGCACTCGCGGTCGGGGCGCTCACCCTCTCCCGTCGCCGAGTTCTCGTGCAGGAACTGCCGGCCGTGGAGATGCTCGCGCGTGTCGATGCCCTGTGCTTCGACAAGACCGGCACCCTCACCGACGGGTCGATCCGGGTGCGCGACGTCGAGGTTCTCGTCCCCGCCCCGGGGTGGGATGCGGCACTCGCCTGGTTCGCGCGGCAGCCCGGCGCGAACGCGACGGCCCGAGCGCTCGCCGAGCGGTTCGGCGACGAGCCGACCTCGACCCCCGCGCGCACCGTCGGCTTCTCGTCGACGTTCCGCTGGAGCGCCGCGAGCTTCATCGACGGCACGGCCGCCGGCACGTGGGTCATGGGCGCGCCCGAGACCGTGCTCGACGCGACGTCGTCCGTGCTCACCCAGGCCGCTGTTCCCGCGGCGGCCGGCTACCGCACGCTCGTGCTCGCCCACCGCGAGCGCCCGCTCAGCGCGGCCGAGGCCTCCGCGGCGGCACCACCCGACGACCTGCACCCCGTCGCCCTGCTCGTCTTCCAGGAGAACCTGCGTCCCGACGCGGCGAGTGCGGTCGCGTTCTTCCACGCCCAAGGGGTGCGCCTCTGGGTGATGTCGGGCGACCACCCGGCGACGGTCGCCGCGATCGCCCGCGCCGCCGGGATCTCCGACGGCGCGGGAGTGGATGCCGGCGATCTGCCCGACGATCCCGAGCAGGTGGCGGAGATCCTCGAGACCCACTCCGTCTTCGGCCGGGTGCGACCGGAGCAGAAGAAGGTGATGATCGAGGCGCTGCGCTCGCGCGGCCACGTCGTCGCGATGACGGGGGACGGCGTCAACGACGCGCCCGCGCTCAAGCACGCCGACCTCGGCATCGCGATGGGCTCCGGTGCCGCCGCGACCCGCGCGGCCGCCCACGTCGTGCTGCTCGACGGCCAGTTCGGGGAGCTGCCGCGCGTCGTCGCCGAGGGCCGGCGCGTCATCGCGAACGTCGAACGCCTCGCGAAGCTCTTCCTGAGCAAGACCGTCTACGCCATCGCGTTCGCCGTCGTCTTCGGCAGCATCCTCGGTCCCTACCCGTTCCTCCCGCGCCAGCTCTCCGCGGTGGACGGCCTGACCATCGGGCTCCCCGCCCTCGTGCTCGCCCTCCTGCCGAACACCGACCTCTACCGGGAAGGGTTCCTCGCTCGCGCCCTGCGGTTCTGCGTGCCCTCCGGACTCGTCGTCGCCGCGACGGTCGCCGGAGTCGTGGTGGCGCTGCGCCTCACGGGCCGACCCGATGAGGTCACCCCCGCCGCCCTCATCGCCCTCACCCTCACCGCGCTGTGGGTGCTCGTGATCCTCTGCCGGCCCTTCGACCTCCGCAAGGGACTCGTCGTCGCGGCGAGCTACCTCGGACTGGTCGGGCTCTTCGTCGTCCCGCCGATCGCGGCCTTCTTCGCCCTCGAGCAGCCGTCGGTCCCCGCGCTGGGGGTGGCCCTCGCCGCGAGCGTCGTCGGCTGCCTCGCCCTCGAGGCGGCTCACCGCATCGGCCGTCGGCGCGCTAGATCTCGAAGCGCAGGCCCGACCACTCCTCGGCCAGAGTCCACAGGTGCACGCCGAACTCGGCAGACGCCGACGACGTGACGGGCGCCTGCACGACGGGCTCGCCGCGCATCCCGAGCAGGTCGCGGGGTCCGTAGAACTCGCCGGATTCGGCATCCGGATCGATCGCCGCGCGCACGACCGGCCACGCCCCGTGATCCTTGCCCTGCCCGACCGGGGCCGACAGGTAGCCGCCGAGACGCTGCCAGCCCTTCGACTCGGTGATGACGTCGGGGCGCTTCTCGGAGAGCTCATTGACCGCGTAGCCGGGATGGGCGAGCAACGACTTGCGCGCGTCTCCCGCCGCGCGAAGACGGCGGTCGAGTTCGAACGCGAAGCCGTGCACCGTGTGCTTCGAGAACGCGTAGGCACGGAAGGGCCGGTACTTCTTCTCCGACATGAGGTCGTCGGGCTCGAGGCGCACCATCTTGGTCGAGAGCGAGCCGAGGCCCACGACGCGGTCGCGCAGCACGGGGAAGACGAGGGCGGTGAGCGCGAAGTGCCCGACGAAGTTGCCGCCGACCTCGAGCTCGAGCCCGTCCTTCGTCGTCGAGCGGCGGGTCGACGGGAACACGAGACCGGCGTTGTTGACGAGCACGTCGACCCCGCCGAGGTCGGCGAGCGCCGCCGCGGTCTCGCGGATGACGTCGAGCGAGGCGAGATCGAAGGGCACGTGCACCACGTCGGCGCCCGGCACGCGGTCGCGGATCGAGCGGATCGCTTCGGCGGCCTTCGGCGCATGCCGTGCGGCGATGACGACCCGAGCGCCCGCGCCAGCGAGTTGCTCGGATGCCCAGTAGCCGATGCCCGTGCTGCCGCCCGTGACGACGATCGTGCGCCCCGCCTGCGACGGCAGGCTGCGCGGATCCCAGCTCACGACTGCGTCGCGATCGTGCCCGTGGAGGCGATCTGCTCGTGGTGGTGGATGACCTCGGCGACGACGAAGTTGAACCACTTCTCGGCGAACGCCGGATCGAGCTGGGCTTCGATCGCGAGCGCCCGAAGCCGCGCGGTCTGCACCCGCTCGCGCTCGGGATCTGACGGCGGGAGGCCGCGCAGCGCCTTGAGCCGCCCCACCCGCTGCGTCGCCTTGAACCGCTCGGCGAGCAGGTGCGTGAGTGCGGCGTCGATGTTGTCGATGCTCTGCCGCAGCTCGGCGAGCTCGGCACGCGTCTCGTCGTCCATCTCCGCCATGGGGTCAGCCTACCGAGGGCTCGCGGCCGAGCGAGGGGGTGGCTGCCGTCGCAAGCCGCGCCTCGAGCCCCGCCCGCACGAGGGGCCACTCGTCGACGATCACCGAGAACAGCGCCGTGTCGCGCCACGTGCCGTCGGCGCGCGGCCGATCACGGCGCACGATGCCCTCGAAGGTCGCGCCGAGCTTGAGGATCGCGGCCCGGGAGCGGCTGTTGCGCTCGTCGGCCTGCAACCGCACGCGCCCGAACCCGTGGTCGAACGCGAGCCCGAGCATGAGCAGCTTCGCCTCCGGGTTGACCGCGGTCGCCCACACGCGGGGATCCCACGCCGTCCACCCGATGTGCGCGTGCTCGAGAGCGAGGTCGAGATCGGCGAGGCTCGAGGTTCCGACGATCGCGCCGGCATCCGGACCCGCGGCGAGCCGCGCGACGAACGTCACCCCCTGCTCGTGCGGGAGGGTGCGCAGCGCCCACTCGGTGAACGCCGCCTCGTCGACCGGCAGTCCCGCCGGACCGCCGCCGTACCCGCCCGCGAACACCTCCGGATGCCCGATCGCCGCCCACAGCCCGGGCAGGTGCTCGGGGGTGAGCGGTTCGAGGCGGACGAAACGGCCCTCGAGCGCGCGGCGTTCGGGAATCGAGGCGGTCACCCCGCCATCCTCGCAGTCGGTCGAGCCGCTACGGTGTCGGCATGCAGCGCTTCGCGAACCCCCTGGGCCGCGTCCTCGGCGCGGCCGGATCGTGGCTCGTGTTCGCGTTCTTCTTCACCGGGCTGTTCCAGGTGAGCGGCACGGTCATCGGGCTCGGCGGGTATTGCGCGTCGGGCGGGCCCTACGTCATCGAGACGGAGTGCCCCGAGGCCGTCGTCGTGTTCGCCCCCCTCGGCGTCTTCGGCATGTTCCTCGCCGCCGGGATCGCGATCGCCGCCGCACACGACTTCGCCGCGCCGCTCCTCGGCTGGGCGTGGACCATCCTGTTCGCCGGTCTCGGCATCCAGTTCCTGCTCGGCGCGTTCGCCGGGATCGGCATCGTCTCCAACGGGCTCATCGGCGTGCTGTTCGTCGCGATGGGGGTCGTGCCGCTCGTCATCATCCTGCGCGCCGGAGGGCTGCGCACCCTCCTCGTCGGCAACCGCACGATCCTCGGCGAGCCGTTCGTCGGCGCCGACGCGAGCACGCGCCTGCTGCCCTCGCGGGTCACCGGGGAGGCCGACCCGGTGACGCTCACCCCCGGCCACGCGCTGCTCGGTGTCGGCATCCCGGCGGTGGCGGCGGCCGGCGGGGTCACGCTCTCGGTACTCGCCGTGCGCGCGATGGGATGACATGGACGCCGCGACCCTCGCCGAGCTGGCGGCCCTCCGCCGCGCCCGCGACCGCATGGATCGCGACTACGCCGAACCGCTCGACGTGTCGGCGCTCGCCCGGGTCGCTCACCTGTCGCCCGCGCACTTCGCCCGCCGCTTTCGCGCCGCCTACGGCGAGACGCCCTACTCCTACCTCATGACCCGGCGCATCGAGCGAGCGCAAGAGCTGCTGCGTCGCGGTGAACTCTCGATCACCGACGTGTGCGTCGCGGTCGGCTGTACGTCGCTCGGATCGTTCAGCAGCCGCTTCACCGAGATCGTCGGCCTGACCCCGTCGGCCTACCGGGCGCGCGCCCTCTCCGCGATCCAGCAGTTGCCGCCGAAGACCGTCATGGTGGGGATGCGACCGAGCAGGATCCGAGAAGCGTCCGCCCCGCCGCGCGCGTAGGTTCGCTTCCATGACGATCTCGGTTTCACACTTCCCCGTGCACGCCGTCGATGTCGACGCGGCCGTTGCGTTCTACCGCGACGCCCTCGGCCTCGAGGTCGTGAACGACGTGCCCTACGGCGAGTTCCGCTGGGTGACGCTCGCAACCCCCGGCTCGACCGTCGGACAGATCGTGATCAGCCAGCCGCACGCGGGCCGATCCGAACAGGAGGGCGACCAGATCGCGGCGCTCGTCGCACTCGGCGCCTTCGGCCCGATCGTGTTCGACACCGACGATCTCGACGCGGCGTTCGAGAAGGCCCGCGCCTCCGGCCTCGGAGAGGTGCTGCAAGAACCGATGGATCAGGGGTGGGGCGTGCGCGACTGCGCCTTCCGCGACCCGGCGGGCAACATGATCCGCGTGGGCGAGAAGCTCCCCTCCTGAGCCCCGTCAGTCGGCGATGAACCGGGCGGCTTGCGGGCCGTCCGCGCGCACCCGGCGAACGTACGCCGCCGGCGTCAACCCGGTGAACCGGCGGAAGACCCGGATGAGGTGGGGCTGATCGTAGAACCCCGCTTCGACCGCGAGACCCGCCCACCCGACGTCGGCGGCGCGCGCCGTAAGGTCGACGAATCGGTCGAATCGCACGAGATCGGCGAACGCCTTCGGGGTGACCCCCAGGGCTCGCCGCACGGTGTCGATGAGCGCATCGTGGCTCATCCCGGCGCGGTCGGCGAGTTCGGGAACGGGTCGGGTCGGGTCGTCGAGCACCGCCGCGATGAACCGCCGGGCGGCCGGCTCGGGATCGCCGACCCGCTCGGCGACGAGCAGGGTCTCGAGCCGGTCGATCGCGTCATCGAGAGCCAGGTCCGGGAGGGCGCTCGCGAGCGCGGCGAACTCGGGGAGCTCGTCGCCGAGGTCGACGACGCGGCCGGCGAGCCGCGCCGGATCGAGACCGAACGCGCGCGCCGCATCCGGGTGCAGCCGCGCGCCGATGTTGTCGATCGAGGCGGGCAGCTCGTTGCGCAATGCGGAGACCTGCAGTCCGGAGCAGAACACCTGCGTGACCGTCGACGTCTGGCCGGTCGCCGGATCGGTCGACCGGTAGGGGCCACCGCCGTTGACGATGAAGTGCAGGGCCGGCGTCGGGAAGACCCGTTCGCGACGGTACGGCGGCACCATCCGCACGCCCCAGAGGCCGAGCACGACGTCGCGCAGGGGCTCGGCCGGTGGCCGCTCGAGAAACTCCACAGCGCCTCCCGTCGTCGGGCCGAATATATCCAATCGCCCCCCGCGCGACCCGCCCTACCGTGACGCCATGACCCTCGCCTTCCAGGACCGCCGCATCCTTCCCGCCTCGCCCGAATCGGTCTGGTCCACCCTCACCGACTTCTCCCGCGCGGCCGAGTGGATGCCGGGGGTCACCGACATGCGCGCCGACGGTCCGCTCGCCGTCGGCACGCTGCTGCACTACCGCGCGCAGGGCCGCGAGCAGACCTCCACGGTGTCGGCTCTCGACCCGGGTCGATCGCTCACCCTGACGAGCGAGCGCTCCGGAGTGCGGGCCGACTACCGCTACGACCTCGAGCCCGAGGGATCGGGAACGGCGGTCGCGCTGTCGGCCGACGTCGTCACCTCGGGTCCGATGCGCCTGCTCGGCGGGGTCATCCGGTCGGCGATCGCGAAAGCCGACGGCGCGCAGCTCGAGAGGCTCGGCACCCTGTTCTGAGCCAGCGCCTCCCCGCGTCAGCCGATGAGGTCGTGACGCACGACGATCGCGTCGCGCGCGGGGCCGACACCGATCGCCGAGATGCGCGAGCCCGACATGCCCTCGAGCGCGAGCACGTAGTCCTGCGCGTTCTTCGGCAGGTCGCCGAACTCGCGCGCCCCCGTGATGTCCTCGGTCCAGCCGGGGAACTCCGCGTAGATCGGGGTCGCGTGGTGGAAGTCGCTCTGGTTGACGGGCAGTTCGTCGAAGCGCACCCCGTCGACGTCGTAGGCGACGCACACCGGGATCGTCTCGAGCCCCGTGAGGATGTCGAGCTTGGTGAGCACGAAGTCGGTGACGCCGTTGATGCGGGCCGCGTAGCGCGCGATCGGGGCGTCGTACCAGCCCACGCGTCGCGGGCGACCCGTCGTCGTGCCGAACTCGTGCCCCGTGGCCCGCAGGAACTCGCCCTTGTCGTCGAACAGCTCGGTCGGGAACGGGCCCGACCCGACCCGCGTCGTGTACGCCTTGACGATGCCGATGATGCGTTCCAGGCGCGCCGGCCCGATGCCGGATCCCGTCGCCGCGCCGCCCGCCGTCGCCGACGACGACGTGACGAACGGGTACGTGCCGTGGTCGACATCCAGCATCGTCGCCTGCCCGCCCTCGAACAGCACCGTCTTGCCGGCCTCGAGCGCCTCATGCAGCACGAGCGCGGTGTCGGCGACCATCGGACGCAGCCGCTCGGCATATGACAGCAACTCGTCGACGACCTCGTTCACGAGAATCGCCCGCCGGTTGTAGACCTTCACGAGCAGGTGGTTCTTCTGGTGGAGGGCGCCCTCCACCTTCTGCCGCAGGATGTTCTCGTCGAACAGGTCCTGGATGCGGATGCCGACGCGGTTGATCTTGTCGGCGTACGCCGGCCCGATGCCGCGCCCGGTGGTGCCGATCTGCCGCTTGCCGAGGAACCGCTCGGTGACCTTGTCGATCGTGCGGTGGTAGGAGGTGATGACGTGGGCGTTCGCGCTCACCAGCAGCTTCGAGACATCCAGCCCGCGCGCGATGAGACCGTCGAGCTCGTCGAAGAGCACCTCGATGTCGACGACGACGCCGTTCGCGATCACCGGGGTGACGCCCGGGGTGAGGATGCCGGAGGGCAGCAGGTGCAACGCGTACTTCTCGTCGCCGATGACGACCGTGTGGCCGGCGTTGTTGCCGCCGTTGAACTTCACGACGTAGTCGAGACGGCTGCTGAGAAGGTCGGTCGCCTTGCCCTTGCCTTCATCGCCCCACTGGGCGCCGACGATCACGAGTGCGGGCATGCGGGAACTCCCTGGTTCGATAACGGAGGGATTACACCCCAGCCTATCGGGGCACGTGCCGCCGCAACCACTCGTGCATGACGATCGCCGCCGCCGCGCCCGCGTTGATCGACCGCGTCGACCCGGCCTGGGCGATCTCTACGACGAGGTCGGCGGCCGCGAGCGCCTCGGCGGTGAGCCCGGGACCCTCCTGCCCGAACAGCAGCACGCAGCGCTCCGGGAGGTCGGCGTCCCGCACGTCGACAGACCCGTCGACGTTGTCGACCGCGACGATCGGCAGGCCCTCGGTGCGCGCCCACGCGACGAGCGCCTCGACATCCGGATGCTCGCGGATGTGCTGGTACCGGTCGGTCACCATCGCCCCGCGGCGGTTCCAGCGGCGGTGGCCGACGATGTGCACCTCGGCCGCGAGGAACGCGTTGGCGGTGCGCACGATCGAGCCGATGTTGAGGTCGTGCTGCCAGTTCTCGATCGCGACGTGGAACGGCCGGCGGCGGGTGTCGAGGTCGGCGACGATCGCCTCCATCGACCAGTACCGGTAGGCGTCGACGACGTTGCGGGTGTCGCCGTGCTCGAGCAGCTCGGGGTCGTAGCGGTCGTCGTCGGGCCACGCGTCGCGGCCGCCGGGCCACGGACCCACCCCGATCCGTCGCTCCTCATCCATGCGCCGACTCTACGATCGACTCATGCGCGACCGCAGCGAGATCCACTCCTGGCTCACCGACATGGACGGAGTTCTCGTCCACGAGAACACCCCGCTTCCGGGCGCGGCCGACCTCATCCGGCAGTGGACCGAGAGCGACACCCCGTTCCTGGTGCTCACCAACAACTCGATCTTCACGCCGCGCGACCTCGCGGCGCGGCTGCGGGCATCCGGACTCCACGTGCCCGAAGAGCGCATCTGGACGTCCGCGCTCGCGACCGCCGACTTCTGCGCCTCACAGATCCCGGGCGGCTCGGCGTTCGTCATCGGCGAGTCGGGGATGACGAACGCCCTGCACGAGGTCGGCTTCATCCTCACCGAGACGGCGCCGGACTACGTCGTCGTCGGCGAGACCCGCAATTACTCGTTCGAGGCGATCACCCGCGCCATCCGGCTCATCAACAACGGCTCGCGCTTCATCGCGACGAACCCGGATGCCACCGGGCCGAGCGCAGACGGGGTGCTGCCCGCGACGGGCGCGGTCACCGCCCTCATCTCGAAGGCCACCGGCAAGGAGCCGTACGTCGTCGGCAAGCCCAACCCGATGATGTTCCGGTCGGCGATGAACCGCATCGGCGCGCACAGCGAGTCGACGGCGATGATCGGCGACCGCATGGACACCGACATCGTCGCGGGCATCGAGGCGGGACTGCACACGGTGCTCGTGCTCACCGGCATCGCGGATCAGACCGAGATCGAGCGCTACCCGTTCCGTCCCGACGAGATCCTCGCGGGCGTGCACGAGCTGCTTCCGTAACTCTCGCTGTTTGCCCGAGATGGCGCACTTGCCCTGAGCTAAGTGCGCCATCTCGGGCAAATGGCCTGTTAACCTCCGGACGTGACCGCACTCTGGGGGCCCGGCGACCCCGACACGATCGTGCACGGCGACAATCTCGCGGTCGCGGCGGCGCTGCCCGACGGGGCGTTCCGGCTGGTCTACCTCGACCCGCCGTTCAACACGGGCAAGACGCAGCGCCGCCAGCGGATGACGGTGACCCGCACCGACGACGGCGACGGGCGGGTCGGATTCGCGGGCCGCAGCTACACATCCGAGAAGGGCGCGATCTCGCGCTACGCCGACACCTTCGACGACTACTGGGCGTTTCTCGAGCCGCGACTCGTCGAAGCCCGCCGGCTGCTGGATGACGCCGGCACCCTCTACCTTCACCTCGACTATCGCGAAGCCCACTACGCGAAGGTCGCGCTCGACTCCCTCTTCGGGCGCGAGTGCTTCCTCAACGAGATCATCTGGGCCTACGACTACGGCGGGCGCTCGAACCGGCGGTGGCCGGCGAAGCACGACACGATCCTCGTCTACGTCAAGGACCCCGAGCGGTACTTCTTCGACAACGCCGCCGTCGATCGGGAGCCGTACATGGCGCCCGGGCTCGTGACACCCGAGAAGGCGGAGCGCGGCAAGCTGCCGACGGATGTCTGGTGGCACACGATCGTGCCGACCAACGGCCGGGAGCGCACGGGCTACGCGACGCAGAAGCCGGAGGGCATCCTGCGCCGCATCGTGCAGGCGTCGAGCGCTCCCGGGGATGCCGTGCTCGATCTGTTCGCCGGATCCGGTACCACGGGAGCCGTCGCGCGGTCACTCGGGCGCGGGTTCGTGCTCGTCGACGAGAGCCCCGAGGCGATCGCGGTCATGCGCGCGCGACTTCCCGCCGTGCGGGTGCTCGAGACCTAACCCTCGGGCGCGGGCTGCACGGGTTCAGCCGGTTGACGCGGGATCGCGACACTCCCGGTGAGCGGTTCGCCCGAGGACCGGTTCACGAAGCAGAAGTAGGACGGGTCGGCATCCCACTGCTCCTCGGTCACGGGGTAGGAGCCCTGCACCTGCACGTCGGCGTACGCGCCGGCCGCTGCGAGGTCGACGACTCCGGCGGCGGAACACAGCAGCGTGATCTGCGCCTGGAGCGCTTCGACCCCCGGGAACGGATCGTCGGGCTTGCCGACCTGCGGGTTCTCGGGGTCGACGACCGTCGGCGGGAACCAGGCGCGATAGACCATCTGCGCGGCGTGCGGCGCGGCGCAGTCGACGACCGTGAACTCCTCGCCCCACGCCCCGGTGGTCGTGTCGTAGGGATCGAGGCACTCGCCGCCGAGCAGCTCGTCCCACTCGTAGAGCCCCGGTGCGACGGGACCGATCGGCAGGGCGGTGATCGTCGGGGTCGGCGTGGGCGTCGGCGTCGCCACGGCGGGCGCCGGACCGACCAGGTCGGGCAGGCGGGTGCCGAGCAGGAAGAGCGCGATGAGGGCGATGACCGCGAGGAGGCCCCCGCCGACCCCCGCGAGGATCTTCTGCGTGCGGCCGAATCCGGCGCGCGGCGGCGGCGGGGTGCCCTGGCCCGGCACGTGCACGAGCTCTTTCGACCGGGCGCGGTTGGCGAACGGCGCGTTGCTCGGATCGGGCCCGAGCGTCGAGTCGTACTCGCGGAACCGGTCGTCGCCGAAGAGCGCGTCGAGGGCAGAACCCGGCTCGCCGTGCGGGGGCTGCAGGGGCGCCGGCACGAGGGCCTGCGTCGCCTCGGTCGGATG
>Ga0209066_10001059_pt1 | contig 37622 bp, 29 predicted proteins | sample All_14_2_FD_187198 | JGI IMG/M metagenome (GOLD analysis project Ga0209066, IMG submission 187198) | Freshwater microbial communities in response to fracking from Pennsylvania, USA - Allegheny Zone_MetaG_DW_15 (SPAdes) (version 2) ... | reverse complement strand
TCAACGCCATCCGTCCCGACGTGCTGGAAAAAATCGTCGCCACGGTGCCGGTCAAGCGCCTGGGCAAGCCGAGCGAAATCGCCTCCATCATCGCCTGGCTCGCCAGCGAAGAAGGTGGCTACGCCACGGGAGCCGACTTCTCGGTGAACGGTGGTTTGCACATGGGGTGAGGGTGGTCCCCCCTGCGCCGGGCTCCGCCCGTCACCCCCCTAGGGGGCGGCACTGGCGGACCGGCGGAGCCGGATCCGCGGTGCCCTGGATGGGGCACCTCTCGCCGAGAGCCTTGCTGATGCAGGGCTTTTTTTCGGCTGTTCGATCCGGGTCAGGATTCGATATCGGGCCCGAGCGGGGCGGGGCGGCTGTTGCTGTGGTCCAGTGGGGCGGGGCGGCTGCCGATGAAGTCGCGTTCGCGTGGCGGGGGCTGGCCGGGCAGGGTGAAGAAGATGGTGGCGCCCACGTTGATCTGGCCCTGTGCCCAGACACGGCCGCCGTGGTGCTTGACGATGCGCCGCACCGTCGCCAGCCCGATGCCGTCGCCCGGGAATTCGCGCGCCGAATGCAGCCGCGTGAAGGGCTGGAACAGTTGGGTTGCGTGGGCCATGTCGAAGCCGGCACCGTTGTCGCGCACGTAGAAAGCGGTGGAACCATCGGCCTGCGGGCTCTGGCCGATCTTGATGCTGGCCGGTTGCCGGTGCGCGCTGTACTTCACCGCGTTGCTGATGAGGTTCTGCAGCAGACTGCGCACCAGATGTTCGTCGGCCCAGACGGTCATGCCCGCCTCCAGCTGCCATTCGATGCGGTGGTCTTTCTGGTCGATGCCGAAGGCCATGCATATCTCGTTGGCCATGGCCGAGAGGTCCAGCCAGCTGCGCTGCAGCGGGATCTCGCCGATGCGCGAGAGGTTGAGCAGGCTCTCGACCATCTGGGCCAGCTGGTGGGCCGACTTGCGTGCGCGTTCGAGCAGGTCGCGCGCAACGGGGCTCAGCGAGTCACCGGCTTCCTCGACCGCCAGGGCGGTGTAGGCCTCAACCGCCCGCAGCGGGGCGCGCAGGTCGTGGGACACCGTGTAGTTGAACCGGCGCAGCTCCTCGGCGGCATCGTTGAGCTCGCGGGTGCGCTCCTCAACGCGGGCTTCCAGCTCTTCGTTCAGCTGGCGCAGCGCCAGTTCGTTGCGGATGCGTTCGGTCACATCGCGGGACAACCAGATGACCTGTTCGAGAGAGGTTTGTGGGGGCGTCTCGAAGGCATCGCTGGTCGGCAGCGGTTCGATGGCGGCCACGCGGGCTTCGAACCAGCGGGTCCGGCCCTCGGTGTCGGTCAGTTCCGACTCCAGGGTTTGCACCTGCCGTGATGAAAGGGCCTGGTGGATCGTCTGCAGGTACTGCCGGCTCAAGGCTGCGGGGCGGTGTTGCTGAACGAGATCGCCCACGGGCAAGGGCGGCAGTTGTCCAGGATGCTCATGCTGGTGCCCGATGGCCTCCAGCACGCGGCCTTCGCTGTCGAGCACATACACCGGGTCGGGCACGGCATCGGTGTAGGCCCTCAGGCGCGCTTCACTGGTGTGCACCTGGCTGAACGCGTTGCGAACCCGCGACCACATCCAGAACAGCGTGACCACCACGGCCGTCATCAGCACCCCGGTGGCGATGATGGCCAACCCGTCCAGCCACCGCTTGGTGCGGAAGTCGTTCTGGAGCTGACCCAGAATATGCTGCTCCAGCCGGTGGGCCAGGGCCGAGAGGTCGAGCAAACCGCGCTGCAGGTCCAGCAGCACACGGCCGGAGTCGTTCAGTGCTCGGGTGCTCAGGGTTTGCAGCTCGGTGGCCTGGTCCCGCAGTTGCAGTGCGACCGTTCGGGCATCGTCCTGCAGCGCATGCGATCGGGGCAAGCCCGCCAGACCACCTTCGCCGTTGAGCAGCCGCTGGGTGGATGCCACCACGTTCTTCAGCAGCAGTGGTACCTCGCAGAGTTCGTTCTGTCCCTGGTCGTTGCAGGGCAGCTGGGCCAGCTGGTCCTGGCGTTTCACGAGCAGCAGGGCCTGCGAGGTCTGGCGCTGGATCAGCAGGAGCTCCTGCATCGGAGCGACGCCGCGGTCCAGGGGGCGGTCCGCCATGCTGACGCCGAGGATGAGCAGGATCTGCATGAACAGCCCGAACGCCAGGATCGTGGCGATCGATACGCGCAGGGGTTTGGTCAGCAGCACGGGCGGGGTGTGCCCTGGCGAAGGGGGATTTCTGGGCATGTCAGGGCGCTTCCGGTGGCATTTCGTCGCTGGTGAAGCCGAAGGCTTGAACCAGCTCACGGTGTTCGTCACTGCCCAGAAAGGTCTGGAGTTGCTGGTTCATCTGATCCCGAAGACGGGCATCGTCAAGGCGAAAGGCGAACGCGGGCAGACCCGCAGGACCATCGCTCAGGGTGCGCACTTCCAGAGCCCATTGGGTGTTGTGCGCGACCAGATACCAGGCGGTCACCGCGGATATCGCGAAGGCATCGGACGACGACTCGGCGACGGCGCGCAGGCCGCGTTGAGCCTGGGGCACGGTGGCCACCTGCTCGGGAGCGATACCGGCCTGGAAGAGCAGTCCGTTTTCGGCAGCACCGTGGATGGTGGTCCAGCGCAACGGCGGATGGGCCGACAGCTTGGCCAGCAGCGGTTCGAGCGGGATGGCGGCTTCGCCCTTGCGAACCACCAGGGCCGGGCGCACCCGGGCGGTGGGACGGGTAAAGGCCGCTTCGCGCTGGCGCTCGGGCGTCACGAACATGCCGGCTGCGATGGCATCGATGCGACCGAGCTGGAGTTCGGGCAGCAGGTGGGCAAAGTCCAGGCGCACCCAGTCGATGTGTTCAACGCCCATCTGGTTGGCCATCAGTTTGAATATCTCGGTGGCCTCGCCCGTCACCTGGCCTTGGGCGTCAAAGTAGGCATACGGTGGTTCCAGCGCGAAGCCCACGCGCAGCGTGCCACCGCGCTGCAGATGGCTGGCTGCGGCGGCGGGCGCGTTGAGCTGCACCAGCCACAGTGCGGCTCCGGTCAGGAGCACGATGAAAAGCAGTGCGGCTGTCAGCAGCCTTTTGTGTGGTTTCAACCCGGAACTCCCTCTTGTTTGGTGAAATATAGGGGGATTGCGTCATTTCGGGGTTTGTTGGACGGCAAAAAGTCGACCGCGATCGTCAAATCTTCACAGGCTGCACGCGGCGCAGACGACTGGGATAATCCGGTCCATGTTGTCCGCAGTTTCCTCCCGTATCGAAGCCGTTCCGTCGGCTGCCCCATCGCCCTGGCGCCTGTCGGTCGCGCCCATGATGGGATGGACGGATCGCCATTGCCGGTATTTCCATCGCCTGCTGACCCGCCACACGCTGCTCTACACCGAGATGGTGACCACCGGTGCCCTGATCCACGGCAACGCGGCGCAGCACCTGCACTTCAATGAAGAAGAGCACCCGGTGGCGCTGCAGCTCGGCGGCAGCGAGCCGGCCGATCTGGCCGCCTGCGCGCGGCTCGGTGAACAGCGCGGTTACGACGAGATCAACCTCAACTGCGGGTGCCCCAGCGAGCGGGTGTTGCGCGGCGCTTTCGGCGCCTGCCTCATGGGTGAACCGAAGCTGGTGGCCGACGGGGTGAAGGCCATGGTGGACGTGGTGGACATCCCGGTCACGGTGAAGCACCGCATCGGCATCGACCGGGTGGAAAGCTACGACTTCGTGCGCGATTTTGTCGGCACCGTGGCCGATGCGGGTTGCAAGGTGTTCATCGTGCACGCACGCAACGCCTGGCTGAAGGGCCTGTCGCCGAAGGAGAACCGCGAGATTCCGCCGCTGCGTTACGAGCTGGCGTATCAGCTCAAGCGTGACTTCCCGGCGTTGACCATTGCCGTCAACGGTGGTATCACCACCAACAAGCAAATTGAAGAACATCTGACGCAGATCGACGGGGTGATGATCGGGCGCGAGGCGTACCACAATCCCTGGCTCATGACGGAATGGGACGCCCGCTTTTACGGTGCGCCAGACAGTGCAACGGCGCTGACGCGTGAAGCCGTGGAGCAGCGGATGGTGGACTACATGGAACGAGCGGCCCTTGAAGACGGCGCACCCTGGTATTCCATCGCCAGCCACATGCTGGGTTTGCGCCATGGGTTGCATGGGGCGCGCAAGTGGCGCCAGGTCTGGAGCGACCACCGGTTGAAGCCCCTGCCGGCGCGTGAAGTCTGGGCGATGGCGCAGGCCCACGTCGGCAAGGTAGAAGCCGGTGCATTGGTTGAGGTGTGATCTGAACTTTTCCGGACCGGCATCCTCACACGCTCAGGATCTGTAGAAGACACCTGTTTCGGGTGGCGCAGGTTCAGAGCCAGGCGGGACGAGGGTATCCGGCTGGCGCCAGCCCTGGCGGGGAGCGGGTCGGGGTTGGTGGATTTGCATGAGTGCGCTCCAGACTAGGAGGTCGTATGGATGCTGTCCGTCATTTCCTGACCCGATACGAGCAGACGCGTGAAGACGAGCTCTCGATCGAGGAGTACCTGGATGCCTGCAAGCGCGATCCGCTGGTGTATGCCACCGCGCCCGAGCGCATGCTGGTGGCCATCGGCGAGCCGGAGTTGCTCGACACCCGGCACGACCAGCGCCTGTCGCGCATCTTCGGCAACAAGGTCATCAAGATCTACCCCGCGTTCCGGGACTTCTACGGGCTCGAAGAACCGATCGAACAGGTGGTGTCCTATTTCCGCCATGGGGCCCAGGGGCTGGAGGAACGCAAGCAGATCCTCTACCTGCTTGGGCCCGTGGGTGGCGGCAAGTCGTCGATTGCCGAACGCCTCAAGCACCTGATGCAACAGGTGCCGTTCTACGCGCTCAAGGATTCGCCGGTCAACGAGTCACCGCTGGGCCTTTTCAATGCGGCCGAAGACGGCGAACTGCTGCACTCGCAGTACGGTATCGCGCCGCGGTATCTGGAACGCGTGATGTCGCCCTGGGCCGTCAAACGGCTGGAAGAATATGGCGGCGACATCCGGCGTTTTCGGGTTGTCAAGCGCTTCCCCTCGGTGTTGCGGCAGATCGCGATCGCCAAGACCGAACCGGGCGATGAGAACAACCAGGACATCTCCTCGCTGGTCGGCAAGATCGACATCCGCCGGCTTGAAACCTTTGCCCAGGACGACACCGACGCCTACAGCTACTCGGGTGGCTTGTGCCTGGCCAACCAGGGCCTGCTGGAGTTCGTGGAGATGTTCAAGGCGCCCATCAAGGTGCTGCACCCGCTGCTGACCGCGACCCAGGAAGGCAACTTCAAAGGCACCGAAGGTTTCGGCGCGATCCCGTTCGACGGCATCGTGATGGCGCACTCCAACGAGAGCGAGTGGAAGGCCTTCCGCAACAACAAGAACAACGAAGCCTTCCTTGACCGCATCTACATCGTCAAGGTGCCGTATTGCCTGCGGGTGACGGAAGAGATCAAGATCTACGAGAAGCTGATCCGCAACTCGTCGCTGTCGCAGGCCGTCTGTTCACCCGGCACGCTGAAGATGCTCGCGCAGTTCGCGGTTTATACCCGCCTGAAGGAGCCCGAAAACTCCAGCATCTTCAGCAAGCTGCTGGTTTACGACGGCGAGAACCTCAAAGACACCGATCCCAAGGCCAAGAGCTACCAGGAGTACCGCGACTACGCGGGCGTGGACGAGGGCATGAGCGGCATTTCGACCCGCTTCGCGTTCAAGATCCTGTCGCGGGTGTTCAACTTCGACAGCACCGAGGTGGCGGCCAACCCGGTGCACCTGATGTATGTGCTGGAGCAGCAGATCGAGCGCGAGCAGTTCCCGGCCGAGACCGAACAGAAATACCTGGCGTTCATCAAGGAAACGCTGGCGGTGCGGTATGCCGAGTTCATCGGCAAGGAGATCCAGACCGCCTATCTGGAGTCGTACTCCGAGTACGGCCAGAACATCTTCGACCGCTACGTGACCTACGCCGACTTCTGGATCCAGGACCAGGAATACCGCGACACCGACACTGGCGAAATATTCGACCGATCTTCTCTCAACGCCGAGCTGGAGAAGATCGAAAAGCCCGCTGGCATCAGCAACCCGAAAGACTTCCGCAACGAAATCGTCAACTTCGTGCTGCGCGCGCGGGCCAACAACGCGGGCAAGAACCCGCTGTGGACCAGCTACGAAAAGCTGCGCGCGGTGATCGAGAAGAAGATGTTCTCCAACACCGAGGACCTGTTGCCGGTGATTTCGTTCAACGCCAAGGCCAGCGCCGACGAACAGAAGAAACACGAAGACTTTGTCAACCGCATGGTCGACAAGGGCTACACCACGCGCCAGGTGCGCCTGCTGTGCGACTGGTACCTGCGCGTGCGCAAGAGCTCCTGAGCGCCCGGGGCCGTTGTCCCGAAAACCAGAAAGGCGGGTCTCCATGCTGCAGCAGATCGTCGATCGCCGGCTGTCGGGCAAGAACAAGTCCATCGGCAACCGCGAGCGATTCTTGCGCCGCTACCGCGACCAGATCCGCGACGCGGTGAAGAAGGCTGTCTCCGGCCGCAGCATCCGTGACATCGAGCAGGGCGAAGACATCACGCTGCCCCGGCGCGATGTGTCCGAGCCGGTGTTTGGCCACGGCCAGGGCGGGGTGCGCGAGACGGTGCACCCGGGCAACCGCGAGTACGTGCGGGGCGACCGTGTCGGTCGGCCACCATCGGGTGGCGCGGGCGGAGGCGGACGGGGCAGTCAGGACGGCGGCGGGGAAGACGATTTTGTTTTCCGCATCACGCGCGACGAGTTCATGCAGATCTTCTTTGACGACCTGGCCTTGCCGCACCTGGTGCGCACGCAGTTGTTGCCCGACGCACCCGAGTGGAAATCGCAGCGCGCGGGCTACGTATCGGCCGGCAATCCCGCGAGCCTGCACGTGGTGCGCTCGATGCGCACTTCGCTGGGGCGGCGCATCGCCATGGGCGGTGAACTGCGACAGCACCTGCGCGAGCTGCAGGACGCGCTGGCCAAAGCCGAGCGGCTGGACAGCACGCCGCGCGAGGAGATCCATGCGCTCCAGCAGCGCATCGAGGCCTTGGTGCGCCGGGTGCGCCGGATTCCATTTCTCGATCCGCTCGATCTCCGGTTTCGCAACCGGGTGCGCATTCCGCAGCCGACCGCCAAGGCGGTGATGTTCTGCCTGATGGATGTGTCGGGCTCGATGGATGAGGAGCGCAAGGACATTGCCAAGCGCTTCTTCATCCTGCTTTACCTGTTCCTGCAACGGCACTACGAACGCACCGACGTGGTGTTCATCCGCCATCACACGCAGGCCGCCGAGGTGGGGGAAACCGAGTTCTTCCAGGCGACCGAAAGCGGGGGCACGGTGGTCTCCAGCGCGCTGACGCTGATGCACGAGGTCATCCAGGCGCGCTATCCGCCGGGCGACTGGAACATCTACGGCGCCCAGGCCTCGGACGGTGAAAACTGGTACAAGGATTCGGCGCTGTGCCGGGATCTGTTGCAGCAGAAGCTGCTACCCCAGGTGCGCTACTACGCCTATGTGCAGGTCGCTGGCGACGAGCAGAACCTCTGGGAAGAGTACGACCAGGTGCGCCGGAACGAGCCGAACTTTGCCATGCGCCGGATCACCGATGCCGCCGACATCTACCCGGTGTTTCGCGAGCTGTTCAGGAAGGCAGGTACCTCATGATGCACGCCGGCGATGTCCCGCGGGAACCGGTGCCCGAGGTTGGCGGCGATCCCACGCCCACGGGCCGGGGCCGGCAGCCCTTGCCCTGTCCATCGGACTGGACCTTTGAACTCATCGAAACCTACCACGCGGAGATCGCCCGCGTGGCGCGCGACTTCGGACTGGACACCTACCCGGTGCAACTGGAGGTCATCACCGCCGAACAGATGATCGATGCCTACGCCTCGGTGGGCATGCCGGTCAACTACCGCCACTGGTCCTTCGGCAAGCAGTTCATCGCGACCGAAAAACACTACCGGCGCGGTCAGATGGGGCTGGCCTACGAGATCGTGATCAACTCCGATCCCTGCATCGCCTACCTGATGGAAGAGAACACCATGACCATGCAGGCGCTGGTGATCGCGCACGCCTGCTACGGCCACAACTCGTTCTTCAAGGGCAACTACCTGTTCCGCATGTGGACCGACGCCGAGTCCATCATCGACTACCTGGTCTATGCACGAAACTATGTCACGGAGTGTGAGGAGTTGCATGGCATCGAAGCGGTGGAGGCGTTGCTGGATTCGTGCCATGCGCTCATGAGCCAGGGCGTGGACCGCTACCGGCGTTCGCAGAAGCCCTCGCTGGCGGAGGAAGAGGTGCGGCGCAAGGACCGCGAGGCCTATTTGCAGCAGCAGGTCAACGACCTCTGGCGCACCCTGCCCAAGGGATCGGACAAGCAGGTGGAAAAATCCAGCCGGCGTTTCCCGCCCGAGCCCGAGGAGAACCTGCTGTATTTCATCGAAAAACACGCGCCTCTGCTGGAACCCTGGCAGCGCGAGGTGGTGCGCATCGTGCGCAAGGTGGCGCAGTATTTTTACCCCCAGCGCCAGACCCAGGTGATGAACGAAGGATGGGCCACGTTCTGGCACTACACCTTGCTCAACGCCCTGTACGACGAGGGCCGCCTGACCGACGGTTTCATGATCGAGTTCCTGCGCTCGCACACCAACGTGGTCTGCCAGCTGCCGGTGGGGCACCCGGGTTACAGCGGTGTCAACCCGTATGCGCTGGGCTTCGCCATGTTCAGCGATCTCAAGCGCATCTGCGAAAACCCCACGCTGGAAGACCGGCAGTGGTTTCCCGATCTGGCGGGCAGCGACTGGCGGTCGACACTGCATCACGCGATGCGGAACTACCGCGACGAGAGCTTCATCGGGCAATTTCTGTCACCGCGGCTCATGCGCGAGATGCGGCTGTTTTCCATCGTCGATGACGCGGCAGAACTGGAGCTGGAGGTGGCCGCCATCCACGACGAGGCGGGCTACCGGCGGGTGCGCGAAGCGCTGGCGCGGCAACACGACCTGAGCGAACGGGAGCCCAACATCCAGGTCTGGAATGTGGACGTGCGCGGCGACCGTTCGCTCACCTTGCGCCACAGCCGCCAGCACGACCGGCCCCTGAGCGACGACGTCCGGGAGGTGCTCAAGCACGTGTCCCGTCTGTGGGGCTTCAAGGTTCAGCTCGAAAGCGTGGACAGCCACGGCAAGGTCGTGCAGCGCTGGGAGGCCGAGCCGCCGCGCCATTGAGGGCGCTTGCCACCCGAGTGCCCGCGCAGCATCAGGGACCCTGTTTGCCCTTGAGTTTGGTGATGCCGATGAAGTCCATGATGAGTTTTTCGTAGATCGGCTCGGACGTGCCCTTCTGCATCTTCCGCATGAAGTACTTCTCGAACGCCACCTTGGCCAGGTGCACCCACTTGCCCTCGCTGAACCAGCTCACGTTGCGTGGCGGGATCTGCGGCAGCGCCACAAAGGCCGCGCCGGTGTCGCCGAAGTCTGCCAGGCACACCGTGTTCCAGGTGGCGTGGTGCGTGGGCTCCTTGCCGTCGAGCAGTTCGCGGATGTTGTGCGCCGTGGCCGTGACCATGGACTCGATCATGTAGCCGGTCTTGGGGGTGCCGCAGGGAATGGGCGTCACTTCCACCGGCGGAATCGCCACGCACACACCCACGCTGAAGATGTTCTTGAATTTGGCGTTGCGCTGGTGCTCGTCGATGGTGATGAAGCCGCGCGGGTTGGTCAGGCCTTCGATGCCGAACACCGCGTCCACACCCTTGAAGGCGGGCAGCATCATGGAGTGTTTGAAGGGCAGCACGTGGTCCTTGATGGGCTTGCCCTGGTCGTCGTGCTCGGTGACGTGCATCTGGCCCGCTTCCACCTTGGTGGTCTTGGCGTTGCAGATCCACTTGATGTGGCGCTGGCGCATGGCCGATTCGAGCATGCCCTTGGAATCGCCCACGCCGCCCAGGCCCAGATGGCCGATGTAGGGTTCGGAGGTCACGAAGGTCATGGGCACCTTGTCGCGGATCTTGCGCTTGCGCAGGTCGGTGTCCATGATCATCGCGAATTCGTAGGCCGGGCCGAAGCACGAAGCGCCTTGCACGGCACCGACCACGATCGGGCCGGGCGCCTGCACGAATGCGTCCCAGGCCGTCTTGGTGGTCTCGGCGTGGCTGACGTGGCAGATCGACTGCGTGTGGCCGCCAAACGGACCCAGACCTTCGACCTCGTCAAACGCCAGCTTGGGGCCGGTGGCGATGACAAGGTAGTCGTAGTCCACCCGGCTGCCGTCTTCCATCTCGATCTGGTTGGCGTCCGGGTGGACGCGTTTGGCGCGCTGGATGATGGACTCGATGCCTTTTTTGGCCAGTGCCGGGGCGATGTCGACCTCGATGTCTTTTCGGGTGCGCCAGTTCACCGCCACCCAGGGGTTGGACGGGACGAAATGGAACTTGGGTGCTTCGCTGATGACCGTGACCGTATCGCCGGGGCGGGCGAGGGCCTTCATTTCATAGGCCATGGGCATGCCGCCGAGACCGGCGCCGAGAATGACGATTCGAGCCATGGGGATATCTCCGTCGCGATGGTTGGGTGGGATAAGAATTATTAAATCCGCAATTGCTTATATTGCGCGCACATGAGGTACAGGTGTCTTGGTATATACCCTATGGTGTATACCGTCGAAGCCCAGTGGGCCTCACTTCTTCTGTGCTCCGCCCAGTGTTTATACGCCCACTGCGCGCAGGTCGATGAGCCCTTCTTTCACCGGGGGGCACCAGAAATAGGCGCCGGTTTCGGGTTCGGTGAAGGTGTACAGGGCGTCGGTGATGCCATCTTCAGCGCCCGACATGCGCCGCAGCTGGGCCTCGAAGGCGTCAAACGAGTGCCCGAAGGCCGTGAACACGAGACCACCCTCATTTCCCTTGGCCCAGGGCATGGAGCGGCGCAGCACAAAGGCCTCGGGCTCGAAGTTTTCCTGCGCGGTGCGTTTCACGTGGGCCGACTCGGGTGCGTCGTCGATCTCTTCGTTGCTGTCGCGTTCGCGGCCGACTGTGTGGTCCTGCTGTTCGCGCGGCATGGCTTCGAAGCGGCTCATGTGGTGGCGCCAGCGCTGCACCGCCACGAAGCTGCTGCCCGCCAGCAGACCCGCACTTTCGGGCAGAAAGGCCACGGCCAGGGCTTTTTCACCCTCGGGGTTTTCGGTGCCGTCTTCGTAGCCGGTGAGGTCTCTGCCGTTGTCGTGGTTGAAGGCATCGGTGATGTCGGTCACGTCGAAGGCGGGTGCGAGCAGGGTTTCAATGTGACGGCTGCGGATCAGCAGATGGCCGCGGTCGGTGCCGCGCAGCCAGACCAGCAGGTCGGTCGGGGTGGCGGGCAGTTTGATGAGGGCGCCATCAATGCCGCAGAAGGTCTTGAGCCCGGGAATCTCCGCGCCAAGTTCGCGCACCAGCGAAGCGCCCAGCGCCACCACGGTGGACAGCCCATCGGCCTGGCTGCCCAGTCGGCGCAGCACCGTCTGCGGCTCGGCGCCCACGCGCAACTGGCAGGACAGGTAGCGGCCCTGGGCCGGAATGGGTTCAAGAATGCCGGGTTGGGCCAGATGGGCAACGGACATGGGGGCTCCTGGGGCTGGTCGGATCACATACCCCCGCCCGTTGTTTGACGGGCAGGGCCTGGTCCGGAATTTACCAGTGAGCCGGCCGCAGAAGGCCGGGTTGTTTCAGGTCGCGGCTTCGAGCCCGTTCTGGAAGTGCTCGTGCATGCGCTGCTGGGTCAGCGCGGCGTTGCGCGCAAGCAGGGCGGTCATGATGGCGCGGTGTTCGGCGAGCGACTCGTCGATGCGCCCGGTCTTGAACAGCGAGTTGTGGCGGTTCAGCTTCATGACCTTGCGCAGGTCGGCCACCATCTGCTCGCGCCAGCGGTTGCTGGCGATTTCGAGCAGGCGCATGTGAAAGCGCTCGTTCAGGGCGAAGAAGCGGTTGCGGTCGTCTGCGGCGGCCTCGAGCTCGGCGTGTAGCCCCTGGAGCTCGGCGAGTTCGGCGTCGCTCGCGCGCTGCGCCACCACGCCCGCAGCGTCCGACTCCAGCAGCGCCAGCAGGTGGTAGACGTCGGCCAGGTCCTTGTCGGACACTTCGGTCACGTAGGCACCTCGGCGCACCTTCATGGTCACCAGGCCTTCGGCCGCCAGCACCTTCAGCGCTTCGCGCAGCGGCGTGCGACTGATGCCATATTCCTCGGCGATCTTGAGCTCGTCGATCCAGCTGCCGGGCTCCAGCTCGCGGCTGAAGATGCGCTGGCGCAGCAGCTCGGCGACTTCTTCATACAGGGCGCGGGGGGCGAGGGACAGGGCGGACATGGGGCGAGTGGTTGGGAAAACAGTGTGTGACGGGCTGCTGATTGTAAGACCGCAGGAATATTTTGCATCAATAATTATGAATGATATAAAATCGCCGGCGCTCCCGAGTCTCCCTTCCGTCGTTACAAGTACCTGCCTGCCATGAGCCACAAACAGCCCGAATTTGCCCCCGCCACCCTCGAAGCCTGGACCAAGGCGGCCCAGAAGTCCGCGCCCGGCGGTGACGTGAACGCGCTGAACTGGCTCACGCCCGATGGCATTTGTGTCAAGCCGCTGTACACGGCCGAAGACACGGCCAACCTGCCGCACACCAACACCTTGCCGGGCTTTGAGCCCTTCATCCGCGGCCCGCAAGCCACCATGTACGCGGTGCGGCCCTGGACGATCCGCCAGTACGCCGGGTTTTCCACCGCCGAAGAATCCAACGCCTTCTACCGCAAGGCGCTGGCCGCAGGCGGGCAGGGCGTGTCGGTCGCCTTCGACCTGGCCACGCACCGTGGCTACGACTCCGACCACCCGCGCGTCACCGGCGACGTGGGCAAGGCCGGCGTGGCGATCGATTCGGTCGAGGACATGAAGATCCTGTTCAATGAGATCCCGCTGGACAAGGTCAGCGTCTCCATGACCATGAACGGCGCCGTGCTGCCGGTGCTGGCGGGTTACGTGGTGGCGGCGGAAGAGCAGGGTGTCTCGCAAGACAAACTGAGCGGAACGATTCAGAACGACATTCTGAAAGAGTTCATGGTTCGCAACACCTACATCTACCCGCCCGAGCCGTCGATGAAGATCATCGGCGACATCATCGAGTACACGGCCCAGCACATGCCGAAGTTCAACTCGATCTCGATCTCGGGTTACCACATGCAGGAAGCGGGCGCCAACCAGGCGCTGGAGCTGGCCTTCACCCTGGCCGACGGCAAGGAGTATGTGAAGACCGCCATCGCCAAGGGCATGGACGTGGACGGTTTTGCCGGGCGCCTGAGTTTCTTCTGGGCGATCGGCATGAACTTCTACCTGGAAATCGCCAAGATGCGCGCGGCCCGTCTGCTGTGGACGCGCATCATGAAGGGCTTCGACGCCAAGAACCCCAAGAGCCTGATGCTGCGCACGCACTGCCAGACCTCCGGCTGGTCGCTGACCGAGCAGGACCCTTACAACAACGTGGTGCGCACCACCATAGAAGCCATGGCGGCGGTGTTCGGCGGCACCCAGAGCCTGCACACCAACGCCTTCGATGAAGCCATTGCGCTGCCCACCGACACCAGTTCGCGCATCGCCCGCAACACGCAGCTGGTGATCCAGGAAGAGACCCACATCACCAGCGTGGTGGACCCCTGGGCCGGCTCCTACATGATGGAGTCGCTCACGCAGGAAATGGCCGACAAGGCCTGGGCGATCATCGAAGAGGTCGAAGCCATGGGCGGCATGACCAAGGCCGTGGACAGCGGCTGGGCCAAGCTGAAGATCGAAGCGGCGGCGGCGGAGAAGCAGGCGCGCATCGACTCGGGCAAGGACGTGATCGTCGGCGTCAACAAATACAAGCTCAAGACCGAAGACGCGATCGAGGCGCGCGACATTGACAACGTGGCGGTGCGGGACGGTCAAATCGCCCGCCTGCAGCAGATCAAGGCCAGCCGCGAGGCGGCCAAGGTCGAGGCCGCGCTCAACGCGCTGACCGCGTCCGCCGAGTCCGGCCAGGGCAACCTGCTGGACCTCTCGATCCAGGCCATGCGCCTGCGCGCCACCGTGGGCGAGGTGAGCGATGCGCTGGAGAAGGTTTTTGGGCGCCACCGCGCCGATACACAAAAGGTGACCGGTGTGTACGCTGCTGCTTACGACTCTGCCGAAGGGTGGGACGCCCTGAAGGGCGAGATCAACGCGTTTGCCGAGGCGCAAGGCCGCCGCCCGCGCGTGATGATCAGCAAGCTGGGCCAGGACGGCCATGACCGCGGCGCCAAAGTGGTGGCCACGGCCTTCGCCGATCTGGGCTTTGACGTGGACATGGGCCCGCTGTTCCAGACGCCCGAAGAGTGCGCGCGCCAGGCGATCGAGAACGACGTGCACGCCGTCGGCGTGTCCACGCTCGCCGCCGGTCACAAGACCCTGGTGCCGGCCATCATCGCCGAGCTGAAGAAGCAGGGCGCCGACGACATCATCGTATTCGTCGGTGGCGTGATTCCCCGCCAGGACTACGAGATGCTGTACGAGGCTGGTGTCAAGGGCATCTATGGCCCCGGCACGCCCATTCCCGCCAGCGCGAAAGACGTGCTGGAGCAGATCAAGAAGGCGCTTGCGTGATTCCTGCCGAGTTGCAGGCCGGTGTGCTGACCGGCACCGGCGCCGTACAGCGCCGCGCCATGGCCAAGGCCATCACGCTGCTGGAATCGACCCGCGCCGACCACCGTGCGCTGGGCGACGCGCTGTTGACCGCGCTGCTGCCGCACACCGGCCAGTCGTTCCGGCTCGGCATCAGCGGTGTGCCCGGCGTGGGCAAGAGCACCTTCATCGAAGCGCTGGGCCTGTACCTGATCGGCCTGGGCCACCGCGTGGCGGTGCTGACCATCGACCCCTCGTCCACCGTCTCGGGTGGCTCCATCCTGGGCGACAAGACCCGCATGGAGCACTTGAGCGTGCATCAGCAGGCCTACATCCGCCCCAGCCCGAGCAGCGGCACGCTGGGGGGCGTGGCCGAGAAGACGCGCGAGGCCATGCTGGTCTGCGAAGCCGCGGGTTACGACATCGTGATGGTGGAAACCGTGGGTGTGGGGCAGTCCGAGACGGCCGTGGCGAACATGACCGACATGTTCTGCCTGCTGCAACTGCCCAACGCGGGCGATGATTTGCAGGCGATCAAGAAGGGTGTGATGGAGCTGGCCGATCTGGTGGTCATCAACAAGGCCGACATCGACCCCGACGCCGCCACCCGCGCCCGCGCGCAGATCACCTCTTCATTGCGCCTGCTCGGTTTGCACGGTCACCCCGAGCATGCTCACCATGACGACAACATCTGGCACCCGCAGGTGATCCAGATCAGCGCGCTGCACAACCAGGGCGTGGACAGCTTCTGGGCCGAAGTGTCCCGATTCCGCACGGTGCAGACCGCCAACGGCCGGCTCGTCGCGCGCCGCCAGCACCAGGCGGGCGCCTGGATGTGGGAGCGCATCGACGCCGGCCTGAAACAACGCTTTCGTGAACACCCGCAGATCCGCGCGCGGCTCGACGACACCACCCGCCGGGTGCTGGCCGGTGAACTGCCAGCGTCGACCGCCGCCCGCCAATTGCTTGAACTGTTTGACTGAATCCGAACCGATTTTTCTGGAGAAAACGCATGCAAGAAATCCTGGACCAACTGGAGCAAAAGCGCGCCGCAGCCCGCCTCGGCGGCGGTGAAAAGCGCATCGCCGCGCAGCACGCCAAGGGCAAGCTCACGGCGCGCGAGCGGCTGGAGGTGCTGCTAGACGAGGGCACGTTCGAAGAGTGGGACATGTTCGTCGAACACCGCTGCACCGACTTCGGCATGCAGGACAACAAGATCCCCGGCGACGGCGTGGTCACCGGCTACGGCATGATCAACGGCCGCCTGGTGTTCGTCTTCAGCCAGGACTTCACGGTTTTCGGCGGTGCGCTCTCCGAAGCGCACGCCGAGAAGATCTGCAAGGTGATGGACCAGGCCATGAAGGTCGGTGCGCCGGTGATCGGCCTGAACGATTCGGGCGGCGCCCGGATTCAGGAAGGCGTGGCCTCCCTGGGTGGTTATGCCGACGTGTTCCAGCGCAACGTGATGGCCAGCGGCGTGGTGCCGCAGATCAGCATGATCATGGGCCCCTCGGCCGGTGGCGCGGTGTACTCACCCGCCATGACCGACTTCATCTTCATGGTCAAGGATTCGAGCTACATGTTCGTCACCGGCCCCGAAGTGGTGAAGACCGTGACGCACGAAGAAGTGACCGCCGAAGAGCTGGGCGGTGCCGTGACGCACACCACCAAGAGCGGCGTGGCCGACTTGGCGTTCGAGAACGACGTCGAGGCGCTGCTGATGCTGCGCAGGCTCTACAACTACCTGCCGCTCTCGAACCGCGAAAAGGCGCCCGTGCGCCCCAGCGGCGACCCGATCGACCGCATGGAGCTGAGCCTGGACACGCTGGTGCCGGACAACCCGAACAAGCCTTACGACATGAAAGAGCTGATCGTCAAGACGGTGGACGACGGCGACTTCTTCGAGCTGCAGCCCGAGTACGCGAAGAACATCCTGATCGGCTTCGCCCGCATGGACGGCCAGACGGTCGGCATCGTGGCCAACCAGCCGCTGGTGCTGGCCGGTTGCCTGGACATCAAATCGAGCATCAAGGCCGCGCGCTTCGTGCGTTTCTGCGATGCGTTCAACATCCCGGTGATCACCTTTGTGGACGTTCCCGGTTTCATGCCCGGTACCAGCCAGGAGTACGGCGGCATCATCAAACACGGCGCCAAGCTGCTCTACGCCTACGCCGAGTGCACCGTGCCGAAGATCACCGTGATCACGCGAAAGGCCTACGGCGGTGCCTACGACGTGATGGCCTCCAAGCACTTGCGCGGCGACGTGAACTTTGCCTGGCCCAACGCCGAGATCGCGGTGATGGGCGCCAAGGGCGCGGTGGAAATCATCTTCCGCGAAGAGAAGAAGGACCCGGCCAAGCTGGCCGGGCGCGAGGCCGAATACAAGGCCCGCTTCGCCAACCCCTTCGTGGCGGGCGCGCGCGGCTTCATCGACGACGTGATCCTGCCGCACGAGACGCGCAAGCGCATCTGCCGCTCGCTGGTGATGCTCAAGGACAAGAAGCTGGAAAACCCGTGGCGCAAGCACGGCAACATTCCGCTGTGATTTCTTTTGTGCGTTCCATGATTTTCTCTGGCGCTGAATCGGGCGGCGCGGACGTTTTGCTCCGTGTCCCCCGCGCTGCGCGCTCCTCCTTTACCTCCGCAAAACGCCCGCACCACCCGATTCCGAGTGACGCGTGTTCGGCCGGTTTCGTCTTCACCTCCTTCGCAGCCATGGGCACGGTGTGCCTGTCGCAGCGAAGTCAAGGAGGAGCCGACCGCAGGTCGGCGGGGGACATGAGCGGAGGCAGGCACGCCGTGCCCATGGCGGGTTCAGCGATGCATAACCTAACAAACACACTTGCTCTCGTCTAGGAGACTGAAATGTTCACCAAAATTCTCATTGCCAACCGAGGCGAGATCGCCTGCCGCGTGATCGCCACCGCCAAGAAGATGGGCATCGCCACCGTGGCGGTGTATTCCGATGCCGACAAGGAAGCGCGCCACGTGCAGCTGGCCGACGAGGCTGTGCTGATCGGTCCGGCCGCGTCGCGCGAGTCCTACCTCGTCGCGGACAAGATCATCGCCGCGGCCAAGGCCACCGGCGCACAGGCCATCCACCCCGGCTATGGCTTCCTGTCGGAAAACGAGGCCTTCGCCAAACGCTGTGAAGACGAAGGCATCGCCTTCATCGGTCCGCGCCATTTCTCCATCGCAGCCATGGGCGACAAGATCGCTTCCAAGAAGCTGGCCAACGAGGCCAAGGTCAACACCATCCCGGGCTGGAACGACGCCATCGAAACGGCCGAGCGCGCTGTCGAGATCGCCAAGGACATCGGCTACCCGGTGATGATCAAGGCCTCGGCCGGCGGCGGCGGCAAGGGCCTGCGTGTGGCCTTCAACGACAAAGAGGCGTTCGAAGGTTTCACCAGCTGCCGCAACGAAGCCCGCAACAGCTTCGGTGACGACCGTGTGTTCATCGAAAAATACGTGCTCGAGCCGCGCCACATCGAGATCCAGGTTCTGGGCGATTCGCACGGCAACGTGATCTATCTGAACGAGCGCGAGTGTTCCATCCAGCGCCGCCACCAGAAAGTGATCGAAGAGGCGCCGTCGCCCTTCATCTCCGATGCCACGCGCAAGGCCATGGGCGAGCAGGCGGTGGCACTGGCCAAGGCGGTGAAATACCAGAGCGCCGGCACGGTGGAGTTCGTGGTCGGCAAGGATCAGGACTTCTACTTCCTGGAAATGAACACCCGCCTGCAGGTGGAGCACCCGGTGACGGAGTGCATCACCGGCGTCGACCTGGTGGAGCTGATGATCCGCGTCGCTGCGGGCGAAAAGCTGCCGCTGACACAAGCCGATGTGCAGCGCAACGGCTGGGCCATCGAATGCCGCATCAACGCCGAAGACCCGTTCCGCAACTTCCTGCCCAGCACCGGCCGGCTGGTGCGCTTCCAGCCGCCGGCGCAGACCATGCACCAGTCCAACACCGCCGACCTGTACGGCGTGCGCGTGGACACGGGCGTGGTCGATGGCGGCGAGATCCCGATGTACTACGACTCGATGATCGCCAAGCTCATCGTGCACGGCAAGGACCGCAATGAAGCCATTGCCAAGATGCGCGAGGCGCTCAACGGCTTCGTGATCCGCGGCATCAGCAGCAACATCCCGTTCCAGGCCGCGCTGCTGGCGCACCCGAAATTCGTCAGCGGTGAGTTCAACACCGGCTTCATCGCCGAGCACTACGCGCATGGCTTCCGGGCCGAAGACGTGCCGCACGACGATGCCGACTTCCTGGTCGCTCTGGCCGCTTTCGTGCGCCGCAAGTCGCGCGAGCGCGCAGCGGGTCTGACGGGCCAGCTGCCGGGTTACGGCGTCAAGGTCGGCCACGACTTCAGCGTGATCACCTTGGGGACCGGCGGCGAAAACCGTTACACGGCGGTGCACGTGGACGAGGTGGTGGGGCAGGTCGGTTCCGCGGTGGTCACGGTGGAGGGCAAGCGCTTTGCCATCAGCAGCCCTTCGCGCCTGAACGATGTCTGCATCACCGGCGCGTGCAACGGTCAGCCCTTCACCGCCCAGGTGGAGCGTGGCACGCTGCGCAACCCGCTGGCCCTCGTGGTGCAGCACAACGGCACGCGCATCGAAACCGTGGTGGTGTCCGCCCGCATGGCCGAGCTGCACAAGCTCATGCCGTTCAAGGCGCCGCCCGACATGAGCAAATACGTGCTCTCGCCCATGCCCGGCCTGCTGGTTGACGTGGCGGTCCAGGTGGGCCAGAAGGTCCAGGCCGGCGAGCGCGTGGCCGTGATCGAGGCCATGAAGATGGAGAACGTGCTGTTCGCTGCGGCCGACGGCGTGGTCTCCAAAGTGCTGGCCGCCAAGGGCGAATCGCTGGTGGTCGACCAGCCGATCGTCGAGTTCGGCTGATCCCGGCCGAACACACTGGCACACAGACAAGCCCGGTGGAAATGGGATACCCTTCGATTCTCGTTGGCTTCGAGGGGTCTCGCATGGACCATGGTCTGGCTTTCGCTCTGGGTTGTCTGCGCAACCCGCGGCGTGTGGGCGCCATCGCCCCCGCTTCCCGGGCGCTGGCCCAGGCGGTCTGCGACGAGGCGTTGCGCGGTGCACCCGGGGTGCTGATCGAGGTGGGCGCCGGCACCGGGGCCATCACCCGCCGACTGGCGACCGCCGCGCGGGCGCTGGACCGCTTCGTGGTCTATGAGCTCGACCCCGACTTCGCCGGCCTGCTGCGCATCGCTTTTCCCCAGGTCGAGGTGCTCAACCACTGTGCCTCCCGTGTCGACCGGCTGGTCATTGGGGCCGACACGCCGGTGACGCTGGTCTCGTCACTGCCCCTGCTGTCCATGCCGGCGCACGAGGCGCGCCTGTGCATCGACGCCATGCTGGCGCTGGTCTCGCGCCAGCCACATTCCCGCCTGGTCCAGTACACCTATGCATCACCGCACCTGCGCCCGTTTGACGGCATTCCACCCGGCTGGCGCTGGCGGCGCGCGGCCTCGGTCTGGGCCAACCTGCCACCGGCCACCGTCTGGACGCTGGAGCAGGTTCCCCATTCACTCAACAACGGCATTCACTGATTCATGACACCACAACAACGCCCCTTCAAGGTGCTGGGCATCCAGCAGATCGCCATCGGCGGACCGGACAAGCAGCGCCTGCAGAAACTCTGGGTCGACATGCTCGGGCTGGAGGTCACCGGAACCTTCAAAAGCGAGCGCGAGAATGTGGATGAAGACATTTGCGCCATCGGCAGCGGCCCGTTCAAGGTCGAGGTCGATCTCATGCAGCCGATGGACCCCGAGAAGAAGCCCGCGGTGCACGCCACGCCGCTGAACCATATCGGCCTGTGGATCGACGACCTGCCGTTGGCGGTGCAGTGGCTGACCGCCCATGGCGTGCGTTTTGCGCCCGGTGGCATCCGCAAGGGTGCGGCGGGTTTTGACATCACCTTCCTGCACCCGAAGGCGAACGATGAGTTCCCGATTGCGGGCGAGGGCGTGCTGATCGAGCTGGTGCAGGCGCCGCCCGAGGTGGTGAGCGCCTTCGACAGGCTGGCGGCAGCGGCTTGATGGTTTGACGGACCGGAGGAGATCGGCCCTGCAGGTGTTCGCACCTGCAGGGCCTTTTTTTTGCATGGTGCGGGGTGCAAACCACGGAGCAGGGTGGTTTTCCACCGTTTGTTCGGTGCATCCGCGGGTTGGATGGCCGATACCCTTGAGACATCAAAAGTTCGCCAGAAGAACCGGTTGTCCGGTTGTCGCAGGGGCTGGATTTCATCAAGGAGGGACTTTCCATGCGCTCGATGCAGTCACCATCACCCGTCGGTGCGGAGCCACCCGCTGCCATGCCTTTGTTGGCACAAGGTGACGCCCGCTGGGCACAGCGACAGCCCCAATGGCGTGAACGCGAGCTGGCGTTGCCGTGGCCGCGGGAATTGCTGGAAACCTTCACCTTGCGCATGTCCAGCCACGGCATGTGCGTCAGCCGTGCGCTGATGCTGTGCGACCGGCGCTATGCACTGGAACAGCTCGCCCATGCCCGCAATCTGGCCGACGACACGCTTCAGCTGATGGCGGAGCAGCTCTTCCGGCACTTTGAGGCCCGGCAGTCCGGGATTCCTGCCCGGCACTGATGTGCCATTTGGCTGCTCCGGTGGCCGAAAAAGTTCAAGCCCCGGGGAAACGGACCGATAAACCCTCAGAGTTCCATCGAATCAGGAGACCTTCGCGCATGTTCCGCTTTTCACCCTTAGCGCCAGGCATCTGGCTGATGCGCCGCCTCCGGTTGCCCACCAAGCTGGGCGTCTTGTCGTCGGTGCTGGTGGTGCCCCTGCTGGTCATCTGCGTCTTGCTGGTTCAGCGACTGGGTGAGGACATCCGCCTCGCCGAAAACGAAGCCGACGGTGTGCGGGTGATTTCGCTCATGGCCGATGTGGTGCAGTCCGTGCAGACCCATCGGGGGCAGACGAACATGCTGCTGTCGGGCAACACCGCTGTGCGCGGCGCACTCGACAAGACCCGCGGCGAACTGACCCGGTCACTCGCCGCTACACGGGCGCTGGTGGACGAGCTGCCCCGGATGGGGCTTGAACGCGAATGGCAGGACCTCCAGACGCGCATCGAGAAGCTGCCATCGATCGAAAGTGGTGCCCCGGTCGATGCGTTCGCCCAGCACACCGCCGTGGTGAGCGAGCTGCGGCGGCTGATTTACACCACGGGTGAACGGTCCCAGCTGCTGTTCGATCCGGAGGCGGCCACCTATTTTCTCATGGACATGGTGGTCTCTCGCACCATTGGCTGGAGCGAAGCCGTTGCTCGCCTGCGCGGCCTGGGGGCGGGGCAGCTCAGCCTGTCCGAACCACAGGCCGAAGCGATGAGTGGCCTGCGCCTGCAGCTCGACATGCTCAGCGCCGAAACGCAGGACCTCCGCTTTTCCATGGGCTTCGCTGCCCGCCACGATCAGAGCGATCTGCAAGGTGAGGCCGCACTGACTTCGACGGAGGCCTTTGTGCAGACCGCGCGCCAGGCGTTCGACACGGCCGGCACCGTCAGCAGCCAGGCCTACTTCGATGCGGGTACGCAGACCATTGCGGCGATCCGCACGCACCAGACCGCGGTGCTGCAAAGGCTGGATACGCTGCTGGACGAACGCGCCGGCACCTTGCAATGGCAGCGCCAGATCGCGGTGGGCTCTGCGCTGTTCGGTCTGGGCCTGCTGCTCTTCCTGCTGCTGACGTTCTACCGCAGCTTCGTGATCGATTTTCGCGATGTGTTGACCGTGATGAAGCAGACGGCCGCCGGCAACCTGCAGGCCCGCGTGAAGATACGGGGGAACGACGAGCTGTCCGATCTGGCCCGTCTGCTGGAAGGCATGACCCGCAACCTGTCGTCGATGGTGGCGGAGGTGCGCAGCAACTCGGCGCTGGTGGCGCACGCGGGCAAGAGCCTGGCGCTGGGCAACCGCGACCTGGCGGACCGCACCGAACAACAGGCGGCCAACCTGGAAGAGACGGCCGCGAGCGTGCAGCAGCTCTCCAGCACCGTGCACCAGAACGCGGAGACGGCCAGCGACTCCGACTCGCAGGCGGCGCGGGTGCGCGATGTGGCCGAATCCGGTGCGCAGTCCATGGGGCGGGCGGTGGAATCGGTCGAGACCATCCAGAAAAGCGCTCAACAGATGAACGAGATCATCGGCGTGATCGACAGCCTGGCGTTCCAGACCAACATCCTGGCCCTGAACGCCGCGGTAGAGGCGGCACGGGCCGGCGAGCAGGGGCGCGGATTTGCGGTGGTGGCGAGCGAGGTGCGCATGCTGGCCCAGCGTTCGGCGGCCTCGGCCAAGGAGATCCGGCAGCTGATTGAAGCGTCGGCCACCCAGGTGGCGGCGAGCGTGAAGCAGATCCGCGCGGCGGGCGGCAACATGACCGAGATCGTCAACGGCGTGCGCGGCGTGGCAGCCAACATGTCGCTCATTTCGGCCGCCAGTGCCGAGCAGAGCACCGGTCTGATCCAGGTGTCATCGGCGGTGAGCCAGCTCGACGAGATCACGCAGCGCAACGCCCAGATGGTGGAGCGCGCCGTGGTCCAGGCGAACCAGCTGGAGGACCGCGCGGCCAATCTGTCCCGGGCCGTGTCGTCCTTCATGTTGCAGCAGGGCACCGCTGAAGAAGCGATGACCCTGGTTGATCAGGCGCTGGACTTCCGTGGAACCACCGGGCGTGACGCCTTCCTGCGCGGACTGAGCGCGCCAGACGGTCCGTTCTTTGATCGGGACATGTACGTTTTTGTGCTCGACCGTCAGGGCGGCTACCTGGCGTTTGGTGGCAAACCGGAAAAAGTGGGCTCCCGGGTACAGGACATCGCCGGCATCGATGGCCAGGCGCTGCTGGAGAGCATCGTGGCACAGGCGGAACTGGAGCCTGGCTGGGTCGAGTACGACATCGTCAACCCGCAGAGTGGTGCGATCCAGACCAAGATGTCGTATGTCACCCGGGTGGACGACCTGTACCTGGGCTGCGGCGTCTACAAGTCGTTGAGCCTCCAGTAAACGATGCCCCGGCGGGTGTGACACTCAAGCGCCGCTGGCCTGGCGTTTGGCGCGCGCACGCTCCAGTGCCGCTTCAATGACGGCGCGCTTCTTGTCCAGCACGGCCGGATCGGTGTGCTGCGAGTGGGCCTCCAGATCGGCGAATTTCATGCGGGCCTTGGCTTCGAGCACCAGATCGTGTTCCACCTGCTCGCGGGCCAGCCGCAGCTTGCGTTCGTCGTAGCGCTGGCGGGCCTGGGCGGCCTGTTCTGTGGTCCAGGCCTGCCAGCCGGTGCGCTCGCCACTGACGATCTCCAGCGAGATGCAGTCCACCGGACAGACCGGCAGGCAGAGTTCACAACCCGTGCAGAAGGGCTCGATCACGGTGTGCATGCGCTTGTTGCTGCCGACGATGGCATCGGTCGGACAGACTTTGATGCACAGGGTGCAGCCGATGCACCAGTCTTCATCGATCACCGCGAGGGTCAGCGGTCCTTCGATCCCGTTGCTCGGGTTCAGCGGTGATGTGCTTCGGCCGGTGAGGCTGGCCAGTCGTTCAATGCCTTCGGTGCCGCCGGGCGGGCACTGATTGATGCCGGCTTCCCCTGCGGCAACCGCTTCGGCGTAACTGGCGCAGTCCGGGTAGCCGCAGCGGGTGCACTGGGTCTGTGGCAAGACGGCGTCGATGCGCCGGGCGAGATCGTTCATGTCGCCAATATACCGGGGAGCAGGGCGCTCCCCGGCCCGCACGCCATCAAGCGGAGCGGGGAGGGGTCTTGCGTTTGGCGGCGGCGACCGGGGCCTTGGTCGCGGGCTTGGCCACGGCTTTGACCGGCGATGCTTTGGCGACGGGCGCTGCCACCTTGTGCACCGTCTTGGCCTGGGCCGGTTTGGCGGCGCGCACGGTGGGTTTGGTCACAACGGCGGGCGCGGTCGGCGCGACAGCAGCGGTTGCCTGCGCCGGTTTGGGCTGGTGCGACAGGATGAAGGTTTTCACCACCGGGTACACCATGTCGCGCCAGCGCCGGCCGCTGAAGATGCCATAGTGACCCGCACCTTTGGCCTCGTAGTGCATCTGGTGCGTCTTGGGAATGCTGGTGCACAGGTCGTGGGCGGCCGCCGTCTGGCCTGAGCCGGAGATGTCGTCGAGCTCGCCTTCGATCGTGAGCAGGCCGGTGGCCTTGATGTCCTCTGGGCGCACGCGCTCGATCTTGCCCTTGACGGATTTCACATCCCAAGTGCCGTTGACCAGCTTGAAGTCCTGGAACACCGTCTGGATGGTTTCCAGGTAATAGTCCGCGTCCATGTCGAGCACCGCGTTGTACTCGTCGTAGAACTGGCGGTGGTTTTCGGCGCTCTCGTTGTCGCCCTTGATCAGGTCTTTGAAATAGTCGTAGTGGCTGGTGGCATGGCGGTCGGGGTTCATGGCCACGAAACCGGTGTGCTGCAGGAAGCCGGGGTAGACACGGCGGCCAGCGCCCGGAAAGCTGCTCGGCACGCGGTAGATCACGTTGTTTTCGAACCAGCTGTGGCTGCGCTGGGTCGCCAGGTTGTTGACGGCCGTGGGCGACTTGCTGGCGTCGATGGGGCCGCCCATCATGGTCATGGACAGCGGCGTCATTTCGTTGCGGCTGGCCATCAGCGAAACAGCGGCCAGCACCGGCACGGTGGGCTGGCACACGCTCATGACGTGGCAGTTGCCGTAGCTTTTTTGCAGGTACTGGATGAATTCCTGCACGTAGTTGATGTAGTCGTCGAGGTGGAATTCGCCTTCGGACAGGGGCACCAGGCGGGCGTTTTTCCAGTCGGTGATGTAGACCTTGTGGTCCTTGAGCATGGTGCGCACGGTGTCGCGCAGCAGTGTGGCGTAGTGGCCGGACAGCGGTGCCACCACCAGCACGACGGGCTGGCCCTTCAGCTTCTCCAGGGTCGCGGTGTCGTCGGAGAAACGCTTGAAACGGCGCAGTTCACAGAACGGTTTGTCCAGCTCCACGCGCTCGTGGATCGCCACATCCACGCCATCCACATCGACCGTGTGAATGCCGAAAACGGGCTTTTCGTAGTCTTTGCCCAGCCGGTGCATCAGGTCGTAGCCGGCCGACACGCGCTGCGCCATGGGCAACTGGGCCAGCGGCAGAGCGGGGTTGTTGTAGAGCCTGGAAGCCACTTCGGCCAGGTCAGCGAACGGCTCCATGATGGAGCGCTGGGTTTCGTAAATCTGGTAGAGCATGGGACTGGTTCTTCCGTTATGTTGCAGTGCAATATAACAGTATGCGGTCGGTCGCGTGAGAGTGAAAACACCTAAATTCACTGGCAGGTTGTCACCTTCGTGAAAGAATCCGTATAGAGCTTTCCGGCTGTTGTGGCATCGATCCACCGCCGGTCGACGAACCCTTCCTCTTCATGCAACGCCGCCCTCTGATCCGTTCGGGCTTCGCCCTTGCCGCCACCGCGATGGGAATTCCCATGAGTCTGACCTCTGCAGCCCCTTCCTCCACACCGGTTTCAACCATTTCCCGTCTGGACCCGTTGAATGACTGGCCCCTGTCCGAACGCCAGCCGGTGATGTTTCTGGGGCATGGCAGTCCCATGAACGCCATCGAAGACAACGCCTATCGACGCAGCTGGCAGGTGCTGGGCACCGAACTGCTGGAACGGGGTCCGCGCCCGCGCCTGGTCCTGTGCATTTCCGCCCACTGGATCACACGCGGCTGGCAACTGACGGCGATGGACGATCCGCGCACGATCCACGATTTCGGCGGTTTTCCGCAGGCGCTGTTCGACCAGCGCTACCCGGCACCGGGATCGCCCGCGATGGCGCGGGCGATCAGCGCGGCCGTGTCGCAGCCGGGCAGCGGGGCGCCGCTGGGTCTGGACGATCTGGAATGGGGTCTGGACCACGGCACCTGGTCGGTGCTCAAGCCCATGTTTCCGGATGCCAGCATCCCGGTGATCCAGCTCAGCATGGATTACAGCCGTCCGCCGGCCGAACATTTTGAACTGGGTCGGCAACTGCGTGCCCTGCGCGAACGGGGCGTGCTGATCGTGGGCAGCGGCAACATCGTGCACAACCTGCGCGCCATCCGCCGCGAGGCCACCGACAACCAGGCCTACGACTGGGCCATCGAGTTTGACCGCATCACGGGCGATCACATCGCCGAGGGGCGGCTGGACGCCCTGGACGGATTCCGTGCGCTGGGCCCGCTGGCCCAGATGGCCCACCCCACCTGGGACCACTACCTGCCTTTGCTGTACGCCGCGGGTGCGGTGGAGGCGGGTGAAGCGCCCCGTTTCTTCAACGACAGCTTCCAGGCCGCTTCCATCTCCATGCGCTCGGTCATCTGGGGCTGATCGGGCTCCATGGGCTTCCAGAAACAGAAATGCCGCTCATCGAGCGGCATTTCTGTCTGGTTCAACCCGGTCAGATCACCTTGGCGATCGCCTGGCAGACGTAGTCGATGTTCTTGCTGTTGAGTGCGGCCACGCACATGCGGCCGGTGTCGGTGCCGTAGACGCCGAACTCGCTGCGCAGACGCACCATCTGGTCCTTGGACAGGCCGGAGTAGCTGAACATGCCGATCTGGGTGGTGATGAAGCTCATGTCCTTGGCGACGCCGGCGGCCTTCAGGCCGTCGACCAGCTTCTGGCGCATGGCCTTGATGCGCACGCGCATCTCGCCCAGTTCCTTTTCCCACAGCGCGCGCAGTTCGGGGTTGCCCAGCACGGCGGCCACGATCGCGCCACCGTGGATCGGTGGGTTGGAGTAGTTGGTGCGGATGGCGATCTTGAGCTGGCTGAGCACGCGGTCGGTCTCCTCCTTGCTGCTGCCGACCACGCTCAGGGCGCCCACGCGCTCGCCGTAGAGGCTGAAGCTCTTGGAGAAGCTGGTGGAGACGAAGATGTTCAGGCCGGCGGCCACGAACTTGCCGATCACGGCGCCGTCTTCGGCGATACCGTAGCCGAAACCCTGGTAGGCCATGTCCAGGAACGCCGTCAGGTTGCGCGCCTTCACGACGGCGATCACCTGGTCCCACTGGGCCGGGGTGATGTCGTAGCCGGTCGGGTTGTGGCAGCAGGCGTGCAGTAGCACGATGGTGCCCTCGGCGGCGGTGTTCAGCTTGGCCAGCATGCCGTCGAAGTTGATGCCGCCCAGGCCGCCGTTGGCGCTCTGGTCGAAGTAGGGGTAGGTGTCGACGTTGAAGCCGGCGTTGGTGAACAGCGCGCGGTGGTTTTCCCAGCTCGGGTCGGAGATCAGCACGGTGGCATTGGGGCTGAGCTTCTTCAGGAAGTCGGCGCCGATCTTCAGGCCGCCGGTGCCACCGATGGCCTGCACGGTGGCCACGCGGCCGCTTTTCACAACCTCGGAATCGGCGCCGAAAACCAGGCCCTTGACGGCGTTGTCGTAGGCCACGATGCCGTCGATCGGCAGGTAGCCACGGGCCGTGGGCTTTTCCATCATCGTCTTTTCAGCGGCCTGCACGCACTGCAGCAAGGGCAGCTTGCCGTTGTCGTCGAAATACACGCCAACGCCGAGGTTGACCTTGCTGGGGTTGGTGTCGGCAGCGAACTGCTCGTTCAGACCCAGGATCGGGTCGCGGGGGGCCATTTCGACGGCGGTGAACAAAGACATGTCAGAGGTCCTGAAGTGGAAGGGTGCGCGAAAAGAAAGGAGGTCGGAAGCCGTGTGGCAGCGGCGCGTCGATTGCGGTAGGCTGTCAGGTTCGACCGCCATTTTATCCGCCCATGTCCGCCCTTCCATCCGCTTCCTTGAGCCTTGTCGAAGAACCGAGTACGCCCGAAGGCGAGTTCGTGCGTTTTCCGGGCTCGCCGTTCGAGCTTTTCATGCCCTATCCACCCGCGGGCGACCAGCCCACCGCCATCGCGCAGCTGGTGGAGGGCGTGAACGACGGCGAGGTGTTCCAGACCCTGCTGGGCGTGACCGGCTCGGGCAAGACCTTCACCATGGCCAACGTGATCGCCCGCCTGGGGCGCCCGGCCATCGTGTTCGCGCCCAACAAGACGCTGGCCGCGCAGCTGTACAGCGAGTTCCGCGAGTTCTTCCCGAAGAACGCGGTCGAGTATTTCGTCAGCTACTACGACTACTACCAGCCCGAGGCCTATGTGCCGCAGCGCGACCTGTTCATCGAGAAGGACAGCGCGATCAACGAACACATCGAGCAGATGCGCCTCTCCTGCACCAAGAGCATCCTGGAGCGGCGCGACGTGGTGATCGTGGCCACGGTCTCGGCCATCTACGGCATCGGCAAGCCCGAGAGCTACCACCAGATGGTGATGCTGCTGCGTGTGGGCGACAAGATGGGGCAGCGCGACCTGATCGCCCAGCTGGTGCGCATGCAGTACGCGCGCAACGAGGCCGATTTTTCGCGCGGCAAGTTCCGTGTGCGCGGTGACACCATCGATGTGTTCCCGGCCGAACACAGCGAGATGGCGATCCGCATCGAGCTGTTCGACGACGAGATCGAAACGCTGCAGCTGTTCGACCCGCTCACCGGCAAGGTGCGGCAGAAGATCCCTCGCTTCACGGTCTACCCCAGCAGCCACTACGTGACGCCGCGCGAGCAGGTGCTCAATGCGGTGGAGCTGATCAAGGACGAGTTGCGCGAGCGCCTGGGCCAGCTGGTGGGCATGGGCAAGCTGGTGGAGGCACAGCGGCTGGAGCAGCGCACCCGCTTCGACCTGGAAATGCTCAGCGAAGTGGGCCACTGCAAAGGCATTGAGAACTACTCGCGCCACCTGTCCGGAACGGCCGAGGGCGAACCCCCTTCCACGCTGACCGACTACCTGCCCAAGGACGCGCTGATGTTCCTGGACGAGAGCCATGTGCTCATGGGCCAGTTCGGTGGCATGTACAACGGCGACCGCGCGCGCAAGACCACGCTGGTGGAGTACGGCTTCCGCCTGCCCAGCGCGCTGGACAACCGGCCGCTCAAGCTCGAAGAGTTCGAACAGCGCATGCGCCAGGTGGTGTTCGTCTCGGCCACGCCGGCCGACTACGAGAAGACGCACTCGGGCCAGGTGGTGGAGCAGCTGGTGCGCCCGACCGGCCTGGTGGACCCGGAGGTGGAAGTGCGCCCCGCCACGCACCAGGTGGACGACGTGCTGCAGGAGATCCGCATCCGTGTCGAGAAGAACGAGCGTGTGCTCATCACCACGCTGACCAAGCGCATGGCAGAGCAGCTGACCGACTATCTGACGGAAAACGGCGTCAAGGTGCGTTACCTGCACAGCGACGTGGACACAGTGGAGCGCGTGGAGATCCTGCGTGACCTGCGGCTGGGGGCCTTCGACGTGCTGGTCGGCATCAACCTGCTGCGCGAAGGCATCGACATTCCCGAGGTGTCGCTGGTGGCCATTCTGGACGCCGACAAGGAAGGCTTCCTGCGCTCCGAGCGCAGCCTGATCCAGACCATTGGCCGCGCGGCGCGCAACCTGAACGGCCGCGCCATCCTCTACGCCGACCGCACCACCGATTCGATGGCGCGCGCCATCGGCGAGACCGAGCGCCGGCGCACCAAACAGATCGCGCACAACCTGGCCATGGGCATCGAGCCGCGCAGCATCAACAAGCGCATCAAGGACCTGATCGACGGCGTGTACAGCGAAAAGGCCGGCAAGGAAGCCGACCGCCTGGCCGCCGAGAGCGCGCTGCGCGCCAGCGTGGACGACATGAGCGAGAAGGACGTGGCGCGTGAGATCAAGCGGCTGGAGAAGCTGATGCTGGAGCATGCGCGCAACCTCGAATTCGAAAAGGCGGCGGGCGTTCGCGACCAGTTGCACCACCTCAAGGCGCAGATCTTTGGCGCGCCCGGTGTGGACAACGTGGCCTGAAAACAATGAAGGACAATGGCGCCACAAGCACCCGCGCAGGGGCCGGCCAGCATGGACGGGACGCGGGGGCAACCAGCAACCGATCCATTTATGCAAGCACCGCAAGCGCTGCGCGAACCGGAGGGGCAGGGCTCTGACACGCGCATCTACCTGGTAGAAGACGATCCAAGCATCCTGCAGTTTGTGCAGCAGGCGCTGCTGATTCGCCCACTCTGGCAGCTGTTGGGCCACTCAGCCACGCTGGCCCACGCGCGACGACACGTCGTGGCGTCGAACGCCAATGTGTTCCTGGTGGACCTCGGTCTTCCCGACGGCAGCGGCGAAGACTTGTTGCGTTTGCTGGCGCGCCAGAAACCCGAAGCCGAGCTGCTGGTTTTTACCGTGTTTGGCGAAGAATCGCGGCTGGTGGCTGCGCTGGAGGCGGGCGCCACGGGTTACGTGCTCAAGGGCTGCAGCCCGGAGTCCTTGATCGCGGCCATCGAACAGATCCGCGAAGGGGGCGCCCCCATTTCACCGCTGTTGGCGCGCATGTTGCTGAAGCAGTTTCGCGAGGTGCAGTCGTCTTTGCCCGCGTTGGAGCTGTTGCACGAGGTTCTGCTGTCGGACCGTGAAACCGAAGTGCTTCAGCTGGTCGCCAAGGGTTACGTGAACAAGGAGATCGCCATCAAATTGACGATCTCGCCGGCCACGGTGGGCACGCACATCAAGAACCTCTATCGCAAGCTTGCGGTGCACAGCCGCGTGCAGGTGGTTCGCGCGGCCCAGCAGCGGGGTCTGCTTTGAGGCTGTGGCAGCCACTGCTGCAGCGCCTGCATCGCACGCCGGCCTACTTCTGGGCCGGGTTGCTGGTGGGCTTGATGTTGCTGGCGCTCGGGCTGGCGACCCGCGTGGGCCACATGCCCGGCGCGATCGCCGTTGAGCAGGCGACCGTGCGGCTGGCGGGGCAGGATGACGCTTCAGGCCGCGCCGTTGAGTTGCCCCACGTCTGGGACAACGAGCGGCGCAGCTGGCGCGGCGAAGCGCACTACCGGCTGGTGCTGCCCGAGGCGCTGGCGCAAGCCGGGCAGGTCGAGAGCGGCCTGGCCCTCCTGCTGCCCCGCGTGGGTGTGCGTTTCCGGGTTTTGTTCAACGGACAGGAGCTGTCGGCAGAGTGCTGGCGGCGGAGCGACGGTTATTGTGATGCCGGCACTCGGGCACATTTCGTACAGCTCCCGCAGCGCCTGATGGCATCCCAATGGGCCGACAACCGGATCGAGATCCAGCTCAAGGGGCAGTTGCTGCGCATCAGCGGGCTGTCACCGGTCTGGGTGGGCCCCCGGGATGTGCTGTACCAGCGCTTCCGTTGGCTGACCTGGTGGCAAGTCAACCTGACCTGGATGGTGGCCGCCTCATCGTTCATGATGGGTGTGCTGTCGCTGCTGATCTGGTCCCGGACCGCTGAGCCCCTGTTTGGTTTGCTGGGCGGTGGACTGGTGGTGCTGACCGTGCGACTGTGGCTGTCCACACCGGTTTTTCTGCCCGGGCCGTTCCTGATCTGGGACTACATCCACAAACTCAGCTTCACCTGGTACTGCGGGTTCACCTACCTGTTCATGTCGGAGCTGTTCGATTTCCGGCAAAGCCTGGTGCGCAAGCTGGTGGTGGCCATGATGGCGCTCGGGCCGTTCTGGCTGGCGCTGCAAGCCGGGCTGGAGAACTACCAGCTCTACCGGCTGTGGACGGGCGTGATCGCACTGGTGTGCGTGCTGGCCATCCTTAAGGTGATACACAGAGCCCGCTGGGGCATGAACGTGAACCAGCGTCTGATGGTGGTGGTGAGCCTGGCCACCATGGCCACCGGTTTGCGGGATTTTCTGGTGGTGCAGATGGACTTTCCCGGTGACACCGACATCCGCTGGATGACACCGGGCAGCTTGGTGCTCATGTTTGCCATGGGCTGGGTGCTGGTCCGGCGCACAGCACAGGCGATGGAACAGGTCGCACAGCTCAATACCGAACTGGCGCGCAAGGTGAGCGAGCGCGAGGCCGAACTGCACGCCGTGTTTGATCGTCTGCGCGTGGTGGAGAACCAGCGTGTGCTGGAGGCCGAACGCCGACGCCTGACCCGCGACATGCACGACGGCCTCGGAAGCCAGCTGGTGCAGACGCTCAACCTGGTGCACAGCAGTGGCGCCAAGGTGGACAGCGCGTCCGTGGCGAACATGCTCAACCACGCGCTCGAAGAGCTGCGCATGACACTGGATTCGCTGGAACCGATGGGTGGTGACCTGCCCACCATCCTGGGCACCTTGCGCCAGCGCATCTCGCCGACGCTGCAAGCCGCCCGCATCGATCTGGACTGGCAGGTCGAAGCCGTTTCCGCCGTTCCGGGACTGGAGGTGCGTGGCGTGATGCACCTGTTCCGGTGTCTGCAGGAGGTTTTTGCCAACGTGGTCCAGCACGCACAAGCCACCCGGGTAACGGTGCGCACCTGGGAGCGGGGAGGGCGCATCTTCCTCAGTGCCACCGACAACGGCGTGGGACTGGGTGAGCCGCTGGAGTCGGGTTTCCGTGAAGGTGGCCGCGGTATCAGCAACATCCGGATGCGGGCGTCGGAAATTGGCGCCGAGGTGCGATTTTCCTGCGCCCACCCGGGCACCTGTGTGACCTTCAGTTTTGCTGCGGACCCTGGAGCCGCTCCTCTGGGCGCAGCCGCGCAAGCTTGAGCAGGGAACAGGGTTTTCGGGTATACTCGATCAAAATAGTCGGGAAAGACTTCGAAGTGTCAGCCGCCAATGGTGCGGCAGGGTGGGCGGAGAAGCGGTTTGGTGGGTTTTGCCCATGAAACCTTCAACGACGGTCAAGCCACAACTTTCAGGAGCTTGAAATGCGCCTCACGACCAAAGGCCGCTTTGCGGTCACAGCCATGATCGATCTGGCCCTGCGCCAGAACAACGGTCCCGTCACGCTCGCGGCCATCAGCCAGCGCCAGCAGATTTCGCTCTCTTACCTGGAGCAGCTGTTTGGCAAACTGCGGCGCCACGAACTGGTGGAATCCACGCGTGGCCCGGGTGGTGGTTACAGCCTGGGCCGCAAGGCCGCGGAAATCACCGTGGCCGACATCATCGTTTCGGTGGACGAGCCGATCGACGCTACCCAATGTGGCGGCAAGGAAAACTGCCTGGGTGAAGGCAACCGCTGCATGACCCACGAGCTGTGGGCCGCGCTCAACGCAAAGATGGTGGATTTCCTCGACTCGGTGTCCCTGCAGTCGCTGGTGGACGAACAGCTGGCCAAAGGTGTGGTGGTGGAAAACGCCCCCATGATCAAGCGGGCCATCTCCAGCGCACCGGTGGTCAAGCCGATCCGTGTGAACGCCCCCAACTCGGTCTTCGCACTCGGAGGTGCGGCCTTTTCGAAATGACACCGGCTTCCGGGGACTGTTTCCCGGTGGCAGGGTCCGATTCCACGTGTTCCGGGGTGTCCTGATCGATGCCGAGGTTACGGTGCGTCGTTCGTTTGTCCCTGCATGCCCTTCCTGTCGATCCCTACCGATCCCAACCGCCAGCCCAATTCATTGACCGCCATGAGCACACCGCACTTTCCCATCTACATGGACTACAGCGCCACCAACCCCTGCGATCCGCGGGTGGTGGATGCCATGATTCCCTGGTTGCGTGAACACTTCGGCAATCCGGCGTCGCGCAGCCATGCCTGGGGCTGGGAAGCTGAAAAGGCGGTCGAGACCGCCCGCGAGCAGGTGGCCGCCCTGATCAACGCCGACCCGCGCGAAATCGTCTGGACCAGCGGCGCCACCGAGTCCAACAACCTGGCCCTGAAGGGCGCGGCGCACTTCTACCAGACCAAGGGCAAACACCTGATCACGGTCAAGACCGAGCACAAGGCCGTGCTCGACACCATGCGCGAGCTGGAGCGCCAGGGTTTTGAGGTGACTTACCTCGACGTGATGGCCGATGGCCTGCTCGACCTGGACGTCTTCAGGGCGACCATCCGCCCGGACACCATCCTGGCTTCGGTCATGTTCGTGAACAACGAGATCGGCGTGATCCAGGACATCGCCGCCATCGGCAAGATCTGCCGCGAGAAAGGCGTGATCTTCCACGTGGATGCGGCGCAAGCCACCGGCCGGATCAACATCGACCTGCAGACGCTGCCGGTTGACCTGATGAGCCTGACCGGCCACAAGACCTATGGCCCCAAGGGCATCGGCGCGCTGTATGTGCGGCGCAAGCCACGCATCCGCATCGAGGCCCAGATGCACGGTGGCGGTCATGAGCGCGGCATGCGTTCGGGCACGTTGCCCACCCACCAGTGCGTGGGCATGGGCGAGGCCTACCGCATCGCCAAGGAAGAGATGCACACGGAGAACCTGCGCATCCGCGCGCTGCACGACCGCATGGTCGCCGGCCTGAAGGGTATCGAAGAGGTGTTCATCAACGGCCACGAGACGCAACGTGTGCCGCACAACCTGAACATGAGCTTCAACTACGTCGAAGGCGAGTCGCTGATCATGGGCATCAAGGGTCTGGCGGTGTCGTCGGGTTCGGCCTGCACCTCGGCCAGCCTGGAGCCCAGCTACGTGCTGCGCGCGCTTGGCCGCAGCGACGAACTGGCCCACAGCAGCCTGCGCATGACGATCGGCCGCTGGACGACCGAAGAAGAGATCGATTACGCGATCGACACCATCAAGGAAAACGTGGCGAAGCTGCGCGAGTTGTCCCCCTTGTGGGAAATGTTCAAAGACGGCATTGATATCTCGACGATTCAATGGGCCGCACACTGAAGGAGAAAGACCATGGCTTATTCTGAAAAAGTGGTTGACCACTACGAAAACCCCCGCAACGTCGGCTCGTTCGACAAGGGCGACGAATCGGTGGGCACCGGCATGGTGGGCGCGCCCGCCTGCGGCGACGTGATGAAGCTGCAGATCAAGGTGAATCCGACCACCGGCGTGATCGAAGACGCGCGCTTCAAGACCTACGGTTGCGGCTCGGCGATTGCCTCGTCGTCGCTGGTGACCGAATGGGTCAAGGGCAAGACGCTGGACCAGGCCGCAGCGCTGAAGAACAGCGAGATCGCCGAAGAGCTGGCGCTGCCGCCGGTGAAAATCCACTGCTCCATCCTGGCCGAAGACGCGATCAAGGCCGCAGTGGACGACTACCGCAAGAAACACCTGAACTGATCCAGGCAAAATTTCCAGCACCATGGCTATTTCGATCTCCGAAGCCGCTGCGCGGCACGTCACCCGTTACATCGCCAAGCGTGGCAAGGGCGTGGGCGTGCGCCTGGGCGTCAAGACCACCGGCTGCTCCGGCCTCGCTTACAAGCTGGAGTACGCCGACGAGATTGCACCGGAAGATGTGGTGTTCGAGGACAACGGCGTCAAGGTGCTGGTGGACCCGAAGAGTCTGGCCTACATCGACGGCACGCAGCTCGATTTCGTGCGCGAGGGCCTGAACGAAGGCTTCCGTTTCAACAACCCCAATGAGCGCGACCGTTGCGGCTGCGGCGAGAGTTTCAGAATCTGATACTGTTGCCGAATCACCCACTAGTAGCCGCCAGTGCGTACCGTCCTGGCGGCTTTTTGATGTCATGAACCTGCTGTCCAACGACTTCGAAATTTTCGGTATTGCACCTGCTTTTGCGCTGGACCGCGACGCGCTGGACCAGCGCTGGAAAGACTTGCAGCGCGAGGCCCATCCGGACCGTTTTGCAGCTTCCGATGCCCCCGCGCAGCGCCTGGCCATGCAATGGTCGGTGCGCATCAATGAGGCCTACCAGCGCCTGAAAGACCCGCTCAAGCGCGCCGCCTATCTGTGCGAGTTGAAAGGCGTGCCGATCCAGGCAGAAAACAACACCGCCATGCCGGCTGCCTTCCTGATGCAGCAGATGCAATGGCGTGAAGACCTGGAAGACGCCCGCAGCAGCGAGGCGCTGGAGCGCATGGCGAACGAGGTGAGCGCTGCGCGCCGCACGATGTTGACCCAGCTGCAGCAGACCGCCGATGGCGAGCGCAACTTCGCCGCACTGGCCCAGCAGGTCAGAGCCCTTATGTTTGTTGAGCGCTTTGCCAGCGACGTCGAGAACCGGCTCGATCAGCTGGGACAATAACGGGCTGTCCTCCGCAACCCTCTGCTTTATTTCTCCACCAGAACCCGCGCCCATGGCTCTCCTGCAGATTTCCGAACCCGGCCAGTCCCTCGATCCGCACCAGCGACGGGTGGCGGTCGGCATCGACCTCGGTACCACGCATTCGCTGGTGGCCGCGGTGCGCCACGGGGTGTCCGAATGCCTGCCAGCGGCGGACGGCCGCGTGATCCTGCCCAGCGTGGTCCGCTACCTCGATCCTGCGCAAGGCGGCTCGGGTCGCCAGATCGGCTTTGAAGCGCTGGCCGCGCAGGTCAGCGATCCCGCGAACACCGTGAGCTCGGTCAAGCGCCTGATGGGCCGCACGCGCGCGCAGGTGGCCGACGCTGACAAGCTCCCGTACACGGTGGTGGATCAGAACGGCATGGCCGTGGTCGAGACCATCGCCGGACGCAAGACACCCATGGAGGTGAGTGCCGAAATCCTGGCCACGCTGCGTTTCCGGGCCGAAGACAGCTTCGACGATGAGCTGTTTGGTGCGGTCATCACCGTGCCCGCGTACTTCGACGACGCGCAGCGCCAGGCCACGAAGGACGCGGCCCAGCTCGCCGGCATCAACGTGCTGCGACTGATCAACGAGCCCACCGCCGCAGCGATCGCGTACGGGCTGGACAACGGCTCGGAAGGCATCTACGCCATCTACGACCTCGGCGGCGGCACCTTCGACATCTCCATCCTGCGCCTGACGCGGGGGGTGTTCGAGGTCATGGCCACCGGTGGCGACTCCGCGCTGGGCGGCGACGATTACGACCAGGCGCTCGCTGCCTGGGTGCTGGCGCAACAAGGCGTGACCACGCCGCTGAACGCATCCGAGCGTGCGGGTCTGCACGCCGAGGCCCGCCGCTGCAAGGAAGCCCTGTCGGCCGTGGATGCCAGCTCCGGTCATGCGGTGTTCGAAGCGGTGGTCGGCGGCC
>Ga0209066_10001058_pt1 | contig 37647 bp, 38 predicted proteins | sample All_14_2_FD_187198 | JGI IMG/M metagenome (GOLD analysis project Ga0209066, IMG submission 187198) | Freshwater microbial communities in response to fracking from Pennsylvania, USA - Allegheny Zone_MetaG_DW_15 (SPAdes) (version 2) ... | reverse complement strand
CACCCCCCGCCCCCGCCGCAGCGCCCTCTACATGCCCGCCTCCAACGCCAAGGCGATCGAGAAGGCCCGCAGTCTGCCCTGCGATGTGGTCATCCTCGACCTCGAGGACGCCGTCGCCCCCGAGGCCAAGGAGGCGGCCCGGATGCAGGCGGTCGAGGCGATCAAGACCGGCGGCTTCGGCGGCCGCGAGATGGTCATCCGCACCAACGGTCTCGACACCCCCTGGGGGGCGATGGATCTGGAACTGGCCGCCCAGGCCGGCCCCGACGCCATTCTGGTCCCCAAGGTCAGCAGCGCCGCCGACGTCGCCGCCTACAACGCCGCCATCGAAAAGGCGCCGGAGCACACCAGGCTCTGGGCGATGATCGAAACCTGCGCCGCCCTCTTCGCCCTGAAGGACATCGCCGCCACGGCCGCCGACACCCGCCTGACCACCTGGGTGATGGGCACCAATGATCTGGCCAAGGAGATGCGCTGCCAGCAGACCGCCGACCGGGCGCCCTTCTGGGGCCCGCTCAGCCTGTCGGTCGCCGCCGCCCGCGCCCACGGCCTGACCATCCTCGACGGGGTTCACAACGACATCGACAACGTCGAGAGCCTGATCACCGTCTGCGAACAGGGCGTGGCCTTCGGCTTCGACGGCAAGACCCTGATCCACCCCAAGCAGGTCGAGCCCTGCAACCTGGTCTTCTCCCCGGCCCCCGGCGAGGTCGACTGGGCCCGGGCGGTGATCGCCGCCTTCGCCCTGCCCGAAAACGCCGGCAAGGGCGCGATCCGGGTCGAGGGCCGGATGGCAGAGTTGTTGCATCTGGACCAGGCCAGACGGCTTGTGGCCATTTCCGAGGTTATCGCCCGCAGGGAGGCGGCATGAATTCGAGAGCATTACTGATCGGTTGTTTCGGGTGTCTGCTGGTCAGCGGCGCGGCCATGCCGGCCCTCGCCCAGGTCGTCGGCCCCGGTGAAGATCCGATCGGTGATGTTCTTTCCGGTCTGGCCGGCCAGCAGGGCATGGATGACGACGCCGCCGAAAGCGGGGACGGGGACGAGACGCCGATCCCGGCCGGTCCGGCCCCCCGGCCGGCTGCGCCTGCACCCACTCCGCCGACCCGCCCCTGGACCCCGCCGGAGCCGCAACCATCAGGCCTGCCCTCGCTGCAGCGCCCGGTGATGATCGACGAACTGGGCCGCACCCCCGAGGCCCCGCCGACCCCGACCGAGCGGGCCTATGAGAGCCGGATCAAGAGCGGCTTCAGCGCCGCCCAGGGCCGGCAGGGCCCGCTGGACGGCGAGTGGATTCTGCGCGAGCGCGACGGCCGCTCGGTCTACAGCCTGATCTTTGTCGACAAGGGCAACGGGGCCCTGACCCTGGAAGGCGCTTGGCGCAACATGCGGCCGGGCCAACCGGTCGGCCGCGTCGGACTGATCGACAGCGTCGAGAAGACCACCTCCGGTCTGTCGGTGCGCTTTGTCACCAAAGGCGCCCGCGACCCGGTGGTCCTGACCCTGACCCCCTCGGGCGCCGAATGGACCGGCGAGATGTGGGAAGCGGGCTCCACCCACCGGGTGACCATGCGGCGGAACTAGAGCGCGTTCCGATAAGTGGGAACCGGTTATCGGATCAAACGCGCGACAATCATGGAATCCGGAGCAGGCGATCTGAGGCCATCATATCGCCTGCTCTAGCCCAGGGCCGCCCGCGCCGCCGACAGGGCCATGTACAGCAACGGTTCCTGATAGGGCGCGCCGGCGCTGTGCCCCCAGACCGGACCCGGCCACGCCGGATCACCTGACCGCCTGCCCACAACATGCAGATGCAGTTGCGGCGTAACATTGCCCAGCGCTCCGAGGTTCAGCTTCTCGACGGCCAGCCCCAGCACCAGACCAATGGCCCGCACGGCGCTGCCGGCCAGCACCGATTCCTCCAACAGCCGCGCCCGGTCGGCGGCCGAAAGATCCTCAATTTCCCGCAGGTCGGCCTTGCGGGGGATCAGCACCAGCCAGGGGTAGCGGGCGTCGTCCTGCAGCCGCACGTGACAAAGCGGCAGCTCGCCGACCTCATGGCTGGTTGGAATAAAGGCCGGATCCGGCGCGAAGACGGCCATCGTCAGCCCCGCGCCGGAACAGCCGCCCAGTAGTCGAAGTCGAGGATCACTTCCGCCGGATAGGCGCCGGCGGCGTCCTTGTCCGGGAAGTCGCCGCAGGGCTGGTCCTTGGTCGCCACAAGCCGCAGCCGCAGGGCCCCGATCCCCGGCTCGATCAGCGCCTTGTCCAGCACCTCGCTCCAGGCAAACACGGTGGAGCCGGCGAAATAGGGGTTCACATGCCGCCCGCCATTGATGCCCAGGATCAGCCCGGCGTTCTGCAGACCGTTGAAGCTCAGGGCCTTGGCGGTGGAGATCACCACCCCGCCATAGACCAGCCGGCGGCCGGAAGGGTCCTTGGCGCGCTCATACTGGTTGAAGTGGACCTTGGCGGTGTTCTGGTAGAGGCGGGTGGCCAGCTGCTGCTCGGCCTCCTCCACCACCATGCCGTCGACATGGTCGATCTTCTCGCCGATCTCGTAGTCCTCGAAGGCGTGCGGGGCGCCGGCCAGGGCGAAGTCATAGCCGGAGACGTCGAGACCGGCGGGAACCACCAGATCGCTCGCCGCCAGGGCCGATTTCAGGTCGGGGGTCTTCTGTTCGGCGATTTCAGCGGCGGCGTCTCGCTTGCGGACCATGACCCAGCGCACATAGCTGAGCACCGGCTCGCCGCGCTGGTTGACCCCGGTGGTGCGGACATAGACGACGCCGGTCTTCTTGTTGGAGTTTTCCTTCAGCCCGATGACCTCGCTGGTCGCGGTCAGGGTGTCGCCCGGATAGACGGCCCGAAGAAACTGTCCCTCGGCGTAGCCCAGGTTGGCGACGGCGTTGAGGCTGATGTCAGGCACGGTCTTGCCGAAGACGACATGGAACGTCAGCAGCGGATCGATCGGCGCCCCGTCCAGGCCGCAGGACCGGGCGAATTCGTCGGAGGAGAACAGCGCAAAGCGCGGACCGTTCAGCGCCGTATAGAGGGCGACATCGCCGACCGTCACCGTCCGCGGCGTGGCGTGCGCCAGCACCTGACCCAGACGAAAGTCCTCGAAATAGTTCCCGGGATCGGTCTTGGACATGGCTCTGCACTCCCTTTTGGCGGCCCGCGATCTTTTGCCCGCGACTTCGCATCTGTGAAAGGGGGCTTGAGGCAAAACCAGCCGGGGTCTAGACCGCGCGCGACCCTTTTGAACATTCAACGACCAATCGGAGACCTCGCATGGCTCGAGCCAAGATCGCCCTCATCGGCGCCGGCATGATCGGCGGCACCCTGGCCCATATCGCGGCCCGTGAAGAACTGGGCGACGTCGTCCTGTTCGACATCGCCGAGGGCACGCCCCAGGGCAAGGCTCTGGATATCGCCGAAGCCACCTCGGTGATCGGCTCGGACGTCGCCCTGAAGGGCGCCAACTCCTACGAGGACATCGCCGGAGCCGACGTCTGCATCGTCACCGCCGGCGTGCCGCGCAAGGACGGCATGAGCCGCGACGACCTGCTGAACATCAACCTCAAGGTCATGAAGGCCGTCGGCGAGGGCATCAAGGCCCACGCCCCGAACGCCTTTGTCATCTGCATCACCAACCCGCTGGACGCCATGGTCTGGGCCCTGCGCGAGTTCTCAGGGCTGCCGCACGAGAAGGTCGTCGGCATGGCCGGCGTTCTGGACAGCGCCCGCTTCGCCTATTTCCTGGCTGAAAAGACCGGCGTGTCGGTGGAAGACATCCACGCCTGGACCCTCGGCGGTCACGGCGATGACATGGTGCCGATGGTCCGTCACTCGACCGTCGCCGGCCTGCCCCTGCCGGAACTGGTGTCGCAAGGCTGGATGACCCAGGAAGAGCTCGACGGCATCGTCAAGCGCACCCGTGGCGGCGGCGGCGAGATCGTCAAGCTTCTGAAGACCGGCAGCGCCTTCTACGCCCCGGCCGAAAGCGCCATCTCCATGGCGGTCAGCTACCTGAAGGACAAGAAGCGCTGCCTGCCCTGCGCCGTCTATCTGTCGGGCCAGTACGGCCTGAGCGACCTCTACGTCGGCGTGCCGGCGATCATCGGCGCCGGCGGCGTCGAGCGGATCGTCGAGTTCTCGACCAACGACGAGGAGAAGGCGATGTTCAAGAAGTCGGTCGAGTCCGTCCAGGGCCTGATCGCCGCCTGCAAAACGATTGAACCTTCGCTGGCGTAGCCGCTGTGTTTCTCCTCCCCTTCGGGGGGAGGGGGACCATGCGAAGCATGGTGGAGGGGGTCCTCCACCAGCGCTTGATGTCTCGAGGGGACGTCTCCGGCTCCGGTGGATGACCCCCTCAGTCAGCAGGCCGGCGGCCTGCTGACAGCTCCCCCGAAGGGGAGCAGTTGTTCAGGAGACTCCATGACCGACACCGCCTTTGATCTCCGCCCCACGCCCACCGTCCCCGTCGAGGGCGACAAGCCGTTTCCCGTCCGGCGCATTCTCTGCGTCGGCCGCAACTATGCGGCCCACCGCGCGGAGATGGGCGGCGACGACCGCGACCCGCCGTTCTTCTTCTGCAAGCCTGCCGACGCCATCGTGCCGCCGGGCCAGGACGCGCCCTACCCGTCCTCCACCAGCGACCTGCATCACGAGATCGAGCTGGTGGTCGCCATCGGGCCGGGCGGCGGCATCTTCGGCTATGCGGTCGGGGTCGATCTGACCCGCCGCGACCTGCAGGCCGCAGCCAAGTCGAAGGGTCACCCCTGGGACGCGGCCAAGGGCTTTGACCATTCCGCTCCGATCAGCGCCATCCGCAAGCTGACCGAGATCGGCGACGCGAAGATCACCCTGTCGGTGAACGGCGCGGTCAAACAGGACGCCGCCATCGGCGACATGATCTGGTCGGTGCCGGAAATCGTCGCCGAGGCCGGCAAGCTGTGGGACCTGCAGGCCGGGGACCTGATCTACACCGGCACCCCGGAAGGCGTCGGTCCTCTGGTCAGGGGCGACCTGGTGGAGGGGTCGGTCGAGGGGGTCGGCAGCCTGTCGTTCCGGATCGTCTGATGAGGCTCTACAGCGCCTGGCGGGCCTCGGGGCCCTATCGGCTGCGGATCGCCCTCAATCTCAAGGGTCTGCCGTTCGACTATGTTCCGGTCGATCTGGTGGCCGGAGAGCAGCGCGGCGACGCCTACAAGGCCGTCAACGCCCAGGCCCTGGTGCCCAGCCTCGAGGTCGACGGCGAGGTGATGACCCAGAGCGTCGCCATCCTCGAATGGCTGGAGGAGACCTACCCGCAGCCGGCCCTGCTGCCATCCGACCCGCTGGACCGCCAGCGGGTCAGGTCCATGTGCAACATCATCGCCTGCGACATCCACCCGGTGAACAATCTGCGCATCCTCAAGGCTCTTGCGGCGATGGGCATCGACGAGGCCGGCCGCAACGCCTGGGTCGCCCGCTGGATCGATGAGGGCTTCGCCGCCCTGGAGCCGATGATCGCGCGCCACGGCGACGGCTTCGCCTTCGGCGCCGCCCCGACGATGGCCGACTGTGTGCTGGTTCCGCAAATCTACAACGCCAGACGGTTTGGCGTTGACCTGACCCCCTATCCCGCGCTTCTCGCCGCCGGGGAAGCGGCTCTGGCCCACCCGGCCTTCGCCGCCGCCCATCCCGATCTTCAACCCGACGCCAAGGTCTGATCCCCATGCTGGATGATCTGAAAGACAACAACCGCGCCTGGTCGGCCAAAAAGACCGAGGTCGATCCCGATTTCTTCAGCCGCCTCGAGAACCAGCAGAGCCCGCAGTATCTGTGGATCGGCTGCGCCGACAGCCGGGTGCCGGCCAATGAGATCGTCGGCCTCGATCCGGGCGAGCTGTTCGTTCACCGCAACGTCGCCAACCTCGCCCCGCCGCAGGACGCCAACTACCTGTCGGTCCTGCAGTTCGCCGTCGAGGTGATGAAGGTCAAACACATCATGGTCGTCGGCCACTACGGCTGCGGCGGCGTGGCGGCGGCGGTCGACGGCGTGCGCCGGGGACTGGTCGATCACTGGCTGCACCCGATCCGCGAGGTGCATGAGCATCACCGGCATGAGCTGGACGGTCTGGACGGCGACAAGGCCCGCTGGGACCGTCTGGTCGAACTCAACGTCATGCGCCAGGTCAAGAACGTCGCCTCGGACGTCTTCGTCGTCGACGCCTGGGCCCGGGAGCAACCCCTGACCGTCCACGGCTGGGTCTACTCCCTGCACGACGGTCTGGTGAACGACCTCAACGTCTCGGTGTCGAGCGTCGATGACTACAAGGTGCTGGCGGGGTACTGAGGGCCGGTTCTGGTTTGCGTGCTTCGACACGCGGTCTGCGACCGCTACTCAGCATGACGTGTCTTTGGCGATCGCACCGTCACCCGTCATCCTGAGTAGCCTGCGTCAGCGGGCGTGTCGAAGGACGCACGGTCGCTTCGGCCTACTCCCCGCCCCGCAGCTTGGCGATCAGCCCCTTGAAGTCGACCTTGCCCGTCGACAGGGCCCCGGCCCGGAAGGCCCGGCCGGCGATCCACATCACGAGGGCGACGGTGGCCAGCATGATCACCCCCGTGCCGATCACCTGCCACATCGGCGGATTGCTGGCCGCGCGGGCGGTCATCATGAAGGGGGTGAAGGGCGGGATCCACGACAGGACCTCCAGCGCCGGGGTGTCCGGGCGTCGCAGGGCCTGGCTGAGGAAGATCACCGGGATGGTCAGCAGGATCATGATCGGCCCCAGCAGGGTCTGGGCCTCGCGGGTGGTCTCGCAGAAGCTGCCGATGGCGGTGAACACCGAGGCGTACATCAGGTAGCCGCAGATCAGATAGAAGGCGAAATAGAAGATCAACCCGCCGCTGAGCAGCACCTGTCCGATACCCGCCGCCTGGGCGGGGGCAAAGATGTTGAGCAGGAGGGTCCCCACGCCGCCCCAGACGCCCAGCACCGTGAAGGTCACCCCGGCGACGCCGAGGATCTTGCCAAAGAGGATTTCCGGCACCGTCGCCGACGACAGCAGAACCTCCAGCACCTTGGACGACTTCTCCTCGATCACCCCGTTGAGCAGGATGCCGGCGCCGGTGAAGATCACGCTCCACAGCAACATGGCGGCGCCAAAGCCGATGACGCCGGGCAGGCGGTTGATCAGGGAAGCCTTTTCCGCCGTCTTGGGCGACCAGTCGGTGACCTTCGGCGTCAGGGCCCGGGCCTCGTCGAGCAGGCCGGGACTGACGCCGGCGGCGACCAGCCGGTCGCGCTCCATCTGGCCGGCCATGGCCCGGCGAATGGATTCGGTCGCCCCGAGCAGCGGGTTCTCGGTCCAGACATCAATGGCGACGCCGTTGTCTCCTTCGTGGATGACATAGGCGGCGGATAGCTTGCGTTTGCCGTCCAGACGGCTGTCGCCGGCGAGCCAGGGTTTCAGAGCCGGGCCGATCAGCGCCGGATCGTCAGGCAGGGCGACCGGCGATGGCACGATGGTGTAGCGGGGCTTGGCCCCGGGCGAGCGGACGCCGGTGAGGTCGGCGGCGACCGTGGGCAGGAACCGCTGACCCTGGCTCTGGTCGATGACGACCAGTGACGGCGGCGGGGCGCTGGCCTCCATATAGCCGCTGGCTCCCATCACCAGGGCCATGCCCAGCGGCAGGGCCAGCATCGACAGCCAGAAGCCGACGGTGCGGACATAGGCGACGTATTCCCGGGCGGCGATCTTCAGCAGGCGTCTCATACCGAGGCCTCCTCTGCGGGGGCGTCCGGCGCTTCGCCGGTCAGGACGATGAAGGCGTCGTGGAGGGTCGGCTCACGCAGTTCGAAGCGCTGGATATCGAGACCCTGGGCAAAGGCCTCCTTGAGGGCCTCCTGACCGGAGGCGCCATCCTTCAGCCGGCAGGTCTGCCGCCATTGGCCGTTGTCGAGACGATGGTCGGAGACGCTGGCCACGCCGGGCAGAGCGGCGGCTGTGACGGCCTCAAGGGCTCCCTCCAGCACCAGGGCGCGGGGGGCGCGGGCCTTGGCCTCGGCGACCGTGCCGTCGAAGGCCTTGCGGCCCCTGGCCAGCAGAATGACGTGATCGCACAGCCGCTCGGCGTGCTGCATCACATGGGTGGAGAAGACGACGGTGGCGCCGCGCTCGGCGAGGCCCCGGATCATCGTCTCCAGCGTCTGTTGATTGACCGGGTCGAGCCCGCTGAACGGCTCGTCGAGGATGACCAGTTCCGGCTCATGGGCGATCGAGGCGATCAGTTGGACCTTCTGGGCCATGCCCTTGGAGAGCTGGCGGATCTGGCGGTTCTGGGCCTCGCCCAGGCCCTGGGCCTCAAGCATGACCCGCGCCCGGCGACGGGCCTCCGGGGCGGGAACGCCCTTCAGTCCGGCCAGGAAGACGATCGCCTCGACCGGGGTCATGCGGCGATAGAGACCGCGCTCTTCAGGCAGGAAGCCGATGCGGTCGCGGACATTGCGGCCATCCGGCGCGCCGAGAACGTTCAGGGTTCCGCTGGTGGGCGGACTGAGCCCCAGCACCATCCGCAAGGTCGAGGTCTTGCCCGCCCCGTTGGGACCCAGAAAGCCCAGGATCCTTCCCTTGCGGGCCGAAAAGCTGAGGTCGTCGACCGCCGTGAAGGCGCCGTAGCGTTTGGTTACCCGGTCGAGGGTCAGTGCGGCGTCCATCGGAGCTCCGTTGTTCTGACGTCAGGGTGGAGCCGAGGGCTGGAGAAGGGGTTAACCGCCCGTCCCGCTCATCGCCGAGGCCCGCACCCTAAGAATGGCGTCGACCACCACGTCGCGGTGCCTGAGGCCAAGCATGGTCGCATGGCCGGCATCATCAATGTTGACGTGAAACCCGGCAAGGCTGCGACGGGCCGGCTCGGACTGGAAGGTCTTCCAGCCGGACAGTTCGCCGGTCCGCACGGGCCCGGCGGTCACCACGCCCACCGGCAGGGCAGGGTCATAGGCCGGCATCGCCTTGCCCTGTTCGGAACTGGCGAGCCACTGTCCCACCTCTTTGGCCGCCCAGCGATTGTGACGGCCGGACGCGAAGGCGTGTTTCTTCTCCTTCGCGGCGGCGGGCGGCAGACCGATCCGGTCGCCGATGAAAGGACCCAGAGGCGTGAACAGCCCCAGGCTCGCGGCGCCGCCGGCGACGTCCGAAACCGCGGCGAAGCGTCCGATCCAGGTACGGGCCACCGGCAGGTCCGCCGCTTCCGGCGGCGAGGCGTCCAGCAACACCAGCCCGGCCACACGCTGCGGATTGCGGCCGACAAAGCTTCGCAGGTGCAGCCCGGCCATCGAATGGCCGACCATGATCAGCGGGCCGTCCTCGCCGGCGGCGGTGAGCAGGGCCGCGAGATCTGAACTGATGGCGTTGCTGTCGCGCGGGGCCGGACCCTCGTCGGAGCGGCCCAGACCGGCGCGGTCGTAGGCGCAGCTGCGCACCCCCTTGGCCGCCAGCCCTTCCTGCACCGCGCCGAAGTCAGCGGAGAGGCCAAAGGCTCCGGCCTCGAAGACCACCAGCGGCCCGGCGTCGGTGTCGGGGCCTGCGCAGACTAGGTTGAGACGCCGTCCGCCAATGTCGACAAGCTGGCCGGTCGGGGTCGCCGCTGCGCTGGCGTTCATGAGGCCTCCAAAGGCGATGGCGAAAAGCAGGACCAGCACGAAGAGCGCCGCGCTCCGTCCTGTCCACAGTGAGATGGTCCTGATCATGGGCGGAATCTAGAGCAGCCGCCTGCAGGAGCAATCATTCTGATTTCGCAAAGCCGAAAGGCCGGCGTCCGGTGTTCAGACCGAGGGGTCGTTCACCGGCTGGACCTTGACCCGAGAGAGCGGAATGGGCGTGCCGCCGGGAACGGCCTTGGCCTTCTGGGGCTCGGCCTTGACGACCGGAGCCGTGGCCTGGGGCGCATCCTGATCGTCCATTTCCCGCAGGCGGGCCCGGGCCTCGGCGGCCTTCTTCGGATCGCGGGCGACGATCTCCATCGGCTTGCGCGCCGTATCGCCCGGCATCAGGACAGCGCGGACGCGACCGTCGTCGAGACTGGCCACCTGGACCGCGCCGGAGGCCTTGTTGCTGGCGGCGGCCCTGACCGAGGCCGGCCAGTTGGACACCACGGCGACGCGGGTGCGGCCCACGCGGGCGGCGTCCTTCAGCGGCAGTTGCTCGACGGACGCGAAGCTGCGGCCGATGAACAGCGCCGGGTTCAGCGGCTGGCCGTTGCGGCGAATTTCAAAATGCAGGTGGGCGCCGGTGGAGCGCCCGGTGCCGCCGACATAGCCGACGATGTCAGCTTCGGCGACTTTCGACCCGGCCTTCAGGCCCGGAGCCACCCGGCTGAGGTGGGCGTAGAAGGACACCAGACCGTCGGCGTGACGGACCTCGATAAATCGCCCGTAGGAGGCGCTGGTCCCTGTGCGGGTGACCGTGCCGGCGAGGGTCGCGGCGACCGGGGTGCCGGCGGGCGCGGCGATGTCGACGCCCTCATGCAGACGACCGCCTTCTTCCCAGGGCATCCGGCGCATGCCGAACGGCGAGTTGATCGAAAAGCCGGCGAGCGGGGCGTTGAACGCCAGGATACGGACCTGCGGGTCCTGCGACGCCGGCGCGAGGTGGGTGGCGACGGCGGTGGCCCGGGAAACCTCGGTCAGGGTGCGAGGCGCCGGCTCCGGACGGATCGAGGACGACATGGCGAAGGCCGCGCTCATGGCGAACGCGCCGCCGACGACGCCGACAACGACGGGGACCGCCGCAGCAAAGGGGCTCTTCTGAGCCGGACCGTTTTTCTGCACCTTGGAGGCAACCTCGTAACGGGCCGCGTCATGTTTTCGGTCAGCGAGGTTAGGCGACCGGACGCGGCAGGAGAGACATCACTCAGATCGGGACGGAGCCGGGGAATGCCCGGTCAATCTGGCGAGAAGAGGGCGCCTCTTACGGGTTTGGATATATGTTGGCAACCTTTGGCGGGTCGCAGCGTTGGCGCGCAGTCGGTCTGGAGCCGATTCTGCGCGCCTCTCAGCCAGGCGGTCTAATGGACCGATACCGGCGCCAGTTCATGCGCCAGGGCGGCCGCCACGGCCGAATCCCGGTCGCTCATCACCGCCAGCCGCTCTCCGTCCGCCCGGTGAACCGCATAGAGCAGCTGGTCGGGGGCGAGCTCGACATGGGCGAGGGCGGCCTCGGGTGCGGAGGCGATGATCTCGGCGCCGGTCACCGGGCGCACATAGACCAGTTCCGGCCCGCCGAGGGCCGCGAAAGCTTCATTGGTCAATCTAACAGGTGTCATTGCGACCACCTCCTTCACTCACTGAACGCGGGACAGGTGCAAATCGTTCAGCCGCCTGTCCGGATGGGAATTTTCTGAACCAGTCGCTCGGCCTTTGGCCGGGCCAGATCAACGTGCAGAAGGCCGTGTTCGAGGGTGGCGCCCTCGACCTCCATGCCGTCGGCCAGGATGAAGGTCCGGACGAAGCCCCTGGCCGCGATGCCGCGATGCAGGAAGGCCCGGTCCTGAGCGTCAACGCCCTCGCCGCGTCGTCCGGCGACGGTCAGCATCTCGCCCTCGACCTGCACCTCCAGCTGATCCGGCGAAAAGCCGGCGACGGCCAGGGTGATCCTCAGCCCGCCTTCATCGCGGGCCTCGACGTTGTAGGGGGGATAGCCTTCGGTCGCCGCCCGCTGCGCCCGTTCAATCAGGCCGCGGGTATGGTCGAAGCCCAGAAGAAACGGACTGTCGAACAGCAGGGTGCGTGTCGTCATCGGTCTTGTCCTCGAGTCCTTTTCGTCAAGCGACTCCCGCAGACACCGGCCCTTGAGCGGCGCCGGTACCTGCAGATGGACTATAGGTGGCGATTGTTCGGGACGTTCGCAAGATCGGCCGTCTGCCGGGACGCACCGGAGACTCCCCGCCTATTGGACGGTCGACCAGGTTGGGGAACACTATCGGCCCGGAAAAGGAAAAGGCCGCGCCCTTTAGGGACGCGGCCTTTTTGGTGGAGCTAAGCGGAGTCGAACCGCTGACCTCTTGAATGCCATTCAAGCGCTCTACCAGCTGAGCTATAGCCCCGAGGTATCGGGTCCGCTGCCCGGCAGGCCGGGCGGCGAGGGCGGGGTAATAGGCTGTCGGATGACGCCGATCAAGCCTCTCTCGCCAACTTTTTGAAGGCCCCCGATTTTCCCTGCCGAAACAGCGCCAACCGGGGGCTCCAAATCATCAGTCGTCGTCGTCCTCGCCGGGGACGCCGTCGTCGTCATCGTCGGGGAAATCGTCGTCGTCATCCTCGATGAACGGCACGCCGTCGGCGTCGTCATCATCGTCGGCGTCATCGTCGTCCGCGAAGTCGACGCCCAGATCGCCGCCCGATTTGGCCGGCTTGGCCGGCTTGGTCGACCCGTCGGTGTCGTCGTCATCGGTTTCCAGAGGCTCGGCCACCGCTTCGGCGTCGATCTCAGGGGTATCATCGGGTTCGTCCTCGAAACCGTCGGCGTCGGGATCGACAACCTTGGCCTTCGGGGTCTCGTCGTCCTTGTCGTCCTCGACCTCGTCTTCGATCGGGGCGGCGCGGGCGCGGACGCGACGGTTGCGGACCGCCTCTTCCGGGTCAAAGGAATCGCCGCATTTGGGGCACGTGGCCGGGCGGCGGTTGAGATCGTAGAATTTCGCCGAGCAGGTCGGGCAGAGCTGCTTGACGCCGAGTTCGGGACTGGCCAAGGCGGCGGCCTCTCTAAATTGGGTGTGGAAAAGCGGCGGCTCCCTTGCCACGCGCAGGGGGCGCTGTCAAAAGGCTTTCCCCTCCAACACCCCCGCTTTCAGGGAGCCAGGCGCCCCCGCATGACCATCGCCGTCCTCTCGGCCCGCCCCGGCGGAGCGCTTCGCGGCAGGATTCGCGTCCCCGGCGACAAGTCCATTTCCCACCGCGCCATGATCCTCGGGGCTCTGGCCAACGGGACCACCACGGTCGAGGGTCTGCTTGAGGGTGATGACGTCCTGGCCACCGCCGAGGCCATGCGCCGGTTCGGCGCGACGGTGACCCGGACCGGCGACAAGGCCTGGACCATCGAGGGCAAGGGCGGGTTTTCCGAACCGGCCGACATCATCGATTGCGGAAACGCCGGCACCGGCGTGCGGCTGATCATGGGCGCCGCCGCGGGCTTTCCCATCACCGCCACCTTCACCGGCGACGCCTCCTTGCGGAAGCGTCCGATGGGCCGGGTGCTGACCCCGCTGGGTCAGATGGGGGCCGCCTGGCTGTCTCGGGAAGGCGAGCGTCTGCCCCTGACCCTGCTGGGCGGCAATCTGGATGGTCTGACCTATGTGCTTCCCGTGGCCTCGGCCCAGGTCAAGTCGGCGGTGCTGCTGGCCGGGCTGAACGCCGATGGCGAAACGGTCGTCGTCGAACCCGAAGCCACCCGGGATCACACCGAGCGCATGCTGCGGGCTTTCGGCGCCGTCGTGGAGGTCTCCGACGGCGAGGGCGGCCGCACCATCCGTCTGCGGGGCCGTCAGCCCCTGGCCGGCTGCCACGTCGATGTGCCGGGCGACCCCTCCTCCGCCGCCTTCCCGCTGATCGCCGCCCTGATCACCCCGGGCTCGGAGGTCACGGTCGAGGGGGTGATGCTCAACAGCCTGCGCACCGGCCTGTTCGACACCCTGATCGAGATGGGCGCTGATCTGACCATCGCCGGCCGCCGGAACGCCGGCGGCGAGGAGGTCGGCGACATCACCGCCCGGCACTCGGCCCTCAAGGGTGTGGTCGTGCCGCCGGAGCGGGCCCCGTCGATGATCGACGAATATCCCATCCTCGCCGTCGCCGCGGCCTTTGCCGAAGGCGCGACAGTGATGCGCGGCATCGGCGAGATGCGGGTCAAGGAAAGCGACCGGATCGCCCTGATGGCGGCGGGTCTGTCGGCCTGCGGCGTCGGCGTCGAGGAAGAGGCCGAGGGCTTCACCGTCGTCGGAACCAGCGGCGGCAATCATCCGGTGCGCGGCCGCGCCACCGTCACCACCCACGGCGATCACCGCATCGCCATGAGCCATCTTGTGCTCGGCCTGGCCGCCGAGGGCGCGGTCACCGTCGACGAACCCGGGATGATCGCCACCAGCTTTCCCGGCTTTGTCGAGCTGATGGCCGGTCTCGGCGGAGAAATTGGATGACCCCCCTCTGCCCGCTCATCCCGGCGAAGGCCGGGACCCATTTTCATCCACGAGGTTTGCAGTTCAATCCTGAAGCGTTGGCGATCAGGCGGATGGATCCCGGCATTCGCCGGGATGAGCGGTAGCACGATGGGCTTTGTCATCGCCGTCGACGGCCCGGCCGCCTCGGGCAAGGGCACCATCGCCACCCGACTGGGCGACCTCTACGGCTATCCCGTGCTCGATTCCGGCCTGCTCTATCGTGCTGTCGGCGTCCGGTTGCTGAATGAGGGGGGCGATCTTTCGGACGAGGCGGCGGCGACCCGCGTAGCCCGCTCCCTGGACCCGGCGACTCTGGAAGACCCCGAGGTCCGCACCCGCCGGGCCGGAGAGGCCGCCAGCCGGGTCGCCGCCTACACCCCGGTGCGCGAGGCCCTGCGCGACTTCCAGCGCGACTTCGCCGCCCGCGAGCCCGGCGCCGTCATTGATGGCCGCGACATCGGCACGGTGATCGCCCCGCACGCGCCGGCCAAGCTGTTTGTCACCGCCACCCCCGAGGTCCGCGCCCACCGCCGCTGGAAGCAGCTTAACGCCCAGGGCGAGGTCGTCAGCCTGGAGGATATCCTCGCCGACATCCGGGTTCGCGATGAGCGGGACTCGGCCCGGTCCGACTCGCCGATGGTCATCGCCCCCGACGCAGCCTTGCTAGACACCACCGAAATGGATATAGACCGCGCCTTCGATGCGGCCCGCCGCATTGTCGAGACGGCGCGCGCCGCAAGGGCCTAGGTCCCCGGCGAATCCAACGCACCGATCCTCGGACCAGCCGCGGGCGCAAACTGAACTTCCCCTATCAAAACCGAACGCCCGGACTCCCGGCCCGCAAGCGCCGCCGTCGTTCCCCAACCAGAGACGAAATAGCCACATGGCTGATGATATGAGCCTGAACCCGAGCCGCGACGATTTCGCCGCTCTTCTCGATGAAAGCCTCGGCGGCGCCAGCGATTTCGCTGAAGGCACCGTCGTCAAGGGCAAGGTCGTCGGGATCGAAAAAGACGTCGCGATCATCGACATCGGTCTGAAGACCGAAGGTCGGATCAGCGTCAAGGAATTCGGCGTTGACGAAGCCGGCAAGGCGACCGTCAAGGTCGGCGACACCGTGGAAGTCTTCCTCGAGCGCGTCGAGAACGCCCTCGGCGAAGCGGTCATCAGCCGTGAGAAGGCCAAGCGCGAAGAAGCCTGGACCCGTCTGGAAGAAGTCTTCGCCCGCAATGAGCCGGTCACCGGCGCCATCGTCGGCCGCGTCAAGGGCGGCTTCACCGTCGACCTCGGCGGCGCCTCGGCCTTCCTGCCCGGTTCGCAGGTCGATATCCGCCCGGTGCGCGATGTCGGTCCGCTGATGGGCAAGGAACAGCCCTTCGCGATCCTGAAAATGGACCGTCCGCGCGGCAACATCGTCGTCTCGCGCAGAGCCATCCTGGAAGAAGCCCGCGCCGAACAGCGCACCGAGCTGGTCAGCCAGCTGCAAGAGGGCGAAGTCCGCGAAGGCGTGGTCAAGAACATCACCGACTACGGTGCGTTCGTCGACCTGGGGGGCATCGACGGCCTGCTGCACGTCACCGACATGAGCTGGAAGCGCGTCAATCACCCCAGCCAGGTTCTGGCCGTGGGCGACACCGTCAAGGTCCAGATCGTCAAGATCAACCCCGACACCCAGCGCATCAGCCTCGGCATGAAGCAGCTGCAGTCGGACCCGTGGGACGGCGTCGAAGCCAAGTACCCGGTCGGCGCCAAGTTCACCGGCCGCATCACCAACATCACCGACTACGGCGCGTTTGTTGAGCTGGAAGCCGGCGTTGAAGGCCTGGTGCACGTCTCGGAAATGTCCTGGACCAAGAAGAACGTCCACCCCGGCAAGATCGTCTCCACCTCCCAGGAAGTGGAAGTCATCGTGCTGGACGTCGACAGCTCCAAGCGCCGGGTCAGCCTGGGCCTCAAGCAGGCCGCGGCCAACCCGTGGGAGAAGTTCCTCACCGATCACCCGATCGGCTCGAACGTCGAAGGCGAAGTCAAGAACGCCACCGAGTTCGGTCTGTTCATCGGCCTCGACGGCGAGATCGACGGCATGGTTCACCTGTCCGACCTGGACTGGGCCGTTTCGGGCGAAGAAGCCCTGGCCAAGTACAAGAAGGGCGACATGGTCAAGGCGCGCGTTCTCGACGTCGACGTCGAGAAGGAGCGCATCAGCCTGGGCGTCAAGCAACTGGCCGGCGATCCGATGGCCGGCGACAGCTTCCGTCGCGGCCAGACCGTCACCTGCACCGTGACCGAAGTGACCACCGGCGGCATCGAAGTGAAATTCGGTGACGAAGAAGCCCCGATGACCGCCTTCATCCGCAAGTCGGATCTGTCGCGCGATCGTCAGGAACAGCGCACCGAGCGCTTCGCCGTGGGTGACCGCGTCGACGCCCAGGTCACCGCCATCGACAAGGCCGCCCGCAAGGTGTCCGTGTCGATCAAGGCCCTGGAAATGATGGACGAGAAGGCCGCCATCGAACAGTACGGTTCCTCGGACTCCGGCGCTTCGCTGGGTGACATCCTTGGCGCCGCCCTGCGCGAGAAGGCCTCGAAGGACTAGATCACGTCGAGTTTGGATTGAATCAATCCAAACTCGAAAAACGTGATCGATTCTAAATGTTTAGAGCGGGTTTGACGCGAAAAGCCGGTATCCACTTTTCGCAACCCGCTCTAACCTTCCTCTTTCCGCTCTATTAGAGTGGATCGACGATATGCGGCGGCCTGGGAGACCGGGCCGCCGTTATTGTTTCCGCCAGCATCGTTGGCCCTTCCAGCCCACCGGGCTGGATATCCAGGCTGGCCCAGCTGGCCCCCGCGGCCCGCGCCGCCGCGAGGCCCGCGACCGAGCCGACGCCGTGAATCAGAATGCCCGGACCAATGGTCTGAAGCAGCAGCACCCGGCGCAACATCACCACCTCTCCCTCGCCCGTATCCATCCGGCCGGCTTCAACCGATGCGCCGGTGAATCCGCAGTCGGCCAGGTAGCGCACATGTCCAGGCTCGGGCCGCGTCCGCGCGAGAACCCCCCGGAAGATCGGCATCAGATTACCGGTCACCTCGCGGATCACGGTCTGGGGAATGCCGGGCTCAAGGCCCATGACCTCGCACAGGGCGACGACACGCCGGTCGATCTGCCCCGCCGCCACGCGGCGCAACAGACGACGGCGGGATTTGGCCGCGCGAAGGGTCATCCAGTTCACCGGCAGGATCAGCAGGTCCGGCCGCTCGCCGCCGGGCCTTGGCTCGATGGCCGCGAAAGCGGCGTCAATGGCGGCCAGATCGACGCGCTCGGCGTCGACGCTGTTGAGACTGAGGACATCCATGCGCCGGCCGTCATGGGCCTCGGCCATCCGATAGACCAGGGACCGCCCCCGAAGCGCGCCCTCCTTCAGGCCGATCGCGGGCCGCAAACGGCCGTCCAGCTGCAGGTCGGCGCCGACCGAGGCGGCAAGGCGCACCCTGACCCTGGGGCCGCGCATGGCCTCCAGTCCCTTGGTTGGACCGGGCTTTAAAGGGGCCTGAACAGCCTGCTGCATGTTTACGCGCCTGAACTGAAGGCCAGCATAGGCAAACAGGCTTGAGCCGGATTTAACGTCGGCAAAATTTGTGCAACCCCTTGAAGACTCAAGGTGAGTTGGGCAAAGGTCCCCCTGCCGCAAGGTGGGTCGGGGATGTAGGTAATGATCAAGTCTGAGCTGATCGCCAGTCTGGCGGCGGAAAATCCGCATCTGACACAGAAGGACATCGAGCGCGTCGTCGGCGTCATTCTCGAAAAGATGATCGTCGCCCTTGAGCAGGGCGGCCGCGTTGAGCTGCGGGGCTTTGGCGCCTTTTCGGTTCGCTCGCGTCCGGCGCGATCGGGTCGCAACCCGCGCACCGGCGAAACCGTTGATGTCCGGGCCAAGCATGTTCCGTTCTTCAAGAGCGGCAAGGAACTGCGGGCCCGCCTGAACGCGGACTGATCGCCCGGGGCGCGGCGCCCGGCACAACTCAAACCGGAGCCTTCACATGGGCGTGGCCACCGAATTTCGGCAGTTTATCTCCAGAGGCAATGTCATCGACCTCGCCGTCGGCGTGATCATCGGCGCCTCCTTCGGCAAGATCGTCACCGCCCTGGTCGACCAGATCATCATGCCGCCCATCGGCCTGATCCTGGGAAAGGTCGACTTCTCGGAACTGAAATACGTTCTGGTCCAGGCCAATGAAGCCACGGAAACCGCCGAGGTCGCCATCGGCTACGGCGCCTTCATCAACACCATCATCCAGTTCATCATCGTCGCCTTCGCCGTCTTCATGCTGGTCAAGCTGGTCAACTCCGCCCGCCGCAAGGAAGCCGCGGCGCCCGAGCCCGCCGAGCCGCCGCCCCCGACGCCCAGCGAAGCCCTGCTGATCGAGATCCGCGACCTGCTGGCCGCCCAGAAGGCCGCGGCGGCCTCGGCGCCGGCCGCGAAGGCGGCTTCCGCCCCCAGGAGCGCACCGGCCGCCCCGGCAAAAGCGGTGACCGCAAAGACCGCCTCGGCGAAACCCGCTCCCAAGCCGGCGGCCAAAAAGCCCGCCAAGTGACGACGCCGGGCTCGCCTGGTCCGACAGGCGTGAATCCTGAAAGTTCAGGTCGTCACTGATGCGCCAGACCAAGATCTGCGGCCTCACAACAGCTGACACCGTAAAGGCCTCCGTTGACGGCGGCGCGGCATTCCTCGGGTTCAACTTCTTCGCAAAGAGCCCGCGCTATCTGACACCCGAGGCCGCCGCCCGGCTGGCGGAGCCGGTGCGCCGGGACGGCCCGCGCCAGCCGCCGAAGCTGGTCGCCGTCACGGTCGACCCTGACGACGCCCTGCTTGACCAGATCATGGCCACGCTGAAGCCGGACCTGATCCAGCTGCATGGCCACGAGACCCCGGCCCGGACGCAGCAGGTCCGGACCCGCACCGGCGTCGGGATCATCAAGGTATTGTCAGTCACCGACGCCTCCGACATCGCCGCCGCCGCGCCCTACGACGACCTGGTTGAGCATCTGCTGTTTGACGCCAGACCCCCGAAAGGCTCGGACCTTCCCGGCGGCATGGGCGCCCGTTTCGACTGGACCCTGCTGACGGACCGCCGCTACGCCCGGCCCCATATGCTGGCCGGCGGGCTCAATCCGTGGAACGTCAAGGAGGCCCTGCAGCTGTCCGGCGCCCCCATTGCCGACGTTTCCTCTGGCGTGGAACGGGGTCCGGGGCTAAAGGACGGCCCCTTGATCACGGCTTTTCTGGATGCCGTGCGCAGCGTGTGAGCCCGCCTTGAACGCCCCTGTAAAGCCCTCCGAACGTCCCAACGACTGGAACGCCCTGCCCGACGCCCGCGGCAAGTTCGGCCAGTTCGGGGGCCTCTATGTCGCCGAAACCCTGATGCCGCTGGTGCTGGAGCTGGGCGAGGCCTACGCCGCCGCCAAGGCCGATCCGGACTATCAGGCGGAACTGGCCAGCTTCCATCGCCACTACACCGGCCGTCCGAGCCCGATGTATTTCGCCGAGCGCCTGACCGACTATTACGGCGGGGCGAAAATCTACTTCAAGCGTGACGAGCTCAATCACACCGGCAGCCACAAGATCAACAATGCGCTCGGCCAGATCCTGCTGGCCCGCCGCATGGGCAAGACCCGGATCATCGCCGAGACCGGGGCCGGCCAGCATGGCGTGGCCACCGCCACCGTCTGCGCCCGCTTCGGCCTGCCCTGCGTGGTCTATATGGGCGCCACCGACGTCGAGCGGCAAAAACCCAACGTCTTCCGCATGAACCTGCTGGGCGCCGAAGTGCGCCCCGTCACCTCCGGCACCGGCACCCTCAAGGACGCCATGAACGAGGCGATGCGCGACTGGGTGACCAATGTCGAGGACACCTACTATCTGATCGGCACCGCCGCCGGCCCCCACCCCTATCCGGCCATGGTCCGCGACTTCCAGTCGGTGATCGGCATCGAGGCCCGGGCCCAGATCCAGGAGATGACCGGTCGCCTGCCCGACGCCGTGGTCGCCTGCATCGGCGGCGGCTCCAACGCCATTGGCCTGTTCCACCCCTTCCTCGCCGACGAGGGCGTCCGGCTGATCGGCGTCGAGGCGGCCGGCCACGGCATCGAGAGCGGCGAGCACGCCGCCAGCCTGACCGGCGGCCGCCCCGGCGTCCTGCACGGCAACAAGACCTATCTGCTGCAGGACGACGACGGCCAGATCATTGACGCCCATTCGATCAGCGCCGGCCTCGACTATCCGGGCATCGGTCCGGAACACAGCTTCCTGCACGAGACCGGCCGCGCCGAATACATCTCCGCGACCGACAAGGAGGCGCTGGCCGCCTTCCAGCTCTGCGCCGAGCAGGAGGGCATCATCCCGGCCCTCGAACCGGCCCATGCCCTGGCCCGCGTCGGCGACCTCGCCAGGGAACTGGGCAAGGACGGGATCATCGTGATGAACATGTGCGGCCGCGGCGACAAGGACATCTTCACCGTCGCCGAAGCCCTGGGACGGACCATTTGAGCCATAACCGTATCGACAAGCGCTTCGCGGCCCTCGCCGCCGAAGGCCGCGCCGCATTCGTCGCCTATGTCATGGGCGGCGACCCGGATTACGACACCTCGCTGAAGACCGTTCAGGGCCTGCCGGGCGCCGGGGTGGATATCATCGAGCTGGGCTACGCCTTCTCAGACCCGATGGCCGAGGGCCCGCCGATCCAGCGCGCCGCCCTGCGCGCCCTGAAGGCCGGCATGACCCTGAACCGGACGCTTCAGCTGGTCGCCGACTTCCGCAAGTCCGACAGCGACACCCCCATCGTGCTGATGGGCTATCTCAACCCGCTGTTCAGCGCCGGCTACGAGGCCTTCGCCGCTCGCGCCGCCGACGCCGGGGTCGATGGCCTGATCTGCGTCGACTGCCCGCCGGAAGAGGCCGACGACCTGACCGACGCCCTGGAAGCGGTCGGCATCAGCCTGATCCGCCTGACCGCCCCGACCACCGACGACAAGCGCCTGCCGACTGTCGTCAAGCGGACGTCCGGTTTTGTCTATTATGTCTCCGTCGCCGGTGTGACCGGGGTGAAGTCGGCCGACGCCTCCGACGTCGCTCCCGCCGTGGCCCGGGTCAAGGCGGCTTCCGGCCTGCCGGTCGCCGTCGGTTTCGGCATCCGCACCCCGGAACAGGCCGCCGCTGTGGCCAAAATCGCCGATGGGGTTGTCGTTGGCTCCGCCTTCGTTGATGAAGTGCAGGCCGCTCTCGAGGCTGGCGAAGATAATTCGAACGAAAACGTGACCGCCCGCGTTCTTTCCAAAGCCGCCGCATTGGCCAAAGCTGTGCGTTCGGCAAGAGTCGGTAAGGCTTGAGGCTTTAAAGACGATGGCTATGGCAGATTCCAAGGGCGACAAGCCCACACGGCCCCCCGCTTCCGGCAAGGAGCGCAGTGGCGGTTGGTTGTCGCGGATTGCGCCCGGCGTTCGCGGCGCCTTCACCAAGCGTGAAACGCCCGAGAACCTGTGGGTCAAATGTCCCGACACCGGCGAGATGATCTATCGCCCGGACCTGGAGGCGGCCCTCTGGGTGACGCCGGCCGGCCGGCACATGCGGATCGGGCCTGGCCAGCGGTTCGCCTTTACCTTCGATGACGGCAAGTGGGAGGCGATCGCCGCCCCGACCGTGCCGGAAGACCCGCTCACCTTCTCCGATGGCAAGCCCTACAAGGACCGCCTGATTGCGGCCCGCAAGGCCACCGGCGAGCCGGACACCATGGCCATCGGCTATGGCAGGATCCGCAAGGTCCCGGCTGTCGTTCTGGTTCAGGATTTCGCCTTCATGGGCGGCTCGCTGGGCATGGCCGCCGGCGAGACCTTTATCGCCGCCGCGCGCGAGGCGATCGCCCGTGAAGCGCCGCTGGTCATCTACACCGCCGCCGGCGGCGCCCGCATGCAGGAAGGCACCCTGTCGCTGATGCAGATGGCGCGCACCACGCTCGCCATTCAGGAACTGAAGGCCGCCCGCCTGCCCTACATCGTCGTCCTCACCGACCCGACGACCGGCGGCGTCACCGCCAGCTACGCCATGCTGGGCGATATCCACCTGGCCGAGCCGGGCGCCCTGATCGGCTTCGCCGGCCCCCGGGTGATCGAGCAGACCATCCGCGAAACCCTGCCGCCCGGCTTCCAGCGTTCGGAATATCTGGTCGAGAAGGGCATGGTCGACCGCGTCGTCCGCCGCGACGAACTGCCGGCCATTCTGGGTTCGGTGCTCGGCACCCTGATGATGGGCCGCCATCGCTCGAAGGCGGCTTAGGGGCTCAACTGCTCCCCCACCGGGGGAGCTGGCAGCGGCGGAGCCGCTGACTGAGGGGGTCCGCCCCGGGATTGGCGACCGAACCCGCAGACGCTGCCGCAAACGACCGTGGGGACCCCCTCCACCATCGCCACGGGCGATGGTCCCCCTCCCCCGGAGGGGGAGGAGTATCACCGCTACAATGACCGATCACCTCCGCCCCCATGACGCCGCCCTGGCGCGGCTGCAGGCCTTGCACCCGAAGAAGATCGACCTGTCGCTTGGCCGGATGCGCCGCCTGTGCGCCGCGCTCGGCGATCCCCAGCGCAGCCTGCCGCCGGTCATCCATGTCTCCGGCACCAACGGCAAGGGCTCGACCGTGGCCTTCCTGCGGGCCATGGCCGAGGCGGCGAGCCTGAAGGTCCATGTCTTCACCTCGCCGCATCTGGTGCGCTTCGTCGAACGCATCCGCCTCGCCGGAACCCTGATCACCGAGGACCATCTGGCAGAGGTGCTGGAGCGGGTCGAGGCGGCCAACGCGGGCGAGCCCATCACCTTCTTCGAGATCACCACCGCCGCCGCCTTCCTGGCCTTCAGCGAGGTCCCCGCCGACCTCTGCCTGCTTGAGGTCGGACTGGGCGGCTCTCTCGACGCCACCAACGTCATCGACCCGCCGGCGCTCAGCGTCATCTGTCCGGTCGATCATGACCACCGCGAGTTCCTTGGCGACGCCATCGCCTCGATCGCCGGCGAGAAGGCCGGGATCATCAAGCTTGGCCGACCGGTGCTGACCGGCTGGCAGACGCAGGAGGCGTTCGAGGTCATCGAGGCCCGGGCCGAGGCTCTGGGCTCTCCCCTGCTGGCCATGGGCCGGGACTTCGACGCCTATGCCCAGGGCGGACGCATGGTGCTTCAGGCGCCAGACCAGCTTCTGGACCTGCCCCTGCCGGCCCTGACCGGCGCCCATCAGATCGCCAACGCCGGCCTGGCGGCCATGGCGGCCCTGACCCTGGATCATCCGAAGCTTTCAGCGGACGCCGTGGCGAGCGGCATCGAGACGGTGACCTGGCCGGCCCGGATGCAGCGACTGACCGCTGGTCCCCTCGCCGCCCGCGCCGCCGCCGCCGGAACCGATCTGTGGCTGGACGGCGGCCACAACGTCCACGCCGCCCGCGCCCTCGCGGACGCCCTGCAGGCCCTCAAAGGGCGCGACGGGAGGTCTGTGACGCTGATCTGCGGCCTGCTGGCCAACAAGGACGCCCAGGGCTTCTTCGACGCGCTCAGAGCGACGGGCGCGCGGGTGCTGGCCGTTCCGTTCCAGTCCGACGCCGCCAGCCCTCCGGAACGACTGGTCTCAGCCGCCCGCGCCGCGGGGCTTGAGGCCGAGGCGGCCGCGGATCTCGATGGCGCCCTTGATCGCGCCCTGGCGGGAGAGGGCCCGCCGCCCAGACTTCTGATCTGCGGGTCCCTCTACCTCGCCGGCGAGGTTCTGGCCCGCAGTCCGGACACCTGGCCGGTCTGAACCAGCCCGTCACGCCAGAATGAAATCACCGTCGGATTTCGGCGGCGCCTTCAGCCCGTTGACCAGGGCCCGCAGGGCCAGCCGGTATGGTGTGAAACTCTCCCGGTCGGCCATCAGCGCGATCCGGTTGAACAGGGCGGTCATCAGGTCAACCAGCGGCGCCACCGGAACCTGGGCGACCTGACCGGAGGCCATGAGGTTGCTGATCCCCGCCTCCAGCGGCGCCTTCAGATAACCTGCCTGCAGGGCCTCCATCCGCTCGGCGCCGAGCACCGAGGGTCCATCGATCAGCAGGATGCGCCGGCGGCCGGCTTCAGCCATGGCCAGCACGAAGGCCTCGCCGCCGAGGATCAGCTGCTCGACCGGGTTTGGGTCGGCCTTGGCGGCCCGCGCCATCCGATCCCCGACATCCTTCAGCTCCACCTCGACGATGGCGATGAACAGGGCCTCCTTGTCCGGGAAGTGATGATAGAGGGCGCCCCGCGTCACCCTGGCCGCTTCGACAATCGCCGGCGTGGAGGCGCCGGCATAGCCGCCGGCGGCCATCAGCTGGCGGCCCGCCCAGAGAATCCGGCCCCGGGTTTCCCGGGTGCGTTCGGCATTGGTGCGGCGCGGCCGCTTCGGTTCGGTCATGCGGATAACATACTGCTTGCCTGTTTCTGGCGAAGCCGCAATTGGCCTGTCGGCAAAGAAAAAGGGCGGCCCCTTGCGGAGCCGCCCCTCAACTTCAGCCTTGGGCCGGCGCTTACGCGTCGGCTTCGGCGTCGTCCTTCTTGGACAGGTCTTCACCCGTCTCCTGGTCGACGATCTTCATCGACAGCTTGGTCTTGCCGCGATCGTCGAAGCCGATGAGCTTGACCTTGACCATCTGGCCTTCGGTCAGAACGTCGGCGGGGCGCGCCACGCGTTCGTTGCTGATCTGGCTGACGTGGACGAGGCCGTCCTTGGCGCCGAAGAAGTTCACGAAGGCGCCGAAATCGACGACCTTCACGACCTTGCCGTTGTAGATCGCGCCGACTTCCGGTTCGGAAGCGATGGACTTGATCCAGTCACGGGCGGCGTCGATCTTGGACTGCTCGGAAGCAGCGATCTTGATCGTGCCGTCATCGCCGATGTCGACCTTGGCGCCGGTGGTGGCGACGATCTCGCGGATCACCTTGCCGCCGGTGCCGATCACTTCACGGATCTTGTCCGCGGCGATCTTCATGGTTTCGATCTTCGGCGCGTACTCGCCCAGCTCTTCGCGGGGCGCGTCCATGGCCTTGTTCATCTCACCGAGGATGTGATCACGGCCGTCCTTCGCCTGGGCGAGGGCCTGCTTCATGATCTCGATGGTGATGCCGCTGATCTTGATGTCCATCTGCAGCGAGGTGATGCCATCGCTGGTGCCGGCCACCTTGAAGTCCATGTCGCCGAGGTGGTCTTCGTCGCCAAGGATGTCGGAGAGAACGGCGAAACCGTCATCTTCGAGAATCAGGCCCATGGCGATGCCGCTGACCGGACGGATCAGCGGAACGCCCGCGTCCATCATCGCCAGCGAGGAACCACAGACTGTGGCCATCGAGGACGAGCCGTTGGACTCGGTGATCTCGGAGACCAGGCGGATGGTGTAGGGGAAGTCTTCCTTGCTCGGCAGCATCGGGCGCAGGGCGCGCCAGGCCAGCTTGCCGTGGCCGATTTCGCGGCGGCCGGGGCTGCCCATCCGACCGGTCTCACCGACCGAGTAGGGAGGGAAGTTGTAGTGCAGCAGGAAGGATTCCTTGTAGGTGCCTTCCAGGGCGTCGATGAACTGCTCATCATCGCCGGTGCCCAGGGTGGCCACGACCAGGGCCTGGGTTTCACCACGGGTGAACAGGGCCGAACCGTGGGTGCGCGGCAGGACGCCGACTTCGCCGAGGATCGGACGAACGGTCTTCACGTCGCGGCCGTCGATGCGGATGCCGGTGTCGAGGATGGCGCGACGGACGACGTCGGCTTCCAGTTCCTTGAACACGCCGCCCAGCTTCTGCGGGTCGATGCCGTCGGGATTGGCTTCGCTCTTGCCGAGGGCCGCGATGGCCTTCTTCTTGGCGGCGCCGATCGCTTCGTAGCGGTCCTGCTTCTTCTGGATCTTGTAGCCGGCGATGATGTCGTCGCCGACCAGCGGCTTCATCTGGGCCTTGATCGCGTCGGTGTCTTCCGGCGTGAAGTCGAAGGGCTCCTTGGCGGCGTGCTCGGCCAGTTCGATGATCGCGTCGATCACCACCTGGATGCCGTCGTGAGCGAACTTGATGCCGCCCAGAACGGTCTCTTCGTCCAGTTCCTGGATTTCCGATTCAACCATCATCACCGCGTCGGTGGTGCCGGCGACAACCAGGTCCATCTTGGTGTCGGCCATCTGGTCGGCGGTCGGGTTGAGGACGTATTCGCCATCAATGAAGCCGACGCGGGCGGCGCCGATGGGGCCCATGAAGGGGGCGCCGGAGATGGTCAGGGCGGCGGAGGCCGCGACCATGGCGATGATGTCGGGATCGTTCTCGAGGTCATGCTGCAGCACGGTGCAGACGACCTGGACTTCGTTCTTGAAGCCCTTGACGAACAGCGGGCGGATCGGACGGTCGATCAGGCGGGAAACCAGGGTTTCCTTTTCCGACGGACGGCCTTCGCGCTTGAAGAAGCCGCCGGGGATCTTGCCGGCCGCGAAGGTCTTTTCCTGATAGTTGACGGTCAGGGGGAAGAAGTCCTGGCCGGGCTTTTGTTGCTTGGCGAACACGGCGGTGGCCAGGACGACGGTCTCGCCCATGGTGGCCAGAACAGCGCCGTCAGCCTGACGGGCGATACGGCCGGTTTCGAGGGTCAGCGTCTTGCCGCCCCACTCGATGGTCTTGCGACGAATTTCAAACATGTGAGTCTTTCTTCTCTCATCTCCCGCGGGCGTATTCCTCGCGGGGGCGGACAGGGACGGTGTCGGCAGGCTTTGCTGGCGACGGTTCCGGGATTCCTCTCCAGTGTCAGGTCCGGGGAGGATTGCGGTTCAACCCTCTTGCGAATGTTTGGGGGCAAGCCCCCGACGCCGACCCCCAGGACCTGAGGGGGATGGGCGGATAGCAGAAGAGGCGGGGCCCTTCGAAAAGGGACCCCGCCTCCTTATAGACTAGTGCTGACGACGCAGGCCGAGCTTGGCGATGATCGCCTCGTAACGGTCGGAATCGGATTTCTTCAGGTGGCCGAGCAGCGAACGACGCTGCGAAACCATTTGCAGAAGGCCACGACGGCTGTGGTTGTCCTTCTTGTGACCCTTGAAGTGCTCGGTCAGGTTGGCGATCCGTTCGGACAGGATAGCCACCTGGACTTCGGCGCTTCCGGTGTCGCCCGGGGTGCGGGCGTGTTCAGCGATAAGGGCGCTCTTGCGCTCAGGCGTAATCGACATCGGATGGTCTCCGCTCAGGTGAGTTGAAAGACCCGCACCGGATTGAGCTGTCCGGCGCGCATCTCGGCCAGGGCGACCAGTCTGTCTCCGTCCATGGCCGAGACCGTGCGAGAGCCGCCGGTGAGGCGGGCGCGCAAGGCTTCAACCTGTCGGGGAACGAGTACGATCGATCGACCCTGAGCCAACCGGAAAGCGTCTTCAGCGGTCACGGCCAGCACCGGGATGTCGTCCAGAGCGGTCGCGACCGGAAGCAAAGCCTCCGGAAGTGTGGCCTTATGGCCCAAATCTTCCAGCTTTTCCAGTGTTATCGCGGAATCTTCCCCGAAGGGTCCAACCCGGGTCCGGCGCAGGGCGCTGACATGAGCGCAGGCCCCCAGCGCCGTCGCCAGATCACGGGCGATGGCCCGCACATAGGCGCCCTTGCCGCAGTCCATTTCGAGGGTCAGGTGATCGGCGTCCGGGATGTCGACGATCCGCAGATCGTCGATCCGCACGGTTCGGCCCTCAAGCTCGAACTCGACGCCGCCCCGCGCCAGATCATAGGCGCGCTCGCCATCGACCTTGATCGCCGAATACTGCGGCGGAATCTGGGTGATCTCGCCGATGAAGGCCGGCAGGGCCGCCTCAATCGCCGCCCGGTCCGGACGCACGTCCGAGCTCTCGGTGGTCTCGCCTTCCCGGTCGAGGGTGGTGGTGGTCCGCCCCCATTCCAGGGTGAAGCGATAGGTCTTCTTCGCGTCCATCATGAAGGCGACGGTCTTGGTCGCCTCGCCAAGCGCGATGGGCAGCACGCCCGTGGCCAGAGGATCAAGGGTGCCCGCGTGGCCCGCCTTCTGGGCGTTGAACAGCCAGCGCACCTTGCCCACCGACTGGGTGGAGCCGAAATCATAGGGTTTGTCGAAGTTCACCCAACCGCTGATCGCCTCGCCCTTCTTGCGGCGGGCCATCAGTCGTCGTCCCCGTCGCCTTCAGCAGACGCCTTCAGGTCCGCCTGGACCTTGGGGTTGTCAAACAGCCGGTCCATCGCGGCGGCGGAATTGAAGCTTTCGTCGTGAATGAACTTCAGGTCCGGCGTGAACTTCATGTCGATGATCCGCGCCAGCCGCCCGCGCAGGAACTTGGTCGCGTGGTTCAGGGCGCCGATGGCGTCCTTGGTGCTGGCGCCCGTGACGCCGGCGCCCAGCACCTCGATGAAACAGATGGCGTGCTTGAGATCCGGGCTCAGCCGCACCTCGGTGACGGTCAGCGAGGTTCCGGCCAGCGAGGGATCGGCGATCTCCTCCTCGCGCAGCACCTCGACAAGGGCGTGACGGATCAACTCGCCCGCGCGAAGCTGACGTTGGCTCGGTCCGGTTTCCCGGCCCTTGGACTTGGTGGGGCGGCTCATGACAGTATCCAGATGTCCGGCGGGGGGTCGAACCCCGCTGCGGCGGAAAGGGCGCGCTTCTAGGCCTCATGCGGCCTGCTGTCCAGCGCCGGAGCGGTGCGGGCGGTTCTCCGGATCGGTGTTGCCTGCGGCCCGAGGCCGCCCGGCCGCCATGCCGGCCGGTGTGGCGGTTCTCGCTCCGCTCGCCTCAGTCGGCTCAGGCGTCGAGCCGTTGATGGAAGAAGGCGATGGTCCGGTCGGCGGCCTCCCGGGTCGGGCCGGACCTGTTCAGATGCACCGTGAGCACCGAATGAGGCTCCCTGCCGGTGCCCGGACGGGCGTCCGCCGGATCGATGCGGTGAGACTCAAAACGGTCGCCGAAGGTCTCCTCCAGCATGTCCATCCGTTCGGCCGGCACAAAGCTGTCGCCGTTGAAGGCCAGGCCGATCATCGACAGGTCTTCATTCTGCAGCCGGGATTTGACGCAGGAAATCTCCGCCGGCGAGGCGTCGATCCGGTCCCGCCCCTTCTTGCCCAGCGGCAAGGAGGGTTGGGACAGCACCGGCGCCACCACCGAGGGCTCGGTCATCATCGCCAGGGCGAAGCCGCCGGTGAAACACATGCCCAGCGCTCCGACGCCCTTGCCGCCGCATTCGGGATGGACCTTGCGGGCCAGGGCGCGAAGCCAGTCGATGATCGGGCTGGAGCGATCATTGGCCCAGGCGTTGAATTCGCGGCGGATGCAGACATTGAGGAACATCTGCTGGACCGCATAGCCGACCGTCATCGTCTTGCCGGGCGTTCCGAACAGGCTGGGCATGAAGACGGTGAAGCCGGCGGCGGCGACCTGATCGCCATAGTCGATGACCAGCGGGTGCAGGCCAGGGATCTCATGCATGATGATGACCGCGGGACCCGAGCCCTTGCGGTAGACCGGGCGGGTCCAGGGGCCGTCGGTAAAGTCGAACTTTATCCAGCTCGCCAGCTTGTCGGTGTCAGCCATGGTTCCCTCCCGGAGTCCGCAGACCAAGGTTAGGCCAACGCCGCCTTCGCGCGCCATGTATTTCTGCGACCGGGAGGAAGCGGCGTCAGCTGCCGGGGCGGCCGTAGTCGGGCCGGAACACGGCGGCCTTGGTGTCGCCGCCCTTGGGTTGGGGAAGCTGCCATTCGCCGCGCCAGGTAAAGTCCATCGCCGCACATTTGCGAATGCCGCCGGAGGCGTCGTCACCGAAGGCATAGACGCGCAGCGGCTTGCGATCATTGACCCCGCCGATGGCCAGCCACCCCTTGGTGGAGCCCGGACAGAAGGCCTGGATCATCACCTTGCCCTCGGCCTTCTCCGGGTCGATCTCGTAGATCTCGCCACGTGCGGCGTCCGGGTCCATCAGCGCGTCCATGGCCCGGTTGGCTTCCCCGTCCCGCGAGGGTCTGGGGATCACCCCGACCGGCACCGCCGTGGCCCGCACCGCGAGAATGCGGGTCTGGAAGAACTGGCGGGTGAAGACGAAGGTCAGGCCGGCCCCGGTCAGGCGTTTGGCGTCCGGCGAGGCGGAATCATAGGTGACCATCCGCTTGCTCGCGGCCTGGGCCGGGGCGGCGATCATGACCGTGGCGGCCGCGGCGGCCAGGAGGGTGAGGGTCTTGCGCGACATGGGTTCCGGAAAAGCTAGCTAGCGGCGGCGGTTGTTCAGATCGGTGATGTCGCCCTCGAAACCGGACAGGCGCCAGGTTCCTTCTTCCTGGGTGAACATCAGGACGCAGGGCCCGTCCTTCTTGCGCGTGGCGCAGACCCGGCCGTCCGGCAGGGTCTTCAGGGCGCCGGCGATGGCCACTTGACCGGGGATCGGCTGGTCGGGGCGATAGCCGTATTGATAGGCGAGGGAGCGGAAGGTCGAGGGCTGGATCAGGGAGCGATTGGCGGCGTCGGCCAGATAGGGGGCCGCCAGGGCGCCGAGCGCCTTGAGTCCGGGATCATCGGTCGCCTTGTCCGCCTCGGCCATCAGCCGCGCCTCAATCGACCGCTTGAGGGCAGGCCTGTCGACATGGGCGTTGAAGGCGGCCTTGTCGTTGTCGCGGATGGCGATCAGCAGGGCGTGGACGTCGCCGGCTGCATCAATCCGCGTAGCCGTCGCGCAGGACGACAGCAGGCCTGCGACGAGCAGCACGGGGACCAGAACGGTCGAAGGGCGAAGAGAGAACATCCGACAACAACTCCTGCCGAGACGATAGGCTGCGCTTAAGGCTTTTCCGCGACAGGGGCTCGGCGGTCAACGGGGGATAGAGCAGCCCGATGGACGGGGCCAATTCCGGCCCCCAGGCCTTGCCGGAAAAAACAAAGGGCGCGAACCCTTCGGTGCGCGCCCTTCATTCTGTCCAAAGGATCGATCAGCTGGCTACAGCGAACGCGCGACCTGCTCGACGGTGAAGCACTCGATCTCGTCGCCTTCCCGGATATCCTGGAAGCCGGCGAAGGCCATGCCGCACTCCATGCCGTTGGTGACTTCCGCCACCTCGTCCTTGAAGCGCTTGAGGGTCTGCAGCGTGCCCAGTTCCAGAACCACGACGTTGTCGCGGACGATCCGGACCTTGGCGCCGCGGCGAACCACGCCCTCGGTGACCCGGCAGCCGGCGACGCGGCCGACCTTGGAGATGTCGAAAGCCTGCAGAACCTTGGCGTAACCCAGAAGGGTTTCGCGCTGGATCGGCGAGAGCATGCCCGACATGACGCCTTTGATGTCGTCAATCAGGTCGTAGATGATCGAGTAGTAGCGGATCTCGACGCCTTCACGCTCGGCAAGGTCGCGAGCCTGTTTCGAGGCGCGGACGTTGAAGCCGATGATCGGGGCGCCGGCGCCCTTGGCCAGGGTGACGTCGCTCTCGCTGATCGCACCGGCCCCTTGCAGGATGATGCGGGCGCGAACCTCGTCGGTGCCCAGCTTGTCGAGCGAGCCGACAATGGCCTCGACCGAGCCCTGCACGTCGCCCTTGATGACCAGCGGCAGTTCGCTGACCTTCTTGGACGACAGCTTGGCCATCATGTCGGCCAGCGAGGATCCGGCGGCGGCGGCGCCGACCGAGGACTTCTCGCGCTTCAGACGGGCGCGATACTCGGTCAGCTCACGGGCGCGGGCCTCATTCTCGACCACCGCGAAGGCGTCGCCGGGAATGGCGGCGCCGTCGAGGCCGAGAATCTCGACCGGGGTCGAGGGACCAGCTTCGGTCAGCTGTTCCTGACGCTCGTTGAGCAGGGCGCGAACCCGGCCGTAGTTGGAGCCGGCGACGACGATGTCGCCGCGCTTGAGGGTGCCGCGCTTGACCAGAACGGTCGAGACCGCGCCGCGACCCTTGTCCAGCTTGGCCTCGATGACCACGCCTTCGGCGGTGCGGTCGGGCTTGGCCTTCAGGTCGAGGATTTCGGCCTGGATCAGGATGTTGTCGATCAGGTTGTCGAGACCGCTGCGGGTCTTGGCCGAAACCTCGACCACCTGGGTTTCACCGCCCAGGCTTTCGACGACGATCTCGTGCTGCAGCAGTTCGTTGACCACCCGGGTCGGATCAGCCCCGTCCTTGTCCATCTTGTTGATGGCCACGATGATCGGAACTCCGGCCGCCTTGGCGTGCTGGATGGCTTCGATCGTCTGGGGTTTGACGCCGTCATCGGCCGCAACCACCAGAACCACGATGTCGGTGATCGAGGCGCCGCGCGACCGCATGGCGCTGAACGCCGCGTGGCCGGGGGTGTCGAGGAAGGTGACGCGATCGCCGCTCTTCAGGCGAACCTGATAGGCGCCGATGTGCTGGGTGATGCCGCCGGCTTCGCCCGAGGCGACGTCGGTGGTGCGCAAGGCGTCCAGCAGGCTGGTCTTGCCGTGGTCGACGTGGCCCATGATGGTCACGACCGGCGGGCGCGGCAGCTGGTGATCGTCCTGATCGTCCTCGGCCAGGAACCCGCTTTCAACGTCGGACTCCGACACGCGGCGGACGGTGTTGCCGAATTCGGTGGCCACCAGTTCGGCGGTGTCGCTGTCGATCACGTCGGTGATCTTCAGCATCACGCCTTCGCGCATCAGGAACTTGATGATGTCGACGCCGCGCACGGCCATCCGGTTGGACAGCTCCTGAACGGTGATGACGTCGGGAATGATCACCTCGCGGGCCGCGCGGGCCTGCTCGGCGGCGCCGCCACGGCGCTTTTCCTTTTCACGTTCACGGGCCCGGCGAACCGAGGCCAGCGAGCGCATGCGCTCGACGGCGCCCTCGTCATCACCGGCCAGGGCCTGGATGGTCAGACGGCCCTCACGACGCTTGGGCTCGCCACGGGTGCGGGAAATCGCCTTGCCGGGGCCGGCGCCCTTGCGACGATCGTCCTCCTCGTCGGGACGACGGTCGACGACCGCGCCGCCGGGGCGGGGCGCCGAACGGGTGGCGCGTTGGACTTCCGGCGTCGCCGGCGGTGCATTGCCGGCGCCGGGACGCGGACCACGGGGCGCGCCCGGACGGGGCGGCGCGGGACGCGGGGCCAGGGCCGAGTAGCGAACGGTCTCACCGGCGCGCGGCGGACGGCTGTCAGTGCGCGGAGCGGCGTCACGGTCGCGCGGGGCCTCGGTGCGCGGCGCGCGGTCGGCGTCAGGACGCGGAGCCCGCTGGTTGAAGCTGGTGGTGTCCAGGCGCGGGGCGCGCTGGTTGTAGTTACCGCCGGCCGGCCGGTCAGGGCGGTAGGTGGTGGTGCTGGACCGGTCGTCGCGACGGTCGCGCGACGGCTCATAGGTCCGGGTCTGGTTCGGCGCTGCGGGCGCGGCCGGACGCGGCGTCGGCGCCGGGGCGCGGACGATCGGCGGCGGCAACGTCGGCTTGGCGGCCTCGACCGGAGGCGCCTTGGCTTCCGGCGCGGGCACCGGGGCCGGGGTTTCGGCCTTGGCGACAGGGGCCTCGGCGGCCGGCTCAGGGGCCGGGGCCGGGGCGGCGACCGGCGCGGGCGCTTCGGCGGCGGGCGCCGGGGTCGGCGTCGGCGCGGGCGCGGCGGGCTCAGCCTTTGCCTGGGCGGCGCTGGCCGCCTCGGCGTCAGCAGCGGCCTTGCGACGCGCTTCTTCTTCACGGGCTGCAGCCTGGGCCGCGGCCTGACGCTGGGCCAGGGCGATCGCTTCCTGACGCGCCTTCATCTCATCAGCGGAAAGTCCGCCCTGAGCCGAGGGGGAGGCGGGACGCGGCGAACCGCCGGGTGCGGGACGATTGCGCTCGGCGGCGGAGGGACCGGCCAGATTGCCGGACGACGCCGGCGCATGGCTGCGCTGGCGCTTGGTTTCCACCACCACCGTCTTGGTCCGCCCGTGGCTGAAGCTTTGCTTGACCACGCCGGCGCTGACCGAACCCGCGCGGGGTTTCAGCGTCATGGGCGGGCGGCCCGGGCGGTTCTCGTTATCGTCGCTCATGCGTCTCGCTTAACTCGCGGGCCGGACAGTCCGGCCTGCAATCCCATCATTCCAAACTCACAAAGGGCCCGGGCGCGGTTTCCCGCGCGGCCCTCCGTTTACCGCTCCTCGCGCCAGCTCTCAGGGAGAAGCGGGCGAAAACCTGCCAGTCGTTCGACCTCCTGGGTCCAACTTCCGGCTGACCGCCCCGCAAGGAAGGCGGTGTGTATCACATTCTCAGCGCCCAAGGCCAAACCCAATTCAGCCGAGGTGAAAACTCCCAGTAGGCGTGGCGCCGGATCAATGTGTCGGGCCAGGGCGAAAATCTTGTTTCGCCCGTCCTGGGCGCCGTCGCTGGCCTCAATAAGCCAGGCGGCCTTGCCATTGCGCACAGTGGCCATGACTTTTTCGAATCCGGAGGTAAGGTCTCCGGCGCGTCGTGCAAGGCCAAGGCCGTCAAGAACCCGCCGCACCAGCAGCTTTTCCACCAGATCCGGCAGGTCCGCGGGCGCGCTGAGCTTCTGTTTGGCCGAGCGTGAGAAGAGATTTTTCTTCGCCGCCATGGCGACGCTGGCCCGGTCGGCGGCGACCCAGACGCCCCGCCCCGGCAGTTTCCGGGCGAGATCAGGCGTCACCACATCATCCGGCCCGGCGACAAAACGGATGAGCTTTCCCTCCGCCATCGTCTCGCCGGAGACAATGTCGCGTCGCTCCCTGGCGGCCTGCGCCAGGGTTCGGTGCGAATGTGGGTCGGCAGCAGGCTGCATGGCGCCGGTGTCAGGTCCTATTCTGGACCGGCGCCAGGAGCGGGCCGGTCAGGTCAGTCGTAAAGACGTTAGAGCGAAGTTCGGGGTCGCGAAGGTCTGGCCGGAGACGCTCACGCGTCCCGAGCCTCGCCCTCGGCTTCCGCCAGATCGACAGCTTCGGCGCTCTCGGGCTGTTCGCCCTCGACCACTTCACCGAAAACCGCGTCCTCTTCGCTTTCGTATTCGCCTTCGGCGTAATCTTCCTCGGCGTATTCGGGTTCCGGCGGCGCCTCGACCCAGCCCATCACCACGCGGGCGCGCATGATCAAGGTTTCCGCGTCTTCGGGGGTCAGGTTGAAGGATTCCAGCGCGCCGGCCTGACGAACCCGCTCGCCGTCCTTGGTTTCGAACCAGCCGCGCAGGTCGTCCGGCACCAGGCCGGCAAGGTCCTCAACCGTCTTCACGTCGTTCTCGCCAAGGCTGACGGTCATCGGCAGGGTGATGCCCTCGATCTCCAGCACGCCGTCCTCGACGCCCAGCTCACGACGCTTGGCGTCCAGCTCGGCGGCTTCCTTCTCGAGGAATTCGCGGGCCCGGGTCTGCAGTTCGTCGGCGGTGTCCTCGTCGAAGCCCTCGATCTCGGCGATCTCGTGCGGCTCGACAAACGCCACGTCCTCGACCGAGACAAAGCCCTCGGTGGCCAGCAGCTGGGCGATGACCTCGTCGACGTCCAAAGCGTCCTGGAACAGCTGGGTGGTCTCGGCGAACTGCTTCTGGCGACGCTCGGACTCTTGCGTTTCGGTCAGGATGTCGATCTGCCAGCCGGTCAGCTGACTGGCCAGTCGCACGTTCTGGCCGCGACGGCCGATGGCCAGCGACAGCTGCTCGTCGGGCACCACGACCTCGACCCGCTCGTCATCCTCATCCATCACCACCTTGGAGACTTCGGCGGGGGCCAGGGCGTTGACGATGAAGGTCGCCTCGTCCGGGCTCCACTGGATGATGTCGATCTTCTCACCCTGCAGTTCGGCGACAACCGCCTGAACCCGGCTGCCGCGCATACCCACGCAGGCGCCGACGGGATCGATCGAACCGTCGTTGGAGATGACGCCCATCTTGGCGCGGCTGCCCGGGTCGCGGGCCACGGCGCGGATCTCGATGACGCCGTCGTAGACTTCCGGCACTTCCTGAGCGAACAGCTTGGCCATGAAGCCGCCGTGGGCGCGGGACAGCATGATCTGCGGACCCTTGGTCTCGCTGCGGACGTCGTAGATGTAGCAGCGGATGCGGTCGCCGATGTTGAAGTTCTCGCGCGGGATCGACTGGTCGCGGCGCATCACGCCCTCGCCACGGCCCAGGTCGACGATGACGTTGCCGTATTCGACGCGCTTGACCACGCCGTTGACGATCTCGCCGACGCGATCCTTGTATTCCTCGAACTGACGCTCGCGCTCGGCCTCACGGACCTTCCCGAACACCACCTGGCGGGCCATCTGGGTCTGCACCCGGCCAAACTCGAACGGCGGCAGCTCCTCGTCGAAGACCTGACCAAGCTCGGTGTCCTTGCCGTAGAAGGCCTTGGCGTCGGCCAGGCGCATCATGCCCAGGCCCTCGCCTTCCTCGAACTCGGCGTCGTCCTCGACCACCGTGACGTAGCGCTTGATCGAGGTCTCGCCGGTCTTGGGATCGATCGACACGCGGATGTCGTGCTCGGCGCCATAGCGGCTGCGGGCCGCCTTCTGGATCGCTTCCTCGATGGAGGCGATGACGATCTCCTTGTCGATCCCCTTTTCACGGGCGACCGCGTCGGCGATCTGGAGCAGTTCGAGGCGATTGGCGGAAATGCCGGTGGCCATGGTCTAAGTCCTTGGGTTCTTAAGACTGACTTGGATGGGTTGGTTATTCAGGGTCCTGCGGGTCTGCGCCCTCGGAGGCCAGCCGGGTCGCCCGTTGTTCGGCTCCCAGCTTCATCAGCGCGTCGTTGAGGACGAGCTTGGCTTCCAGAACCCAGTCGAAGGGAATGAAAAGTGTGGAGTCCGCGTCGCCCTCGAGGTTGACGCCAACCTGCCAGACGCCGTCCTCGCCCTGTTCGACGCCGGCCAGTTCGCCCTTGAACCGCTTGCGGCCCTCGGCCACGCGGTCCAGCTCGATCCGGGCCTCGTAGCCTTCCCAGGTCTCGAAGTCCTTGAGGCGGGTCAGGGGCCGGTCGATGCCGGGGCTGGAGACTTCCAGGGTGTATTCGCCGCTGATCGGGTCGGCGGCGTCCATGACTTCGGAAATGGCGCGCGACAGCCGGGCGCAGTCCTCGACCACCATCTCGCCATCCGGCCGCTCGGCCATGATCTGCAGTCGCCGGGTCTGTCCGCCCATCAGCCGCAGGCGCACGATCTCGTAGCCCGCCGCGTCAGCGACAGGATCGAGCAGCTCCAGCAGGCCGCGATCTTCGGTGGTGCGTCCGCGCAAGGGGCGCCTCTCCAGTCAAAACAAAAGCGGCGGCCCGAAGACCGCCGCTCGAATGCGCTATCCAGCGCTTTCAAACGATGTTGCGGCTTATATAGCGGGTGAGCGGACGGTTGTCAGCCCCCCCTGATGCAGGCCCTATCCGTGCGGACATGGCGAACGCTGGCGGGATTGCCGCAACCTGAGCCCTCCCGTTGGCGGATGGGGGAGGGTTGGGTG
>Ga0209066_10001056_pt1 | contig 37677 bp, 24 predicted proteins | sample All_14_2_FD_187198 | JGI IMG/M metagenome (GOLD analysis project Ga0209066, IMG submission 187198) | Freshwater microbial communities in response to fracking from Pennsylvania, USA - Allegheny Zone_MetaG_DW_15 (SPAdes) (version 2) ... | reverse complement strand
TCGGCAAAATCCTGTCGGACCTCGCCAAGGATGCGCACCCCCAGACCCGGGCCCGGGAAAGGATGGCGATACACCATGTCATGCGGCAGCCCAAGCGCAACGCCAAGTTCGCGCACTTCATCCTTGAACAGGTCGCGCAGCGGCTCGAGCAGCTTCAGGCCCAGTGTTTCGGGCAAGCCGCCGACGTTGTGGTGACTCTTGATGGTGTGTGCCTTCTTGCTCTTGGCGCCGCCGGATTCGATCACGTCGGGGTAGATGGTGCCCTGAGCAAGCCATTTCGCGTTCGGCAGTTTTTGGGCTTCGGCCTGGAACACCTCGACGAACTCACGGCCGATGATCTTGCGCTTCTGCTCGGGGTCGGTCACTCCCTTGAGGTGCCCCATGAACTGTTCAGTCGCATCGACATGCACCACCTTGGCGTGCAGCCGACCGGCGAACATTTCCATCACCAACCTGCCTTCGTTGAGGCGCAGCAGGCCGTGGTCGACGAACACGCAGGTGAGTTGGTCACCGATCGCGCGGTGGATCAGCGCTGCCGCCACCGAGGAGTCCACGCCGCCCGACAGGCCCAGGATGACTTCCTCGTCACCCACCTGTTCGCGGATTTTCTGCACCGCCTCTTCGATGTAGTCGGGCATGTTCCAGTCGTGACCGCAGCCGCAAATGTCATGCACGAAGCGGCCGATCATCTCCTTGCCCTTTATCGTGTGCGTGACCTCGGGGTGGAACTGCACGCCGTAGAAGCCGCGCGCTTCGTCGGCCATCGCGGCGATCGGGGTAGACGCGTTACTGCCGATGACCTTGAAGCCTGGCGGCAACTCGGTGACCTTGTCGCCGTGGCTCATCCATACGTCGAGCAGGCCGTGGCCCTCGGCGTTGGTACGGTCCTCAATGCCATTGAACAACTTCGAATGCCCGCGTGCGCGCATTTCCGCATAACCGAATTCGCGCTTCGCCGAACTTTCGACCCTTCCGCCAAGCTGACTGGCCATCGTCTGCATGCCATAGCAGATCCCCAGCACCGGCACGCCGAGCTCGAACACCGCCTGCGGCGCACGCCAATCCTCTGCTTCATACACCGAGTTCGGACCGCCGGACAGAATGACGCCCTGTGCACCGAAGCTGCGCACAAATTCGTCCGATACGTCGAAGGGGTGCAGTTCGCAGTAGACCTGCTGTTCGCGCACGCGGCGTGCGATCAGCTGGGAAACCTGGGAGCCGAAGTCAAGGATGAGAATTTTTTGATGAGCCATGGCGCAAAGATCTCGTGCGTCAAAAAAAGGAAAGGCGGCTTGTCAGCCGCCTGGAATGTCGGAACAGTTCGATCAACTGATCTGGTAGTTCGGCGCTTCCTTGGTGATCTGCACATCATGGACGTGCGATTCACGCATGCCGGCTGAGCTGATCTGCACGAACTGGGCACGTTCATGGACAGCCGAGATGTCGGCGCAGCCGAGGTAGCCCATCGACGCACGCAGACCGCCAACGAGTTGATGGATCACCGCGCCAACCGCACCCTTGTAAGGCACGCGACCCTCGATGCCCTCGGGCACGAGCTTGTCGATGTTGCCGGTGTTCTCGTCCTGGAAATAACGATCCGCCGCCCCCTTTTCCATCGCACCCAACGAACCCATACCGCGGTAAGACTTGTATGAGCGCCCCTGGAAAAGTACGGTTTCGCCGGGCGCCTCTTCAGTACCAGCAAACAAGCCACCCAACATCACCACATTGGCACCGGCGGCAATCGCCTTTGCGATATCGCCGGAGAAGCGGATGCCGCCGTCGGCAATCATCGGTACGCCCGTGCCGGCCAGTGCATTGGCAACATTATCAATCGCAGTGATTTGCGGCACACCCACGCCAGCAACGATACGTGTCGTACAGATCGAGCCGGGGCCAATCCCGACCTTGACCCCATCCGCGCCTGAATCGACCAGCGCGCGGGCCGCATCAGCCGTGGCAATGTTGCCGCCGACGACTTCGATGTGCGGGAAGTGTTTCTTGACCCAATTGACGCGGTCGAGAACGCCCTGCGAGTGCCCGTGGGCGGTGTCCACCACGATCATGTCAACGCCCGCGTCAGCCAGTCGCTCGGCACGCTCTTCCGTGCCCGCCCCGACGCCAATCGCCGCGGCGACACGCAGGCGGCCCTGCTCATCCTTGGCGGCGCTCGGGTGTTCGGTGGACTTCATCATGTCCTTGACGGTGATGAGACCACTCAACTCCCCCGCTTCGTTCAGGACCAGGACACGCTCGAGACGATGCACGCGCAGCAATTCGCGCGCCTCATCCAGGCTTGCACCTTCGCGCACCGTGACCAGCCTGTCCTGCGGCGTCATGATCTCGGAGACAAGCGCATCGAGTTTGGTTTCGAAACGGGTGTCACGATTGGTGACGATGCCAACGACCTTACCGTCCTCCACCACCGGGACGCCGGAAAAACGATTCTGACGCTGCAAGGCGATTACCTCGCCAACCGTCATCGTCGGCGGAATCGTGATCGGGTCCTTCAGGATGCCCGATTCATGGCGCTTGACCTTGAGTACCTCGGCAGCCTGTTGGGCCGGCGTCAGGTTCTTGTGCACCACTCCAATCCCGCCTTCCTGTGCGAGCGCGATCGCGAGACGGCTTTCGGTCACTGTGTCCATGGCAGCCGACACGAGCGGGATATTCAGGTGAATACGGCGCGTGACCTGACTTTGCAGACTCACGTCACGGGGGAGAACCGTCGAGTGGGCAGGAACGAGAAGGACGTCATCGAAGGTCAGCGCCTTCTGAATCACTCGCATGGCTTTTTTCCTTTCGACCAAATCCGTATTATACAGAGGGCTCAAGCACCGTGTAAGCGGTGCATTCTGGAGAATTTCAATGACTCGCCGTGCTGCGCTTGTCCTTGCACTGATGATTGCACCGATGTTTTCGACGCCCGCTGCTGCCCAGATCTACAGTTGGAAAGACAAGGACGGTCGGACTCACTACTCGGATGTGCCGCCGCCGACCGGGGAGGTCAAAACGCTGCGTGGCGCGCCGGCGCGTGCCTCTACCCCTGCAGCGAGTGATACGCAACAGACTACGGACACGGCCGACGGTTCATCGAAGCCGGCGGCCGATTCCAACGCACCCTCCAGAGATCCCAGGGATGCGGCGTCCAGGGCAGCGGAGGCCGAAGCGAGAGAAGCGGACAGGCAGCGTTTTTGCGAGCAAGCGAGAAATCAAGTCACTGCGCTGCGGTCCGGGCAGCGCATGGCACGGCTGAACGCCAATGGGGAGCCTGAATTTCTCGATGATGCCGCTCGCGCCGCAGAGGCGGAGCGCCTTCAGGGGCAGGCTGATCAAATCTGCAAGTAAGACCGACGACGCTGCTTGAACCACAGCCACTCAGGCTGCGTCTTCCGCCGAGGCGCCACCCTTCTTCATCACCTTGCCCTCGTCCGCCCGCTTCTTGCGAACCGCTTTGGGGTCGGCAATCAAGGGGCGATAAATTTCCACCCGATCTCGGTCGCGTAACACCGTATCGGCTTTGGTGAGCTTGGCGAAGATGCCCAGCTTGTTACGGCCATCCAGCTCAATCTCCGGATACTTCTTCAGCAAGCCCGAGGCTTCGACGGCTTGGCGAGCCGTTGCCCCCTCGGCCAGGATGACCGGAACGATTTCCTGACGCTGCGGCAGTGCATAGACCACCTCCACACGAATCGACTCCGCCATCGCTTCAGCCCTTTTGATAAATCTGGCCCGCACGCTTCACGAAAGAGTCGACGAAGGTGTTGGCAATGTGATTGAAGACCGGACCCAATACCTTCTCCAACAACTTGCTGGAGAACTGGTAGCGCAGGCTGAACTCCACCTTGCATGCCGTGTCGCCCAGCGGGGTGAACAACCAGTGTCCATCCAGATGCGTGAAGGGCCCGTCAGTGAGCCGCAGCTTCATTTCGTTGGGCCAGCGCTTGGTGTTCTCGGTGCTGAAGTGCGCCTTGATGCCGTGATAATTGATGTGGAGCGTTGCCGCCGTGACGGTATCGGTGCGCGAATGCACTTCGCTGCCGCCGCACCAGGGGAGGAACTCGGGGTAATCCTCACAGCGATCGACAAGCTCGAACATCTGCACGGGCGTGAATTCGATCAGAACCAGTTTCTTGACGTCGGCCATGTACAGTCTGGGCTGCGCGCGGCACGAAACGAGGCCCGCGCCATGCTGTTAAAATGGCGGATTCTACCGCATGCGGGCCCGCCCCGTTTGTCGTGCATGGCGTGAGCACCACGCAGCCGAAGGATCAACAAGCAATGAGCATCATCGAGAACCGCAAGGCCCAACACGACTTCTTCATCGAGGAGAGGCACGAGGCCGGCATTGTCCTGGAAGGCTGGGAAGTCAAGGCGATCCGTTCCGGACGGGCGAACATCAAGGAATCCTATGTGATCATCCGCAACGAGGAGATTTTCCTGTTCGGCATGCACATCACGCCCCTCAGTACTGCGTCGAGCCATGTCCGCCACGACCCCGTGCGCACGCGCAAGTTGCTACTGCACAAGAAGGAAATTGCCCGCCTGATCGGCAAGGTCGAGCGTGCTGGCTTCACCCTTGTGCCGCTCGACCTGCATTACGTGAAGGGCCGGATCAAGCTGGAAATCGGCCTTGCCAAGGGCAAGAAACTGCACGACAAACGCGAGGACGAGAAAAAGAAGGATTGGGAGCGCGAAAAGCAGCGCATCATGCGCGAGAAAATCTGAGCCGGACGCGCTGCGCTCAGGAGCTGCAGGACAACATCGAGCATCCCGCCTTGTGGCGCGCCCAGTCCGGCCGCCGCGCCGCAAAGATCTCACGACCGGCTTGCTCGACATAGGGTTGGCGCAAGACGTCCAGCAGTTCCATCACGCCACTCGGGTCGCCCCGCTCCGCCCGATCGATGGCCTGCTGGGCCAGATAATTACGCGGGACGTAGAGTGGATTGACGGCGTCCATACGCTGCTTTCGCAGTGCGGCTGGCACGCCCTCCTGACTTGAACGGGCCGCATAACGCCTAAGCCACGCGACCCTCTGCGCAGCCGTCTCGGCGCGTCTGGCGTCGTCATAAAACACTCCATCGAAGTGCGTCAGCGCGGGGTGATCGAGATCGAGATTTGCAAGCTGGCGGAAGAAAAGCGTCATGTCCATCTCGCCGTCGTTCAGCAGGCGATGCAGTTCGGCGACTAAGGCCTCATCACCACTCTCGCCTTCTTGCCAGGTTTCGAGGCCCAGCTTTTGCAAAGTCATCCGACGGTTCTCGGCCTCGTGGACTTCCGTGTACATCGCCAGCGCACGCTCCAAGGGTTCGACCTGCTGGATGACCGGATAGACCGCGTTGGCCAGTTGCCACAGATTCCACTGGGCAATCCGTGGCTGATGGCCGAAGCGGTAACGACGACCGCCCGCATCGGTGGTATTGGGCGTCCAATCCGGATCGAAGTTGTCGATCCAGCCGTAGGGACCGTAGTCGATCGTCAAACCGAGAATGGACATGTTGTCGGTGTTCATCACCCCATGTACGAAGCCGACGCGCATCCAGTGAGCCATCAGCACCGCAGTGCGGCGGCAGACCTCCTCGAACCAGCGCACGCGACGACGTGCAGGATCAGGCTCAGCCTCAGCCAGTTCGGGAAAGTCGCGATCGATCGTGAAGTCGATCAGTTGCTGCAATAGCGTGTCTTCACCGCGCGCAGCAAGGATCTCGAAGTTGCCGAAACGGATAAAGGATGGCGCTACCCTGCACACCACCGCACCGGGTTCGGGACGTGCGTGGCCGTCGTAGAACATGTCGCGCACGACCTGTTCGCCGGTGCTGACCAAGCTCAGCGCGCGCGTCGTCGGCACGCCAAGGTGATGCATCGCTTCACTGCAGATGAACTCGCGAATGGATGAGCGCAGCACCGCGCGGCCATCCGCACGACGAGAGTATGGTGTCGGCCCGGCGCCTTTGAGCTGAAGCTCCCAGCGCTGCCCGATGGGATTGATCGATTCACCCAGCGTGATCGCCCGACCATCACCCAGCTGCCCCGCCCAGTTACCGAACTGATGCCCACCATAGCAGGCCGCATAGGGTTCCATGCCAGGCAGCAAAGCATTGCCACAAAACACATCGGCGAAGTGCTGGCCCTGCACATCCGACGCCTCGATTCCGAGGAGCTCGGCCACTTCCGGCGACCATGCAAGCAACTGCGGCGCCCGCACTGGCGTCGGTTCGACGCGCGAATAGCACGCGCCCTGTACTTGCCGGACATGGCGACCGGTATCGGGATCACCTGGTAATTCGCGAACGAAACGGTTATCGAAGTTGAGCGTTTTCATCAGTCAGGTCAGGAGCGTCTGGGGTCGAAAGCATCGCGGACGACGTCAGCGAACAGATTTGCTGCCAAGACCAGCACGAACATGAAGCAGAACGCGGCGGCCAGTGACCACCAGACCATGGGCTCGCGTGCAAGTTCGGCGCGCGCCATGTTGATCATCGTTCCGAAGCTGATCGTGGTCGGATCGACGCCGATGCCGACGTAGGACAACACCGCCTCGGCCAGCACCAGTCCGGAGAAATCCATCACCAGCGCGATCAACACGATGTGCATGACGTTCGGCAGAATGTGGCGGTGCAGGATGGCAGGCGTCTTGACGCCAAAGGCGCGTGCCGCCTGGACGTACTCCAGCTCTCTCAACTTCAATGTTTCACCGCGGAGCAAACGCGCAAGTCCGGTCCAGCTCGTCATGCCCAAGATGAAACACAGCGCAAGTAGCCGCGCATCGGAACGCTCGGCAGCGGTATCGAACCATTCGGGATGGGTGTCGATGACCACCTGCATCATCAGAACGGCGGCCGCAATCAACAACACACCGGGAATGGCATTCAACACGGTGTACACGTACTGCACCGCGTCATCCACCCAGCCGCCCAAATAACCTGCCGCGATGCCCAAGGCCACGGCAAAAGGCATCATCACCAGCGTCGTGAGGGTGCCGATGACCAACGCAGTGCGCACGCTCTTGAGCGACAGATAGAGCACATCCTGCCCGACCTTGTCGGTGCCGAGCACGTGGTACAGCGGAGCCAGCTCCAGGCAGATACCCACCAAAAGCAGAATCACGGCCAGCGTCACCAAGGCAGAACGCCAAGCCAACACGGTGCGGCCCGACAACATGGCGACGGCCACTTCGCCCCAGCGCAGGCCACTACCGCGATACACAAAAGTCGCCAGCATCACGAACAGCGCCATCCAAACCCAAACAGCCTGCCCGGCGCCCATGACCAGCCTCTGGGCAATATCGGCACCCCGCTCTGCCGATGGTTCGTCCAGATGGGCGGCACCGTGTTCGAGGCGCGGATAAGCCCTGACCTGACGTCCATCGGGCAGCTCCATGGCCTCGCGCTGGTAGAGCTGCGCAGCGAACGGGGCTGAATAGGTCTTTTCAGTCCGGGCTCGCAACGGTTCGAGCAGGGCATCGAGCACCGACAGCACTTCGGTCGAGTAAATCGGCGCAGCAGGCTTGACGCCCGAATCAGCACCGTTCGTCGATGAATGCACTGGGGGAAGCACGGGGCGGTAATGCAGGCTGTCGAGCACGCCAATGCAGACGAAAACGAGCAGCACCGTCGCGGCCGCCATACCCGTGGGACGCTTGCCGACCTTGCGCCAGGCTTCACGCAAAGGCGCGTTGCTGCGGACATGGAACGCAGCCCAAACTGCGGCACCCAGTAGGACAAACAACAGCAGGTCTGTCCATAACAGCACGGGCTGGAAGTTCATTTGGGTACTCATTCCAGTCTCACCCGTGGGTCGACCAGGGTGTAGGAAATATCCGTCAGGATCAGGCCGATGATGTACAGCACCGAACCGATGAACACCATTGCCCGCACCACCGCAAAATCCTGCGCGTTGATCGCGTCGATGGTGTAGCTACCCAGGCCGGGAATGGCGAAGAAAGATTCGACCAACAGGCTGCCCATGAACAGCAGCGGAATGACGACGACAACGCCGGTCAGGATCGGAATCAGCGCATTGCGCAGAACGTGGCGGAACAGCACCGCCAGTTCGGACAGACCTTTTGCCCGCGCGGTGCGCACGTAGTCCTTCGAAATCTCCTCCAGGAAAATCGTCCGATACCAGCGGGCGCTCGAGCCCATGCCGGCGATGACGCTGATCACCACAGGCAACAAAAGGAAGCGCGTCGCATCCAGGCCAGGTGCATAGCCCGAGATCGGTACCAGCGCCCACATTTTGGATACCAGCCATTGTCCGCCGATGATGTAGAACAGACTCGATACCGACATCATCGCCACGCACAGCACCACGCCCCAGAAATCCAGATAGGTGGCGCGAAAGAACACCAGCAACAGTGCAAGGCTGATCGAGACGAGCAGGCTGAGAATGAAGGTCGGCAGCGCAATCGCCAGCGACGGCCCCATGCGGTCGCGGATCTCCTGGCCGATATCGCGGCCGTCATCGGCGCGGCCGAATTCCAGCGCAAACATGCGCAGCGATTTGTCAAAGAAGATGGTGTTCGTGAAACGCTCGCGACCCTGCGCTTCGGCGTTGATGAACATCGGCTTGTCGTAGCCACGCTCCACCTTCCAGCGCTCGATCGCCTCCGGTGTGGCGCGCTTTACACCGATGTTCATGCGCGCCATGTCGTCGGGCGAGTTGACGACGAAGAACAGCACGAAGGTCAGCAGGTTCACCCCGATCAGGATCGGGATCGCGTACAGCGCGCGGCGGATGAGATAGGCCAGCATTAGCGCCCGACTCCTGTGTCACGCTGTGTGGCCGTCGCCTTTTCTCGCCGGTGCCAGTGGACGACGGCAGGTGCCAGCAGCGCACCAAGCAATGCCACGACCAGCCCGAGTGGCCACAGCACGGCTTGGTTCCAGGCTTCACGTGCGGCGGCGCGCTTTGCGATGTCGACCCGGACGTACTTCATGGTATTACGCACCATCGCAGCGGGTTTGCGGTTCAGCACCCAGCCATGCTGCAGCGAATACGACTTGGGGTGGAAAGCAAAAATCCACGGCGCATCCTGCTGCAGCATCGCCACCATGCGATCGATCAACTGTTGGCGCGCCGGGCCGTCCGGCATCGCTTTCATGCGCTCGAACAGCGCATCGTATTCCGGATTGGCGTAATTGGCGGCGTTCTGGCCGTTGAACTTCACCTTACCTTGCGGACCATGCAACAAGAAAAGCAGATTTTCCGGATCCGGGTAATCGGCATTCCAGCCAAAGAAAAACAGCTGTGAATTGCCTTGGCGCACTTTGTCCTGAAAGCGATTGAAGTCGGTCGGACGCACGACGAACTGGACCCCCAGTTCTCGGAACTGCTTGGCGAGCCAGTCCGAGCGCGCTTTGTCGCCCAGTCCGCCCGGCGTGGTGTCCAGGTTGATGATGAGCGGTTCGCCCGTCTGGGCATTGCGCCCATTGGGCCAGCCGGCCTCGGCCAGCAGGCGCCGAGCGTCTTCCAGCCCACGCCGCACGGCTCGCCCGTCAGTGTCTCCAGCGGGCCACTCGTACACCACCGGGTTGATCCCCGACCGCCCCTCGCGCGCCCCGAAAATGCCCGGCGGAATCGGGCTCATGCTCGGCACGCCACGCCCATTGAGGAAAATCGACACGAACTCTTCCATGTCGAGCGCAATCGAGATTGCCTGCCGCAGCTTGCGCGCCTTCTCCTGCTCCGCCTTCGACGGTCCGCCCCCCAGCAGCGGATCGAGCATGTTGAAACCCAGATAGAAGATCGAGGGCGCAACCGAGGTCAGAAGCCGAATCCCCTTTGCCTCCATGTCTTCCGACAGCGCCACATCCCCTTGGCTGGTTAGCGTCACAGCTTGATCGAAGTTGTCCGAGGAGACGCCCGATGCGTCGTAATAGCCCTGCAGAAATTTATTCCAATAGGGAATACCTTCACGCTCGCGCGAAAACACGATGCGATCGATGAAAGGCATCGTCTTGCCACAATCTTCGAGCAGTCCATTGATGGCATCACTGGACTCACCCTCGCAGGGATAGGCTTCGCCACGGAAATTCGGGTTACGGGCCAACACCATGCGGGCGTTCGGGTTGTTTTCGACCAACATGTAAGGCCCCGTGCCGATCGGCCACCAATCCAGCGTCAAGTTGCGCTCGGCCATGCCCGGCTGAGCAAAAAAGCGATCGACTTCCGGTGGAACCGGACTGAAGAACGGCATCGACAGCCAGTACATGAATTGTGGATAGGCACCCTGCAGCGTGATGCGGTAAGTGCGTGTGTCCACCACTTCAACGCCCGGTAGTTCAAAGCGCTCGAGGTCCAGCGCAGCATCGACCTGTCCTGCATCGGCACGCGCCTTTTGAGCCGCGAGCAGTTGCTGATGCAATGTTTTCAAACCCGGTATGTATTCGGCCATCAGCTCGAACACGGGTGAATGCAGGCGAGGATGAGCAAGGCGTTTGATCTGATGGACATAGTCCGCAGCCACCAAGGTGCGCGTGCCTGTCTCGGCGAAGTCGCTCAGGCTGCGGACGTCACGCAGGTCTTCACTGTTGAGCGCCAGATAGCGCGGCGAACCGTCCTCCTTCAGCGCAAACGCGGGGTGCGGCTGATACAGAATGTCAGGTCGAATCCGAATGTCCACTACGGTTTTCGCCACGCTGACTACGTCTGCAGTGGCAGGCAGTTCGCGTCCCTGGCGATCGAAACGGCGCAGTTTAGGCATTTCTGCCGCAGTGGCCGGCTCCAGCGTGTAAGGGCGCTTTAGGTAGTGATACTGCAACGGCGGTTCGACGATCTGGTAGAGAAAAGTCGCTTCATCCTCGCTGTAAGACTGGACCGGGTCAAGATGTTTGGGGCGCTCGGTGAATGCCGTGTAGAAGACGTTCTGCCCCCGCTCCGCCCCTGGATAGGGGTCGTTAAGCGTTACCGAGCAGCCCAGCAACGACGCCGCGCACACCCAAAGAAACCCGGCAGCAAGCGCTGAACGAGGGATCCGAAACAGACTCCGGCTGGGAACAGAAAAACGGGGCACGTGCAAATAGCCAAATCAAGAACAGGCGCGATTCTGGCAGGTTTTGCGCACTGCCGCAGCGCTGCTGGCGCCGTGCAAAAAGTTCAGCAGCAGACTTTCGGGATTCAAGGCCATCAAAATGACCAATCGCCGCATCCAAATCGCAACAGACCGAAGACCACTGTCGCAATCAGGCTTTTGGCTATAATCGCCGGTCTGTTACTCGGAGTTGGATCAATGGGTTTTCTCGCCGGCAAACGAATCCTGATCACCGGTCTGCTCAGCAACCGCTCGATTGCATATGGCATCGCCAAGGCCATGCATCGTGAAGGGGCCGAACTCGCGTTCACGTTCCAGAATGAGCGCTTCCAGGAACGTGTAGCCAAAATGGCGGCCGATTTTGACAGCAACCTGCTGTTTCCGCTCGACGTCCAGGACGATACCCAGATCACCGGCCTTTTTGAACAACTCGGCCAACATTGGGATGGACTGGATGGTTTAGTCCATTCGATCGCCTACGCTCCGAGCGATGCGCTGGAGGGTGACTTCCTCGAAGGCCTGTCGCGCGACGCCTTTCGCGTTTCTCAGGAAGTCAGCGCCTACAGCTTCCCGGCGCTGGCCAAGGCGGCGCGGCCCATGATGAAAGGGCGTAACGGTGCCTTGCTGACCCTGTCCTACCTCGGGGCCGAGCGCACCATGCCGAACTACAACATCATGGGGCTGGCCAAAGCCAGCCTTGAGGCCTCGGTACGCTACTTGGCGGTGACACTCGGTCCCGAAGGCACGCGCACCAACGCAATCTCGGCAGGTCCGATCAAGACGCTTGCCGCCTCCGGCATCGGCAGTTTCGGCAAGCTGCTGGCATTCAACGAACACAACGCGCCCCTGCGCCGCAACGTCACCATCGACGAAGTCGGAAACGCAGCGGCTTTTTTGTGTTCGGATCTGGCAACCGGAATCACGGGCGAAATCATGTATGTCGATGCCGGGTTCAATATCACTGCACTTGGCAATCCGGCGCCGATGTCTTAGCAGAAAGGTCCGGATATCGGACCTTTTTGCTTTTGGGCGCCGGTGACGGAGCCCGAATGACCAAGTTGGATTACTGCTGAACTTGCAGCGGTGTCATCTTGATCTCGACCTCATAGCGCTTGCGCAACTCGGCAATAAAGGCGGTGAAATCACGTTGCGCCAGCAATCGACCATATTGCTCAGCGACACCTTTCACGCGCGGGTCGTCGTCCGTGATCTGCGGACGATCCACGGCATCAACGCGGTAGATCACATAGTCGCCCTCCGGCAAACTGAGCCCGACATGAGCGGGCAGCTTTGCGGAAGACGCCGAAAACACCGCCTGCATCGCCGCAGCCGGCAGCCCCGGCGCAGCACGCTGCAGCTTGCGCGCCTCTCCAAAGCGGGCATCGATCTTCTCGCCCCTTTCAAGCGCAGCGAGCATTACTCCGCCCTGCTCCGCCGCGCGTTTCGATCCTGCCTCACGACGTAGTTGGGCCTGGATCGCATTCCGTACCTCGTCGAGCGGCAACTGAACAGCCGGCTCAAAAGCTTTGACGCGAGCGGCAACCAGCGTGTTCGATGCAACTTCGATGGCCTCCGTGTTGCGCGCACTTTTCACCGCATCATCGGCAAACAACGCACTGACCAGTTGCTCACTGTTGTAGCCACCCACACTGCCTGCGTCACGCGAAATCCAGTCGGTGCCCCGAAGCTCAAGCTTCAAGGCCTCGGCGACCGGAGTCAGGCTGTCCGGTTGCTCATAGACCATGTTCGAAAACTGCTCGGCTTGTTCCGCAAAGCGGCGGCTCGCCGCTTGGGCGCGTAGCTCGCTTGCAATCTCTTCACGTACCGCTTCAAACGCCCGCTTGGAAGCCGGCTTGATTTCGGTGACCTGAATGATGTGAACCCCGAAGTCGCTGCGCACCGGCTCGCCGATCTCGTCTTTCTGCTGCGAGAAAGCGGCATCTTCGAACGCACCGACCATGGCGCCACGACCGAAGAAACCCAGATCGCCACCACGGGATGCTGAGCCGCTGTCCTGCGACTTTTCCTTCGCCAAGGCAGCAAAGGTCGTCGGCGCCTTGCGCAGCTGTTCCACCAGCGCCTTTGCCTCGCTCATCACCCGCTCGACTTCCGCCGGGTCGGCGTCAGCGGCGAGTTGCAGCAGGATGTGACGCGCCTGGCGCTCCTCAGCGACACCGAAACGGTCCGGATTGCCGTCATAAAAGGCACGGATCTCGTCGTCACCAACACTGACCTGCTTCTCCACAGCCTCGCGATCGAACACGACATATTCAGCTTGCAAGCGCGCCGGTCGCTGAAAACGCGCTGCATTCGCGGTGTAATACGCGCTGACTTCGTCGTCGCTGATGCCCCCCCCCTCTGCCAAGGCTGAGGCCGAGAGGCGAAGCTCGCGAATGGTACGCTCCTCAAGCTGGGCCGCCAGGAAACGACGCGCCGAGACGGTCGGTGCGAAACCGGCATCTCCGACCGCCAAAGACAATTGCTGAATCCGCACATCCTGCGCGAGACGCGACTCGAACATTGCCGGCGTCATACCCTGGGCTCGCAGCAGGGTCTCGTAGCGCTGCAACGAAAACCGGCCGTCCTCCTGAAAAGCAGAGACCCCTGCGATGGTTTCCTGTAATTCCTGTGGGGTCACCGTAAGCCGATTTTCAGCGGCGTAGAGCGCCAACACACGACGATCGACAAGATTGTCGAGCACAGAACGACGCAAGAGCTCGGACTCGAGCACGGCACGATTGATCTCGCCGCCGTTCTCCTGACGCAGTCGATCCTGTTCGTTACGCAGGGCCTCTTCGAACTCGGCGGTACTGATTGGCGAGCCACCCACGACGGCGACTTCGCTGCCGCCTGGCGCATCGCTGAAATACGCATCCATGCCGAAGAAAGCGAAGGGGACGATGAGAATAGCTAGAATGATTTGCGCAACGCGCTTGTTGCTGCGAACAGCCTCGAACATCTCGATTTCCGTGGGAAGCCAGGGGGCGTACTGAAAAACAGGCAGAGACGACGCACGCTAGGCAGCGAGCGTCGACTTAGCCCAAAGGGCCTGCAGTTTATCCCATTCCAAGCGGAATCTGCCCGCTTGACGCCGGGTGTGTATCGAGGTCCTCAATCCGAGCATTCAACGACCGATATACTTTCGGTATGCAAACGAGAACTGCCATTCGCCACCTGGGCCTCCTCATTGCGATCGCGCTAGGCTATGCCATCACAGGCTGGTTCTCGCTCAAGCTCGCAGTGCCGCCGGGCTATGCCTCGCCCGCATTTCCGCCCGCGGGTATCGCACTGTCAGCGCTGCTGATCTTCGGCGTACGCATCTGGCCCGGCGTGTTCGCGGGCGCCCTGAGTGTCCAGATCCTTGCAAGCATCGCGGTGGGGTCGCAACTTCTGCCATGGAGTCTGCTGCTGACGATTTCCGCGGGAATTACGCTCCAGGCAATGGCCGGCGCCTGGCTGGCACAGCGTCTGATTGGCTTTCCAAATCGCCTCGACGCACCCGGGGCGATCGTGCGCTTCATCGTTGTCGTCGCACCGCTCAGCTCCTTGATCGCGCCAACGATCGCAACGCCCATTCTGAACACGGCCGGCCTGCTGCCCCCATCGGACTGGGCGTTCAACTGGTGGAACTGGTGGTTGGGCGACACCCTCGGCGTGATCGTCGCCGCGCCGCTCATGTTCGTCTTTTTCGCACGTCCGGTAGGCGATTGGCGCAGTCGTCGCATCGGCGTTGCCGTGCCGCTCGCCGTCGCACTCGTGATTCTCGGCTTTGCCTTCCGACAGGTCATGGTCTGGGAGGAAATACGCCTGAAGGCCCAGTTCGATCGAGATGCGAGTCATATTGCCAGCCAACTCAGCAAGCGGCTCGATGCGCAGTTGGACATGATGCTGGCGATCAAAGGCATGATGGGGGCAAGCGAGGAACTGACCCGATCCGAATTCCACAATTTCGTTCGTCCTTGGCTGGAGCGCTATCCGGGCACGCAAAATTTCGCGTGGCACCCGCTCGTCCGACGCGCGGAACGCGAGCAGTTCGAACGCCGGATTCGCGAATCGGACCAAACGACCTTCGACATCCTCGATCGTGATGTCGATGGCCGGGCATTCACTGCCCGTGACGCCGACGAATACTTCCCGATGACCTATATCGAGCCACTCGATCGCAATCTGAGTGTGCTAGGCCTCAATCCGCTCGCCCTGCCGTCGACGGCCAAAGCGATCCAGGAGACACGACGTCATGGACAACCCGTTGCATCCGAACCCTTTCGGCTCGTCCAGGAACAGGGCAACCAGAACGGGGTCGTGATCTACCTGTCGACCGCCCGCCTTGATCACGATGTAAGTGGGTATCACGCACACGAAGCGGGGCTCGTGTCCGCCGCGTTCCGAATGGACGACGCCCTTGCCCGCGTCAATGAGACCGCCCGTGTCGCAGGGATCGAGTTTTGCCTTGTTGATCTGGATGTTGTGCCAAACCGACAACGTCTTACGGGCCCTTCAGGATGCGACGCCGAAGACTGGCTGAACGACCAAATCACCCAGCGAATCAGCCTGCCCTTTGCAAGCCGCGCCTGGGAGCTGCGTCTGCGTGCCACCGCCCCCTACATTCAGGCTCAACGCACGTGGGCAGCCTGGGGAACCGTGGCCGCCGGACTTTTCGGCGTCGGACTGCTGGGGGCTTTCCTGCTGATCACCACCGGCAATACGCACCGTATCGCAACACTTGTTGAACGTCGAACGCGCGAGCTTGAGGCAACCACCGCTTCGCTCCGAGAAAAGCAGGAGGCCCTGGCCGAAGCGATGCGCATTGCGCGCATGGCGAGCTGGGAAACGGAGGCCGGACTGTCAGGTTTGCGATGTTCGCGCGAGCTCCACCATTTGCTGCACTGCGATGAGCGCAAGCTTGGCACATTGAATGACATCGTCAACTCACTGTGCGTCGATGATCGCCCGCTGCTCGAAAGCCGCCTGGAACAATTATCACGCGAGCCCGGGCAAACGAGCCTGGATTGCAGGACGGACAGCACGCCGCCTCACACCCTGCAGTTCCAGATCGTGAGCGAATGGCAGCAGGGCACCCTGATCCGCCTGCGTGGCACCGTTCAGGACGTCACCGAAGCACGCGAGGCCGACGCTCACATTCACTTTCTCGCCCATTTCGACACGCTCACGGGCTTACCCAATCGAAGCGCCTGGACCGAGCAGGCCAAGGAAACGCTGTCTTCCGCCGAACGCCATGACGACCGCGTGGCGGTGCTATTCCTCGATCTTGATAATTTCAAGACCATCAACGACTCGCTCGGCCACCCAGTCGGCGACCGGTTGCTGGCAACGGTGGCACGCCGGCTTGCTGGTTGCATGCGCAGTGGCGACAGACTCGCGCGTTTGGGCGGCGACGAATTCGTTGCCTTGCTATCTCGACTGGATCACCCGGAGGATGCGGGTATGGCTGCGCGCAAGCTGCTCGATGCACTTGGTGAGCCCGTCCGCATCGGGGAGCACGAATTGCGACCGTCGATCAGCATCGGTATTGCAACCTATCCGGAGGACGGCAAAACCATCGACGTCTTGCTCAAGCATGCGGACACGGCGATGTACGGGGCGAAGGCGGCAGGTCGTAACAACTATCAATTTTTCGTGCCGGAGATGAACCAGCGCGCCACCGAGCGTCTGCAACTCGAAAGTGCCCTGCGCCGGGCTGTTGCCGATCGGCAGTTGGCGCTGCATTACCAACCTCAGATCGACACCCGTTCTGGCCGGGTGACGGGCTGCGAGGCGCTGCTGCGCTGGCGCCATCCCGAGCGCGGCATGGTATCGCCAAGCATCTTCATCCCGGTTGCAGAAGATTCGGGGATGATCGTCCCGATCGGCGAATGGGTCTTGCGCGAAGCCTGTCGTCAACAGGCCGAGTGGGCGCGACAAGGTTTGGGCCAGTTGACCGTCGCGATCAACATCTCGGCGCTCCAGTTTCAACGTGCGAACTTCCCTGACACCGTCGAGACAATCCTCACCGAAACAGGGGCCAACCCAACTGCCATCGAGCTCGAAATTACCGAAAGCGGCCTGATGCATCCGGGCGCTGCGCTGTCCGAGCGACTCGAAAAACTGGTGGCACTGGGCCTGACCCTTGCGCTCGATGATTTCGGTACCGGCTACTCCTGCCTCGCCTACCTCAAACGCCTGCCACTGACGCGCATCAAGATCGATCGCTCTTTTGTCGCTGACCTGCCGGGCGACCCGGAAGACGCCGCCGTGGTCAGCGCCGCGCTATCGCTGGCCCGTGACTTGGGCATGGATGTGGTGGCAGAAGGTGTCGAAACCGCGACTCAACGCGCCTTTCTGGCAGAGCGCAACTGCACGCTGATGCAGGGCTACCTGTTTTCCAAGCCGCTCGACGCGGCCACCTTCACCACCTGGGTCCGCAGCATCAGCCCGGACTGAGCGCCACGACGCGCCCGTCCGGGCCTGTACTAACAGAGCTTGCGTCAGACCTGTTGGAACGCCAGCTTGCCATCACGGACGTCGACGCGCACCATGTCTTTGGCGCCGAACCGCCCCTCGAGAATCGCCTTCGCCAGCGGATTTTCGATTCGCTCCTGGATTGCACGCTTCAATGGCCGCGCGCCAAACACCGGGTCGAAACCGGCCGTCGCCAGTTCGATCAACGCTGCATCGGTGACTTCCAACCCCATCTCCAGCTTCGCGAGACGCTTCTGCAGGTACTGCAACTGGATTTTGGCGATCCCGGCGATGTGTTTCTCGTCGAGCGCGTGGAACACCACCACCTCGTCGATACGGTTAACGAACTCCGGCCGGAAATAAGTCTTCACCTCGGCCATCACTGCCAGCTTGATCACACCGTAGTCGTCTCCCGACATCGCCTGGATCATCTGACTGCCGAGGTTGGAGGTCATCACGATCACGGTGTTCTTGAAGTCCACCGTACGACCCTGGCCATCGGTCATGCGCCCGTCGTCCAGCACCTGCAGCAGAACGTTGAAGACGTCCGGATGCGCCTTCTCGACCTCGTCGAAGAGGATCACGCTGTACGGCTTGCGGCGTACCTGCTCGGTCAGGTAGCCGCCCTCCTCGTAGCCGACGTAGCCCGGCGGAGCGCCGATCAGGCGGGCAACCGAGTGCTTCTCCATGAACTCGCTCATGTCGATGCGGATCAGGTGCTCCTCGGAGTCGAACAGGAAGCTCGCCAGCGTCTTGCACAACTCGGTCTTGCCCACGCCGGTGGGACCGAGAAAGAGGAAGGAGCCGTAGGGCCGATTCTCGTCCGACAAGCCAGCGCGCGAACGGCGAATGGCATCAGCCACCAAGCGCACGGCTTCGTCCTGGCCGACCACGCGCTCGTGCAGCTTGTCTTCCATCTTCAAGAGCTTCTCACGCTCGCCCTGCATCATCTTGCTCACCGGGATGCCGGTGGCACGTGAGACCACCTCGGCGATCTCCTCAGTGCCAACCTGGGTGCGCAGCAGCGTGTTCGGCGTGGCGTTCTCGCCAGCTTGCTCGGCCATCTTCAGTTGCGCCTCGAGCTGCGGCAGCTTGCCGTACTGCAACTCGGCGACCTTGTCGAGCTGTCCCTTCCGCTGGAACTCCGCCATCTGCGCACGCAAGGCGTCGATCTCTTCCTTGATGTGGGCCGAGCCAGCGACCTTGGCCTTCTCGGCCTTCCAGATTTCCTCGAGATCGTTGTATTCACGCTGCAGCTTGGCGAGTTCATCCTCGATCAACTGCAAGCGTTTCTGCGACGCCTCGTCCTTTTCCTTCTTCACCGCCTCGCGCTCGATCTTGAGCTGGATCATGCGGCGGTCGAGCTTGTCCATGACCTCGGGCTTGGAGTCGATCTCCATCTTGATGCGTGCGGCCGCCTCGTCGATCAGATCGATCGCCTTGTCGGGCAGGAAGCGGTCGGTAATGTAGCGGTTCGACAATTCCGCCGCAGCGACGATGGCCGGGTCGGTGATATCGACGCCGTGGTGAATCTCGTACTTCTCCTGCAGGCCGCGCAGGATGGCGATGGTCGCCTCCACCGTCGGCTCATCCACCAGCACTTTCTGGAAGCGGCGCTCGAGTGCGGCATCCTTCTCGATGTACTTGCGGTACTCATCCAGTGTGGTCGCGCCGATGCAGTGCAGTTCGCCGCGGGCGAGCGCCGGTTTCAACATGTTGCCTGCGTCCATCGCACCCTCGGCCTTGCCGGCGCCGACCATCGTGTGGATCTCATCGATGAACAGGATGATGCGGCCCTCGTCCTGGGCGATCTCCTTCAGCACCGCCTTCAGACGCTCCTCGAACTCGCCGCGGTATTTGGCACCGGCCAGCAAGGCCGCCATGTCGAGCGACAGCACGCGTTTGCCCTTGAGCGTCTCGGGCACCTCGTCATTGACGATGCGCTGGGCCAGGCCTTCGACGATTGCGGTCTTGCCCACGCCCGGCTCGCCGATCAGCACCGGGTTGTTCTTGGTGCGGCGCTGCAGGATCTGGATGGCGCGGCGGATCTCGTCGTCGCGGCCGATTACCGGATCGAGCTTGCCGCTACGCGCGCGCTCGGTGAGATCCATGCAGTACTTCTTCAGCGATTCGCGCTGGCCTTCGGCGTCCTGGTCACCAACGCTCGCACCACCACGCACGGCCTCGATCGCGGCCTCCAGCGCCTTGCGATTGAGGCCGTTTTCCTTCAGCAGGCGGCCAGCCTCGCCTTTATCGTCACACAGCGCAAGCAGGAACATCTCGCTGGCGATGAACTGGTCGCCGCGCTTTTGCGCTTCACGATCAGTGACGTTGAGCAGGCTGTTGAGATCGCGACCGATGCTGACTTCGCCGCCGTGGCCTTCAACCTTGGGCAGGCGGCCGATGGCCTTGGACACTGCACTCTTGAGCGGCGGCACATTGACGCCGGCGCGCTGCAGCAGCGACACGCTGCCGCCATCGTCTTGTTCGAGCAGGGCTTGCAACACGTGCAGCGGCTCGATGAATTGCTGGTCGTTACCCACGGCAAGGCTTTGCGCATCGGCCAGGGCTTGCTGGAATTTGGTGGTGAGCTTGTCGAAGCGCATCGGGAGCACCCTCGGTATTCGTTGAACTGAACCCTATGTGGGGCAGAAAACCCTCGCTTCAAGAGGGGCTGACGTGCTGCGTCGCTCGTTCAGTTCGAAGCCCGCTCTGCGGGCAACTGCGGATAACGCACGTAGTCGACCAGATCCTGAATTTCCTGAGGTGGAGGCTTGGTCAACAGACTGACGATGACAATGGTGATGAATCCGAGCGGCACGCCGAAGACACCCGCGGAAATCGGATTGATGTCGAACCAGGCGTGGTGCATCGAGCCACCGAAGAAACTGTGAGTGCGCGCCACGTAAAACAAGGTCACCGAAAGGCCCACGACCATGCCTGCCACGGCACCGGGGCGGTTGGCCCGTTTCCAGAAAATACCCAGCACCAGCGCCGGGAAGAAAGCCGAAGCGCCGATCGAAAATGCCAGCCCGACCATGAACAAGATGTTGTCTGGCCGTAACGAGGCGACCCATGCCGCCACTACGGCAACCACCAACAATTGGGACTTGGAAATCACGAGACGACGGTGAGTGGAAGCCGCCGGATTGATGACTTTGTAATACAAGTCATGTGATAGCGCGTTGGAAATCGTCAGTAGCAGACCATCCGCAGTCGACAGCGCAGCCGCCAGGCCGCCTGCCGCGACCAAACCGGACACGACATAGGGAAGCCCCGCAATTTCTGGCGTAGCCAGCACGATCACATCCGTATTGAGGCGCAACTCGGCAAGCTGAAGAATGCCGTCAGCATTCAAATCCTCGATATGGACGAGACCGACCTTGCCCCACGACGCAACCCAGTCCGGCAGGATGCCCAGGCTGGAGCCCACCACGTTGTGATAGACCTCCCACTTCGCGAACACCGCATAAGCCGGCGCCGTGACATAGAGCAGAAAAATGAAGAACAAGGACCACAGCACGGACTTGCGGGCGTCATTGACCCCCGGCGTGGTGTAGTAGCGCATCAGGATGTGCGGCAGTGCCGCAGTTCCGACCATCAGCACGAACATCAGCGCAAGGAAATTGTTACGCGCAATGTTCGACTCCTCGGGCGTGTTCCCTGGGTGCGCTTTCGCATGGCGCGGCGGCGGTCGGGCTCGCTCCAGGGCGTCGACGCGCGCTTTTTCCCACTGCACCCTGGCTTCATCAGGCGTATTCGGCAAGTCGCGCAGCGCGCGTTCGGACAAGGCAATTTCGCGCGCAGAGGCATTGCCGAGACGCAGCGTATTGAGCCGATCAATCATGGCTCGACGCTCCAGTTCCAGCGACTCGGGTAAGGACTCGATCTTCGCAGCGTAGCCCTCGGCCCTCAAACGATACAGGGCGCGCACCTCGACCTCGCTGGGCACGTCGAACAACTGTTGCTCACGCGTGGTGATCTGCTGCAACACCGTTCCATAGACTGCTTGGGGAATGGGAATCCCGGTGAGCTTGTAGGACAAGATCACCACCGGTACGAGATAGGCGATGATCAGGATCACGTACTGTGCCACCTGGGTCCAGGTCACCGCTCGCATTCCGCCCAGGAAGGAGCAGACCAGGATGCCGGCAAGCCCGACGAACAATCCGATCTCGAACTCGACGCTGACGAAGCGACTGGTGACGAGACCCACACCGTAGATCTGCGCCACCAGATAGACAAAGCTGGCGAGGACCGTTGCGGCCAAGCCCACCAGACGGGCGACATTACCCTGGTAGCGCGCCCCCAGAAAATCGGGAATGGTGTATTGGCCGAATTTGCGCAAATAAGGTGCAAGCAGCAAGGCCACCAGCACGAAGCCGCCTGTCCAGCCGGTGACGAAGGCCAGCCCCTCGAAGCCGGAGAAATAAAGTGTGCCCGCCAGTCCGATGAAGGAAGCGGCGCTCATCCAGTCTGCGGCCGTTGCCATGCCGTTGAACAAGGCCGGCACGCGTCGGCCCGCAACATAGTACTCGGACACATCCGAGGTCCGGCTCATGACGCCAATCGTGGCGTAGATGGCAATCGTCACAAACAGGAAGATGTGCCCAATGATCGATTGAGACAGGCCGAGATACTCACCGACGGCCAATCCCAGCACAAAAACCACGAACGTGCCGGTGTACCAGCCGTAATAACGCCTGAGTCGGTGGGCGAACGCGGACTGTGTGCTCACATCAGTACTTGATCCGCGCGTAATAGGTTTTTTCTGCCGCCTCGCGGGCCTCGCGCAGGGTACGGATTCCCTTCTCAGCCAATAGCGGCACCAACTTCAGGAAGACTTCTGCCGTCACGATCGCATCGCCGAGCGCCGTATGTCGGCCGACAATCGTCAGGCCAAGGCGCTCGGCGATCGCTTCGAGTCGATGCGACTCCTGATTCGGGTGAACTACCGCCGACAGCAGCAGTGTATCGATGACGGGGTGGTCGAAACGCACGCCTGTTTCTGCCTCCTTGAGTTGCAGGAAACGCATGTCGAACGCTGCGTTATGGGCAATCAGCACCGTATCCGCCGCAAAGGCGTGGAACGCGGGCAGCACGGAATCGATGGTCGGCTGACCTTTGAGCATCTCCGTCGTAATGCCGTGAATCTTTGCCGACTCGGGCGCCAGCGGCCGACGCGGATCGATCAATTGTTCGAACGACTCGTTGCGCAGCAATTTGCCATTCAGAATACGCGTGGCACCGATCTGGATGATTTCGTCACCCTGCGACGGATTCAAACCCGTGGTCTCGGTATCGAACACGGTGAACGTCAGTTCGGTCAATGGCCGATCCTCGATCTCCTGCGACTTTTCAGACCAGGCGAAGAGATCGAAGTCGTAATACTCCGGCCGGCTCTCGCCGCGCAAGAAGACTTCAGCTTCGGTTTGCTCCTGCGGCAAAGCCGCTGGCAGCAGAATCCGGAAGAAAGCGCGATGACGAACCTTTTCACGCTCGAGCCACATTTCGCCGTCGTGGCGATCGATGACGTCCCGCACCGTCAACGGGCTGCTCTCGTCCTCGATCTTCATTGGCTCGAGCTCCCAACTCATCACCGTCTCGGTGCTCATCGCCTGCCCAGACCAGATCAAGTCGAGATGGACGAGCCGTCCCGCCCCACTGAGGCGGAAGCGCACCTCGCGCACCTCGAACTCGTCGGACAAGCGATTGGCCAAGTAGGTCAGGGCCTGGATCAGCGAGAAGCTGTCCACCTTCATCCACAGGCTTTCGTCGACTTCCTCCAACTTTGTCCGCAGATTGATGCGCTGCTCGATGCGACGCTGCACGGCCGCAATCAAGTCCGCCCCCAGCATTTCTTCGAGCGGCCAACGCACCTTGAGCGAATCGGCGAATTCGTTTGCAGTCTCGTTGAGACGTTGTCCCATGCCCTGCACTTCGTCCCGGATCACCCGACGGAAGCGGTCGCGCATTTCATCGGGCAGATCGCCGTACTCGAGCATTTCCGCCGCGGCGCGCACGTTCGCAAGTGCCGCGCGATTGCCCTCGGTGAGGTTGTGCAACATCTGGTCGCGGCGCGACTCGGTTTCGAAGTTGCGGGTGATGTTTTCGAGCATCAGGATGAAGCCGGTTTGAATCCGTTCCACCGGGGCACCCTCAACCTCCCCTTGAGCCGGGTCAGCGACCGCTGGCTTCGTGACCGACAACACCGGCGCCATCTGCACGCGCAACAACTGCCCCGCGCGGGTGGTGGTGACAAAGTTGGCCTGTGGTTGCGCCGCGCCACGCCTGAGCCGCTGCTGGATGGTTTCGAGTGCATGAGCGATCAGATTGCGCTCGAACACCGCGTAAATCGACCGGCCCAAACCGATCAGCTCACCCCCTCCGGCAACCCCGGGCGCATCGGACAGTGCACGAAACTGCAGACGCGCACGGTTGTTGTAAAGCAGGATGCGGCCGTCCAGGTTGCATACGACGACGCTCTGCGTAAGCTCCGACATCAGTGCAGCGAGACGATTCTTCTCCTGCTCGACCGAATCCTTTGCGCGCGCTATCTGCGCCTCGACATCGCCGAGCAGTTCGTCGCGCTGAGTGGCCAACTCATTGGCCGCAGCAGCCAGCATCTGCACCTCGGGCGGCCCTTCCGGCTGCACGCGAAAGCCGCGGTTCGCCCCCAGCATCAGGCGCAAATGCTCGGCCATCCGTAGCAGCCCCTGCACGTACTGGCGGAACAGCACCCGCAAGACGCCAACACCCGCCGCAAAGCCAGCCGCCGTGAGCATGGTGCCCACGCCCAAGTGCGGCACCAGAACATCCAGCAGCTTCTGGCGGCCTTCGCCCTCAGTTTCGAACCAGACGATCAGGGCCGTCAGAATGAACGGCCCGGTCATCAGCAGACCGAGCACGACGACTGCAAGGATGAATCGCAGGCGGGCTGACATGGCTCACGCTCCCAGCAGGCTGCGAACCTTTTCCACAAGCTCCTTGGTCGAAAACGGCTTCGTCATGTAGGCATCCGCCCCCAGTGCCAATCCCTTCGCCACCTCGGTGTCCCGTCCCTTCGCCGTCAGCATCAGGATACGGATCGCCCCCAGCGCCGGGTCAGACTTGATCTCCTGACACACTTCAAAACCACTCTTCTTGGGCATCATCACATCGAGCAAAACCAGATCGGGGCAATCACTGCGAATCCGCCTGACCGCCTCTTCGCCATCCGTCGCCACCGTGACCTCGAAGCCCTCCCGCTTCATCAGGAATTCCAGTGATATGACGATGTTTTGTTCGTCGTCTGCTATCAGAATTTTCTTGGTCATGCGCTTCTCCTCCCTCCGCGCCATTCTATGTCATTCGTTGTGTTCGGCAGACGGCAGGGGCAGTTCGAACGAAAAGGTCGCCCCTTCCCCGGGCACCGACTCCAACCACAACCTGCCACCGAAATGCTCCACGATTTGCCGGCTGATCGGCAGCCCCAGGCCCGTCCCTTGCGGGCGCGAGCGCTCATCCCCTCCCTGCCTGAACTTCTGAAAGATCACCGGCTCGAGCGCCGGCTCGATACCCGGACCGTTGTCGCTGACATCGACCCGCACATGCACATCGTCTGCAACGAGCCGTACCTGGACGACCCCACCCTGGGGCGGCACGAACTTGGCAGCATTCGACAATAAATTCAGCATCACTTGCAGCAGCCGGTCGTGGTCGGCACGCAATGAAGGCACCGATTCGGGCAGATCCAGCACCACCTCGGCGTGGCGATCGCGGAACAATTGCAGCGTCGCGTCCACCGCATGGGTCACCAATTCGCCCATGTCGATATCGGTGTTGTGCCACTCGGCATGGCCTGACTCGATCTTGGCCAGGTCAAGTACCTGATTCACCAGCCGTGTCAAACGCACGGTTTCGGAAACGATGATGCCGAGAAATCGCTGACGATCGGCAACGTCAATGTCGGCGTCGTCCAGCATCATTTCGGACAAGGCCCGGATCGAAGTCAGGGGCGTGCGCAATTCATGGGTCACCGAGGACATGAAATCGTCCTTCAGGCGGTCGAGTTCCTTGAGCTTTTCGTTGGCTGCACGCAGTTCGGCCGTCGCAGCCTCGAGAGCACGCGACTTCTCCTCTAGCTGATGGGAATAAGCCCGCACCTGCGAGGCCTCGTCGAGGATGTTCATCACCTCGCCCAGCCCTAGCGGCTCCTCCTGAACCACGGTTGACACCATGACACGTGCCGAGGCGCTGCCGATTGCACCGGCCAACAGCGATTCGGCGAAATGGATCAGATCGGCGTCGGCCCTCAGGCGGTCAATGGTGTCGACCTTGTTGGCACGCGCGTAGGCACGAAAAGCATCTTCGGTGCGGCGTTGGCCGAGAAAACGGGCTACCAGCGGGAAGAGATCCGACACCTCGGCGCGTCCTCGCCAGAAGCTTGTGGGCGGGCTATCGCCGCGGCGAAACACATCCACGAAGCTCATGCCCTGACTCGCCTCGGCACTGGTCGGCACACGTAGCAGCGACACGAACACGTAGCCGCCAATATTGGCCAATAAGCTCCAGAACAAGGCGTGACTGATGTTGTCGAGCCCGCGCAAACCGAATAGTTGCTCAGGTCGCAACCACGTCAACCCGAAGAGCCCCGCCTGAAGAAAGCTGGGATCCAGCCAGCCCGACTTGGCAAATGACGGCAACAGCAAGGTGTAGCCCCAGACGACAAATCCCGCCAGCAGACCCGCAAGCGCACCATCGCGCGTACCACTGCGCCAGTACATCCCACCCAGCATCGCCGGCGCGAACTGCGCGACCGCGGCAAAACTGATCAAGCCGATGCTGACCAGCGCATAGGCTTCGCCCGCCAGCCGGAAGTACAGATAGCCGAGCAGCAATACGCCAACGATCGCACCGCGCCGAATGCCCAGCAGTAGCCGCGTCAGATCACGCTGCGCCGATAGCCCCAACCGACGGCTGCGCAACAGGATGGGCATCACCAGATCGTTGCAGACCATCGTCGACAACGCGATGGCCTCAACGATGACCATGCCGGTCGCAGCCGATAATCCGCCGATGAACACGAATAGCGCCAGGGCGGCATTGTCGTGCGCCAAAGGCAGGGTCAGCACGAACGTATCCGGGTCGATCGTCCCTTTGCCAAAATGCAGCAAGCCCCCCAGTGCGATCGGAATGACGAAGATGTTGATCGCCAGCAAGTAGGTCGGAAACAGCCACGTCGCGCGACGAAGATGTTGCTCGTTGACGTTCTCCACGACGGCGATCTGGAACTGGCGCGGGAGGAAAATCACCGACAGCATGGCCAGCAGCACGTGCGCGAACCAACCGCCATAGCCAATCTGTCCGGTGCTGTCGAATACCAGCAGACCCGCAAGGTCAGGATGCGCACGTGCCCGGGCGTACAGGTCGCCAAAACCGTCGTAAAGCCAATAGGTCACATAGATACCGACTGCCATAAAGGCCAGCAACTTCACCACCGATTCGAACGCGATGGCTGCGACCATGCCTTCGTGACGCTCGGTGGTGTCGAGATGGCGCGTTCCGAACAAGACGGTAAAGGCAGCCAAGGTCAGCGCAATATAAAGCGTGCTGTCCAGCCACCAGACGGAGGCATCCCCCGCCTGCATGAGCACATCGGCGTCATCCACCAAGAGTGCGAATGCGCTCGAGATCGCCTTGAGCTGCAGTGCGATGTAGGGAACGATGCCGATCACGGCAATGACCGTCACCATTCCGCCCAGCAGGTGGCTCTTGCCATAGCGTGAGGCGATGAAGTCGGCGATCGAGGTGATCCGGTGGCTGCGCGCGATACGGATCATCTTGAGGACGACAAGCCACGCGAGCGCCATGCCGAGCGTCGGTCCGAGATAGGTCGGCAGAAACCAGATTCCGCCCGAAGCCGCACGTCCAACGCTGCCGAAGTACGTCCACGCGGTGCAATAGACCGCCAGCGAAAGACCATACGTCCACGCGTTGGCAATGATCGAGCGGCCCTGATCGGCGCGACGATCACCAAAATAGGCGACGGCAAACAGGACCAGCAGATAAGCGAAGGAAACGCCGATGATGAGCCAGCCCGGAATCATCCGTATGCCCTCAACGCGCCCCGCGCTCGACGATCCAGCCCACGACGAAGATGAGTCCGCCCCAGACCAAGAACAGATAGACGTGCAACAGCGGCAGCCCGAACAGGCTGAGCGGCCGATCAAAAAGCGAAAGCAATGGATAGTTCAGCAGCAAAACGCCCGCGATGAACATCGCAACCAGGCGTTGCCCGGCGAGTCCCTTGCGCATCATGACCCTCCCATGATGTCCGCCCTGGCATAAAAAACGAATGCGCCCCCCGCTCTTGCAGGCAGGTTAGGCGCACCGCACGTACAGGTGGCGCGCGTGATGCGCGCCTGGCCCCTCTCCCCCGCCCGGCTTCGTAGCCGGGTCTTCCCCTGTCGTTCATTGCAGCCGGGTCTGAAAACCCGGCTTGGACTACTCAGCCCTTGAGTTGCTCGAGGATATGCGGGTTCTCGAGCGTCGAGGTGTCCTGGGTGACATCCTCACCCTTGGCAAGCTGACGCAGCAGACGACGCATGATCTTGCCCGAACGGGTCTTCGGCAGGTTTTCACCGAAGCGGATGTCCTTGGGCTTGGCGATCGGTCCAATCTCGTGACCCACCCAGTTCTGCAGTTCCTTGATCATCTTGGCGGCTTCTTCGCCAGTCGGGCGTGCGCCCTTCAACACCACGAAGGCCACGATCGCTTCACCGGTCAGGTCGTCCGGACGGCCAACCACGGCTGCTTCGGCCACCTTTTCGTGCGCCACCAGTGCCGATTCGATTTCCATCGTACCCATGCGGTGGCCGGACACGTTAAGCACGTCATCGATACGACCGGTGATGGTGAAGTAACCCGTGTCCTTGTCGCGGATCGCGCCGTCGCCTGCAAGGTAAAGCTTGCCCTTGAAGTCCTCCGGGTAGTAGGCCTTCTTGAAACGATCCGGATCACCCCAGATCGTGCGGATCATCGACGGCCACGGCTTCTTGACCACCAGGATGCCGCCCTGGCCCCACGGCACTTCAGTACCAGTCTCATCGACCACGGCGGCCATGATGCCCGGGAAGGGCAGCGTGCACGAACCCGGCACCATCGGCGTGGCACCCGGCATCGGCGTGATCATGTGCGCACCAGTCTCGGTCTGCCAGAAGGTATCGACGATCGGACAACGGCCGCCACCGACGTTCTCGTAGTACCACTCCCACGCTGCCGGGTTGATCGGCTCGCCCACCGAACCCAGGATGCGCAGCGTCGACATATCGTACTGCTTCGGATGCACGGTCGGATTGTTATCGGCCGCCTTGATCAGCGAACGGATTGCGGTCGGCGCGGTGTAGAAGATGGTGACCTTGTGGTCCTGGATCATCTTCCAGAAGCGGCCGGCGTCCGGATAGGTCGGCACGCCTTCGAACACGATCTCGGTGGCGCCACAAGCCAGGGGGCCGTAGGCGATATAGCTGTGGCCGGTCACCCAGCCAATGTCGGCGGTGCACCAGAAAATGTCGCTATCTTTGATGTCGAAGGTGTATTTCATCGACAGCATGGCTTGCAGCAGATAGCCGCCGGACGAATGCTGGACGCCCTTCGGTTTGCCGGTCGAGCCCGAGGTGTAGAGGATGAACAGGGGGTGTTCAGCCTCGACCCATTCCGGCTCACACACGTCGGACTGGTTGGCGCAAGCATCGTGGAACCAAGTGTCACGACCAGCAACGATGTTGCAGTCTCCACCGGTGCGCTTGACGACGATGACGTTCTTGATCGTGTCGCACCCACCCAGCGACAGCGCCTCATCGGCGATCGGCTTCAAGGGCAGTGCCTTGCCACCGCGGTGCTGTCCATCCGAAGTGATCAGCGCAACGGCGCCAGCATCCTCGATGCGGTCGCGCAGGGCCTGAGCCGAGAAGCCGCCGAACACGATGGAATGGGTCGCGCCGATACGGGCGCAGGCCTGCATCGCGACCACACCCTCGATCGACATCGGCAAGTAGATGACCACGCGGTCACCCTTCTTGACGCCCATGCCACGCAGCGCGTTGGCGAACTTGCTGACGCGGGACAGCAAGTCCTTGTAGGTCACCTTGGTGACTTCGCCGTTGTCGCCTTCGAAAATCAGCGCAACTTTGTCGCCCAAGCCGTTATTGACGTTACGGTCCAGGCAGTTGTACGACACGTTCAGCTTGCCGTCGGCAAACCACTTGAAGAACGGCGCGTTGCTGTCGTCGAGCACCTGAGTGAAGGGCTCCTTCCAATCGAGCAGCTCCTTGGCACGACGGCCCCAGAAGCCCTCGTAGTCGTCCTCTGCTTCCTTGCACAGCGCGCGGTATCCGTCCATTCCGGACACTGCGGCGTTTTTAACCATCTCTTCCGAGGGGTTGTAAATGCGGACTTGCTGCTCGTTGGACATGCTCACCTCTCCTCAACTGATCAAATGGTTGAAGCTGACCCATTGCGGGTCGTCGACCGGTTGGTTCCGGTCTTGAAATCGGTTGCCGCAGCCAGCGATCCGGCTACTGCAGAATGCGGTGCATTTAAGAACATGTATCTTACACAGGACTTACACATCCGCTATCGCCTGCTGCAAGTACGCAATCGACGGCGAATGCTAAAATTACAAAGTTGATCGAATACCGATCCACGCATCTCGACCTAACCTCGGCATTCTGCCCCCACGCCATCCTGGAGACCAAGCGCCATGACGATTATTCGCGAAGAAGACCTCATTCAGTCGATTGCGGATGCGTTCCAGTACATCAGCTACTACCACCCGCTCGACTACATCCAGGCACTTGGCGAAGCGTATGAGCGCGAGGAAAGCCCGGCTGCCAAGGATGCGATCGCGCAGATTCTGACCAACTCGCGCATGGCGGCGGAAGGCCACCGCCCGATCTGCCAGGACACGGGTATTGCAGTGATCTTCCTCAAGGTCGGCATGAACGTGCGTTGGGACGCCAAGCTGAGCGTCCAGGAAATGATCAACGAAGGTGTGCGCCGCGCCTACAACAACCCTGACAACAAGCTGCGCGCCTCGGTATTGCTCGACCCCGCGGGCAAGCGCCAGAACAGCAAGGACAACACCCCGGCGGTCGTGCACTACGAAATCGTGCCGGGCGACGATGTCGAGGTCATCTGTGCAGCCAAAGGCGGCGGCTCGGAGAACAAGACCAAGATGGTCATGCTCAACCCGTCCGATTCCATCGTCGACTGGGTCATCAAAACCGTGCCGACCATGGGCGCCGGCTGGTGTCCGCCGGGCATCCTCGGTATCGGCATCGGCGGCACGCCCGAGAAGGCGATGCTGCTGGCCAAGGAATCGCTGATGGAGCCGGTCAATATCCACGAGCTGCGCGAGAAGGCCGCCTCGGGCGCTCAGCTCAGCCGCGTGGAAGCGCTGCGCCTGGAGCTGATGGACAAGGTCAACGCACTCGGTATCGGCGCACAGGGCCTGGGCGGCCTGACCACCGTGCTCGACGTCAAGATCATGGACTACCCGACCCACGCCGCGTCGCTGCCGGTGGCGATGATCCCCAACTGTGCCGCCACCCGCCACGTGCACTTCCACCTCGACGGCTCGGGCCCGGCCCAGCTGCCGACGCCGAAGCTCGAAGACTGGCCGCAGGTCACCTGGAAGGCCGACACCAACGTCGCCACCCGCGTGAACCTCGACACGCTGACCAAGGAAGAAGTGGCCTCCTGGAAGCCGGGCCAGATCCTGCTGCTGAACGGCAAGATGCTCACCGGCCGCGACGCCGCCCACAAGCGCATCGCCGACATGCTGGAGAAGGGCGAGAAGCTGCCGGTCGACTTCACCAACCGCGTCATTTACTACGTCGGTCCGGTCGACCCGGTGCGTGACGAGGTCGTCGGCCCTGCCGGCCCCACCACCGCCACCCGCATGGACAAGTTCACCCGCATGATGCTGGAGAAGACCGGCCTGATCTCGATGATCGGCAAGTCCGAACGCGGTCCGGTCGCGATCGAGGCGATCAAGGACAACAAATCGGCCTATCTGATGGCCGTCGGCGGTGCGGCTTATCTGGTGTCGAAGGCGATCAAGGAAGCCAAGGTCGTCGGCTTCGAAGACCTCGGCATGGAAGCGATCTACGAATTCACTGTGCAGGACATGCCGGTGACGGTCGCGGTCGATTCCAACGGCACCAGCGTGCACAACACCGGCCCGAAGGAATGGCAGGTGAAGATCGGCAAGATTCCGGTCGCAGTCGCCTGATCTTCACGCGCTGAACGCCGCCAAGCGGCGGCGCACACCACCCAAAGCCTGGCAGAAGGAAGCGATTCCGACGCCAGGCTTTTTCATGCAATGCAAAAGCAACGGGGGAGCAGGCATTACGCCCCTCCCCCGTTCCTCACCTCAGCACCAGCGCCCGGCCGGCGTCCAGATTATTGCGCGCGGTGCGCAGCCAGCTTCAGCCAGGTATCAACCACCGTGTCCGGGTTCAGCGAAATGGTCTGGATACCTTCGTCCATCAGCCATTCGGCAAAATCGGCGTGGTCAGACGGCCCCTGGCCGCAGATGCCGACATACTTGCCCAGCTTGTTGGCTGCCTGGATCGACATCGACAGCAGTTGCTTCACCGCCGGATCCCGCTCGTCGAAGGCGTGCGCCACCAGACCGGAATCGCGATCCAGACCCAGGGTAAGCTGGGTCAGGTCGTTCGAACCAATCGAGAAGCCATCGAAGTACTGCAGGAACTGCTCGGCCAGAATGGCGTTGGACGGGATCTCGCACATCATGATCAGCTTGAGATCATTCACGCCACGCTTCAGACCATGCTCGGCCAGCAGATCGACCACGCCCGCGGCCTCCTCCAGGTTACGCACGAAGGGGATCATGATCTGGACGTTGGTCAGGCCCAGCTCGTTACGCACCTTCTTCATCGCTGCCACTTCCATCTCGAAGCAGTCGCGGAAGGTATGGGCGATGTAGCGCGAGGCACCACGGAAACCCAGCATCGGGTTTTCTTCTTCCGGCTCGTAAATTTCGCCGCCCAGCAGCTTGCGGTATTCGTTCGACTTGAAGTCGGACATACGCACGATGACGGGCTTCGGATAGAAGGCTGCAGCGATGGTGGCCACGCCTTCGACCAGCTTCTCGATGAAGAACTGCTTGGGCGTCGCATACCCACGCGAGCGACGGTTGATCTCGTCACGCAGGTTGGCCGGCACCTGGCCGAGATCGAGGATCGCCTTCGGATGGATGCCGATCATGTTGTTGATGACGAACTCCAGGCGCGCCAGGCCGACGCCGCCGTTGGGAATCTGCGCGAACTCGAAGGCGAGTTCGGGATTGCCCACGTTCATCATGATCTTCACCGGAATCTCGGGCAGGTTGCCCATGTCGGTGGTGATGACCTCGTACTCCAGCTTGCCGCGATACACGTAGCCGGTGTCGCCTTCGGCGCAGGACACGGTGACGGATTCGCCCTCGTTCAGCACGTCGGTGGCGTTGCCGCAGCCGACGATGGCCGGGATGCCAAGCTCACGCGCGATGATCGCCGCGTGGCAGGTGCGGCCGCCGCGGTTGGTCACGATGGCGCTGGCGCGCTTCATCACCGGCTCCCAGTTCGGGTCGGTCATGTCCGTCACCAGCACATCGCCCGGCTGCACGCGGTTCATTTCGGATGCATCGCTCACCACGCGCACCACACCGGCACCAATCTTCTGGCCGATTGCGCGGCCGTGCGTCAGCGCCTTGCCGTACTGCTTCAGGCGGTACTTTTCCATCACCAGGCCGCTGTCCTGGCTCTTAACGGTTTCCGGGCGCGCCTGCAGGATGTACAACTTGCCGTCCTGGCCGTCCTTGCCCCACTCGATGTCCATCGGGCGGCCGTAGTGCTTCTCGATGATCACCGCGTAGCGGGCCAGTTCCAGCACGTCCTCGTCGGTCAACGAGAAGCGGTTACGGTCAGCTTCCGGCACATCCACCGTGCGGACCGACTTACCGGCAACAGCCTTGTCGGTGAACACCATCTTGATCAGCTTCGAGCCCAGATTGCGGCGGATCACCGCCGGCTTGCCCAACGCCAAGGTGGGCTTGTGCACGTAGAACTCGTCCGGATTCACCGCGCCCTGCACCACGGTTTCGCCCAAGCCATACGACGCAGTGATGAACACCACCTGGTCGAAGCCCGATTCGGTGTCGATCGAGAACATCACGCCCGAGGCACCCGAGTCCGAGCGCACCATGCGCTGCACGCCGGCCGACAAGGCGACATCGGCGTGGGCGAAGTTCTTGTGCACGCGGTAGGCAATGGCGCGGTCGTTGTATAGCGACGCGAACACTTCCTTCATTGCGTGCAGGATGTTCTCGTAGCCGTGGATGTTGAGGAAGGTCTCCTGCTGACCGGCGAATGAAGCATCCGGCAAGTCTTCCGCCGTGGCCGACGAACGCACGGCAAAACTGCCCTCGCCTTCTGCGGTAATCTTGTCGTAGGCCGCCTTGATCTCGGCTTCGAGCTGTGCCGGGAAAGGCAGTTCGATGATCCACTCGCGGATCTGCGCGCCGGTTTTGGCCAGCGCGTCGACATCATCGACATCCAGCGCATCGAGCGCAGCATTGATGCGGTCGGCCAAGCCGTTGTGAGCCAGAAATTCGCGGTAGGCTTCAGCCGTGGTCGCAAAGCCGCCCGGGACACGGACGCTGGAAGGCAGCTGGCTGATCATCTCGCCAAGCGAGGCGTTCTTGCCGCCGACCTTTTCGACGTCGGTCATGCGAAGTTCGTTAAAGGGGATCACGTAGCGAGTCATGGCTGGCCTTTCGCAAAAGGGAGATAGAAAGCAAAATGCGATTTTACCGTTTTATTGTGCTCTGCCGCACGACAGGGTTTGCCCCAATACCCCCGGCTCAGGCAGCCGGCGAACACAGGTAACCATCATGAGTGAAGTACCCACCCGCACCGTGTTCTTCGTTTCCGACGGTACCGGCATCACGGCCGAAACCCTTGGTCATAGCCTGCTTGCCCAGTTTCCCGACGGAAAGTTCAAGCAGGTACGTGCACCTTTCGTCGACAACATCGACAAAGCCATTGACTGTGCGAGTCAGATTCGTGAGGCCGGAGCAACCGACGGAGTGCGGCCGATCGTGTTCAGTACCTTGGTCAATGAAGACACCGTTGCTGCACTGCACAAGGCCGATGCACTGTTCCTCGACCTCTTCGATCGCTTCATCGGGCCGCTCGAAATCGAGCTCGGGCAACGCTCGACCCACGCCGTGGGGCGATTCCATGGGATTGCCGACAGTCTGAATTACAAGCACCGGATCGAAGCCATCAACTTCGCCATGGCGCACGATGACGGCGTGTCCAACGACGGCGAGCTGGCCGAAGCCGATGTGGTTCTGGTGGGCGTTTCACGCTCCGGCAAAACCCCCACCAGTCTGTATCTGGCGATGCAGTTCGGCGTCAAAGCTGCCAACTATCCGCTTATCCCTGAAGACTTCGAACGCAACAAGTTGCCCGGCGAGTTGCACAAATATCGCACCAAGCTCTTCGGTCTCACCATCGCACCCGAGCGCCTGTCGCAGATCCGCCAGGAGCGCCGACCGAACAGCCGCTATGCCTCGCTGGAGAATTGTCGCTACGAAATCGACGCGGCCCAGAAGTTGATGCGACGTGAAAACATCCGCTGGCTCGACTCGACGACGAAGTCTATCGAAGAAATTTCCGCCACCATCCTGCAAACGGTACGCGTCGATCGTCCGGGCTTCTGAGCTCATCACCGGCGTGTTGCGGCCTTCGGCTAGAATGTCGCTCCACGCGCCTGCGCCACCGGTGAAGGCGCCACCGAATCGAGCAACAGGATTTCACAATGAAAAGAACGCGCCTCAAGCGCCGTGGCGGCCTCGGCCGCATCGCCGAACAACTGGTCTGGCTGGCCAATGGACTGGCCGAATCAGGCAGCCGTGTTGAGGATCGTCATTGGGAACAGCAGCTCAGCCGTGTCCTTGATGAGCTGCTCGCCGACAACGAAGAGGATGCGCTCAACGCGGCGCTCGACCACCTTTACAGCACCGAACCCCGCGCCTACGACGAACTCGCTGACTTCATCGAGTCGCGTGCCGAATGCGCTGCCGGCGCTTTCGCAGAGCATGATGTGGTGTTGATCGCCGCCCCCATCCTGGCCTGGTCACGCTATCGCATACCCGCTTCAGCGGTCCCCGCTGCCGTACTGGCCAATCTGCGCGTACATCTGCAGGCCCATGTGCTGGCGAAGAATGCCCGTCTTGCCGTGGCCGACTTTCTCTTCAGCCCGGACCAACTCCCGCAGGGCTACTGCCTGACGGCCGAATTTGCCAAAGTGCTGGGTGCTGCAGCCATGGACAACCATGACCTGCACATCGAAACGGAAGGCATGCCCGAGACCGCGCAGTTCCTGTCCGACACCCGCTATCTGCTGGCAGCTGTTGCGGTGCCGCGCGGCGAAGCGCTGTTCCGTTGGCAAGAAGAAGACGGCAGTCGTGACACCGCGCGCGACCAGTGGCGAATCCAGGGCGGCGCCTGTCTCGCCCCACTGCTGCCGGGCTGTGCAGTCGATCTGGTTTTGCCCGAATCCTATTTCGCAGCCAGCCGTTCGGCCGACAAAGACAGCCGCCCCTACTCTGCCCGTGCGTCAGTAGCCTACCTCGGCACCGCGCTCGAGACGCCGGCTGCCAACCTGCGCGCCGTCATCGCGCCATTCTGGGACCGCAACCTCGAGGAGTATCGCATTGGCTTTACCGTGCGCGACAGCGACCAAGTGGTGCATGGCGTCGTATGGCCGCTACTGGGTGCAGAGGACGAAAACACCGATTGCGCCGCTCAGATCGAAGCCGTGCTGCGTGAATCAGGCATCAACGACATCGTGCATCTCGAACACCAGTTTCCGCTCGAATACTGCGATGACTGCGGCGCACCGATGTACCCCTCTCCCGAAGGCGAGATCGTCCACGCGGAAATGCCCGAAGAGCGCATGGAACAAATGCCGCGACACTTGCACTAATCGCGTAACGCCCCACTCCAGGATGGACGAGCATGAGCCGCAGTATCGAAAAACCTGATGCCGAATGGCGCGCGCAGCTGACTGACATGCAGTTTCACGTGACCCGTGAGAAGGGCACCGAACGTGCCTTCACGGGCGAATATTGGGACGAGTGGAGTAAGGGGGATTACCGCTGCGTGTGCTGCGGCACACCGCTATTCCGTTCAGAACACAAATTCGACGCGGGCTGCGGCTGGCCCAGCTTCTGGACGGCCGCCGAACCCGATAACGTCGACACCGCCGTCGATCGCAGCCATTACATGGTTCGTACCGAAGTGCTCTGCAACCAATGCGGCGCCCATCTGGGTCACGTCTTTGAAGACGGTCCGCAACCGACCGGGCTGCGCTATTGCATCAATTCGGCGTCGATCAAGCTGAAGAAAGATTCAGGATAAGAGAGGCTTTCCTCACCGGAAATAAAAAACCCGCGCCAGCTTTTTAAGGCTGCGCGGGTTTTTCTTGGCCAGAAACGGTGTTTACACGCGTTCCCACACCGTGGTGATGCCCTGGCCGCCACCGATACACATGGTGGCGACGCCATAGCGGCCATTGACGCGAATCAGTTCATGCAGCAGCTTGGTGATGATCACCGAGCCGGTCGCGCCCACCGGGTGGCCGAGGGAAATCGCGCCGCCGTTCGGGTTCACCTTGTTGGTATCCAACTCCAGGCCACGATTCACAGCGATCGACTGGGCAGCGAAGGCTTCGTTGGACTCGATCACGTCGATCTGATCCAGCTTCAGGCCGGCGCGCTGCAGCGCAAGCTTGGTGGCAGGAATCGGACCTTCTCCCATGATTTCGTTCGGTACGCCGGCGATGGCATACGACACCAGACGGGCGATCGGCTTCTGGCCAGCCGCAGCAGCCTTGGCCGCGTCCGCCATGACCAGGAAGGCGGCGGCATCGTTGATGCCCGACGCGTTACCGGCGGTGACCGACCCATCCTTCTTGAAGGCAGGCTTCATCTTGCCCAGCGCTTCCAGGGTGGTCATGCGCGGATGCTCGTCGGTGTCGAACACCACGGTGCCCTTGCGGGTCTCGAAGGTGATCGGAACGATCTGATCCTTGAAGCGGCCTTCAGCGATTGCCGCTGCGGCGCGCTTTTG
>Ga0209066_10001055_pt1 | contig 37688 bp, 22 predicted proteins | sample All_14_2_FD_187198 | JGI IMG/M metagenome (GOLD analysis project Ga0209066, IMG submission 187198) | Freshwater microbial communities in response to fracking from Pennsylvania, USA - Allegheny Zone_MetaG_DW_15 (SPAdes) (version 2) ... | reverse complement strand
TCTGGCGGAACAACGCCGACGCCGGCCGGGTCCTGCGGGGATGCCTCCCCGCAGGACCGCTTTCCGATACTCTCGGAAAACGGCGCTACTATAGCATTTTCCCCAGAGACAAGGCGGTACACCAACATGGGGCAATGTAGGTCTACCGGTCAATGGAACGGGGATGCGCCCCTTCCCTTTTTCCCTCCGCGAATCGCCTTGCTTTGCGCGCCGAACACGACTACCTTGTTGGCATTCACTAGACCATGGCGACGTCCCCGACACATAGCGACATCCCCCCCTCTCCGCCCGACGCGGCCTCGGCCGAAACCGTGAGCGGCACGGTGGAGTCCATCGTCTACCGGAACGACGAGACCGGCTACACGGTCTGCACGGTCAAGACCCGCGACGCGTCGCGCGGCAGCCGCGAGGAGTTCGTCACGATCGTCGGCTCCTGCGCCGCGGTCTGGGAGGGCGAGGAGCTGCACGCCGAGGGCCAGTGGATCCGCCACCCCTCGCACGGCCAGCAGTTCCAGGCCAAGTCGATCACCTGCATCACGCCGACCTCCACCGAGGGCATCCGGCGCTATCTGGCCAGCGGCATGATCAAGGGCATCGGCCCGAAGTTCGCGCAGCGCATCGTCGACACATTCGGCGAGCAGACCCTCAACGTCATCGACAAGGAGTCCGGCCGCCTGCGCGAGGTCGAGGGCATCGGCGAGGGCCGGCGCAAGCTGATCAAGGAGTCGTGGACCGAGCAGCGCGGCGTGCGCGAGATCATGATTTTCCTGCAGTCCCACGGGATCGGCACGGCCAAGGCCTCGCGCATCTTCCGCCAGTACGGCGCGGACGCCATCGCCGTGGTCAAGCGCAACCCCTACCGCCTCTGCGAGGACGTCTGGGGCATCGGCTTCAAGACGGCCGACGGCATCGCGCTCAGCGTGGGCATCCCGCACGACTCGGAGGTCCGCGCCCGCGCCGGCCTGATCTACACCCTCCAGACCGAAGCCGACGACGGCGGCCACTGTTACACCGCGGACGCGGACCTGCTCCTGCACGCGCAAGAGCTCCTCGACATTTCCGTCGAGATCCTCGCCGACGCCCTGGCCAAAGAGTACGAGAAGGGCACGCTGGTCAAGGAGGAGAACCGCGTCTACCTGCGCGACCTCTACCGCGCCGAGACGCGGGTGGCCGCCAAGCTCAAGCACCTGCTCGACACGCCCCGCGCGTTCGCGCCGATCGACGCGGACCGGGCGATCGCCTGGTCCGAAGGCAAGATGGGCCTGCGCCTGGCCCCGCTCCAGCGCGAGGCGCTCGACAACGCCATCCGCTCCAAGATCTCGATCATCACGGGCGGGCCGGGCGTCGGCAAGACCACGATCATCCGCGCCCTCACCGAGATCTTCGCGGCCCGCAAGCTCGACATCCGCCTCGCGGCCCCGACCGGGCGCGCCGCCAAGCGCATGGCCGAGGCGACCGGGCACGAGGCCCAGACCATCCACCGCCTGCTCAAGTTCAACCCCAGCGTGGGCGGCTTCGAGTTCAACGGCGAGAACCCGATGGCGGGCGACTGCTTCATCCTCGACGAGACCTCCATGATCGACGTCCGCCTCATGGACCAGTTCCTGCAGGCCCTGCCCGACAGCGTCACGCTCATTCTCGTGGGCGACACCGACCAGCTTCCCAGCGTCGGCCCCGGCAACGTCCTGCGCGACCTGATCGCCTCCGGCGCGATCCCCTGCTGCCGGCTCGATACCATTTTCCGCCAGGACACCTCCGGCCTGATCGTGCGAAACGCCCACCACGTGAACCACGGCGAGCCGCTCGAGACGCGCGCGGGCGACAGCGACTTCTACTTCGTGGAGACCGGCGAACCCGACAAGATCATCGCCCGCACGGTCGAGCTCATGACCCAGCGCATTCCGCACAAGTTCAAGTTCGACCCGTTCACCGACGTGCAGGTGCTCACGCCCATGCGCAAGAACCTGCTCGGCACCGAGAACCTCAACGACGTGATCCAGACCGCGCTCAACCCGTCGGGCCCCTCGCTGGTGCGCGGCTGCACGCACTTCCGCGTCAACGACCGCGTGATGCAGCTGCGCAACAACTACGACAAAGAGGTCTTCAACGGCGACATCGGGTTCATCAAGGAGGTGGACGAGGAGGACCGCGCCCTGGTCGTCCTGTTCGACGGCCGCCCCGTGCGCTACGCGCAGGGCGAGCTCGACGAGCTCGTGCTCGCCTACGCCTGCTCGATCCACAAGTCGCAGGGCAGCGAATACCCCGCCGTGATCGTGCTGATGCACACCCAGCACTACAAGCTGCTCCAGCGCAACCTGCTCTACACCGCCATCACCCGCGGCAAAAGGCTGGTGCTCGTGGTCGGCTCCTCGCGCGCCGTTCAGATCGCGATCAAGGCCAACCAGGTGCGCGAGCGCCGCACCACGCTGCGCGAGCGCCTGCGCTCCTGAAGCCGCACCGGTCGCCTTCCGTCCCTCACGGATAGCTGGTGCTGCGTCCGTGGTCATGCGCGCAGCGCGCATCCGCCTCCGTCAGCGTCCCGTGTACCGAGCACGACGGCTCCTGGCCGACCGGCTGGACCGTGTACGTGCCGTGCGGGCCGCAGCGGAGCGCGGAGGGCCGCGCGTCCAAATAGGGCTCCAGCAGCGCCTCGGGAAGCGGCTGCCCCGCGCCGATCCCGTTCTCAAACGCCGCCTGCCGCTTCGCCTCGACGAGCTGCCGCAAGGTCTCGACGCAGGCGACACACTGCGCGCGCTCCCGGGCCGCCAGGAGCTTCGGAATGGCCACCGAAAACAGCATCGGCAGCACGAACACCGCCAGCGCCAGACTCGCATAGCCCATAACGAGACCGCCCAGCGCCAAGCCGTTGCCGCCCAGCGCACCGCCCGAACCTTTGATCCGGCTCAGCGCGGCGTGCCCGCAGATCACGGCGGGGATCGCACCCAGCGGCCCGAGACAGGTGATCCCCAGAATCCCGAGCACCAGGCTCGCGGTCGCCAGCCCCGCGGTTCTCTTCTGTAGATCCGTCATTCGCCTCCCTCCACCTCTCTTTCCGCAAGCCCTCGTCCGCATCTGAAATCGCAACCGAAATCGCGCCTTCAGCCGACTTATGAAGTGTGGCAGGTTCACGCCGAAAGGTCAACCCATAGCTCATCTGTACATATAGCTAAAAGACTTCCTATAACCATTCATAAAGAATCAGATTTATTCCTATACCTGCCTCGGAAAACTAGGAATAAACCGCAGACCGGACGCCGGGCGCAACGGGCCGGGCGGGATTCAGTACCAGACGCGCCAGAGGAAAAGGCCCTGGGCGGCCGCGGACGGCACGCGCGCCTTGCGTGGCGCGCACGAGGCGAGCAGGTCCCGCACGGCCTCGGGCGGCTCGGCGCCCTCGCCCACGCGGAGCAGGAACCCGACCATGCTGCGGACCTGCTTGTAGAGGAACCCCTCGCCGCTGACGCGGAAGACGATCTCTTTGCCGCGCTTGGCCACCGTGAACGCGAAGATCGTGCGCACGGTGCTCTCGACTTCGCGCTGCGGGTTGGCCGTGAACGAGGCGAAGTCGTGGCGGCCCACGAAGAGCGCCGCGGCCTTGCGCATAGCCGCCACGTCGAGCGGCCGGTAGGCGTGGGCGGCATACAGCCGCTTGTCCGGCAGGACCGTGGCGTCGTTCCAAACGAAGTAGCGGTACTCCTTGCCGGCCGCCGAGCGCCGCGCGTGGAAATCGGGGCGGGCCAGCGCCGCCTTCAGGATGCGGATGTCGTGCGGCAGCCGGCCGTTCAGCGCCCGGCAGACCGACTCCGCGCTCATGCGGCAAGCGAGGTCCACGTGCGCCACCTGGCCGCGGGCGTGCACGCCCTGGTCGGTGCGGCCGCTGCCGTGGAGCTTGACCGCATGCCCGACGATGCCCTGCAGCGTCTCCTCGATCGTCTGCTGCACGCTGGGGTGGTGCGGCTGCACCTGCCAGCCGGAGTAGGCCGTGCCGTCGTAGGCCACCGTCAGCCGGAAGCGCCGCGTGGGGATCTCTGCCGCGTTGGACATGTCGCCTCTACACGTACTTCTCGCCGTCCGGCCTCTCGGCGATGCGGCGCAGGAGCTTCTTCACGTCTTCGGAGCGGTCCCGGGGGCAGATCAGCGTGGCGTTTTCCGAGTGCACGACAACCAGCCCGCGGACTCCGATCAGCGCGGTGAGCCGGTTTTCGGAGACGACGATGTTGTTCTGCGCCTCCATGGGCTCGCACGAGCCGACGATCACGTTGCCGTCCAGGTCCGCCGCGAAGTGGCCGGCCACGGAGGGCCACGACCCCACGTCGTCCCAGCCGAACGAGCCGCGCGCCATCACGATGTTCTGGGCGTGCTCCATCACCGCGTAATCGATCGAGATCGCCCGCAGCGACGGGTACGCGCGCCGCAGCAGCGCGTCCAGCTCCTCCGGCGTTGCGGACTCAGCCACGGCGTCGCTGAGCTCGGCCAGCTCCGGCGCGAACTCGCCGAACGCCTTGCGCATGACGCCGCTCTTCCAGATGAACATGCCCGCGTTCCAGCAGTACCGGCCGCTCTCCACATACCGCGCGGCCGTGTAGGCGTCGGGCTTCTCGACGAACCGCGTGGCCTTGTTGAAGCGCGTGACGGTCCGCGTCTCCATCAGGTCGCCGGCCTCGATGTAGCCGAAGCCTGTGGCCGCGTAGTCGGGCTGGATGCCCATGGTCACGATGACCTCCTGGCTCGCGGCCACCTTGATGGCGTCCGTCAAGGTCAGCCGGAACGTCTCGACGTCGCTCATCAGCTGGTCGGCCGTCAGGATGCAGACGATGCCTTCGGGGTCTTGGCGCCGCACCAGGCCGCACGCGACCGCGATGGCCGGCGCGGTGTCGCGCTTGCAGGGCTCGCCGACGATGTTCGCGCGCGGCACATTCCACGCCGCCTCGGCCGTGTCCGCGACGAGCCGTTCCGCCGTGATGATGAAAATCCGGTCGGCCGGGATCAGCCCGTGCAGCCGCTCGACCGCCAGGGAGAGCAGCGGGCGCCCGCCGAACAGGGAAATGAACTGCTTGGGGCGGGCCTTGGTGCTGAGGGGCCAGAACCGCTCGCCGCTCCCGCCTGCTAAAATCACCGCATAGGCATGCTTCATCCGAAAAATCCTTTCGCAGAGGAAAGCCCTCACGGGGCTCTTCTGTTCGTATCTTAACACAATCGCGCCGCGTTTCGGAAGCGGGCCCTGACATTTTATGGCCGTCAACTTTGCCTTGCGCGCCGCCCCGCAAACCGCTACGTTTCCCGCATGCACAGCCTTGGCCGCACGACACCGCACCCCGGCGCCGACCCCCTGGCCGTGGACCGCCTGCTGGCGGCGCACTACGGCCCGTACCGCGCGCCCGAAAATCCGAACCTGCTCGACGAGCTGCTCTACTTCATGCTGAGCACGCGCACCACCACGCCGGCGTGCGACGCGGCGTTCCGGGCCTTCAAGCGGGCGTTCCCGCGCCACGCGGAGATCCCCGGGCAGCCGCTGGACGCGCTCGCGGGCCCGCTGCGCGGCGTCGGGCTCGCGCGGCGCAGGGCGGCGGACATCGGCACGGCGTGGCGGCTGATCCGCGAGCGCTTCGGCCGCCTCACGCTCGCGCCGCTGCGCCGCATGCCGGTGGCCGACGCCGAAGCCTTCCTGGTCTCGCTCCCCGGCATCGGCGTGAAGGTCGCGCGGTGTTTCCTGATGTTCGGGCTGCACGCGCCGGTCTTCGCCGTCGACACCCACATCTGGCGGATCTCGCAGCGGCTCGGCTGGCTCCCCGCGCAGGGCGACGCAGCCCCGCACCGCCGCGGCGTCGACGCCATCCAGGCGCGTGTGCCCCTGTCTGACCCGGTCTCGCTGCACGTCAACCTGATTTTCCTCGGCCGCGATTTCTGCAACGCCCGCATCAGGGCCTGCGACGCGTGCCCGCTGCGCGGCGTCTGCCCGACGGCGGCCGCGGCGCGACCGCCCCGCCGGCGGCAGGCCGCCCGCTGATTTTGCGCTTGGACAGCGGCGCGCCGCCCGTTACACTACCCCCATCGCTTTTCAAGGAGTCTGAATGAAACCGCTTTTCATCGTTCTTTCCGCGCCCTCGGGAGCCGGCAAAACCACGCTGTGCGACATGCTGCTGCAGCACTACCCCGAAATCTGCTACTCGGTCTCGTGCACGACGCGCGAGCCGCGCGGCAACGAGGAGGACGGCGTCGACTACCACTTCCTGACCGTCGAGACGTTCAAGAGGCTGATCGCCGAGGGCCAGTTCCTCGAATACGCGCAGGTCCACGACAATTTCTACGGCACGCTGAAGGCCCCCGTCTACGAGGTGCTGCGCGAGGGGCAGTGCATGCTGCTCGACATCGACGTGGCCGGTGCCGAGCAGGTGCGCAACCGCGTGGCCGCGCTGCCCGACGGCGACCCGATGAAGGCGGGCTACCTCGACATCTTCATCAACCCGCCCTCGCTGGACGAGCTGATGGCCCGCCTCGAGCACCGCGCGACCGACTCGCAGGAGGTGATCGAGAAGCGCCTGCGCAACGCGGAAAAAGAGATGGCCCGCGCCCACGAGTACATGTACCAGGTGACGAACGACGACCTCGAAACCGCGTTCAAGCGCCTGTGCGACATCATCAACGTGAAAGCGGAAATGATCTGAGCGAGAGGAGGGACGGCATGGCCACGATACTGCTCGGCGTCACCGGTTCCATCGCCGCCTACAAGGCGTGCGAGCTCACGCGGCTGTTCGTCAAGAACGGCCAGGACGTCCACGTCATCCTGACCCAGGCCGCCACCCGCTTCGTGGCGCCCCTCACCTTCCGCACGCTCTCGCGCAACCCGGTCTCGGTGGACATGTTCGACGAGCCGGAGGAGTGGGTGCCGGGGCACATCTCGCTCGCCGAGCGCGCTCAGGCGCTCGTGATCGCGCCGTGCACGGCCAACGTCATCGCGAAGCTGGCTTACGGCTTGTCCGACGACATGCTGACCTCCACCGCGCTCGCCACGCGGGCGCCGCTGGTGATCGCGCCGGCCATGAACACCGGCATGTGGGAGCACCCCGCCACCCGGGCGAACCTCGCCACGCTGACGGCGCGCGGCGCGCTGCTGGTCGACGCGGGGACGGGCGACCTGGCCTGCGGCACGACCGGCAAAGGGCGCATGGCCGAGCCCCAGGCCGTGTTCGACGCGGTGATGCGGCTGCTGGCCGCGAAAGGCTGAGGCCCGCGAGCGGGCCTCAGTTCTTGTAGAAGATCATCGTCCCGGCGGGGATTTTCGCGTCGTCGACTTTGTTGCCGGCCACAAGCACGTTCGCGATCAGGAAGAACGTGTCGGCCGAGCGCCACCGGTTGCCGCAGATCGCCGAAGGGGGGCGGCTCGCCGAGACCGGCCCGCCGATGGCGTAGCCGACCAGCACCTTGGTCCCGTAGGGGAGCTTCAGCACCCCTTTCGCGCCCAGCTGGCTGCCGCGGATGTAGCGGCCGTCGGGATAGACGTAGATCGTCGCGACGTCCAGCACCTCGTCGCCGGCGATGTCCTGCGGCTTGCCGTTGACGCCCACGACCCGGAACGTCTCCGTCCGGTTGTCGGCCGGGGCGTTCACCACGACTTTCGTGCCCGACGGCAACATCTTGAAATTCGCGAGCTGATTCCCGCGCTTCTGTTTGCCGTCCGGGAAGATGTAGAGCGTCGAGGGATCGTCGTAGGCGTCGCGGGCAATCTCCCAGGCGCCCCGGCCTTTGGCGATCACGTTGGACTCCTGCACCTTGAGCGTCGCGACCGCCTGCTTCTGGGCCACGGCGCCGTACAGCACCTGCGCCAGATAGGGGTCGCCCACGACCAGCCGGCGGGCCTTGACGTCCGGATCCACGGCCGGGCGCGTCTTGAGGTTGAGCCGCGCGCGCACGGAGGGCAGCGCGAACATCATGCCGCAGCGCTTGCGCCCGCGGTGGCTCCGCTTCTGCCATTTGTTGGGCGCCCCGTAGGCCACATGCGAGTGCGCCAGCACGCCGTGGTCGGGGACTTTGTACAGGTACTTCAGCTCGCCGATCAGCGCGGCCAGCGACTGGTACTGCGCCGTTGTGAGCGGCTTGTTGTGGTAGCCGCACATCTCGATGCCGACCGAGAAGTCGTCCACGTTGGCGCGGCCGTTCCACATGCTCCGACCGGAGTGGAAGGCCTCGCGCCGGTGGTCGACGATGCGGTAGACGCGGCCCGACTCGTCGATGCAGTAGTGGCATTCACCCAGATCGCTCAGCTTGCGCAGCGCGCTGCGCGAGGGCGCCTCGGTAGTGTGCAGGACGATCAGCGAGGTCGACTTCCGCACCGACCGCTCGCGGTTGCGCGGGCTGTAGTAGCTGTTGTCGAACTGTATGACAGCCCAGGCCGAGGAGACCGACAGGCAGACGCCGGCGGCGATCAAAGCAAACACTCTTCCACATCCAGACATCACGCTCCCCGCCTTCCCGTCGCTCACCCCGGAGGACGCCCTCAGGAGTCCCTGAGGGCCGGTCCCCTCCGCGCCCCTATTCCCAGTCGGGACGGCCGACCACCAGATTCTGCGCCGTCATCTCTTTCGGGATCGGCAGCCCGAGCAGCGCCAGCACCGTGGGCGCCACATCGCACAGCTTGCCGGCGGGCGCCAGCTTGACGCCGACCGAGTCCTGGGCGACGTAGAAGCACTCCACCTCGTTCAGCGTGTGGCTGGTCTTGACCATGCCGGTGGCGTAGTCCTTCATCTGCTCGGCGTTGCCGTGGTCCGCCGTGATCAGCACGTGCGCGTCCAGCTCGAACAGCCGCGGCAGCAGCTTGCCGATGCACGCATCCACCACCTCGACCGCCTGGCGCGCCGCCTCGGGATCGCCGGTGTGGCCGACCATGTCGCAGTTCGCATAGTTCACCGCGACGAAGGCATAGGGGTTGTTCTGCAGGCGCTTGAGCAGCTCGTCGGTCACGTTGTACGCCTCCATCTCGGGATGGCTGGCGAACGTCGCGGGGTCGAAGCGGCTCGGCACATCCACCTGCTCCTCGCCCGCGTAAGGCTTGGTCGATTTGCCGTTGAAGAAGCTGGTCACGTGCCGGAACTTCTGGGTCTCGGCGATGCGGAGCTGCTTCAGACCGGCCTTGGCGATCACCTCGCCCAGCAGGTTGTCCATGCCGCCGTCGCCGCCCATGGCGCCCAGCAGGTACTCCGTGAACTCGTCCCAGTAGCGGGTGAAGCCGAGGTAGGTGACCTTCGGCAGGGCGCCGCGCTTGCCCTTGTAGTCCTCGCAGACGAAGGCCTGGGTCAGCTGGATCGCGCGGTCCTGGCGGTAGTTGAAGTGCATCACCGAGTCGCCGTCCTTCATGCCGGCGTAGGAGCCGATCACATAGGCGGGGATGTACTCGTCCACCATGGGCGTGTTGTCCGGCGTCTGGTCCTTGGCGTACGACTCCTGCACCGCGTCCACGGCCGTCGCCGCGCTGCGTCCCTCGGCCTGCACGATGCACGCGTAGGCGATGTCGGTGAGCCCGTAGTTCTTCGAGCGGTCCATGGCGTAGTAGCGACCCTGCACGGTGCCGATCGCGCAGTTGCCGACCGCCTCGATCTCCTTCTCCAGGCGGGCGAGGTACTCCAGCGTGCTGCGGGGCGGCGTGTCGCGGCCGTCGAGGAACGGATGCACGACGATGCGGCCGGCCGGGAACTCGCTGCGCGCGCGGCGCATGAGCTTGAAGAGGTGCTCCTGGTGGGCGTGGACGCCCTCGTCCTGCAGCAGGCCCATGAAGTGCAGGGTGCTGTTGTTCGCCTTCCAGTTCGCGATCAGGCCCGCCCACTTCGGCGATTTGAACAGCTCGCCCGTGCTCAGGCCGTCGTCGATCCGCTTCAGCTCCTGGATCACCACGCGGCCCGCGCCCATGTTCAGATGGCCGACCTCGCTGGAGCCCTGGTAGCCGTCAGGCAGGCCGACGGCCTCGCCGCTGCACGCCAGGCGCGTCCACGGATAGCGCGCTTTCAGGCGATCCACCACCGGTGTCTGCGCGGCGAACACCGAGTTGCCCTCCTCACGCGGATTGATGCCCCAGCCGTCACGGATAATCAGTACCACAGGTCTCATTGTTGTCTCCTTAAATGCGTGTGTCTCTGTTGAATTCTCAGTCCGCTTTGAGCGAAATGCCTTTGCGCTTCAAGTCCGCCGCGTCGAGCGCGTAGGCGGGATCGATCTCCATCGGGAAGACCGGCGCGCCCGAGGCGTTCACGGGCATCTGGATGCCGGCCGCCTTGAACCACCGCAGCCACTTGGCCTGCATGTCGTGCTTGCAGGTGGCGGGCGAATCGACGCCCGACGCGTTCTTGACCGGCGAGAACTCCTCGGCCCGGTCGAAGGCCAGATTCAGCACCGTCTTCGCGTCCGGCAGCACGTCGAAAATGAACTTCTCGAACTTGTACCCGTTGTTCTTCTCGGGCTTGACGACCGAGCCGTCCTCCTGGCACACGGGGATCTTCTTGTGCGCCACGTGCAGCGGCATCGCCTTGTTGGCCTCGGCCTTCATGAAGGCGAACGAGAAGACGTGGATTGCGACGCTGCCGTATTTGAAGTAGAGCTCGCCGGCTGCGGTGCGGCGGTTGGCCTGCTCGTCGGTCAGCTCGGTGTACTCCACCATCTCGAAGCGGCCGCCGCGTTCCACGACCACGCCGAGCCCCTCTTTGGGGTCGCGCTTGGCGCAGAGCTTGACCGAAACGTCCGCCTGGCGCGCCACATGCAGGCCGATGAAGGCCGGATCGGCGATCTCGACCATCGGGTTGTCCACCTGGAAATAGAAGACCGTGTTGATGCCGCGGCGCTCCATGTCCGCGAGGCAGCCGTCCTTGGCCAGCGCGGTCAGCGTGCCGCCGTGGCCGTCGGGGCTCATGAAAATGTGTCCGGGCTGATCCAGGATGATGTGGCCCTTGGCGTCCAGCGCCGGCCACATGCCCTGCACAAAGAAGGTCACGTCGTTGCGGTCCAGCCCGAAATAGTTGTGGTCTTCGAAGTGGGCGCGCGTGGCCGCGTCGTTCGCGTCGCTCGTCATGATGTAGAACGGGATGCGGACGCCATAGCGGCGGCAGAGGCCCACGATCTTGCGGGCGTGGAAGAAGAAGAGCGAGCGGCCAGTCACCGGGCCGATCGAATACGCGCCCTTGGGGCCCTCGTAACCCAAGCGCGACCCCTGGCCGCCCGCGACCAGCAGCACCGCGACTTTGCCGGCGCGGATCTCGTTCTCGCCGGCGGCATAGGCCTCGGCCTTCGTCTCGGGGGTCCACTCCACCACGTCCGGCGCCACGGGCTCCGAGCTCGCCGCCGGCGCGGCCTTGGCCTTCAGCAGCGCCTGCATGCGTCCGAGGCTCTCGAAGTCGAGTCCCGCGACCTGGTCCAGGAGCTGCGCGCGCGCGCCCTCGTCAAGAATATCCCAAAAACGCAGCACGTGCCCTTGGCCGTACCGCTCCAACACCTGCTTGGCTTGATCAACTGTCATCGGCTGCGTTCTCCTGGCCAGGCGGGGCACACGGCCCGCCCCGGCGTCTTACGCCTTGGTCGCGTTCTGCTTCAAATAGGCCTCAATGAACGGCTGGATGTGGCCGTCCATCACCGCCTGGACGTTCGACGTCTGCTCGTCGGTCCGGTGGTCCTTCACCATCGTGTAGGGCTGGAACACGTAGGACCGGATCTGGCTGCCCCACGCGATCTCGCCCTTTTCGCCGTAAAAGCGCTCCATCTCCTTGCGCTGCCGATCCTCGTACAGCTCGTACAGCTTGGCCTTCAGCATGCTCATGGCCTTGGCGCGGTTCTTGTGCTGCGAGCGCTCCGACTGCACCGCCACCACGATGCCGGTGGGCAAGTGGGTCAGGCGGATGGCGGAATCGGTCTTGTTCACGTGCTGGCCGCCCGCGCCGCCGGAGCGGTAGGTGTCCACCCGCAGATCCTCCTCCTTGATCTCGACCTCGATCTCCTCGGTCAGCTCGGCCACGACGTCCAGCGAGCTGAACGAGGTGTGGCGCCGCTTGTTGGCGTCGAACGGGCTGATGCGCACCAGGCGGTGGACCCCGCGCTCGGCTTTGAGGTAGCCGTACGCATACGGCCCGGAGACCAGGAAGGTGACCGACTTGAGACCTGCCTCCTCGCCGGGCTGCGTGTCGAGAATCTCGACCTCGAAGCCGCTGTCCTCGCAGTACATGCGGTACATGCGGAACAGCATGTCGGCCCAGTCGCACGACTCCGTGCCGCCGGCGCCCGAGTGCAGCGTCAGGTAGGCGTTGCAGGCGTCGAGCTTGCCGCCGAGCAGCGACTGGAGGCGCAGTTTCGAAAACAGCACGTCGGACTTGTCGAACATGTGGACCACTTCGCCCAGCGCCTGCTGCCGCTGCGCGCCCTCGTCCTCGGCCTCGGCCAGCTCAAGCATCAGCGTGCCGTCATCGAGCAGCCGGACCAGCTCATCGAAAGGCCGCACGAATGCCCGCTGCGCATTGGTCTTGGCGATGACGTCCTTGGCCGCGTTCTGGTCATTCCAAAACTCGGGCTGCGCGGCCGTCGCTTCGAGCGCGGCCAGGATCTCGCGGCGGTTGGCGATGTCGAGATAGCCGCGCATTTCGTCGAGGCCCTCGCGCATCTTACCCAACCGGACTTTCACCTCTTCAATTTCAATCACGGTGCACCCACTTCAATTCGGTAAAAAAAGGAGGATGTATTATGACAACTCCCCCCCTGCTCCGCAAGCCTGCATCCGAGCCAGGCTCGCGTCCCAAACAGCGTCTACCCTTCCAGCTCGACCTTCATCGCGATCGCGCGCGAGACCAGGAAGCGGGCATCCCCGGCGCCGATCACCACCGACATCTCGGATTTGCGGTTGCGGAACATCACCACCCGCGCCCCGGGGAAAAGCCCCATCTCGGTGGATTTCCGGTCGCCGTTCTTGCGGATGATGCCCGTCTGGCCGTCCTTCAGGTCGACCAGGCAACGGGGCGCCGCCCCGCCCCCCTGCGTCTCGTTCGCGCTCATCGCGTCCCCCTCTTTCCGAACTGGTGCAGCAGCCCGACACCCCCGGCCGCCAAAACCGCCAGCGCGCCCAGCCACAGGCCCGCGCGGAGCGGGGCCTCAAAGAAGGTGGCGGCCTGATAAAAAGCCGTCGCGACCATCCAGGCCAGGAGCGTCTGATAGACGACCGCGAAGCCCATCCAGCGCCAACCGGCCTCGCGCCCCAGCACGATCAAGGCGGCCACGCAGGGCGAGTAGATCAGCACGAACAGGAGGTACGCGAAGGCCGCGGCCCGGCCGCCGAAGTTCCGGCGCATCGATGCGAGCAGGCCCGGGCTCTCGCCGCCCGGCGCAGTCCCGTCCCCGGCCCGGCCGTATCCGGCGGCCAGACCGCGCGCAGCCTCCCGCAGCGAGGCACCCAGGCTGAAGGTCTGCGCGTCTGGCGCCGGCGCTTCGTCCGCATGGGCGTAGAGCACCTCCAGCGTGCCCACGATCGCCTCCTTCGCCATCAGCCCCGTCAGCAAGCCCGCCGCAGCCGGCCAGTTGTCCTCAGCCACACCCATCGGCCGCAACACCACTGTCAGGGCCCGGCCCGCGGCGGACTTCTTGGCGGCCGCCTGCTGTTCGCCCGCGCTCGCCCATTCGAACACCGCGTTGCCCAGGCTCAGCAGCACCGCAATCAGGAGAATCACCTGCCCGGCCCGGACGAGAAAGCTTTTGAGGTTGTACCACACGTGCTCCAGGCAGCCGCGCAGCGCCGGGATGTGGTACGGCGGCAGCTCCATCACAAAGGCCGAGGCATCCCCCTTGAACAGCGTCCGGTGCAGGACCCAGCCGGAGAGGATCGCCAGGAGCGCGCCGATCAGATACAGCGCGAAAATCACCGCGTTGCCGTGCTTCGGGAAGAACGCCATGGCAAAGATCGCGTACACCGGCATCCGCGCGCCGCACGACATGAACGGCGCGATCAGCATGGTCAGCAGCCGGTCGCGCCGCTGCTCGAGCGTGCGCGTCGCCATCAGCGCCGGGACCGTGCAGCCGAACCCCACCAGCAACGGGATGAAGGCCTTGCCCGGCAGCCCGATCTTGTTCAGGAAGCGGTCCATGATGAAGGCCGCGCGCGCCATGTAGCCGGACTCCTCCAGCAGGCTCAGGCAGAGGAAAATCATGAAGATCGGCGGCATGAACGTCGCCACCGTGGTCAGGCCGGACCCCACGCCGTCGGCCAGCAGCGAAATCGCCAGCTCGGGCACGCCGAGCCCCCCCAGCCACACGCGCGGCCCCTGCACCAGCAGCGCGCTCAGCGCACTGTCGATGAAGTCCACCAGCGGCTGCGTCAGGCGCACCGTCAGCCAAAAGACCCCGTACATCACGCACAGGAAGGCGGGAATGCCGGCCGGCCGGCTCAGCAGTAGCCGGTCAGCCAGGTCGGAGAAGCGCCGCCGAATCTCGAGCCGCCGCTTGACCACGTCGTGCGCCAAACCGCGGATGAAGCCCAGCCGCGCGTCCATCACCGCCGCCTCGGGCTTCAGCCCCGTGTGCCGTGCGATGCGCGCGTTCTCCTCGGCCGCGATCTCGTCGAACAGCCCCTTCGTCAGCTCGCGCGCAAAAGGATCCTGCTCCAGCAGCTTGATCGCCAGCCACCTCGAATCCACCCCGGCATCGTCCGCCGCGACGATCAGGCAGACCTGCAGGCGCTGCACCGAGCGCTCCGCGTCTCCGTACAGCACCCGGGCCGTCGGCAGCCGCCGGGCCTGGGCGACCCGCAGCACCTCCTGTTTAAGCGCCTCGCCCCCCTCGCCGCGAGACGCCACCATCGGCACCACGGGGCACCCCAGATGCTGGGCCAAATGCGCCGGATCGACCCGCATCCCGTGGCGTTCGGCCACGTCCATCTGATTGAGCGCCACCACCAGCGGGACCCGCATGTCCAGCAGCTGCGCGGTGAGATAGAGGCTGCGCTCGAGGTTCGAGGCGTCCACGATGTTGATCACGGCATCGGGCTTGTTGCGGATCAGGTAATCGCGCGCGACGCGCTCGTCTTCCGTGTAGGGCGAAAACGAATAGATGCCGGGCAGATCGGTGACGCGCAGCTGTTCCGCACCGATGTCCAACACCCCATGGGCGCTGTCGACGGTCACCCCGGTCCAATTGCCCGTGCGCTCGCGTGCGCCGGTGAGCAGATTGAACAGGGTCGTCTTGCCGGTATTCGGATTCCCGACCAGCGCGACTCTTAGTCCATCACCCATTCAGTGACACCCCGCGACCCATAGTTAGCCATGGAAAACATGAGCGCTGAGTATAGGGCAGGGGCGTCGCGGAAACAAGTCAAAACCGTTGCCTTTCGGGCGCTTCGCAACCGACGGAAATCGATTGGTTTGCGCCGTTCCCCATCCTATACTGTGCACCATGACAACGCACGCGTCCCTCGCTCTCTTCGCCGTGGTTTCCGCAGCCTTCGCCGCACACGCCGCGGAACCGCAGATCCGGATCGCCTTCCCCGCCGCCCACGCCACGGTGGCCGCCGACCGGCAAACCTATGTCATCGGCGCCGTCTCGCCGCCGGACTCGCCCGTGACGGTCAACGGGCAGACGGTCACGCCTTGGCGGACCGGCAGCTTCCTCGCCATGGTGCCGGTCACGCCGGGCACCAACACGCTGGTCTGCCAAGCCGGGACGGCCGTGCTGCGCCACCCCTTCACCGTGCCGGGGCCGCCGCCCGCGTGGGACGGCAAGACCCTCCGCGTGCACCAGCCGCTGCAGCCGCTCGGCATGTATACGGGCGAGACCGTGCGCCTGGCCTGTCACGCCCCTGCGGGCCTCGCCGTTTCGGCGGCGGTCGGCGAGCGCACGGTGCCGCTGACCGCCGAGGCGGGGCGGCCGACGCTCTATGCGGCCTCCGTCCGTTTCGATGCTCCGGTTGAGGCGGTGCCGGTGACCTTCTTCGCGCCGGGACTGGGCGACGCGCCAGCCGCCCCGCTGACCGCCCGCGCGCAGTGGCCGGCCCTGCGGATCACCGGCCCGCTCTTCGAAACGCGCGTCCGCAGCGAGCCCGGCGAAGGGGACACGGTCGGCTTTCCCCCTCCCGGCCTCCGCCTGCAGGGCGCCGGCTTTGCCGGCGCGCACACGCGCCTCTGGGTGGACGGCAAGCTGCGCTACGTCGAGACACGCCTGCTGGAACCGGAGGCGGGCGACGCCGCCCTGCCGCCTCGCGACCTCGCACTGCCCGATCTCGCCGCCGCGTTCGGGCCGCATCCGCCGACAAACCGCACACCCGCCAGCCTCCTCATCGTGCTCGACCCTGGACACGGCGGCCCCGCCACCGGCGCGCTCGGACCCTCGGGACTCGCGGAAAAGGAGGTGAACCTGCGGCAGGCCCGGGCCATCAAGAGCGCGCTGGAACAGGCCGGTTTCCGCGTCCGCATGACGCGCGAGAGCGACGTGGATGTCGACCTCTACGCGCGCGCTCGCATCGCCTACACCGAAAGGGCCGACGCCTTCATCTCGATCCACCACAACGCGACGCCTGCGTCCGCCAACCCGATGGAAGCCAGGCACGTTTCCACCTATGCCTGGAACGAGATCGGCCTCCGCCTCGCGCGGGCCATTCACCCCCGCCTGGCAGCAGTCACCCCCATCCGTGACCGCGGCGTCATGACCGCCAGCTTCGCCGTCTGCCGCAACCCGGCCATTCCCTCCTGCCTGCTCGAACTCGACTTCATCAACTGCCCGCAGGGCGAGGAGTCGATCCAGAGCCCCGAGCAGCAGCGCCGCGTCGCCGAGGCGGTCCTCGCCGGCGTCCGCGAGTGGCTGGCCGCAAGCCGTCCCCAGTGAGCGGGACTCCAACCGAGGGCGTCGGCGCAACTGCCTTATTCAAGCGGTCAGTCCGTGCATCGGAAGAGCCCTGGCCCAAGGTCTCACTTGACCTCACGAAGGCCATTATGTATATTCATAATGATTTTTGTCTGTGTCGCAACCGATTGCAGCCCGTTTGACATGTCGAAAAGAGGGGCACGCGGCACGCCATGGAGAAATACTGGATTTAAAAAGAAGCTCCTGCGACACAAACCGAAGGCAACACGAAAAAACTTTATCCGGACACATGTTTTTTTGAACCTATTCACTCTTCCACCGTTTAAATCAACGGATCATTTATCCCTTAAACATTCCTGCTACAGGCGCACCATGAAAAATGAGCTGATCCCGTCCGGCACATCGGCTGAAAGGACCGTCCCCGATGCGATGCGCAGCGGATTCACCTTGATCGAAGTCATTTTTGCCTCGACCATGGCGCTGTTCCTCTTTCTGGTCATGCTGGAAGCGCTTTTCTTCTGCCGCCGCAGTGCAGCCAACCTCAAGTGGCAGCTGGCCGCCGACGCGCTCGCGTACGATGCGGCGATGGAAATCTTCAACCGTCAGACCACCTGGTTCGAGGCCAACGCCACGGGGGCAACCGCCGCGTGGAGTAAAGTGCCGGAGGAACGGACCTCGGTCTGGCTCGAAGGCCGGGAAGCCTTCCTGTTCAAGGGCATTTATCCCGACGCGTCTCCCGCAACCAGTTGGCGGATCGTGACGGATGTCCGATGGCCGCTGCCCGACGGCAAGAGCCGCACGCTTGCGACGCCCTGCGTCGTCGAGCGTCACCGCGCGAACCGGAACATGTTCCGGAACACCCCTTAAGCGACAAGGAACGCCCCGACCCTTTCCGGTATGAATGCCCTCCGAACATTTTGCTCCACCGCCCGGCGCGGTGGCTTCACGCTGCCCGAACTGCTGGTCGCGACCGCCGTCACCGCGGTGGTCATGTCGCAGGTCGTGGTCGCCTTAGTCACCTCGCAGCGCCTGTTCGAGGCCACCGTGGCGGACCTCGAACTGTCGCTCCACTCGCGCGCGCTCAGAGAGAAGCTCTTGTTCGACATCAACGACGACGAGGGCGGGTTGATGAACGTCAGCCAGAGCGAGCTTACGGTGGAGAATCCCAACAAGGGCTGGGGCAAGGGACTGAAGTTCAAGCCGAAGAAGGGGGCTGGCAACCGGCTGGCGCTGGGCACGAACAAGAAGCTGAAGGCCGACCGGGGCAAGGAGTCCTGGCTGGCGAACGGTGCCGCCGTCCTGCAGAGCGAAGACGTGTTCAGCGTCGTTTCCAGCAACGGCACGATCCTCGTGAACCTGGACTTGTCGATTTCGATCAGCACCCGCAAGTACGAGCAGCAAAACCAAGCGCAATCCCAGATCATGAACGAGTGAGGCTAGCCATGACGAATACAGCGCGCCAAGAAGGTTTCATTCTACCCGTGGTCGTGTCTTGCCTGCTGGTCGTGGGCATCATTGCCGGAGGCACGATCCAATACGTCCTGAACGGCACCCGCGTGACCGGTGTCTATGCGACGGCGACCCAGTGCCGGCTGAGCGCCCAAACCGCGCTCGACATCGAGAAAGCCGAAATTTTCCGCGATTTCAAAGCCTATGCCAAGGCCTACCCCTCGACCTGGAACCTGCTGGGCTGGTTCGACACCTACGGCGTCCAAAGCGTGGGCGCGGGAAGCTACGCGAGCGCCCTGATGGAGGCGCAGACCGTGAACGGCTGCACCGTCACCGTCTCCCTGACCGACGTCGAGCGCTCGACCAGCGCCGAGAGCCAGCAGTACGCGCGCCTGACGCTCAGGGCGACCGCCTCGTGCGCCTCTCCGGCCGGCATTCCCGTCGAGAAGATCATCGAGGAAACCGTCGAGTACGCGCTGCGGCGATCCTCGGTGTTCGACTACGCCTACTTCATCAACAACTACGGCTGGTTCATGGGGGGCGGCGTCACGGCCAACGGCGACATCCGCGCCAACGGCAACATGTATCTGGACGGCCAGTCGTGGGTGAACGGCTTCGCGTTCGCAGCCGCCAACTCGGACCTGGGCGCCGCCGGCTACATCGACGGCACGGCCCGCTACAAGAGCATCGCCGACTATTGGGCCGAGAACAATCTGCGAGCCCGCCCCACCAGCCCCACCTCGCTGAACGGACTCACGTGGGCCATGGGCTACGAAGGATTGTCCGAGCTCTACTCCTACCAAGAGCCCGTGGAAATGCCTTTTCTCGGCGACCTCGACTTCTACCGCGAAGTCGCCAACAACACCGGCTCCTCCATCAAGCAGAACGGCAAGACCATCGTCGACAGCTGCTTCAGCGGCACGGGGCCGTCGGGGCTTGCGGACGGCGCCGACAAAGGCTGCCTCGTGCTGGACGGCACCTCCAAGCCGATCGAGATCGATGGCCCCGTGGTCGTCGACGGCGACGTCATTATCAAGGGCACGGTCAAGGGACAGGGCGCCATTTACGCGGGCCGCAACATCTACATCGTCGGGAACGTCAGCTATTCGAGCTCCCCGTCCTGGGCGAAGCCCGACACCAAGCCCAACCAGACCGTGACGCAGAACGCGAAGAGCGACATGCTCGGGCTCGCCGCCAAAGGCAACATCGTGCTCGGTAACTACACCGATTCCACCTGGCTCTCCAGCGTCAAGAACTACATCACCCCGCCTTTCGTCAAAGCGTACGAGTGCGATCCGACCGACGCCTCGATCGGCTACGGCAGCGTGTTCAACGGCGACTACACCGCCAAGGACTCAGGGAAGAAGGTGGAGTACGTGCAAAACAGCAAGACCAAAGAGTGGGAGCCCAAGACCACGACCGACCGGCGGTACTACGAGAGCACCGCCGGCAACCGCGTGATCAGCCAGCTTGCGCAGAGCAGCGCCATCACCCGCGTCGACGCCGTGCTCTACAACAACCATGCGACCATGGGCAAAACCGGCGCCTGCCAATTCAACGGCGCCCTGATCTGCCGCGACGAAGGCATCATCTACAGCTCCTCCGTCAAATTCAACTGGGATATCCGCCTGGGCTCGCGAAGCCCGGACGGCATCGACTTCTTCATCTTTCTTCCGATGTCCCCCGCCACACCGCGGGTCGTCGGCTGGCAGGAGGTTCAGTAATGGCAGGCTCCGCCCGCGTCTTAACGCCCCTCTTCGTCCTGGTCTTCGCCGCCGCACACACGGCGCATGCGATCGTGGACGACACCCTGGTCCCCGAGTACGCGGTCAACGAGACTCTGGGCATCGACAACAAGGCCAAGGAAAAGCAGACCGATCCGGCCACCGAGCGGAAGCAGCGGTTTGAAGCGGCGCGCGCGCGAGCCGAGGCGATCTACCGGCTGCCGCCCGAAAAGATCGCGGCCTTGGCCGAGGGCAAACTCACCGACGCCGAGCTGAGCGCGGCAACCGCAGAAGGCGCGCCGCCGCCGCCCGCGCCTGCGCCCGAAACCTTCCCCTACGGCCGCCTGGTGCGCCTGGGCATCGCAGGCGTCGCGGCGCTGGTGCTGGGCATCGTACTGCGCGTCCAGCGGCAGCGGAACACGGCTGCGGTCGAGAGGCCCCGCTCCGAGGCGAGGCCCGTGGACCGGACACACGTCATCCGCTAGCGCTCGCGAGGGCCGCAGCCTTCAGAGGCACATCTGATGCCACAGCATCGCGTCGTCCTCGAAGACGAACCGGGCATCGAACGGGCGCCCTTCGAGCATCCGCGGAAGCCACAGCCGGTCATCCGCCCACATGCGGTCGTAGGGAATTTCCGGTTCAGGGCACCAGAAAGGATCGGCCTCGTCGGTCTCGGTCAACTCGCCCTCGAACCCGGAGGCGGTGAAGACGTGGCAGCGGAGCGAATAGCCGTCCACAAACGCAAACTCCAGGCGGCCGGCGGAGCGGAGGCCGAGCGGGGTCAAGCCGACCTCCTCACGGGTCTCGCGGACCGCCGCCTGCTCCGCGGTCTCGCCGGGCTCGATGCGGCCGCCGGGAGCGTTGATTTTGCCCTTGCCGAGGCCGCGCTTCTTCAGAATCAGCAGCAGCCGGCCCTCCTGCCGGATGAAGGTCAAGACCGCCGTGTCCACGGGGCTCCACGCGTCCCAATCGATCGCGAACACGCCCCCTGAACGGGTCTGGACGGCAAGCGGCATAGCGCGGTCACTCGATGTGCTTGGCGATGAAATTATCGCAGATGTAGCCGATCGCCTCATCCAGCGTCGGCAGGATCTTGGTGCAGTGCTTGACCATCCAGGGCGAGCAGTCCTTGAAGCTGAACGGCGAGAAAGCGACCACGAACTTGCCCAAGTCGTGCGCCGCGTAGAAGACCTCCATCGCGGTGCCGATCGAGGTCTTGCTGTAGTTGACGAGCAGGATGTCCGCATCGCGCACATCCTGCAGGTCGAACTCGACGATCTCGTTCGCGCTGTCGACCTCGCGGTCCTTGAAATTTCTGCGCATGGGGTCGAGCAACACGAAATGCTCGCGCAGCTGGAGCTTGACCCGCTCACGCCACGTCACCGCCAGATCGGGGTGCTCGTCCATGATCGGGCCGCTCAGGTAGATCTTTTTCTTCGCGCTCATGGCTCAAGGCACGCGGAAGGCCGCCGTGAGTTTCGCCACATCGGCCCGGACAGACGCCTGCAGCGCCGTGTTCGAGAGGTCGCCGAGCACGTCCGCAATCCAGGTCCCGATCTTCTGCATCTCGGGCTCCTTCATGCCGCGCGTGGTGACCGACGCGGTACCGATGCGGATGCCGGAGGTCACGAACGGGCTGTTCTTGTCGAACGGGATGGAGTTCTTGTTGCAGATGATGCCCGCCGCATCCAGCGCGGCGGCGGCGTCCTTGCCCGTCAGGCCCGCCCGCGCCACATTGACCAGCATCAGGTGGTTGTCGGTGCCGTTTGAAACCAGGTGGAAGCCGCGCGCGGTGAGCGTGGCGGCGAGCGCCTGGCTGTTCGCGACGATCTGCCGGGCATACTCCTTGAACGACGGCTGCAGCGCCTCGCCGAAACAGACCGCCTTGGCGGCGATGATGTTCTCCAGCGGCCCGCCCTGCAGGCCGGGGAAGACGGTCTTGTCCAGCGCCTTGGCGAACGGTTCGCGGCAGAGGACGAGGCCGCCGCGGGGGCCGCGCAGCGTCTTGTGGGTCGTGGTCGTGACGAACTCCGCATACGGCACCGGGCTGGGATGCGCGCCGCCGGCCACGAGGCCCGCGATGTGCGCCATGTCCACCATCAGCATCGCGCCGCAGGCGTCGGCGATCGCGCGGAACCGCGGGAAGTCGAGCGTGCGCGGATAGGCGCTGGCGCCCGCCACAATCAGCTTGGGCTTCTTCTCGAGCGCGAGCCGCTCGATCGCGTCGTAGTCCAGCATCTCCGTCTCGGCGGAGACACAGTACGGCACGATGTTGAACAGCTGGCCGGAGAAGTTGACCGGGCTGCCGTGCGTCAGGTGGCCGCCCTGGTCGAGGCTCATCGACAGGATGGTGTCGCCCGGCTTGAGCACCGAGAAGTAGACCGCCATGTTGGCCGAGCTGCCGCAGTGCGGCTGCACGTTCGCGTGCTCCGCACCGAAGAGCGCCTTGGCGCGCTCGATCGCGAGGGTCTCGACCGTGTCGACCGGAATGCAGCCGCTGTACCAGCGCTTGCCCGGGTAGCCTTCCGCATATTTGTTTGTCAGCACGCTGCCGGAGGCCTCGCGCACGGCGCGCGTCACGGTGTTCTCCGAGGCGATCAGATTGATGGTGCTGTTCTCCTGGCTGATCTGCCCCACGATCGCGGCGTGCACCTGCGGATCGGCCTCGGCGAGGTAGGACACTTCGGCCAAGCGCTCGGCGCGCTCCAGTTTGCAGACGCGGCGCTGATGGCGGGTCTCGTTCGAAAAAGGCGTGTCGAGAAACACCCGCACGATCTCGGTCGCGACCTCCGCGGAAAGGGTCCCGGCCAGAACCACGACGTTGGCGTCGTTGTGCGTCCGCGTTTTGGTGGCGGTGTCCACCGACTCGCAGAGCGCCGCGCGGACGCCTGCGAAGCGGTTGGCGGCGATGCTCATGCCCACGCCGGTCGTGCACACGAGAATCGCGCGGTCCGCCTTCTTCTCGACAATCTGCTCGGCGGCTTCGACGGCAAAATCCGCATAGTCGACGGAGTCCGACGAAAAGGTGCCGAGATCGGTGACGCTGTCGGCCCGCGTCTTGAGGTAGTCCCTGATCGCGTTTTTAATGCCCAGCCCGCCGTGATCGCATCCGAGAACAAGTTTCATGTCTGCTCCAAAAAAAATAGGCCATGTGTTGAGAAAAGAAGGTTTTACTATACCACGGCCGCCCCGGCCGGGCAAGGCTAACCCCGGTCTCGTGCGTACGGCCCCGTTGCACGGCCGTGCATAAAATAACGGCGGCTCACCGGAACGGTTCGCCCCACCCGCTTCGCACCCTCAGCTGAGGGTCGCGCAGGAGGAGGGGCGAACCGTTCCGGTGAGCCCTTAGAGCGCTCTATTTCAGGAACAGGACGGTGCCGTCGACAAATACGAGCACGATGTTGCCATCCGCCTTGTAGACCACGTGCCAGCGGCTGTTGTTGAGATTCGTTACCGTCAGGGACCCTGTCCGCTGCGGGGCATACATGATCGTGTAGACCTTGCGGCGGTTCAGCTGCTCAGGATCGACGATCTGCACCTCCAGCCCCGTGAGATTGACCGTGCCGAGCAGGTTCAGCATGTCGCTGGCCCCTCCTGCGGTCACATCGGCCAGGTACTTGCCGCGGATGCTCGCGTTCCCCAGCGTCAGCGTCTCGGTGCCCACGACGTTCGTCCCGGCCGGCGAGAACTCTGTGTAGATCGTCCCGTTCGAAATCGTGCCGCCGATGACCGTCAGCTTGTTTGTCACGGTGAACCCGTTCAAGTCGAGAACGCCTCCTGCCACGACGATCTCCGTGTTCGGCAGCAGCGCCAGCGGGTGGGCAAGCTTGAGCACGCCGTTGCTGATGACCGTCGCACCGCTATAGGTGTTCGTGCCGCTCAGCGTCAGGGTTCCTGCGCCGATCTTGGTCAAGCCGCCGCTGGTGTTCGCCGCCAGCGTGACCGCACCGGCCTGGGCGGTCACGATGTTGAAACCGCCGCTCTTGAAGAGCACCGTCGGCGGGGTGGCATAGTTGACGCCGGGGCAGGTGACGGTGACGCTGTCGACCCTGAAGGTGCCTCGGCCGGTGCCGTCATCGACCATGTTCGCCACCGCCGTCGCGCCGGTGCCCGAGCCTCCCTCGATCGAAACGTAGGGCTCGCCGATGTAGCCTGAACCCGCGTTCGCCACCGCGATGGCTACAACGCCCATCCCGGCCGGGCTCTGGATCGAGGCCGGAATCGTGACGTTCTTGCCGTTGGAGTCGATCACCGCGCCGCCCGCGAAGCTGCCGAAGCCGCCGAAGGAATACACGCCGGCCATGTTGCCCGGCACGAAAACCGTGCTGTCGGCGCTCGGAGCCAGCGTGCCGCCGCTGAAGTTGAGCGTGGCGGGCGAGCTGTTCGGATTCTGCAGAGGAGCGGTGATCAACGCGCCTGCACACAGGTTCACGATGCCCGTGCCGACCCCGAAGCCCGTCGTCGGCTGGAAGATCGTGTTCATGCCGGCATTGTTGAAGGTGCCGCCGCTGATGTTCAGTTCCGAACGGCCGCCCTGACGGGCCAAGCTCAGTTCGTTTCCGTTCGTGTGCGTGATCGAGCCGCCGTCCAGCGTCAGCACCGACTCACACCGCACGTTCCGGCCGAGCAGGACGTGCTCGCTGAAGTTCAACGACCCCTCCGAGATTCGGATCAGACCTCTGCCCGATGAGATGTTGTCGCCGTTGCCGCCCGTCTGCAGACGCTTGGCCGTAACACTGCCTCCCGTCATCCGGAAGTAGCCGTACGAGTTGGTTTGACGGCCGAAAGCGAAGTTGGCGTCGCCGGCCGCAGCCGTACTCACAAGCGTCCCCCCATTCATGTAGAAGGCCCCGCTGCTGTTGTCAAGCCCCACGCGGAAGTTGCCGCCAAGGGTCAGGCTGGCGTCCGAACCGAGCGTCAGAACCCCGTTCGTCAGGGATGAGTTGCCCACATAAACCTCGGCCGTGCCGGCGAACGCGTTCGTCGCGGTCACATGGGCCCGGCCCGAGGCGACCGCCAGCGTGCCGGAAACCGTGTTGTTGCCGGACAGATTCAGCGTTCCATTGTTGATCACGGTGTTGCCGAGAACGGCGTTACCGCTCAGCGTCAGCGTGTTCGTGCCTTGCTTGATCACGCCCATCCGTTTCGGCAAGTCATGCGGGCACTCCAGGCTCGCGAAACTCGTGTCGATGCTCAGGTAGGCGTTGTTGGCCAAGAAGGAGGACGCCACGTTCAGATCACGGATCTGCGCGGCCGTGAAACCGAAGGTGCCGTCGCTCGAGTTCACGGCCAGCGTGCCGCCGCCGGCCACCGTGAGACGCCCGTCGTTGTAGCCGGGCAGCGAGGCCGGGTACTTGGCGTAGAGGACGCCGTTGCTGATGATGGTCTCACCGGCGTAGGTGTTGTTGGTGCCCGTCAGCCAGAGCGTCGCGCCACCATTGCCCGCCTTGACCAGGGTGCCAGGGCCGGAAATTTCGCCGCTGACCGTCCAGTGGGCCGGCGACGCATTGCCATTGAAGAACGCCCGTCCGTTCAGGGCCACGGGTCCGGCCCACACGTTGAGGTTCGTCGACGGGGAGTTATTGCCCGAGCCCTGGAAGAACGCCCCCTCGTTGAGGATGAGCGACCACATGGGAGCGAAGGGCGAGAGGAGGTAGAGCTCGAGCTTAGCGCCGCTGTTGACGGTGACCGTATTGGCGGCCGTTCCGTTGACAAAAAGGCTGCTTTCGAAGCGGAGCAGGCCTTGGTTGACAACCACGTGCCCGGAGCCCGGATAGAGCGGGACGCTGACAAGCGCGATCTCGCTGGCGCCCGTCTTTGTCAGGGTGTGGTCGTTCAAGAAGATGTAGCCGCTCCGGATGTCCCACCGCCGGGTGCCGCCGAAAGTCGCGTCGTCGGCGAGCAGGACGCGCTGCACGGCGCTCATCTGGTTCGACGTGCCGTTGTTGACGATCACCCCCATCCCGCCAACGCCCGCGCCGCTGACGGTGAACTCTTCGGCGCCCAAGTTCAGGCTGTCGTTGAGACGCGTTCCGCCGACCGCCAAGTCGCTGCCGACGTCGAGCATTGCGCCGCTGGCGATGTAGGTGCCCGACGCTGTGCTGCCGAATGCGCCATTCTTGTCTGGCCGCACGATACCGGCGTTGATGTAGGTCGGCCCCGTGTACGTGTTGGCCCCGAACAGGTGCAGCTGATTGGTGCCGCTCTTGACCAGCGTGCCCGCGCCGCTGATGACGCCGTCGAGACGCTGCGCCAGAGCGCCGCCGAACTCGAGCGAGCCCTCGTTGATCAGCGTCGCGCCGGAGTATGAGTTGGAGCCGGTGAGCACGACAGGGCCCGGACCGAACTTGGACAAGCCGGACGCCGCGTTGTTGTTGGGGACCGCCGCGTTGACGGTCAGCGTCTTTGCGGCGTTCTGGTTTTCAAGCGTGAGGATGCCGCCGGAGGACAGCGCCATCAACGCCCCGCTGTTTTCGCTTTGTCCAATGGTCAAGGCTTCCTTGCCGGACATAATCGCGAGACGCGAGGTCTGCAGCGCCTTCGTGGCGGTGTCGTTGGTCATGGCCACGATGGACGCATACGCCGTCTCCTGCCGCACTTCGAGAACGCGGTTGGTCCACAGCGCGGCCAGCGTGATGGGGCCTTCGCTGCCCATCGTGTTGATCACCGCCGAGACCGTGTCATTGTTGGGAATCACCGAGGCCACGTCGCCGCCGAGGGCCGCCACGCCGACTTCCGCTCCTGTGCCCGCATAGACGCCTCTCGACGAGCTGTACATCGCCAGGCTGGTGCCGTTGACCGTGGCCCACGGGCCGATCAGGCCGTCGGCCTGGCCCGTGATGAAGATGCGGTTCTGCGCACTGTCGCCGAGCCCGTCGCCAACGAAGTTGACGGTGCCGCCCGCGCAGGTGAGAGACGTGAAGGTCAGCGCCGAGGTCTGGCTGACCGCCGCTTGCGAGGCGTAAACAGTGTTGCTGCCGACGCCGATCGTAAGGGCGCCGCAAGCCTCGCTGAAGTTGGCCGCACCGCCATCGTGGCGGAAGCGGAGCGTGCCGTTCGCCAGCGTGAAGGACATGGTCCCGAGGCGGTTGGCGCTGTTGGTCAACGCGCTGTTCTCCAGCGTGAAGACGCCGTTGCTCGTGACGGTGATCGACGAGGCGGAGAGAATCGTGCCTCCGGTTCCGGAGAGTGCCGTCTCGCCCGGTCCGGCCACGGTCAAAGCCTGTCCGCCGGAGAAGGCACCGGTCAGCGTCAGCTTGCCCTGCTTCGCGGCAATCTGGGTGGCGCCTGCCAGCGTGATCGCGCACGGGACCGTGTTGCTGCCGGCCAGGTTGACCAGCGCGCCGCTCACGGAACCGTGGCGCGAGTTGCCGGTGCCGTTCAGATTCAGCGCGATCCGGTTCAGAGGATCATAAATGCCGACACCGTCCAAGGCGAGTGTGCTACCGGTGTTGACCGTCGCGGTGCGCGCCACACTCGGCGTGCCGAGCGCCTGCGGATGGCCCACGATCACGGAGCCGCCCGAGCTGTTGATCGTCAGAGGCCCGTCGAACGTGTTTGCACCGCTCAACCGCAGATTGCCGCCGTTCGCCTTCGTGAGGCCGAAGCCGGCCCCGCCGCTGATCACAGCGTCGATGATCATGTCGTCATTCGTGTGGATGCCGGTGTTGATCGTCAGCGTGCGTGTCGCGCCGCCCAGCGCCAGGTTGCCGCTGAGCTGCGCGCGTCCAGTGGCTGATGCGTTGAACGTGACGTTTCCGCCCAAGGTCAGCGCGCCCGTTCCGCTCGTCATGCGGGTGAGCAGGCCTGGAGCCACATTGACGGTCAGCGAACTGACCGTCAGGTTGCCGCCGCCGGCCGAGTTCACGATGTTCGTGGTCTCGCCTGTCGCGCCGGAGGCCGAGATTGTGACCGCGCCGAGGGTGTCGCTCGCGCCGTTGAAATCCAGCTGACCATTCCCGTTGAGCGTGATTGCCCCGGTGTTACCCATCAAGTCGGGGTTCGTGCTGGCCGCGGCATATTGCACCACGGCGCCGTTGGCGACGGTGACAGCCCCTGTGAAAGCGTTGACGCCGGTCGTGCCGTTGGCTTTTGCCAACACCAGCTTGCCGGCATTCACGCTGATCGCGTTCAAAATGTTGGTGCCGGTTCCGCTGAGCATCAACATGCCGGTACCGTTTTTCGTCAACGATCTCGTACCTGTGTTGATGGCGCCGCCGAGTACCATGTCGCCGTCGCCGTTGACGGTCAGGTCGAACGCGCCGCTGATGTTGCCCGAGAGGGCCAGCGTACCGCCGGCCTGCAGAGAGGCCAGCGAAACGGCGTTGCCCGTCAGGATGACTGGGCAGGCGACCGTGTTGCTGCCGGACTGACTGATGATCGCGCCGCGGACCGGTCCGATCTGGCTGTCGCCGCCGCCGTTGAGGAAGAGGTTCGTGTAGTTGGACGGGGTCACGATATTGCCGTTCGTTCCGTCCAGAACCAGCGTGTCGTTGTTGTTGACGGTGATGATGCGCCCGAGCGTCGGCGCGCCCAACGCCTGCGGGTGGCCCGCGATGATCGTGCCACAGTTGTCGGCGCTGTAGATGTTGCCGTCAAAGGTATTGGCGCCGCGCAGACGCAGCACGCCGCCTCCGGATTTGGTCACACCGTAGCCGGCCCCGCCGCTGATGATGGCAGGAATATCGAGGTCAACCGCCGCGCCCGGCGCGTAGCTGTTGTTGACCGTGAAGGTGCGCGTCCCACCGTTCAGATCGAGCCGCCCGGCGAGGGTGGCGGTGTTCGGGTCGTTGACCGAACTGAAGGTCACGTTGCCGCCCCCCAGTTTGAGCGAGCCTGTGCCGGTTCCGGTGTCCACCGTGGCCGCGGTGCCGAAGGGGCCGCCGCCCAAGGTCAGCGCAGTCACCGTCAGGGAGCCGTTGGCCGCGGAGTTGGTCACGAGGCCGGAGTAGAGGTTGAGCGTCGCCAAGGTGTCCGAATCTCCGGCGAAGTCCAGCACGCCGTTGTTCAGGATGTTCACCGTGCTTGCTGCCAGATCGCCGCCGCCGCCCGCCGCATAGCGGACCGTGCCTTCGTTCACGTTGAACGTGCCCGTCGAGGTGTTGCCGGCGCTGAGCACCAGCGTCCCCTCCCCGTCCTTCTCGACCACGCCCGCGCCGTTGGCGATGGGAACGCCCATCGTGAGCGTGCGCCCCGCGCCGACGCCCAGGAAGAGCGTGCCGTTGGCGCTGCACGTCAGCGTGCCGCTGCTGGAGCCGCTGCGCGTGAGGGTGAAGTCGTTGTTGCCCGTCAGGCTGAGGCGGCCCGAGGCGAGCGACAGGTGGTTCGCGCCAGAGCTGCCCAGGTTGATGGCGTAGCCCACGCCGGGGTTGTCGATCCAGAGGGAGTTGACCGAACGCGGCGCGGTCAGCGCCAGATGGTTGTTCAGCGCCGTGTACGTGGTGTCGAGGCCGGTCTGGTCGGCCGTGCCGTCGAACTCCGTGCCTTCTCCCAGCGTGAACGCCCGGACGCCGGTAGCGGCGTCATAGTAGGCCGGCGCGCCGCCGACCGTGGCGTAGCCGAACAGACCTTCGGCGAGATTTTTGAAATAGACGCGGGGGTTGTCGCCGGCCGCGCCGAGCGTGCCGTTCGAGGCCGTGAAGTTCACCGTGCCGCCGGCCGGCAGCGCCGCGTCGAACGTCACTTCCGCTGAAGAGCCCGAGCCGGTGCCGTTGACGACGTCGATCGTCCCCTCGCCGCCCAAGAACATCGCCGCGCCGAGCGTCTCGCGGGAGGCCTCGCCGTCCTTGCCGACAAAACGGAAGGTTCCGCCTTGCTGGAAGGTGACGCCCGAGGCGTCGGCCAGACGGTCGTTGCTGTTGACGCCCGAGTTGTCGAGCAACAGCGTACCGCCATCGCTCAGCGTGAAGGTGGCCGATCCCGCGGGGGTGGACAGCGCGCCGTTGCCGCTGAGTGCCAGAATGCCGTTGTTGGCCGCAAACAGGCCGGTGTAGGGGTGACCGAACGAGGTGATGTCGAGACGGCCCGAGCCGGTCTTGGTGAAGAGCGCGCTCACCACACTGTTCGTCAGCATCCCGGAGAAGGTCGAGCTGGTGTTGTTCCGTCCCACGGTCAAAGCGCTGCTTTGGAGATGGACCAGGCCCGACCCCGACAGCGAGCCGATGGTCTCAGTGCCGCCCACAAGGAGCGTGCCGTTGACCGTGACGTGCGTCTCATCGGGAAGGGTGTTGGCCGCGTTGTTCAGCGTGGCGCCGGGGATCACGGTGATGCTGCTGCCGGGCAGGGCCGTGTTGAGTCCGAAGGCGGAGTTGAACTGCACGGTACCGAGCTTGGGCAGCAGGACGCGGTCGAGCACGTCGGTGGCGCCGATGGTGAGCGCGTTGGCTCCAAGCGCCATGCGCTGCGTCACGTACAACGTGGTGTTGGAGGTTGCGGCGATGGTGCCGCCGTTCGGACCGATGACCAGCACGCCGTTGGCTGCGGAGGCCAGCGAGCGGCTCGCCCAGTCGTTGATCAGCATGCCGCCCTTACCGGTGGCCGCATCGCGGTTGAGCGTCATCACCGTCGTGTTCGTGACCTGCGGATTCACCTGACGGCGGTCGCCGCCGTAGACCTCATAAATCGGCGCTTTGGCCCCCAGGCGGGCATCGAGCATCTCGGTGGACGAACCGAAGGGGTCGACATTGAGGCGCACGAGCTGGCCCGGAGGCAGCGCAGCGGCGATGGCGTCCGCCTGCGGCCCGGTGAAGCCCAACGCCGTCGAAAGCTCGAGGATCGAACCGCTCTCGAAGGTCACCGCGCCGGAGCTTGTCAGGCCGCCCGCATTGTTGGCCTGGAACCGGCCTCCCGCCTGAACCGTGACCGCGCCGTTAATGCCCGCGGGCGTCCACGTCGTCATCGTGCCGCCGTCTTCAACGCGTACGGAGGCGAGACCGTTCCCGATTCCCATGGCGTCGGGCCGGTCAACGGCCAAGGTCGAGCCGGCCTTGACCGCAAAGGTCAGCGGCTTGCCGGCCGAGATGTCGCCGAAGGTGGAGAAGGAGTCGGAGAGGATCACGGTGCCGAGCACGTTTGCCGTCAGCGGGCCGGCATCGGACGAGGCGATCACGGGGCCGCCGTCGATCAGCCAGTTGCCGATATACAGATTGGCCGGCGAAGATCCGGGACGGATCATGCCTTGGAGCCAGATCTCGCTGGTGCCGGGTGCGGCATTGATGAGGCCCGCGCCCCAGCGCCGGTCGTAACGGTCTGTGCTGAGTCCTTTGAACGGGGTATTGCTGCCCACCGTAATGGCGCCCGCGGGCGAGGACTGGTCGGAGACCAGACCGTAGTACAGGTCGGCGCTCGTGCCGAGGTTTTTAATCGTGTTGGTGCCCAGGCTCAGAGGCGCCGTGAGCTGGGTGCTGTGGGCGACGATCGCGTCCGAACCCAGCGTGATGTTCGGCGTGGCGCCGCCGCGGTCCAAACTGTTCAGCCCCAGTCCCAAGCTGGCTCCGCCGTAGATGACCGAGCCGGACTCGATACTGAACGTGTCGTCGGAGGTATAGGCGGCTGTTGTGACGCCGATCTGGCCTCCGTTGACCGCGGTGTAGTCAGGGCCCGAGGCGTTCGCGGTTGCGCCTACCTGGCCCAACGTCAGCTGCGCGGCGTCGACGCGCACCGGCCCCGTCCCCAGAAAGCGGCGGTTGGCTGTGCCGCCTGTCGTCAGCACGCCCTCGTTGACGTAGGTCCCGCCCGAATACGTGTTGTCGACTGAGCCATCCAGGATCAGGGTCGCGCCGCCATTCTTCGTCAGCGTGACTTTGCCGCTGCCGTTGTCGGTGATGAGGGAGCGGATGTAGGTGTTGTTCTGGAAAACCGAGACGTCGAGCGAGGCGTCCGAGCCCGAGCCCGCCGTCAGCGTGCTGGGGTATTGGACGACCACCTGCTGGTTCTGCACGCCGCTGATCAACTGGCCGCTGGTGAGCGTCAGCTTGTTCGTCGGATTCCACGACACGGAGGCGTTGACGTTGATGTTCAACGAGTTGACGGTCTTGTCGGCGCTAAGCGGCGGGAAGACCGTAGGCGTCGTACCGGTGATCCTGACGTTTTCGGTCGCGCCGGCCGTGTTGACGTCATTGTTCGCGACGGTGTTGTATTCAGCAGCAGCCAGCGGTCGGACACCGGACACGGGATGATGCGTCACCCAGTCGCTGCCGTAACGGGCGCCGGGCAGGATGCTCATCGTTTTGGTCCCAGCTGCGCCGCCTGCGCCAATCATTGCGGGTTCGTTAACGAAACGGATGTGCATCGCGTTCAACGCGGAAGCCCCCAATCCGACGGCCGTGCCGTTGGCGGTGCTCGTGAAGTTCACGTGCGAACCGTTCGTCCGGTTCAGTTCGGAGAAGACCAGTTCCGGCGTGCCCGCAAAATTGCGGGTGGCCGAAAGCGTGCTGTAGCCAGCTCCGAGGTTCAGCGTGCCCAAGTTCTGCGGTACGGTGTTGTTGTTGTTAGCGCCGTTGAGCGTCAGCGTGCCGCCGGCGAGGGCCACGGCCGGCCGGTTGCCTTCCGTGCCGAACCGGTTCGGGGTCGATCCCGAGGAGCCGCCCGTGCCGTTGTCGTCGATGTAGAGCTGGCCGCCTCGCTTGATCGTAACCGTGTTCGCGGCCGTCATGTTGGGCAGCGTCACGCCGAGTCCGGATGCCGCGCCGTTGACGCCGCCGACGCGCAGGATGCCGCCGTCGGTTTCCACCTTGATGTCGCCGTTGAAGGTGTTGCCCGAAGAGGCGCCGAACATCATCTGGCCCGCGCTGGTCTTGACGAGTGTTTCGGAACCGGTCAGAGGAGCCGTCGTGGCTGAGTAGAAGTTGCGCGGGACATCGACCCCGACGGCCGACGTGGGCTGCCAGTTCGTGATGGTCACCGTGCCGGAGTCCGGGCTGCCGGCGATGTAACCGCCCGACGCAAGGGTCAGCGTGACCGTGTCGGTGGCACGCACGAGGTAGTTCCGGTTGAAGAGCGGCGAGACCGTGACCGTCGCGCTGGCAGCTCCCGCCGGGATCGTCACCGACCCGCCGAGGCTGCTGTAATCCACGCCGTTGACGCCCGTCCCGCTGAGGGTGTAGTAGACGGTCAGCGGGGCGGCGTAGGCCGCGCCGCGTGAAACGGTGACCGCCCCTGTATCGGCCGGCTCTTCGGCCGCCGTCGCGTCGGCGGCCTGCAGGGTGACGGCTGCAGTCAGCAGCGTCTCGGTCGTCGCGGCCCAGACCGCGCCCGACGCGTTCGTCGCCGCGAAGCGGAAGAAGTAAACCGTTCCGGGCGTCAGTCCGGAGAGGTTCGCCGAGAAGGCGCCCGTCGCGGCGGGAGCGGCGAACCCATTCGTGTTCGCCCACGCGCCGGCGTCCGTGCCGCCGTCCTGCTCGCCCCAATAGACCGCCACGGCCGTAGCCGTCGCGCCGGTCGCGCTCAGATATCCGTTCAGCGTCGCGCTGGTCGCGGCCACGGCCGAGGCCGGCCGGTTCTCAACCAGCGGACTGTCGCCGGACTGCAAGTCGCCGGCCGTCGCGAAAACGTCGTTGGAGGCGGCGTTCATGTACTCGGCCCAGATCCAGTTGGCCGACCGCGTCACAGAGGCGACCCGCACCTCGTCCATGCTCCCTTCGAGATAGCCGTAGCCGTTGATTTGTCCGCCGAACCGGTAAGGCGCGTAGACGGGCGAGCGCGGCGACGCTACCCCCGTGCACACCAGGGCGCCGTTGCAGTAGATGCGCGGCTGACGGTTCAGATAGGTGACCGTCACGAAGTTCCAGCCGCTCCCGATCATGTTGGAGTAGACGGCCAGCGAGGGCATGTAAGACCCTGCGTGCTCGTAGACGGACAAACCGTTCGTGCCGACAGAGAGCCCCGAGCCGGCGGAGCTGCTCCCCCCCTGCTCCACGTCAAACGCATAACGCTGGCCCGCGGTTCCACCGGTGCCCGAACTCGACTGAGTTTCTCGCTCATGGCCCAACGGGGTCTTGATCCACGCCGAAAACGTAAAGTTGTCATACGGCCGGCCGACGGTGCCGAAATTGATCAGGTCATCCAAGCCGTCGAACTGAACGCCGGCTCCGATCACGCCGGGTGCGCCCTGAACCGGGGCGCCGCTCACGACCACTGGACTTGCGACCGTGGCCGAGTTGCCGACGGTTCCGGCGGACTCCGACAGATGCGCCACGTTGACATAGCTCTCCGACCAGGTCGCGCCGTTCGCCGTATAAGCGGGCGCCGTGACGCCCGCCCGGCGCCACAACATCCAGATCGCGGCGTTGTTGGTCAGGACCGGAACCTGCACCCAGACGCGGGACTGGCCGCCGGGGTTCCAACTCTCGATCTCGTAAGGCAGTTCGCGGGTCATGGTCCCGTCCGTGAAACGGAGGTCGCCGTTCGCGCCCGAGAGGAACTGGTCATAGCTGAAGCCGGCCAGGCCCGTATCGAGGATCACGAGCGCGGGGAAGTTGGTCAGCGCCTCGGCCCGGTTGTACCCCGTGAACCGCAGAGGCATGCGCTGCGACCACGCGCTCGGAGCGGCGTCTCCGTCCTGGATCGTGACCACGGCGGAGTTGGCCGCGCCGATCAGATAGTTTCCGGCGGCCAGGGTGGCCACCACGGTCTCGCCGCCCTCTTGCCACACCGTATCGTCAATCGGCGTGACGACGAAATCCGCGCTGACGTCGCCGTCGGGAATCACCACGCTGCCGGAGAGCGTCGCGTAGTCCGCGCCATTGAGCGCCGTGCCGCCGAGCGAGTAAAAGACGGTCAACGCGCCGTTGGTGGAGGTCACCGGACGGGTGACGCGGAAACGGCCCGTGTCAGGTCCGGCTTCCGACGCCGAGGCATCCGCCGCTTCAATCGTCACAGCGTCCGTCGCGAACGTTTCCACGTTTGATGCCCAAGCCGTCTTCAGGGCGTTGGAAATAAAGAACGTGTAATAGTAAAGCTCGTTCGTGGCCAAACCGCTGATCGCGAGGCTCACGGGGCCGTCCCAATCATCGAAGCGGCCGACAAACGCGTTGGTCTGCCAGTTCGCGGCCACATTTCCGCCGTTCGCCGGGCCCCAAAAGGCGTAGACGTCGAAGCCCCACCCCTTGCCGGTCAGATCGCCCTTCAGGGTCGCGGCGTCAGCCGACAGGCTGCCCGGGTTCAGCGGAATGGCGACCATGCTCGCCGAAGGGACCGACGCGCTCGCGTAGGTCCATTGGCCGGACTGCGCCGCGGGGTTGACAAAGGTCTCGACCCCTGCGGGCGGCGTGTACCAGAAGTTGAGGCTGTCGCCACCGGCAGACTCCTGGCTGAAGAGGATGAAGTTGTAGCCCTGCCCAGCCGTCAGCGTCCGGCTGCCGATTCCGTCCCACGCGTAGATACCCACGGCGTCTGAGCTGTCGAACACGCCGTCATCGCCGGCATCCAAAAACATCCAGCCTCTGTCGTCCTGGCTCCAGCGGAAGGTGTAGGTGCCGGTGACAGGCGGGAAGAAACGGCCGGACAACGCGGCGACGAAGTTGTCGCCGGGGCTGCCGCCGAACTCGTTCCAGGTGGTGGCCGGGCCGGTCAGGACGATGTTCTTGCTGGGCATCTCCGCCGTAGCGAGGACCGTGCCCGGCAGTGTGCCCGTGAAGACGCGCGACGGCGAGACCGTGTAGGCGGCGCCTCTCAGGTCGACCGCCGACTGCGAGAAGGCCACGGGCTGGAACATCGAGCCGCGCAGACCGAGCGAGTATGACACGCCGTCGGAGACCGTCGGCAACGCGAAGCTGGAGGAAGCCGGCGCCCAGGCCACGCCCGCTTCGTTCGACGCGCAGCAGATATAATAATACGGGAAACCGCTCAGCGCGGCGACGGTCGTCGAGAACGCGCCTTGCGGCACATCGGTCAGCTTGACCGTATTCGCATAGCCCGCCGTCTGGCCGCCATCGGTCAAGCCCCAGTAGATGTAGACATCCGCCGTGCCGCCCGCGATCAGGTTGCCCCGCAGCACAGCCTGCCCGACCGACGTGGAGGCGCCCGCGCCGTTATTGACCGTCGGGGTTGTCGCCGTGACGAACTGGAGTGAGGGCTGCCCCCACGCCGTGGCCGTCGCGTTGGACGCCAGGAAGGTATACCACGTCGTGGCTCCGCCGGCGAGTCCGGTGACTTGGCGCGTCAGGTCAAACGTTCCGTTCGAATAAGTCCCCAGCAGCGCGCTGTTGGCCCACAGTCCTGAGTTGGTTCCCTGGTCGGTACTGCCCCAGTAGGCGTACACATCGCAGGCGTTTCCGATGGACAGCTGCCCGTTGATCCAGCCCGAAGATGCGGTCACGTTCGTCGCAGGCAGATTGACGACGCCGAGCGTCCGGACCAAGATCTGGAGCGTACGGACCGTATACGTGCTGATGTTGGAGGTGTCGAAGGTCCAGTCTACGCCGCCGTTGACGGGCGTCGGGCAGTTGCCGAGGCCCAAATTGCTGGTCCCCGTGCCGGCCCACGCATTGTAGGCGAAGAGCGTCTGCCCCGCGCCGTAGTTGTGGATCTGCATGGAAGAGTGGCCCGAGCTGGTGCTGGCGCCGCCGTCGCCGAAGTCGTAAGTGCTGCCGTTCGCTCCGGGTATACCGTAATCGTTCTGTCCCCCGTAGTTGCTGGGCCAGAACTCGAGGTTGACGGTGTTGCAGCCGTTCGTGTTGGTGATTCCGCTCACGTTGGAGCGGATGGTGGCGTTCGACGGAGCCGCCGTATCGTAAAGACCGTTGCGCAGAACGTAGTTGCGGGGGATGCCGAGGCGCGTGGCGTTTGTGGTGAAGGCAGTCATCGAGACATAGACCCACTGCGTCTGGCCGCTCGCCTTGACCAGCTCCATATAGTAGGCCACGCGGTCGAACGAGCCGTTCGCGATGGAGGCCGTGTTAGTGTACGAATAGGGAACCGGATTAGAGCCCCATCCGGAGGTGGCGAGCGGGATGGGCAACTCGTAGACCAACGTGTAGCCGGCCGCTTCCGGCACATTCGTCAACAAGCCTGTGGCGGCCCGTGCCTCCCATGAGCCTATCAACAGGGCTAACCCTGCCGCCCAAAAACGCCACACCTGCCGCCCATCCGACTCCCGCCGCATCATTCGGTTCATGGTTGCTCTCCTGTCGCTTTACAGCACGGTTCGTCTATTTATCAGACTGCGATTCGACCTCTGCCACCTGTCATCCTGCACAAAAAAAACCTACTCAATACAGGGCCCAATAAAATACCGTCATCCAAATTGAATGTGAGAGGAATACCGACTCCAATCAGTATTTTACTTGTATCAAATTAGTTTCTTTTCTGTCCAAACAAAATTTTTGCCGGGCGCACGCACGTTTCATTTGAGACGCAGGGAGTCGTGCAGGCAAGCGACGCTTGCCCATGAGATCCGGCCGTGCAAAGGGGAGGGACGAGCTGCTCGTCCTACGGAGCCTTGGCGAAGTAGGATCTGCTCGTCCTCTCGTCAAAGAAACCGTGCGTGCGCCCGCACGCACGGTTTCTTTGCGGCGGGCTAAGGCGCGTGCGTTCGGTTATTCTTCGCAGCCATGTTGGGACTCGAATCCGACGGCGGACCGAATGGGTGGGTGTACCGGCTACAGGCATGCGTAAGCCGCCTAAAGTCAACTGTCTTGAAAATGACTTTCCAGGGGGGGTAAATGGGCATAGAGAAAAGGGGTGGAGGGGAAAGGAGAAAGGGGACAAAGG
>Ga0209066_10001054_pt1 | contig 37690 bp, 43 predicted proteins | sample All_14_2_FD_187198 | JGI IMG/M metagenome (GOLD analysis project Ga0209066, IMG submission 187198) | Freshwater microbial communities in response to fracking from Pennsylvania, USA - Allegheny Zone_MetaG_DW_15 (SPAdes) (version 2) ... | reverse complement strand
AATCGACCAGGTTGTGGCCTTCAAAGGGCTCGATCATGTCCAGCTTCATGCTGACCTTGTCGGGCTCGGACACCGACAGGATCTCGATGCGGCCCTTGCCGACGTTCTTGTTGCCCTGGAAGTCATAAGCAGCCCCTGGCCCATTGGACGGCCCGCTGTAGCTCAGCTTGATCTGCGGGTCCTTGGCCACATAGGGGTTCCAGACATTGAACTGGTGCAGGTCGTTGATCAGCGGGTAGACATGCTGCGCGCTGGCCCGGATGCTGATCTGGCGCTGCACGGCAAAGGTGTCGGGCCTGGTCGCCGCATACAACAGCATCGCCACCACGGCCACGACGACCAGCAGCAAGACGGTTCTGATCATGAGTGCTCCTTTGTCATCAGGTGTGAAGTCGGTTTTCATTGACACGACGAACGGGCCCGCGCGTTTTCGACATCACCCGCTTGAGCGGCCCCCCTCATTCACGGGGCAGGTGCCCGCCTCACAGGGCGTCGTCGTAGCACACACCGAAGGCCCGAACCTCGACGGTGCACCACTCGGCCGCCGGGCAGCGGGCTGCGATCGCGATGGCTTCGGCCCGGGTCTGGCAGTTCAGCAGAAAGTACCCCCCCACCATTTCCTTGACCTCGGCAAATGGCCCGTCCGTGATGTGCGGCTGGCCATCACGCACCTCGACACGGACTGCGTCAGCGTGGGAGCGCAGGGATTCGCTGCCCAGCAACAGGCCTTTGGCCTGCAGGTCCTGACCAAACTGCACCATGCGCTCGTAGACGGCCGGCCCCTCGGTCTCGGAGCGGCTGCGCCGCTGCTTGGGCGGCTCGATGATCAACAACATATAGGGCATGGCGGCTGCGGCAGGGCGCGGGCAATGGCGGATGCATGAAATGATGCCAGAGGTGCACGAGGCCCTGCGACTTGGCCGAGAATCGGCGGGTCAATGCACAGGAGACAGACATGAAAGCCATCTGGAACGGCGTGGTGGTGGCCGAGAGCGACGACATCGTCACCATCGAGGGCAACCACTACTTCCCCGAGGCCTCGCTCAACAAGGCCTACACGACCTTCAGCAACCACCGCACCAGTTGCATCTGGAAGGGCCAGGCTTACTACCTCAGCCTCTTCGTCAACGGTGAAATGAAGCCCGACGCGATCTGGTTCTACCCCGAGCCCACCGAGGCCGCCGCCAACATCAAGGGCCGTGTGGCCTTCCAGTCGGGCGTCGAGATCACCGACTGAGCGCCGCAGGCCGGCCGGGTCAAGCGCACAATGGCGCTCATGAAATCACCCAAGAGACTGCAATCGCTCATTGAAGAAGGCCTGATCGACACCGTCGTTCGGCAGTTGATGAGCGGCAAGGAAGCGATGGTCTACGTCGTGCGCTGTGGTGACGAAACCCGCTGCGCCAAGGTCTACAAAGAGGCCACGCAGCGCAGCTTCCGGCAGGCGGTGGACTACACCGAGAACCGCAAGGTCAAGAACACCCGCCAGGCCCGCGCCATGGCCAAGGGCACCCGCTTCGGCCGCCAGGCCCAGGAAGAAGCCTGGCAAAGCGCCGAGGTGGACGCGCTCTACCGCCTGGCCGCAGCCGGCGTGCGCGTGCCCAAGCCCTATAACTTCTGCGATGGCGTGCTGCTGATGGAGCTGGTGGCGGATGCGGACGGCGACGCCGCCCCACGTCTCAATGACGTGGTCTTCACACCTGAGGATGCCCGGGCCCACCACGCCACCTTGATCCGGGAGGTGGTGCGCATGCTGTGTGCCGGGGTCGTGCATGGTGACCTGTCCGAGTTCAACATCCTGCTGGCTGCAGACGGCCCCGTGATCATCGACCTGCCCCAGGCGGTGGACGCGGCAGGCAACAACCACGCGCAACGCATGCTGCTGCGCGATGTCACCAACTTGCAGGACTTTTTCGGGCGCTTCGCACCGGAGCTGATGCAGACGCAGTACGGCCCTGAAATCTGGGCCCTGTACGAACGGGGCGTGCTGCAGCCCGATACCCCGCTGACCGGCCTCTTCGAACGCCGCACCGGCCCGGTCGATGTGGGCAGCGTCATCCGTGAGATCGACGATGCCCGCGACGAAGAAGCCGCGCGCCGCCTGCGCATGCAGATGGCGCGCCAGCCCTTGTCCTGACACGACGCCCCAAGGTGCAACCATGACACCAGATGAACTGCTTGCTGCCCGTTACGGCGTGTCGGCGCCCTCGGCGCCCCAGGCCTGGTCGACACTGATTGAACAACTGCTGGGCCACCGCTCGGTGCGGCACTACCTGCCAGACGCCGTCAGCGACGACCAGCTCACGGCCATCGTGGCGGCGGCCCAGTCGGCAGCCAGCTCGTCCAACCTGCAGGCCTGGAGCGTCGTTGCCGTGCGTGATGCCGCCACACGGGCCGCGCTGGCCACCTGCGCGGGTGAACAAGCCCATGTGCGCGAAGCGCCGCTGCAATTGGTCTGGCTGCTGGACCTGGCCCGGCTGCAGGCCGTGGCCGGGCAGGCAGGGGTGTCGCCAGACGCCCTGCCCTTCATGGAGATGTTCCTGGTGGGTGTGATTGATGCGGCCCTGGCCGCCCAGAATGCCCTGGCTGCCGCACAGTCGCTGGGGCTGTCGGGCTGCTACATCGGCGGGCTGCGCAACCAGCCCCTGGTCGTGGCCAAGTTGCTGGGGCTGCCGCCGCATGTGTTCGCGGTGTTCGGCATGACCCTGGGCACCGAAGACCCGGCGGCGCCTGCCGCCAGCATCAAGCCACGCCTGCCCCAGAGCGTGGTGCTGCACCACGAACGCTATGTGCCGGTGCAAGCGCAGATGCCCGGCATCGAAGCCTACAACGAGGCCATGGCCCACTTCTACGCGCAGCAGCAGATGGCGGTGCGCGGCACATGGAGCGTGCATTCAGCCCGGCGCGTGGCCAATGCCCAGGCGCTCACAGGCCGTGACCAGTTGGTCGACGCCTTGCACCAACTTGGCTTCGGGCTGAAGTGAAGAAGAAGGACCAGGCTCGTCAGGCGGCCAGGTCCATGGACAAGGTGATGTCAGCGGTGCCCGTGGCGTAGACGGTAACCTCGGAGGCCACAAAGGTCTTGGGTCGGATTTCCGCGCCGCCCTCGTCCACCAGACGCGGCACACTGGCACGCACCAGGGCCACCAGGGCATTGGTGGACAGACCAGACGAACCGAGCGTTTCGGCGCTCAGCGTGTACTTGGTCAAGCTGCTGCCGAGCCCCATCTTGAGCAGCTTGCCCAAGGTGACGCGGTCGTTGGCCGCCAACTGGCCATCCTGAACACTTAGAGAAGTCATGGGGCCACCGCCTTTGGGATGCGTTTCAAAACAGATGCCTCAGTGTCCCCTGATTCCCCATTTCATCGGTGCCGCCGCGGCGATGTCCGACTGCGTTGATTGAATATGCTCAATGCGCGCTCAGGCTTCAAGCCGAACGCCGCGCCCGCACCATGCCCACCGCACACAAGCCCATGGCCATCATCAGCCAGGTGCCAGGCTCAGGCACGGCGGCCGTCACCGAGATGCCATCGATCGACAAGTAAGCCTTGTTGGACGTGGCCAGCTTGAAAGAGATCAACTGGCTGGCCGACGTGGCGGCGAAGGTCAGCGACTGGCTGGACCAGGCCGAACCCAGCGCCAGCGTGGCGCCTGTGCCAATGGACGCGCCATCGATCAGCACGTCAATGGCGTTGCTGCCCAGGTAGCTGGTCGAGCCCAGCGAGTAGCCAAAGTTGCCGGCCGACCAGGACACGGTGTAGCGCTGCCCGATCGTCAGGCCCGATAGCGTCTGGCCAAAGCGCTCCACGTAGCCGACATCGCTGCCGATGCCCACCCAGGTGCCACCGTCCGGCGAGGCGGCAGGGCTGGCGCCAAAGTTCAACAGGCCTTCGACGCCCACATTGTTCAGGGCATCCATCACATCAGGGCTGCCATCAAAGATGGTCCAGCCGCTGGGCACGCCGTTGTTCGCGATGTCATCGGTCAAAGAACCATTGACCACGATGGACGAGGCCGCGTGGGCCGAAGAGGCCACCAGCAAGGCGGCCAGAGCAATGTGACGAAGGGCTGACATGGGCGTTTCCAGATTCAAATGCGGGCGAAGGACCGATGCAAGGATCGTAGGCCGCGCAAGGTGCTGCCGCCCACCCCGCAGCCAGGGGACCGAACTGCATGGTTTGCCAAAAGCGTGCGTCCATCACGGTCACATGTCACATCATGCGCAACCCCGGTCACGAAGAGCCAATCCAAATCATCGGAGCGCACCGGACATCAAGGCACTTGGCCAGAGGCATGCGAATTGCATGCAGTGCGTTCGCGATGGTTTTTCGCGCAACAGGCTGCTCAATCGGAGGACTCGGCCATGGCAACCCCCATTCCCGCCACACTGATCGCTGGCGACGGCATCGGCCCTGAAATCGTCGATGCCACGCTGGCGGCCCTGGATGCCGTCGGCGCCCAGTTCGAATGGGACCGCCAGATTGCCGGTCTCGAAGGCGTGAAAGCCGTGGGCGACCCCCTGCCCCCCGCCACGCTGGACAGCATCCGGCGCACCCGTCTGGCGCTCAAGGGCCCGCTGGAGACCCCATCCGGTGGGGGCTACCGCAGCTCGAACGTGCGCCTGCGCGAAGAATTTCAGCTCTACGCCAACCTGCGCCCGGCCCTCACTGTGATCCCCGGTGGCCGATTCGACAAGATCGACCTGGTGGTGGTGCGCGAGAACCTCGAAGGCCTCTACATCGGCCACGAGCACTACGTGAAGATCAACGGCGACCCGCACGCCGTGGCCATGGCCACCGGCATCAACACGCGGGCCGGCAGCCGCCGCCTGCTTGAATACGCCTTCGAGCACGCTGTGGCCACCGGCCGCAAGAAGGTCACCATCGTGCACAAGGCCAACATCATGAAGGCGCTGACCGGCATCTTCCTGGAGACGGGTCTGGAGCTGTACGAGCAGCACTACAAGGGCAAGTTCGAACTGGACACGGTCATCATCGATGCCTGTGCCATGAAGCTGGTGCTCAACCCCTGGCAGTTCGACATGCTGGTCACCACCAACCTGTTCGGCGACATTCTGTCCGACCTGGTGGCTGGCCTGGTGGGCGGCCTGGGCATGGCCCCCGGTGCCAACATTGGTGCGGACGCGGCCATTTTCGAAGCTGTTCACGGTTCGGCACCCGACATCGCCGGCAAGGGCATCGCCAACCCCACGGCCTTGCTGCTGGCCGCCGCCATGATGCTGGACCACTGCAAGATGGTGGAGCAGGCCACGCGTCTGCGCAAGGCCATTGATGCCACCTTGAATGTCGACATGGTCCGCACCGGCGACCTGGGCGGCACGGCCTCCACCGCGGCCTTCACCAAGGCCCTGGTCAGCCGCATCCAGAACGGGTAGGCCTGGGCCCGGTCAGCGATGACCGACAATGGTGCATCTGCAACCCACATTGGCCGAGGCCTTTCATGCGACAACTTTCCGCGACAGGCCAACAGCTCATCAACGATGTGGCCCAGCGCCACGGCTTCAGTTTTGACGCCACCATGAGCATGCTGGACTCGGTGCTCAACGGCAACGGCAGCATGGCGCAGTTCAACCACCCCGAGTTCGCGGGCTCAGGCCAGTGGATGCGCGGTGGCATGACCATGGTGTCGGACATGTTCAACAACTACCTCAAGGGCCGTGTGGACGGCCTGTGCAGCGACTTGTCGAACATCATCGCCAGTCAGCCTGACCTGATCCGAACGGGCAGTTTCCAGTCGCAAAGCCAGAACGGTGGCGGCTACACCAACCAGGCCCAGACCAGCCACAGCGGCTTTGATGGCGGGCAACAGCAAGGCAACGCGTTCGGCCCGGCCAGCCTGTTTGTGCCACCGGCACCGGGCACATCCGGCGACTGGTGGCCAGCCGACCTGCGCTGGCCCAACAGCACCGGGGCCCAGAACGGCGTGCGCTATGCCTACTTTGCGCAGGCAAGACGCCTGGTCATCGACGTCAATGGCACCGTCACGGTCTACGACACGCTGGACCACCAGATCGGCGGCTTTTCGCAGCAACAATCGGTCGGCGGCACCTTGAGCTTTTCCAGCCAGTATGGCCTGATCGACGTGGCCAGCCTGCCCGTGGTGTCGTCCAACGGCATCCCACCCCAGGCGCCGGCCATGGCCTCGCCCCCGGCCTTCGCCCCGGTGTCATCAAACGCCACGGGCAACGATCAGGACATCTTCGCCACCATCGAGCGGCTGGCCGGACTCAAGGCCAAGGGCATCCTGAGCGAAGAAGAGTTCGCCGCCAAGAAGGCCGACCTGCTGGGCCGGCTCTGAACCTGGCGCCGTAGCAGGCACCAGGTGCCGCTCAAACGTCGGCCTTGGCGATCTCTGCAAAAGCGTGGTTGAGCCACATCTTCAGGCGTTGACGCTCCATCATGCCCAGCCCGGAGCCGTCCACAGCCGAGCCGCTCTTGGCTGCCCAGAAGCTGCTGTTGCTGGCATCGATCTTTTGCACGGCCGCATCGTGCAGCCGCTTGATGGTGATGACGGTAGCGCCAAACGCACGGGCTCGGGCCAGCTGGCCTGAGTTCTCCAACTGACTGAAGTCATCGCCCCGCAACTGGTTGAGCACCAGCACGTAGTGCACACGCTGCCCGAATCGGTCGAGCAGGCGGGCCAGCAAGTCCACCGAGTCGCGCCCTGAGTCCATCACGTGCCAGTAGTGCAGCGCAAAGCCCGACAGGTCGGCCATGTCCAGCACACCGGACTCATCCATCCACTTCACCAGGGGCTCATGAGTTTGTGCCGCCAGGTCGACCAGCACGCGTCGGCCAGGTTGCTCTGCGGCGCTTTCGATGATCTGGTCCAGGGCCTCGTAGCGGTCGACCAGGGCAGGTGACGCGTAGTCGGCATAAAAGCGCATCAGCGCGCCATGCGAGCGGTCGGTGTCAAAGCCAACGAAGGGCAGTTGGTGGTCGATGAAGTACTGCGCCAGCAGGCGCGACACCATCGACTTGCCTACGCCGCCTTTCTCGCCACCAATCAGGTGGATCTTCGATTGCGGAACGGTTTCCAGGGTGGGGACTTGCATGTGAGCGCGTGCTTGAAAGCGGCCCGGAACCAGCTCCAGGCATGCTTCAAATTAGCAAGTCCCGCGCCAGTGGCTAGGCTTTCAGGATGTTGACCAGGTGGTCCAGCATGGCCTTGAACCAGGACTTGTCGAAGGGGTCGTATTTTTTCTTCTTGCCTCGGGCCACCAGCACTTGCGTGGCCTCGGGTGTGGTCAGCGTGTCATCCCATTTCCACATCGACTCACACGCGAACTTGATCGGGACAAAGCCCAGTTGGTTCAACTCGTCGTCCAGCGTCTCCCCATGGTGGGTGTTGGCATTGCTGTTCTCGACCAAGGCCTGCATGTAGTCGGCGTCGATTTCGGCATAGATGCCGTGGAACTTGCCCTCCTGGAAGGACTTCACCGTGAACTTGCCGCCATCGATGTACTGCTGGAGCTTGATCCCGGTTTCCTCCAGGAACTCTTCCAGGCCGGCATCCAGCGCCTCGCTCTGTTTGTCGTTGAACCCACCAGGAAAGACCACCTGCCCGCTGTTGTTCAGCACGGTGGGCTTGGCAATCTCTTTGCCGCCGAAGCGGGAACCCATGATCTTCTTGAATGCCACAAACACGACGCCTGCCGGCTTGTTGTAGACGATCACGTAGACGAACATGATGACCTCCTGTGATGAACAGGGCGCCAGCCTATGAGATCGCTGGCGCCTGATCCATCCCTAAGGTCCATCTGATACCGCGCAAGCTGCCAGCCAGGTACTGCCGCGCAAACAAGGGGCCGGAGTAACCCTCGTTTTGCGCGCACCCGCAATGCCACGGCACTGTGCCGCAAAACGAATGTCGCGCAGCCTTCAACAATGCCCCCATCGGATCTCGCATCCATTCAAAGAGGGCAATACACCATGAAGATCACCTCCCTGCGGACAGCCTCCGCATTGGCCGTTCTCTCGCTGGCCACTGGCATCGCGGGCGCCGCGACCGCCTCCACCTACGCCAAGACCAGGTACCCCTTCGTGCTGGCGCATGGCACCACGGGTTTTGCCAAGATCGGTCCGGTCGACTACTTCTACGGCATCACCAAAGACCTGCAAGCCAACGGTGCCACGGTGTACACCACGCAGGTGTCTGCCTGGAACGACAGCGATGTGCGCAGCGAACAGTTCCTGGTGCAGTTCAAGAAAATCCTGGCTGTGTCCGGCGTCGCCAAAGTCAACCTGCTGGGCCACAGCCAGGGCGCCCAGACCGTGCGCTACGCCGCTGGCGTCATGCCCGATCGTGTGGCCTCGGTGACCACGGTCAACGGTGTCAACTTTGGTTCGCCATTGGGAGATGCATTGCTCGGCCTGTCCAATGACCTCGGTCCGGCAGGGACTCGGCTGGTGGCCTCTCTGGCTGAGTCATTGGGCAAGCTCATCTCGCTGCTGGCGGGCGACCCCTCTCTGCCACAAGATGCACAGGCCTGGCTGGGCTCCGTCTCCACACCGGGCGCCAACGCCTTCAATGCACGCTTTCCTGCGGGCCTGCCCGCCAAGCAGTGTGAGCAAGGTGCCGCACGTGCCAACGGCATCAGCTTTTATTCGTGGGGCAGCACCAAGGTCAGCACGAACCTGCTGGACCCGCTTGACCTGATGCTGGCCGTCACGTCCCTCGCCTTCAAGGGCCAAGCCAACGACGGCCTGGTGGCCAAGTGCGGCAGCCACCTGGGCACGGTGATCCGTGACGACTACCCCTTCAACCACTTTGACGCGGTCAACCAGGCCATCGGCCTGCGTGGCTCCTTCGATCCGGTGCCGCTTTATCGCCAGCAGGCCAACCGCCTGAAGCTGCAAGGCCTGTAAGCCACACAAGGACCATGAACACGATGTCCAGCAACTCCGTTGTCCTGGCGCCCCGGCGCAAGAAGGCCTGGGCCCTGGTCGGGGTCTTGGTGATCGTGGTCCTGTTGGTCGGGGCGGTATGGCGGTCTGCCGCCACCAGTCCCACCGACACGCTACAAGACAAGGGCCCAAGCAACTGGTTCACAGCCGGCGTGGGCCAGCAGGACACCGCCGTGCCCATGCCTGAATTTCGAACAGGCCTGGAAGACCTGCCCCCCTCGCTGCGCGGCACCGAGGTGGACGGCGAACTGGCTCAAGACGCGCAGGGTCGCTTGAAGATCACGCGGGGCGTGCGCAACCTGTTCGACTATTTCCTGTCGACCCGGGGCGAACAAGCCGAGGCCATCGTGCATGCCCGCATCAGGGCCTATGTCCGCAGCCATCTGGGGTCTCAAGCGGCGACCCAGGCACTGAGCCTGTTAGACCAGTACCTGGCCTACCTTCAGCAACTGGACGAGGCCGTCAGGCCCACCGCACCGGACTCGCTGACCGAACTGCGGCAGCGCCTGAGCCAGTTGGAACAGATGCGTGCAGCCAGCTTTTCACCCGACGTGGTGCAAGCCTTCTTTGGCGAGGACAGTGCCTACGACCACTACACGGTCGACAAGCTCGGCATCATGGCCGATGGCACCCTGTCAGGCCCGCAGAAAGCCAGCCAGCTTCAGGCACTGCGGCAAGCATTGCCAGCCAGCTTGCGTGAACACCTGAATGCGGCCGAACAGGTTCAGACGCTGGACCAGGTCTCGGCGGAATGGGCCCAACGTGGCGGCACCGCCACCGAGTTGCGCAGCATCCGCGAAAACCTGGTGGGCGCCGCGGCGGCAGACAGACTGGAAGCCCTGGACCGCGAAGAAGCCACCTGGGATACCCGCGTCAATAAACACCTGCAAGCGCGCGCCCTGATCCTGGCTGATGTCACCCTGGCCGAAGCAACGCGTCGCGAACGTGTGCAGGCTTTGCGCAGCGCCCATTTCAACGGGCCGGATCTGCAGCGCATCGAGACGCTGGAGCGCATCGCCGATGCCAAACAAGTCACCGCAGGTCGATGAAGACCTGCAGCAGGGATCAGGCCAATGTCTTGGGCTGCCCGTCGGGCTCAGGCGGGCCACCGCGGTGTGACTTCGTCCAGCTGTAATCCGCCGGCAACTCGTCGCTGACACCGGGCTTGCCCACGCTGTCGCCCAACTCCGAGTTGATCACCACATGGTTGTTCAGGGCGTGGCCTGCGGCGTCCTTCTCCTTGCGCTTGGCTTCAGAGAAAGCCAGCGCCGCCAGCAACTGGTCGTCGGTGAAGGTTTGCACAAAGGGAGTGCCACTGCTCAACCAGTAGACAACGATGCTCATGGGTGTGGCCTGTCAGCGGTAGAAAACCTCGACCTTGCCCTTGAGCTTGATCGTCAGTGGTTGACCCTTGCGGTCCACCTTCTTGCCCACCGGTACCTTGATCCAGCCTTCGCTGACGCAGTACTCCTCGACATCGAAGCGGTCCTTGTCGTTGAAGCGGATGCCGATGTCGTGCTCGAACACCGCTGCCACGTGATGCGGGCTGCGTGGGTCGATGGACAGGTGATCAGGCAAAGGGGGTTGTGTGGCGGTCTGGTTCATGTTGATTCAAAGAAAGGTGCGATGGTTTGGCGCTAGCGCGAGTTTAGTGGAGCCGCGCCCGCCATGTTCGCGCGCAGGAACTCGATCATCAGTTGCACGGCCTGGGGCACCTGCGGGCTGTAGGGGCGAATTGCGAAGATGCGTTCACCAAAGGTGCCCACCGACTTCCACTCCGGCAGCACCGCCACCAGTTCACCCTGCGCCAGCGCGTGTTGCGCGCTGAAGTCCGGTATGAGCGCCATACCGGTGCCTGCCAGCACGACGTCTCTGAGCACCTCGCTGTTGTTGGCACGGAAGTGCCCGGACACGGTCACCGCCACGGTTTCCTTGGGCTGGCGCCGGGCCTGCCGCTCGAAGGTCCATATCGGTTTGCCGCCATCTCGCAGGTAGGCCAGACAATCGTGGTCGGCCAGGTCGGCAGGGTGCTGGGGCGTGCCATGGCGCGCCAGGTAGGCCTGGGTGCTGACCAGCAAGGTCTGGCTGCGGCTCAGCTCCCAGGCCACATGGGTGTCCGGCGCGGCGCCCGTATGGCGTATCGCCAGGTCGAAGCCCTCCTGCGCCAACCGGGTCAGGCGGTCGCTGAGGTCCAGTTCGACATGGATGTCAGGGTAGCGCTGCAAGAAGTGCGGCATCAAGGGTGCCAGACGCTGCCTGCCCAGTGCCACAGGCGCCGTCAAGCGGATCAGCCCCCGGGGGCTGTGGGCCAGGTCCTTGATGCGTGAAAAGCTGTGCTCGATCCGCTCGAACGCCGATTGCGTTTCGGTGACGAAGCGGTTGCCCGCATCGGTCAAGGCAACCGACCGGGTCGTTCGCCGCACCAGAGGCACGCCGCAGGCCTTCTCCAGCTCCGCGATGCGCGCGCTCACAGACGCCTTGGACACCCGCAGACGCAATGCAGCCTGGGTGAAGCTCTTGGTTTGTGACAGCACCAGCAAGAGGTGCAGGTCTTCCAGCGACGCCTTTTTCTCAATCATTGTTCATTATCACGAACAATGAAGTCAACTTTTTGGCATTGTCGACATGCCCCAGGCAACCTAGACTTCAGACACCTTCATCACCTTGCGCCAGCATGCCTCACACCAGCACGCCTCCGACGGAACAGCCCCTGATCCCGCACTGGATTGACGGGCGCCCCGATCACACCACGGGTGGCACCTGTCTGGATGTCTACAACCCGGCCACGGGACTGGCGCAAAGGCAGGTCCCCCTGGCCACCGCGGACACGGTGTCGACAGCCGTGGCGGCCGCGCAGACCGCTTTTCAAGACTGGTCTCAGGTGCCGCCCATCCGCCGGGCCCGCATCCTCAATCAGTTTCTGGCCTTGATGAACGAACGCAAGGATGAACTGGCCGCACTGATCACCAGCGAGCACGGCAAGGTGTTCAGCGACGCACAAGGTGAAGTCATGCGCGGCATCGACATCACCGAGTTCGCCTGCGGCATCCCGCAACTGCTCAAGGGGGACTACACCGAGCAGGTGTCCACCGGCATCGACAACTGGACCATGCGCCAGCCGCTGGGCGTGGTGGCCGGCATCACGCCCTTCAACTTCCCTTGCATGGTGCCGTGCTGGATGTTCCCCGTGGCCATCGCCTGCGGCAACACCTTTGTGCTCAAGCCCAGCGAACGGGACCCCTCCGCATCGCTCTTCATGGCGCGCTTGCTGAAGGAGGCCGGGCTGCCCGATGGCGTCTTCAACGTTGTGCAGGGCGACCGCCACGCGGTGGAAGCCCTCGTGGACCACCCGCAGGTCAGGGCCATCAGCTTTGTCGGCTCCACGCCGATTGCGCACAGCCTGTACCAGCGCGGTGCGGCGCAGGGCAAGCGGGTGCAGGCCCTGGGCGGCGCCAAGAACCACATGGTGATCATGCCGGATGCCGATGTGGACATGACCATCGACGCCCTGGTCGGCGCCGCCTACGGCTCGGCCGGTGAGCGCTGCATGGCCATCTCCGTGGCCGTGCTGGTGGGCGACTCGGCCCAGCGCATCCTGCCCAAGCTGGTTGAACGCGTGAAGGCGCTCAAGATCGATCAAGGCATGAACCCGGCCGCCGAGATGGGCCCCATCGTGAGCAGGCAGGCGCTGGAGCGCATTGAACAGTACGTGGCCACGGGCGTGGCAGAAGGCGCCACGCTGCTGGTGGACGGCCGTGGCTGCAACGTGCCCGGCTTTGAAAACGGCTTCTTCACGGGTGGCTCGCTGTTCGACCATGTGCAGCCCGACATGCGCATCTACAAAGAAGAAATCTTTGGCCCCGTGCTGTCTTGTGTGCGCGTGAAAGACCTGGCCGAAGCGGTTGAGCTGGTCAACCGCCACGAGTTCGGCAACGGCGTGGCCTGCTTCACGCAGGACGGCCAGGTGGCACGCGAGTTCAGCCGGCAGATCGAGGTCGGCATGGTGGGCATCAATGTGCCCATCCCCGTGCCCATGGCCTGGCATGGCTTTGGTGGCTGGAAGCGCAGCCTCTTTGGCGACACGCATGCCTACGGCGAAGAGGGCGTGCGTTTTTACACGCGGCAAAAGTCCATCATGCAGCGTTGGGCCAGCAGCATCGAAAAGGGCGCGGAGTTCGCGATGCCGACGGCGAAGTGAGGCTGGCGCAAGGCGCTGCTCGCGGCACCATCACACATCAGCTGTGGATGGCGCCACACGCTTTTTGCGCCTGGTTGCCGCGATGGCTGTCACCAAGCCAAAGGCCAACAAGCTGCATGCGCTGGCTTCAGGTACAGCCGTGGTGATCGAGCCGAAATCAGTGAGCTCTCGCATGACGTTGTCTCCAGGTTCCAGGTAGCCCTGGCTCTGACTGAAGAACGCGCGGCCTTCGTCTGTGAACGCCAAAGCGGAGAGCTGCAGCCCCAACTGCGATGCGTCGATGGTCAGTACCGGCTGCGCGTTCACATCACCATTAGCTGGGCCCCAGGCACTGAGACCTGGCCGAAACACATTGGTCACGCCGCTGATCTGACGCCACCGCCAGATCGCAATAGGGTCCTCCTGGTTTTCAACGCCAAGCAGAACGAGGCCATGGGCCAGGTCGATCGTCAGGCTGGTCACGGACAACTGGCCACCCGTTGACATGAAGTCGTCGGCACCCGTGCTCACGGTGAAGCGCCCTGCGAAAGTCTGACTCAGGATGTCACCGGTCACGTCGTCATAGGTGAGCGATGCCAGTGGCATGTCGCCAATCGCGCGCCACAACAGGGTCCCTTGGCTGTCGGGGCTGCTTGATACCTGCCCATATCCAGGCTCGGCCGTGACATGAGAATCAGCCAGGAACAACGCTGCCTGCATGTATTCGCTGAAGGACAGCGTAGCGACATGCGCGCCCGTCAGTATCGCGGGGCTGCCGCCATGAGTCGCCGTCACCGGCGCAGCGAACGAAGCACACGACGCCAGCAGAATGGCGCCCGATGTCAAACCCAATCTGAAAGAAGGCTTCATGAATTTCCCCTGTCTGGTTTTGTGAGCAGAAGCGATCACCAACTGCATGACGCTCCCGCCATCCATTGTCTGTCCTGGAACAGGCGTCGGCTCATCGGCAGGTGCCCCCATATAGGTGGATCTGCCCCACGTCAAACCGACGCCTCGATGTCTGGCATCGCCTTCGATGGACGCGATAACAGAAGATGCGACACGCCGTCAAGGGACCAGCGCGCGCAAAACATACCGACCGACCTGCTCACATCGAACGTCGTGATTCAAGCGAACGGACAGTGGCCCGATAAGTGCTTAGACAGGGTTAAGAGTGTCGCGTTGATCAACGCCTGATCTCACCCTGGCTTGCACTTTGCGAGGCCAGCCGCACTCCCACAAGAAGACATGTCCGGACGTGATCTCCCGGGCCGAGTCTTTCACTCGCCCTCCACTTCCACCCCCGACTGAACGAGCCGTTCAAGCCTTGTTGTGCGCGAACGGATCACAAGGACATGTCATGAGCACCACCACCGCATCCCCGGCCTTTCAACGCCTCGAAACCGAAGGCCGCTTGTTGAAGCCCGCACTCAATGGGCCGACGCGCTTTCCTGGCCGCTTCGGCTTTCGCGGTGAGATCGGCCTGACGACGGAGCCGCCTGTGGCGCTGGAGGCCGCCTTCGCCGCAGCTGATGACGGCGAAGCTGCCCTCTCGTTTCTGGCTGGTTCACTGACGTCCTTCAAGCTGCTGCCCGCACTGGTCGAGGCGCTGGGCGCGAACATCAAGGCCGGCGGCAAGTACTTCATCTATGTGTCCGATCTGGACCGTGCTTCGCGCTATCAGATCGAATTCAACGGTGTGTCGTTCTACGTGCTGCCGATCGATGACACCTCGGTCTACAACGAGCTGATCGACTTTCTGTACCTCGACAAAACGAAGATGAAGAAGATGGACACGGCCGACAAGCTCGACACGATCGTCGAGGGCGCGCTCAAGTATGAGCAGGTCTACGAGGTCATCAGCTATGACGAAGGGCTGAAGCGCCTCTGATCTGGCCGCACTTTTGTCGGAATGGTGACGAAGACACATCCGCCATTCCCGACAATTGAAGGGAAGTCGCCAGATCGGCCGCGGGGCAGAGGCATTGATGCAGACCGCTCAACAGATCCGCGGAAGCTGCTCGCCCGTCAGCCAATCCACGACACGGCGCCCGCCAAAGCGCGTGCGCATCTGCACGAAATGATGGTCATCCTGCGTGACCGTGCCGATGCGTGCGGTGCGTCGGCCCAGCGGGTGTGCGCGCATGGCAGCCAGCAAGACTTCGGCGGCTTCAGGGGCACAGATGGCGACCAGCTTGCCTTCGTTGGCGATGTACAGCGGGTCCAGCCCGAGCAGTTCACACGCGGCCTCGACCTCGGGCAACACGTGTATGTGGGCTTCTTCCAGATGCATGCCGACACCGCTCTGGCGGGCGATCTCATTGAGCGTGGTGGCCAGCCCGCCGCGTGTCGGGTCGCGCATCACGCGGATGTGCGGGCCGGCCGCAGCCACCATGTCGGCCACCAGTGTGTGCAAAGCGGCGGTGTCGGACTCGATGCTGGTGCCAAAGCTCAGCGACTCGCGCTGGGACAGCACCGCCACGCCGTGCTCGCCGATGGAGCCCGACAGCAAGATGGCATCGCCCGGTCTGGCCAATGCGCCATCGATGCGCAAACCGGCCGGCACCACGCCCACGCCTGTGGTGGTGATGAACACGCCATCGCCCTTGCCTTGCTCGACCACCTTGGTATCGCCCGTGACGATGGGCACACCCGCTTCGCGGCTGGCACGGGCCATCGACTCGACCAGGGCCTTCAGCTCACCCAGCGCAAAGCCCTCTTCGATGATGAAGCCTGCTGACAGATACAGCGGCCGCGCGCCGGCCATCGCCACATCATTGATGGTGCCGTGCACACACAGGCAGCCCAGGTCGCCCCCGGGGAAAAACAACGGCGACACAACGTGGCCATCCGTGGCCATGACCAGGCGGCCGCCCTGCGCCAGTTCGGGCGGGGCATCGAAGATGGCCTGGTCATTGCCTTGGCGCAGCCATTCGTTGTCAAAGGCTTTGAGGAAGAGCTCGTCAATGAGTTGGGCCGAAGCCCGACCACCTGCGCCATGGCTCATGTCGATGCGGCCCTGCTTGAAGTCCAGCGGGCGGATGTAGTTGGTACGAAGGGCCATGGCTATCCGGTCTCCTTGAAGCGGCCATAGCTGTAGTGCGCGGCGCAGGCGCCTTCGCTGGAGACCATGCAAGACCCCACCGGGTTGTCAGGCGTGCAGACACTGCCAAAAAGTTTGCAATCCACGGGCCGCTTGACGCCACGCAGGATGGCGCCGCACTCGCAGCCCTTGTGATCGGGCACGCTCTGGTAGCGCAGATCAAAGCGCCTTTCGGCATCGAAGCGGGCAAAACGTTCGCGCAGCTTCAAGGCGCTGTTCGGCACCAGCCCCAGGCCACGCCACTCGAAGGCCTCGCGCACCTCGAACACCTCGTCCATCACACGTTGCGCCGCCAGATTACCGTCTGGCGTGACCGCACGCGTGAACTCGTTCTCGACCTCGGCGCGGCCTTCGTTGACCTGGCGCACCAGCATCAGAATGGCTTGCATCACATCCAGCGGCTCGAAGCCGGCGATGACCACGGGCTTGCGCCAGCCTTCGGCAAACGGCACATAAGGTCTGGAGCCGATGACGATGCTGACATGGGCCGGCCCGACGAAACCATCAAGCTCCACCTTGCCGTACCTCGCCGCATCAGGCGCCGCCAGGATGTGCGTGACGGCCGCAGGGGTGAGCACATGGCAACACAACACACTGAAGTTGCGCAGGTTCAATTGCTCGGCCTGCTTCACAACGAGGGCTGTGGGCGGGGTCGTGGTCTCGAAGCCAATGGCGAAAAACACCACTTCGCGCTCAGGATGGGTCTGGGCCAGCTTGAGCGCATCCGCCACCGAATAGACGATGCGGATGTCACCGCCACGCGCTTTGGCCTTGATCAGTGACAGGCCCTCCGACGCGGGCACACGCATGGTGTCGCCGTAAGTGCAGAGGATGGCGCCATGATCAAGCGCCAGCCTGATGGCCAGATCGATGCGCCCGATGGGCAGCACGCACACCGGGCAACCTGGCCCGTGGATCATGCGCACCTGACTGGGTAGCAGTTCGGTCACGCCATAGCGGGACAAGGCATGCGTGTGGCCGCCGCAGAACTCCATGAAGCGGTAGTCACGGCCCTCATGCACTTCTGCGGCGATGCGCGCGGCCAGGTGCCTGGCCAGTGCGCCGTCGCGGAACTCGTCGATGTACTTCATGGGGCCTTCACCGGCGTTGCAGGTGTTGCACGCACGTCAGCAGCCAGGGTGGCGTCCAGCTCGGCAAACAAGGCCAGCGTGTGCGCGGCCTCTTCGGGGTCCAGTAAACCGATGGCATGGCCCACGTGAATGATCACGTAGTCGCCAACCTGGGCCTCAGGCACGAGGGCCAGCGAGATGGCCTTGCGCACACCACCCAGATCGACGATGGCATCGTCGCCGCCCTGCCGCTCAACAACCTGGGCCGGCAGCGCTAGGCACATGATGGAACACCAGCCAGATGCGGTGAAGCGGATGAGGGCTCAACATGCATCAACCAGCCCAGCCAGGTGTCCATGCCCGCGCCGGTCTTGGCCGAGACTTCGATCACCTCGATGGCCGGGTTGACGCGGCGCGCGTTCTCGATGCAACGGGCCACATCGAAGCTCACATAAGGCAGCAGATCGATCTTGTTGACCAGCATGAGGCGTGCTGCGGCGAACATGTCGGGGTACTTGAGCGGCTTGTCATCGCCCTCCGTCACAGACAGGATCGCGACCTTGGCCGCCTCTCCCAGGTCCCACATGGCTGGGCACACCAGGTTGCCGACGTTCTCGATGAACAACAGCTTCTCGGCATGGTGGTGGTGATGCTGCCCGTGCTCGCCATGATGGTGATGGTGCACATGGCCTGGCGTGGCGCCATGCAAGGGCAGGCGCTCGAAGGCGTCGGCCACCATCAGCGCATCCAGATGACAGCCCTTGCCCGTGTTGACCTGGATGGCTGGTGCGCCCGTGGCACGGATGCGGTCGGCGTCCATGCTGGTCTGCTGATCACCCTCGATCACGGCCACCGGCAGATGCGGCTGTATGCGTTTCAAGGCTTCGATCGTGGCGCACAGCAAGGTGGTCTTGCCCGAACCGGGGCTGGACACCAGGTTGAGCGCCGACACACCGTGCGCGAAAAAGTGCGCGCGGTTGCGGCGTGCCACGCGGTTGTTCTCGCCCAGTACATCGGCTTCGAGCTTGATGGTGCGCGTCTGGCTCAAGCCGGGCACGCTCACGCGCGCGCCGCCGCTGCCGTAATGAAGATCGCCGGTGGTGGCGTCTACATGCGGCGCCTGCGCAGGCACATGCGCATGGCCGTGTTCATGGCCATGATCGTGGGCGTTCGAGCATCCGCAGACGACACACATATGGAACTCCTGTTCAGGTCAAGGCCGCAGGCGACGAAGCGACGGGCACCCCATCATCCACCAGCAAGTCGACGACACGCAATTCGGTGCCGCCAGTCGGTTGCAGTTTCACGCTGCCACATTCAGGGCAGGCATCCACACGACTCATGATGGGCACGGCCAGGTTACACCCCAGGCACCAGGCCGTTGCAGGCACCTCGTCAATGTCGATGCGTGCATGTTCAAGGCAGGTGCCCGGCGTGATCGCTTCCAGCGCGAAGCGCAAGGCGCGCACTTCGACGCCAGCCAGCGCACCAGCTTCGAGGTGCAACACGCGCACGCGACTGAACCGCTCGCGCTCGGCGGCGTCTTCGACCAGGCGGACAATGCCGCCCGCCAGACTCAGTTCATGCAAGGTGGCTCCTTGTGCATCACATCAACATTCTGTAATCATGAAGGGCAACGCTAACGCGTCCCTATTTTCGTTCATTGGAACCTTGCAGCGCGCCATGACTGACTTGACACTCCACTTTCATCCCCTTTCGTCTTACTGCCACAAAGTGCTGATCGCGCTGGACGAACTGGCCATCGCGCCGGAGAAGCGCCTGCTGAACCTGGGTGACCCAGCGCAGCGCTCGGCCTTCCTGGCCTTGTGGCCCACGGGCAAGATGCCCTTGTTGATCGACAAGGGGCGACCTGTTCCCGAGTCCAGCATCATCATTGAGCACTTGCAGCGCCACCATGCCAGTCCCGACAGAGCGCTGATCCCGCACGACCCCGACGAGGCACTGGCCGTGCGCTTGTGGGACCGGCTGTTTGACCTGTATGTGATGACACCGATGCAGGCCCTCACCGCTGACCTGTTGCGCCCCGAGGCCGATCGCGACGCACTCAGCGTGACGCGGGCCCGAGAAGCACTGTCGTCGGCTTACGCCATGATCGAACGCCAACTGGAAGGACAAACCTGGGTGGCAAGTGCGACATTCAGCATGGCCGACTGCGCCGCTGCACCAGCCCTCTTTTATGCGGTGACCTATGTGCCCATGGCGCCTGAGCACACACGGCTGGCCGCCTACTTCGATCGCTTGATGGCGCGCCCATCGGTGGCGCGCGCCATTGACGAGGCCAGGCCCTACTTCCAGTTCTATCCGGGGCGCCAGGGCCTGTCCCGCCGATTCTTTGACCCTCAAGCCAACTGAGGCGCTAACTCGTCAGGCTCTTTTGTGGCTGTGCGCTACCGCACGGATGCAGATTTCGTGATTTTCTATATTTGGCACGCCAAGGACACAGCCAAATTTTGGAGAGTCAAATGAATACCGATCGAATCAAAAGCAACCTGAAGCACGTTGTGGACAGAACCACGGATCAATGGGATGAGTCGCTCACCGATGAGACGGACGGAGAGGTGGGAGGCCGTCGACAGCGCGTCTCGGATCGGCCCCATCGTCATCTGGATGAGCGTGAAAGCAAGGACAACGACCGCCGCACACGCAAAGCCAGAAGCTCGACAGATCTCGACCTGCGCTAGGCCGTCGGGCTCTTTCGGTCTGCCAGTGGGCCGTACGCCAGATGCGCAATGCGCACGATGGCGTCGGCCATCTCTTCTGGCGAGAGCACGAGGTCCACACAGCCACTGGCGATGGCGCTTTGCGGCATGTCAGGTTGCCCTGCCGTGTCGAGGCGCTGGGCAATCGTGACACCGCCCACTTCTCGGATGCCGCAAAGTGCTTCTGCCCCATCCCCGTCGTATCCCGACACGATGATGGCGATCAACCGCCCATGCCAGTATTGCGTCAATGAGCGCAGGAAGACGGTGATCACGTCCGGCCAGCCTCTTGGCTTGGAGATCGGTTCCAGGCGGAACTCACCATCCAGCACATGCAGGTCACGCCCCTCGGGGATGATGAACACGTGGTTGGGCTGGATAAGCAACTGATCTGTGATCAGTTCCACGGGCATGGTCGTGTGCCTGGGCAGTATCTCGTGCAGCAACGTGGCCACATTGCGCACATGGTTGACGATGACGACGGCAACGCCGAGGTCGCCAGGCAGGTTGCGCAAGAGTCGGGTATAGGCGTCAAGCCCCCCCGCAGAACCTCCCACGCAGACGATGGGAACGTCCGGTCGCTCAGGTGCGCTGACGTCAGCTGAAGTCATGGGAGACCAACCGTGCCGTATGGCGTTGTTGCGCCATCGCTGCCATGAAGCGTTCGGCAGCGAGATGGGGATCGCCGACGTCACTCAGCAAGATGCCTGGGTCGATCTCACCCGTGGCCAGAAAAGCCGAAACGCCAGCGCGCTCGAGCAGGTACGTCGAGGCCCCTAGTGACAAGATGGTTTTGCCATGGTGATACTGGTCGCTGATGAACTCGAGCGTTTGCCTGTGGCGCGCCAGCAAAGCCACGCCGGCCTCCCCATCGGGCAGTACCAACGCATCGAACAACACAGGGGCCGCGTTCTCCAGCGTCCCCATGGCCTCCAGCAGCGTGCCCCCCTCCGTCTTGACACGCCCAAGGCGGGGCGCGACCACGCAGGGTATGGCGCCAGCGGCCAGCAGCGCCAAGCACAGCGCATGGAGGGATGCGCCATGGACCCCGTCCGCAGCGAGCAGCGCCACCTTCATCGTTCGCACGCCACCCATGCCGGGCAAAGCGGTCAAGGACAGCGCGGCAGACACCGTCACTTCAGGCGCCATGAGCGTGGTCAAGGCCCTCGGCATGGCCTGTGGCACGGCCATGCCCAGTCCGCCAGCAAGTGCCTCGGCCAGGTCCTTGGAGACGTTCAACAGGGATGACACCATGCGTTCGCGAATGGCCGGCACGGTCACCTTGCTTAACTCGAAGCGAAAGCCTGCGATGAGGTGCGCCTTCTCGATATCCGTCTGGCTCTCGAAGAACAAGCTGGCCTGGGTGTAGTGGTCGGCAAACTTGTCTGGTTTGCCGCGCAGCTTGTCCCCTTCGACAGGCTCGGGGAAGGACACGAAGCCGGCGCCACCGACCTGGAACGGGCAGCCGCCCCCCAAGGAGTTGGGCTCATACGCCACGCGCCCACGTGGGATGGCTTGACGGTGCAATCCATCGCGCTGGTTGTTGTGGACGGGCGCAAGCGGCGCGTTGATGGGTATCTCGTGGAAGTTGGCACCACCCAGACGCGTGATCTGCGTGTCGATATAGGAGTGGATACGGCCAGCGAGCAGCGGGTCGTTGCTGAAGTCGATGCAGGGCACCACGTGCGCGGCGCAGAAGGCTACCTGCTCGGTCTCCGCAAAAAAATTGTCCGGGTTGCGGTTGAGCACCATGCGCCCCACGGGCTTGACCGGCACCAGCTCTTCGGGGATCAGCTTGGTTGCATCCAGTACGTCAAAGCTGAACCCTTCGGCCTGCGCCTGCGTGAATACCTGCAGGCCTAGCTCCCACTCCGGGTACTCGCCGGCCTCGATGGCATCCCAGAGATCGCGTCGATGAAAGTCGGAATCTGCGCCCGCGATCTTGACGGCTTCGTCCCACACCAGCGAATGCGTGCCCAGCTTGGGCTTCCAGTGAAACTTGACGAAGTGCGACTCACCCTGCGCATTCACGAGCCTGAACGTATGGACGCCAAACCCCTGCATCATGCGCAGGCTGCGCGGGATGCCCCTGTCGGACATCACCCACATCAAGGTGTGCGTGGTCTCGGGCATCAAGGAAGCAAAGTCCCAGAATGTATCGTGCGCCGATGCCGCCTGGGGCATGCCGTTGTGTGGCTCAGGCTTGACGGCGTGGATCAGGTCCGGGAACTTCATCGCATCCTGAATGAAAAAGACCGGGATGTTGTTGCCCACCAGGTCCCAATTGCCCTCATCGGTGTAGAACTTGACGGCAAAGCCGCGGATGTCGCGAGCAGTGTCGGCCGAGCCGCGCTCTCCGGCCACCGTTGAGAAGCGCGCAAACACAGGTGTGATCTTGCCCGCCGCCTGAAATGGCGCCGCCCGTGTGAGCGAGGTGAGGGGCTCATAGGCTTCGAAGTACCCATGCGCCGCCGAGCCACGGGCATGCACGATGCGCTCCGGTATGCGTTCGTGATCGAAGTGCGTGATCTTCTCGCGCAGGATGAAGTCTTCGAGCAGGCTTGGGCCGCGCAACCCCGCTTTGAGCGAATTTTGATTGTCACCAATGGCCACACCTTGGTTCGTGGTCAGGGCTTGGCCTTGCGGATCGGTGCGCACGCGATCCAGTGACCCTGTCTGTCCATCAACCCCATCCCCTTGCCCTTGGCCTGTCTTTGGCGTGGCGTTGACTTCGCTCAGGGTGCTGGCGAACACAAGATCTGAGCCAGGTGCCACGGCTTGCCCCGCCGCAGGGCACAGGGCGTTGTCGTACCCGAACTCCTTGTCCTTGATGGGGTTGTAACGCGTCATCTCAGCGAGCGCCTGCACCGCTGCAGCCTGATGCGACGCCGTGCTGCTTGTGGGCTCGCCAGAGACATGGTGCGGCAAGGACTTGGACTTGGGTGAGGTGTTTTTCATGGGCCTGTCCTGAATGGCGGTTGTTCTATTGCGCGGCGCTGACGCGCCAGACCACATTGCCCACGTCGTCCGCGACCAGCAATGCCCCTCGCTTGTCCAGCACAACGCCCACTGGGCGGCCATGGGCATGACCGTCATCACTGAGGAATCCTGTCAGCACATCCAGGGGCTCACCTTGCGGCCGGCCACCTTCGAAAGGCACAAAAATCACCTTGTAGCCACTGTGGGGCTGGCGGTTCCAGGAGCCATGCTGGCCAACGAACATGCCTTGCGCATACCGTGCAGGCAGGGAGGTGCCCACTGACGAGGCCAAGCCGAGTGAGGCCGTGTGGGTACCCAAGGCGTAGTCGGGCGTGACCGCCTTGGCGACAAGGTCCGGCCGTTGTGGCGAGACGCGTCCGTCCACATGCTGCCCGTAGTAGCTGTACGGCCAACCGTAAAAAGCCCCATCGCGCACTGCGGTCATGTAGTCCGGCACCAGGTCACTGCCCAGTTCATCTCGCTCGTTGACCGTCGTCCACAGCGCGCCGGTCTGAGGCTCCCAAGCCAGTCCGTTGGGGTTACGCATACCACTCGCATAAATGCGGTGTGTGCCACTGCGGGTATCCACTTGCCAAATGGCTGCACGACCGGCCTCCGCAGCCATGCCTCGCTCGCCAACATTGCTGTTGGAACCCACGGTCACATACAGTTGTTGCCCATCGGGGCTGGCAATGATGTTCCGGGTCCAGTGGTGATTGATCGGGCCAGCAGGCAAATCAATGACCTTGACCCCGGCTGCGCTGATGGTGGTGTCGCCTGGCTTGTAGGGGAATCGGAGCACCTTGTCGGAATCAGCGACATAGAAATAGGGCCCCACCAGCGCCATGCCAAATGGCGAGTTCAGCCCTTCCAGAAACACAGATCGCTCGACCGCAACACCTTGTCCATGGGTGTCACGCAACAGCGTGATGCGATTGGCGCTGGGCCCACCAGCGCCTGCGCGCTTCATGAACACCCCCATCAGCCAGCCCCTGAGGCCCTGGCCATCTTCAGGCTTGGGCGGCGCGTTGGTTTCTGCAACCAGCACATCGCCATTGGGAAGCACATACAGCCACCGTGGGTGGTTCAAACCAGCGGCAAAGGCATGGACTTGCAAGCCCGTTGCAGCCGTGGGTTTGGTGCCTGCAGCCCAGCCTTGCGCTGGCGCGATATTCAGCGTGGGGATCAGTGTGGGGTTGGGCTGGGGCAGCGTCGGCTGTGGACCGGTACTGGCGGAGATGGGCAGCCTGGCTGTCTCGCCGCAAGACGCCAAGGCAGCCACCAACATCAGCAAGGGCAAGCCGCCCAGTGCGGGCATGCCTTTCAACGACTTGATGATGTCTGTTGCCATGATGAACCCAGAAGCTTCCTTCTGAAATCATGTCAGCACGGCTGGCTCAACGCCGTGCGTTGGCGCACAGACCAGCGGTGTCTGCCAGCCCATCGTGTGCCCGGTACGTCCAGGCAACCATGGGGTGCGACCACACAGGAGTTGGTATGAAAGCCAAAAGCAAATACGGTTCCGCCTACCCGGAGACGGCGTCAAACAAACCACACCGGGTGATCAAGCGCCGCAAGAGCGTACCCAGCGAAGCGCCCCTTGCTTCGGCATCCCCCGAAGGCATGAAGATGCCACATGAACGTGACGAGTCTGTTGACCGGGGTGGTGGGTCGGTGCCCAGTGAAAGCGTGATGCAGGCGTGTCGGGATATCAAACGCGGCCTGCCCGACACAGACCGTGGTGTTGAAATGAACAACACCTACCAGAAGCAGAAAATCTGAAGGCGCTCGCGCTGAGCGAGGCCCTGCGGGCCCCGCTCTCAGGCTCACAAGGGATCAATCAAGGCGCATTGATGCGCTTGACGGAAGGCCTCTTGCGCAAAGACGGACTGACCGCTGCTGTTGAAATTCAGCGAGCTTGGGCGATTGGGATCGAACCTGGGCCAGTACGGCGGCAGAAAGCTGTTGGGATTGCCCGTCGCGGCAAAGCGGCCCCAGTAGCGGATCATCTGGTCAGACAGCTTTTGCTGCGAGGCCGTCAGGCCCAGTGGCCCCGGCACCAGCGAGTTGCTCTGGAACAGGAAGATCAGTTCCGCGCCATGCAGGGCGCCCAATGGCATGAGTGGATCTTGTGGCAGCGGTGCGTTCGCCTCCGTGAACTCATAGTTGTATGTCGGCACGTAGCGAGAGAAGGCCACGGCATCGTGCATGGCATCGCACGCGAAGTAGTAGTCCGTCAACAGCGCACTGAGGGCCAGGTCCAAGGTGCCATAGGTCTGGGCGGTGTAGGTGTCACGCAGTCGCCCGGCCAGCACACTGTCATGGGCCGCGATCCTGTGGATGTACTCATCAACCTGCGACTGGTTCACCGGCGCCAGCAATGCCTGGTGGTATTCGGTCGCCACGAACAGGCGGCCTTCATCGCGGGTGGAGCCGACGATGGTGGGAACACGGTGGAACTGGCCTTTGCGCACCTGTGAGGCAGGGTCGCCGATCAGCGAGATGCCATCCTGAACAGGCGTCCAGCGTATGTCCACACCATTGATTTCGTTGCCGTTGGGCACCGAGGTCCGCATCACCTCGTCGGCCGACTTCTGGCGCATGCAGGCCAGTTGCCCTGGCCCCTTCTCGCAGCCCAGCTTGACGCCCAAGACCTCGGACTGGGCTTGCATGGTGGCTGCTGGCGTTGTGGTCAGCAGGTTGCACGCACCGCTTTGCAAGATGGCACGGTGAAACAAGCCCTTGGATTGCGGCGACACCATGTGCAAGCAAACGCTCGCGCCGCCGGCGGACTGGCCGAACAGCGTCACGCGTGAGGCGTCGCCGCCAAAGCGGCCGATCTGAGCGCGCACCCAGCGCAAGGCAGCCTGCTGATCCTGCAAGCCCAGGTTGGACGAGGTGTTCTGCGCCACCAGTTCTGGTTGGCGGATGAAGCCAAAAGCGCCAACCCGGTAATTGATCGACACGATGACCGCATTGGCCTTCTGTGCCAGATTGGTCATGTCGTAGTCTGCTGCGGAGCCAGACAGAAATGCCCCGCCGTGAAACCAGACCATCACGGGCAGCTTGCCGTGACCAACGTCGTTCGGCACATGCACGTTCAGAAACAAGCAGTCTTCGTTGACAGATTCAGGGGACAAGAAGCTGGCGGGTTGAGCACAACGCTCGCCAAATGCCGTGCCATCGCGCGTGCCGCGCCAAGCTGCAGCAGGCTGCGGGGCTTGCCAGCGCAACTCACCGACGGGTGCCGCTGCATAGGGGATGCCCAGATAGGCGCGCACCCGGTTGATCAACTTGCCGCTGACCGCGCCTTGGCTGGTCTGCACAGTGGGAGGCGTCGCGCTGAGTTGTGTCTCGGCGTGGGCTGAGATGGCCATGGCACTGGACCATACACAGAACGAGAGAAGTGGGATCAACGGATGCCTGGTCAATGTGTGTTTCATGTGGGTTCCTTTCTTTGTGAGGCTGATGAGGCCCTGTGCGCATCGAGGCCCAATCTAGGCAGGCGCCTGCTGACATGCCCTCGGCATGCGACGAAACGCGATAGCGCCCGATGGATGCCACCCCACGCGATCACGTCTCGCAGGCAGGCCTGGAGCGCAAGCCCTGGTTGCAGTTCATCCGCCACTGGCATCCATTCGCACCGCCAGTTGGCGTTTCAGTCAAGCCCGGAGAGGAACTGGCCCTGCATTGCGCTACGCTCACCGGTCAAGCTTGTCTGATGTCGACACACCCGCCCCACGATGCCTTGTCCGCCCTACCCGCCCACGCTGACCTGGCGTCGCCTCATGTCGAGGCAAATCGCCTTCAACCAGCTCTTCATCATCGTGGGGGTCTTCGCCACACATGCCATGGAGCTCGCATCACCCCGCGACCCTTTGGCCCACAGTCTTTTGTATGACCTGGTGTGGCTGGAGCTCATCGGTCTGTTCGGCCTGCTCATCACTGGCCACGGCATATGGCTGGCACTGCAGCATGGCTGGCGACACATGCCCGATGCGCCAGCGCGTTACGACCAGGATGGCCTGCTCAACAAGCACCTGTCCGCTGCCACCATGTGGCTTTTCCTGTTGGTCGCCACCGCGGGACCGCTGACCAGCGCCTGGCTGGCGCAACACGCGTTCATCGCCGTTCAAGGCACGAACTGGGGCGCCACCAACCTGGAGCCGATCCCCCCGTCCTACAGCGCCACCCTGTTCAGCATGGCCTATGGCGTTGTCGCGTCCTATGTCTTCGAGTACCTGCATGACCGATGGACCCTCCACGAAGCGCGTGAGCGCATGGCAAAACGGCTCACCACGGAGACCCAGCTTCAATTGCTGCGCTCCCAGCTCGACCCTCACATGCTGTTCAACACGCTGTCCAATCTGTATGCGCTGATTGATGAAAGCCCTCAACAGGCCCGCGCCATGCTGCTGAACCTGATCGGCTTTCTGCGCTCGACCCTCCATGGCAGCCTCACCACGCAGCATGCCTTGCACGAGGAGTTCAAACTCGCATCGGACTACCTGTCCTTGATGCAGATTCGCATGGGCGAGCGCTTGCGCACCCGGCTGGAGCTGCCTGATGTGCTGCGAGCCTTACCCGTGCCCACCATGCTGCTGCAGCCCTTGATCGAAAACGCCATCAAGCACGGCCTGGAGCCACTCAAACATGGTGGAGAGCTGAGCGTTGCCGCCACGGTGGAGGACGGGCATCTGGTTCTGCGCGTGAGCAATTCAGGGACGAGCGGCGAGCGCAGCGCGGACCAGTCGCGGATGGGTACGGACGGTGGCTTTGGCCTGCGCAGCGTGCAGGACAGGCTCTCCATGCTGTGCGGGCCCGGCGAGCATGTCGAGTTCAAGCATGTGCACGCGCAAGACATCACCCAGGTCACGCTGCGCCTGCCCTTGGCGGTGCAAGGACGCCCCGCATGAACGGCCATACCCCGACAGCGCTGATCGCCGAAGATGAACCCGTCCTGGCCCGTGATCTGGCCCGGACACTGGGGCATCTGTGGCCCAGCTTGCAGATCCAGGCCATCGTGCACGATGGCGAAGCGGCCGTTGAAGCCGCGCATCAGCATGTGCCTGACATCTTGTTCATGGACATCCGGATGCCTGTGCGCAATGGCCTGGACGCCGTGCAAGACATCGTCGACGGCTGGCCAGCCGTCCGCGCGCTGCCCCTGATCGTGTTCGTGACAGCTTTCGACCGCTTTGCAGTCGAAGCCTTCGAACGATCGGCCGTGGACTATGTTCTCAAACCGGTGGAACCCCAGCGCCTGGCATTGACTTGTGAACGCCTGAAAAACCGCCTGATGGAGCGGCAGGGCGGCGACGCATTGGCCCTGGCACCACTGCGTGCACTGCTTCAGCAGTCACCAAGCCATGAGCCCCCGCTCACACTGATCCAGGCCGGTGTCGGGACCACCCTGCACATGGTCTCCCTTGCGGACGTTCACTACTTCGAAGCTGACAGCAAATACGTGTCGGTGGTCACGCAGGCGCGTTCGCTCTTGATTCGAACGCCTCTGCGCGAGCTGATGCCGCGCCTGGATGCCCACCAGTTCATGCAGATTCACCGCAGCATCGTGGTGCGCACCTCATTGATCGACAAGGTGATACGGGAGGATGCGGGCAAGGTCTACCTGTACCTGAAAGGGCGAAGCGAACGCCTGGCAGTCAGCCGCACCTACGCGCACCTGTTCAAGCCGATGTGAGTGGATCATGGGGCGCAAGCTTGACCAGGGCCTGCGCTTCTACTGACATATTGAGCGGAAAGCTCAGCCCTGTTCGATCAAATCTGCCACGGCCTCGAACACCTGCGCGCGCGCCTGGTCTTTTTCAAACGACACGCCCATGCGCAACACCACCAGCTTGTGACTGGGCACGATCACCAGGAACTGCCCCATGTGTCCGGCGAACCAGACCAGATCAGCAGGCAGGCGGGCACGGATGGCATCGGGGATGGCCGCGGAGGGCTGGCGCCAGATGAAGCCCCCGTATTCAGCGCTGGCCGGCGACGGCGCCAACAAGAAATTCATCACGTCGGATGCGATCAAGGTCTGGCCCTGCCACTGGCCACCTTGTGCCACCAACTGCCCCAGACGCAACCAATCCACGGGTCGCAGCACGCCGCGTGCGCCACCTACCGGGGTCCCGCTGGCATCAGGCTCGATCACACCCTGACGGATGCCCAGCGGCGCGAACAAGCGCTGCTGGTAGTAGTCATACAGCGCCTGATGGCCACCGCCGAGCGCTTGCCTCATGCCAAAGGCCGCCACGGTCGCAAAGCCCGTCGAATAGTTGAAGACCGTGCCCGGGGTCGAGGTCATGGGCCGGTCCGCCGCCCAGGCACCCTCGTTGGGCTGCGAGAACAACATCTCGGTGGCATCGCTGGCACCGTCATACCCTTCGCTCCAGGCCAGGCCGGGTGCCATGTTGAGCAACTGCTTCCAGGTGATGCTCGCCTTGGCGCTACCAGCCCACTGCGTCAATCCTACGGGTGCGTCCAGGTTCAACCGGCCATCGGTGGCCATCACGCCAGCAATCAAGCCCGTCAGCGACTTGGTCATGGACCAACCCAACTGGGGCTGATCGCGCCGGTAATCGCGCGCATAACGCTCGTACAGCAGGTGGCCATCGCGTGCCACGAGAAACGCCAATGCATTCTGCTTCTGACTCAGCTTGGTCGCGGTCTCGGTGAAAATGCGGTCGCCATGAGCGGCCAGCAAGGCGGCCTGCGCAGGGGTGAGCCGCGCTGCCTCGGCTGGGCCCTCGCCAGCAGGCCATGACTGCACGGAGGGCATTGGCAGCGCGACTGGCTTGAAGGCTTGGGCGCGCACGCTGGCTTCATTGGCGCCCGGGGGCACAAGCGTGCAACCCAGGCCCTTTCGATAGATGGCGGTGCGCTTGTTGGTGATGAACGGGATGAAGCTGCTCACGTCCACCTTACTGCCATTGGTGTACTTGATGGTCCACACAATGGGCAAGGGTTGAACCTTCGGGGCCGTGTATGACCAACGCACGCGCAGGTAGTCGTCACCGCTTTGCTGTGTGCGAGTGCACAGCTCCCACGCGGCATAGCCCGTTCCCGCAGGGATATCGGCGATGAGGTCGGCCTGTGCGGCCTGGGTGCTCAGCAAACTCAGGCAGGCCAGCGATGCAGCCCTCCCAATGGTGCGACAGATCATGTTGCGGTCTCCTGTTGGGGTTGTCGAATCAATTGGGCGTAGTGCTTGATGGCCTGGGTCGTCCCGGCCTTGTCGCCTGTGGTCAACAGGTCAAGCAGCAAGCCGCGCACGATGGCCAACTCAAGCCGGGCACGGGTGCGGGCCTTGGCCCTACTCAAGCCGTGCTGGGTTTGCAGAGACCGAGCCACGCGGTCGATCCAGCCGTCAACAGCGTGCGCCAGAAAATCGCCGAAGCGTTGCCGATCGCGCAGGGCCTTGACGTAGATCTCAAGCATCAGCTGGAACACAGGCAGGTAGCTAGGCGAGGTGAAGTGTCGCCAGACCTCTTCGATCGGAGGGACGGTGAACGCCTGACCTTGTGCCATGCCCGCCTGCCGGTGTTGATCCGTGTTGCGCAAATGCTCAACCACGGCCTCCCAGAAGCCGTCCACATCACCAAAGTAGTAGCTCAGCATGCGGTGGCTAGTGCCCAGGCTGGTGGCCATGCTGCGCAGTGATTGGTCGCTGTAGCCATGGGCCAGCACATGCGCGACAGCCTGATCCAGCAAGGTCGTGGCTTGATCAGAGATGACCCGGGGACTGCGTTGGAGATTCGGCATGGGCAGAATGTACCAAGTGGCACAAACCTGGGTTGCCGTGCTTTCCCTAGGCACTGCCACGCGCCCCCTCGTTTCGGGGGAAACGCGCCGTCACACAAAGTCAAAGCGCCGCCCGACAAAGAACTTGGCGTAAATTTTATGTACGTGACTGACGCCAGTTTGGGCGTTGCGCGATTCAATCCATTCCGGGAGAACACTCATGCTGATCAAGAAACTGCTGCTGCCTGCGCTGCTGTCCATCGCCTTTGCGGCATCAACCCACGCCGAGACGGTCGCCATCGACACCTCGCTCAACCCCCTTCAGGCTGGTACGGACAACCAAGGCTGGTGGAGCAGCACGATCACCAACAGCAACTCGTCGAATGACAACTACTTCACCGGCGACAACGACACCTTCCGCAGCTTCTTCTCTTTTGACCTGTCCAATCTGAGTGGCACGTTCAAATCGGCCACCTTCCAGGTTCGGCGTTACGACCAGCCGACAGCCTTGACCCTTGGTCTGTTCGAGGTGTCCACGCCAGCGTCCACGCTGATCACCACCCGCACCAACATTCAGGACGCCGCCATCTTCGCGGACCTGGGCAGCGGCGACAGTTATGGCAGCTTTACCGTTGCCCCTGGCAGCAGCAATGACGTCCTGTCCTTCACCCTGAATGAGGCCGCGCTGTCGCGCATCAATGCCGCGGTGGGATCGGGTTACTTCTCGATCGGCGCAGCCGTGATCGGCCCCGGCATTATTTTCAGTGGCAGCACGTACGAGCCGGGTAATTTTGGCCTGGGCTATACCCAGCGCCTGGTGCTTGACACCACACAGGTCCCCGAGCCTTCCCACATGGCATTGGTCGGTGTTGGCCTGCTGGTGGCTGCCAATGCAGCCCGCCGCAAGGGCGTCAAGACGAACTGAGCGCACTCTTTTTTCAGACGCTCGTCAAGCGTGCGCACGCCCAAAGCTGCGCCCGCGTCGGGCGCATCGGCACCTATACCGTGACCCTGAATTAGGGGGCCGCGATCGCACCGGTACCCGCAAGTGATACCGAATCTCCGAAAGGTAGCTGGCAGACTTCGTGGCGGCGCGCAAATCGCCACCAACGCCAACTTACCCGACGGAGATCTACATGGCCAAAATAGACGGCACGCTGTACACCGAGATGAACGGCGTCGATGGAGACACATGGGTCAAGGCCTACCATACGTGCCCCTCTTCCAAGGCTGACCTGATCAAGACCAACTTGACGGCAGGTGGCGTCCAAGGGGGCAATCCAACATTGGGGGCACCGTCGGAGAAACAGTGCGTCAAACAAGTCGAATTCGAGCGGGCGCCCTGGGCCAAGGTCACGGAAGAACCTCGCGTGGTGGTCGAATTTGGCGTCGGCTCACGCCCGGATTACTTCGGCAAATCGGGCAGCGTATGCGCCGTCTTCGAGATCCAGGCGAAATACCTGCGCCGAGGGTCGACAGCCGAGGGAGGCTGGTGCGCCTACCCCGGCGTCCCCATCAGGTGGATAGGTGTTGAGTAAGCAACCTGAGATTACCCGGCTCAAGGCAGAAGACGCTGGCAGCGTGAGTGCGCTGATCAGACGGGCTCAACATGCCGCCGCCCATATCGACGCGACGCAAGAGGCCATCTCTGCAGCCAGGCTGATCGAACTCAACGACCTTGGCCTGGTTCTGGTCGCCCATGAACAGGGGCGTATCGTTGGCACAGGCACGCTCCTGGGCGAATGGATCTACAACGTCTTTGTCGAGCCGCACCTGTGGCAACACGGCATAGGCCGCTACATCATGGACAGCCTGGTGCAGTGTGCGTGGCGCAACCATGCCGTGCGCATTGGCTTGTTCTCCAACCTCGCTGCCACGGGCTTTTACGAAAGATGTGGGTTCTGGCCTCATGCCGAAAAGGTCATCTATCGACAACGGGTGGTCGAGATGTACAAAGATGCGCCATGACTTTGTACTCGGCATCAGACGCCCGCACCGGCAGCACCAGCCCGGCGCAGCAGTTGCCTGCAGCGCTCGGACAGGTGCACCACCCGCAGGTGCTTGCCCGCGCGGGCATACCGTGCGCGCAGCGTGTGCAAGGCCTCGATGGCCGAGTAATCGACGAAGGTCAGGTGCCGACAGTCCAGCGTGACGCGGCCGGGGTCGTCTGCGACCTTGAAGGCATCCAGGAACGCCGAGGTCGATGCAAAGAACAAGGTGCCGTGCGCGCGGTAAGTGCGCGAACCATCGGCCTCATCGTGCGCGTCGGCGTAGAGCTCGCGTGCGTGCTGCCAGGCGAAGTTCAGGGCTGCGATCACCACCCCGCACAGCACGGCGAAAGCCAGGTCGGTGAACACCGTGATCACCGTCACCAAGGCGATAACCAGCACGTCCTGACGTGGCACCTTGCCGAGCACGCGCAGAGAGCCCCAGGCAAAGGTCTGCTGCGCCACAACGAACATCACGCCCACCAGGGCTGCCAGCGGGATCTGCTCGATCAGCGGCGACAGCCACAGCACGAACAGCAGGACCATCACGCCCGCCACCACACCCGACAGGCGCCCTCGCCCGCCCGAGTTCAGGTTGATCATGGTCTGGCCGATCATGGCGCACCCGCCCATGCCGCCTGCCATGCCTGAGGCGATGTTGGCCACGCCCAGGGCCACGCATTCGCGATTGGTTCGCCCGCGCGCCTGCGTGATCTCATCGGTCAGGTTGAGGGTGAGCAGCGTCTCCAGCAGGCCGACCATGGCCATCAGGCCGGCGTAAGGCGCGATCACCACCAGGGTGTCCAGCGACCAGGGCACCTCGGGCCAGGCCAGACTGGGCCAGCCTCCGGCGATGTGCGCCATGTCACCCAGCGTGCGCGTGGGCAACTGCAGCCCCCAGGTCAGCAGGCCGACCCCCAGGATGGCCACCAGCGCGGGCGGCACGGCCTTCGTGAGCCTGGGCAGCAGGTAGACCACCGCCATGGTGAGCGCCACCAGGCCCACCATGAGCCATAGCGCTTCGCCCCGCAACCACTCGTGGCCCGACTTGAAGTGCGCCAACTGCGCCATCGCGATCACGATGGCCAGCCCGTTGACGAAGCCGAGCATGACCGGGTGCGGCACCATGCGCACCAGCTTGCCCAGACGCAAAACGCCGAACAGCACCATGATCAGCCCGCTGAGCAACACCGTGGCCAGCAGGTACTGCGCCCCATGCTGCACGACCAGGGCCACGATGACCACCGCCATCGAACCCGCTGCGCCCGACACCATGCCCGGTCGGCCGCCCAGCAAGGCCGTGAGCGCGCAGATGATGAAGGCCCCATATAAGCCCATCAGGGGGTTGAGCTGGGCCACCAGCGCAAAAGCGATGCACTCGGGCACCAGCGCGAAGGACGTGGTGACGCCGGCAAGCACGTCACCCCGAATCGAAGCGGTTTTCATGTCAAATTTGAAGTGTTAGGCGTGACCCAGCATGAAAGTCTTGGCCTCAGCAACGAACAGTGTGCTCGTGGTTGTGGACGCCACGGCCCAAATTGTCGATTACCTGCACAAAGCGGTGGCGTCCATGGCTGCGTGATGGGCACGCAGCATCAAAGGCGCGCTTGCACCCGATGCCGCCCGAACATCATTGCACCGTATAGCCGCCATCCACCATCAACGCCTGACCGCTGATGTAGCTGGCCGCACCCGAGAGCAGAAAGAGCACGGGGCGCGCGACCTCCTCGGGGCGGCCGGCACGGCCAGCAGGCGTCGTGCCCATCACTGCTGCCAGCTGCTCTGCGCTGCCAAAGCCCTGCAAGGCCATGGGTGTCTCGATGGGACCGGGCAACACGGCGTTCACCCGTATGCCGCGCTGGAAATACTCCAAGGCCGCGGTCTGCGTCAGCCCCATCACCGCGTGCTTGCTTGCGTTGTAGTGTGCAATCTGAGGAAAACCCACCCGGGCCACGATCGATGCGTTGTTGACGATGGCGCCGCCTCCGGTGCTCAACATGGCGGTGATCTCGTACTTCATCGCCCAGAACACGCCCATGACGTTGGTCAGCCAACTGGCTTGCATGGTTTCGGTATCGAGTTCGTGCAGTGGGCGACCCGGCAGCAGCAGGCCTGCGTTGTTGAACGCGCCGTCCAACTGACCGAAATGCGCCACCGCCTTGGCCACTGCCGACTGAATCTGCGCCTCCTGAGTGACATCAACAGCCAAGGCCATGGCCTGCCCCCCAGCTTGCTCCACCGCGTGGGCCATGTCGAGACAAGCCGACTCCCGGCGTGACGTGAGAACGACCTTGGCGCCGGCCTGCCCAAGCGCCAACGCGGTCGCAGCCCCCATGCCGGAGGAGGCCCCCGTGATCAGGATCGTCTTGCCTTGGAGGCTCGAAGTGGATGGCGTCATGTCTGAAGGACCTTTCAAGTGGCGTTGAGGAAGAAGGGCTTCAGGCTACAGTCGCACTATTGATGAATCAATACGCACTCCGATTGATGAGTTACTGAGGAATTTTCATCAAATGAGCGACCTTCCCTTGCATGAACTTCAGGCTTTTGCCGCCGTGGCGCACCACGCCAGCTTTCGGAAAGCCGCCTTGGGGCTAGGGGTGACGCCATCGGCGCTCAGTCACACCGTCAAAGGGCTGGAGACACGGCTGGGTGTGCGACTGCTCAACCGCACGACCAGAGCCGTATCCGCGACCGAAGCGGGGCTTCACCTGTTAGCGCGCCTGCGTCCCGCCCTGGACGAGATCGCCGTCGCCCTGGATGACCTCAACCTTCACCGGGAAACGCCGATCGGCACCTTGCGCTTGAACGCGCCCAAGGCCGCTGCACAGAGCGTCCTGCCCCCGCTGGTGAGTCGCTTCCTGTCGCTGCATCCACAAATGCAGGTGGAGGTGGTGAGCAACGATGCCTTGGTCGACATCGTCGCCGAGGGCTTTGACGCCGGGGTGCGCTTTGGCGAGAGCCTGCAGCAAGACATGGTGGCGCACCCCATCGGCCCAGCGCAGCATTTTGTGGTGGTGGCCGCACCAGCGTATCTGGCGCGTTGCGGGCGCCCCCAGCATCCCCACGATCTGGCGAACCACAACTGCATCCGTGTGCGGTTTCCAAGCGGGGCGCATTTTCGGTGGGAGTTCGCGCAAGGCGGCCACCGTGTCCATGTGGACGTTCCTGGCACCTTGTCCACCGATGACTTTCAGCTCATGCACCGCTGCGCGGAGCAGGGGGTGGGGCTGGCCTATGCCTATGCCTGGCAGGTTCAAGAGCGGATCAACAACGGACAGTTGGTGACCGTGCTCGACGACTGGATGCCACCCGCCGAACACTTCTACCTCTACCACCCCAGCAGGCGACTGGTCAAAGCGGGTCTGCGCGAATGGCTCAATCTGCTGAAGGACGATGGCGAGTGTCGCGGTTAAGCCCACGGAGCAGCTGGTGCTTTGGCGCATGCTCGACCAGGGGCCGCGCTTTCGCCCCTATGACGCAGAAGCCTTGCGTTTCTACCGAGAGCAACTGGGCCGCCCCATCAGCGTGCAGCAAGCGCAACAGGCATTGGAAGCGCTGCGGCAACGTACACCGGCTCTGGTCTGGAAGTCGGCGCGCGGTGAGTACGCGGTAGAAGATGCCGCGATGCGCCGCTGGTACAAGGACCGTGTCGACGCCACACGGTGGCCGCCAGACTCCCCACAAGGCACATTGGCGCTGCATGAGGATTGAACACCGCAGCGCCATCAGCCTTTAGCTGAAGGCTGGTTCAGCCAGCGGCCGCGGGCATCGCCGCCGAGTCCATCCAAAGCGCCGCCCACATGTGACCGTCGGGATCGGCCAGGTCGCGGGTGTACATGAAACCGTGATCCTCCATGGGGTTCACATCAGCCTGCCCGCCATGGGCCACGGCTGCCTCGTTCATCGCGTCAACAGCGGCGCGGCTCTCCAGCGCCAGCGACAGCATCATCCCGCACGAGCCGGCAGCAGGGAACGGCCGCTGCGTGAAGGTCCGCCACTTGGTGTGCGTGACCAGCATGACGTAGATCGCCTCGCTCCAAACCATGGCGGAGCCGTCCTCACTACTGAGTTGTGGGTTCTGGCTGAAACCCAGGGCCTTGTAGAAGGCCGTGGAGACACTGAGATCGGTTACGGGAAGGCTGATAAAAAGGGTCTTGGTCATGGTTCGCTCCGTTGTCTGCTTGAGTCTGGCGTCCTGGCGCTTGCAGTGACGCACTGTCACTACGACGATCAGGCAGCGCCTGGATCGACAGACGAACGACGACACCTGTTGACTTGCAACAAGCTTCAACGAAGCTTTGACACTATTCTTCCAAAGAACGCGTCCAGGCGCTCTACCACTGCAGGGGACTCCGCTATGACCATTTTGACCGGCCTGTCACATCGCGTCGCACTCACCGCCATCGTCCTTGCCGGCGCTGCCGGAACCTGCCCGGGCCAGGCAGCCGCCGCGACTTTTTTCAACTCATTCGCCGACGTGACCGCCACGGTCAGCCTTGGACAGGGCGCGTCATGGTCCGGCCTTGGCTTCGTTGCGGGTTCGAACTCTCTTGATGCCGGGGCCCAAGTGGCAACACCGGGGGTGGATGCCTACCAGATCTCTGCAGTCAACCAATCGGTCGATCGCGAATACGCACCACCGATACCCTACGATGAGGCCAACCTGAATGGCGGAATCGCCCTGCTGATCTTCAAAGATGAAAATGGCTCTCTGGACTATCCCTACGCAGCCGCCAGTTCGTCGATGGGGACAGCAAGTGCGATCGCGACGCCGTCCGGGTCAGGGTTTTCATTCACGATGAATTCCAACATCACTGGCGAGGCGTTTGAACCCAAAGGCTACGCGACGGCCAACGTGGACTGGCTGGCGACCACGTTCTTCAAAAATCTGACAGCGGATCCGCTAACCGTGGTCTGGACCGTGGCCTACAACCTGACAGCCAAGGCGCATGCCGATCATCCGCCCAGCGACAG
>Ga0209066_10001053_pt1 | contig 37703 bp, 28 predicted proteins | sample All_14_2_FD_187198 | JGI IMG/M metagenome (GOLD analysis project Ga0209066, IMG submission 187198) | Freshwater microbial communities in response to fracking from Pennsylvania, USA - Allegheny Zone_MetaG_DW_15 (SPAdes) (version 2) ... | reverse complement strand
GCGGATCCTCCATCCCCGCCCGCGCACCCTGTGGTCCCGCTGGCTGGAAGGGATCGAGGCGGCGCGGCTGGAGCGGCGGTTCACCAAGGCCGAGATCCTCGAGTTCTACCTCAACCAGGTCCCCTACGCCCGGCAGCGGCGGGGGGTGCGGCAGGCGGCACGATTGTATTACGATCGTGATCTCGATACCCTCGATACGGTCGAGATGCTGACCCTGGCGGCGGCGGTCCGCGCCCCCGGCCGCATGGAACCGGGGCGAGGCGACCACCGGCTGCAGCAGGCGGTGCGCCGCCTCGCCGACTACCTGGTCGACAGCGGCAGGATCCCGGTCTCCGCCGTCGGTGATCCGGCGGTTCTCGGCGTTCGCCCCCCGGAGTGGCGGCCGCCTGTCAACGCCGGCCACTTCCTCCGTCAATTGGCGCAGTTTGACAGCCGTGTGCAACCTCGGGTTCTGACGTCCATCGATGCCGCCCTGCAGCATGATGTCCAGGAGATCCTTGATCAGACCCTGGCCGACATCGGTGATCGTGGCCCGATCGACGGCGCCGTGCTGATCGTCAACCACCAGAGCGACGAGATCCTGGCCTGGGTCAACGGCGGCGGCATGTCGACCGCGCTGCCCGGGGCCTGGATCGATACGGTGACGACACCGCGGCAGCCGGGATCGACCCTCAAGCCCTTTCTCTACGGACTGGCCCTCGAACGGGGCTGGACCGCCTCGACCATCATAAACGATTCGCCGCTAGCCCGGCCGATCGGCGCCGGCATCCATCCCTTCCGCAATTACAGTCGTCGCTATTACGGGCCGCTGCGGCTGCGCGAGGCCCTCGGCAACTCGCTCAACGTCCCGGCCGTCCGCACCGTCCAGGCCATCGGCGTCGAGGCCTTCCTATTCCGGCTGCACGAGCTGGGCTTCGCCAGTCTGTCGCGGTCGGCCAGCCACTATGGCGAAGGCCTGGCCCTGGGCAACGGCGAGATCACCCTGTACGAACTGGTGCAGGCTTATGCCGTGCTGGCGCGGGGCGGCCTTGCCCGGCCGCTGCGCTTCACCCTCGACGGCCGGAGCAATGCCGCCGCCCCGACCGGCAGGATCTACAGCGCCGAGGCGGCGTCGCTGCTCGCCGACATCCTCTCCGACCCCCAGGCCCGGCGGCTCGAGTTCGGCGCCGGCAATATCCTCAGAATGCCGGTGCAGACGGCGGTCAAGACCGGGACCTCGAACGATTTCCGCGACGCCTGGGCCGTCGGTTTCAACCATCGCTATACGGTGGGGATCTGGATGGGCAATCTCGATCGCCGCCCAACCGACGGGGTGACCGGCACGACCGGGCCGGGACTGGTGCTGCGCTCCGTGTTCGCGCGCCTCAACCGTTTCGAGGAGGCCGCCCCGCTCTTCCTCAGCCCGCGGCTGCTGACGCTCGAGATCTGCCGGGAGAGCGGCCGCCGGGCCGGGTCGGAGTGTCCGCGCATCCGGGAGAGATACCTGCCGGGCAAGGGGCCGGGATCGGTCTGCCGCCTGCACGGCGGCTCCCGCGTCGCAAGCGGCGGTGAGGCGGAGAACGGCGACACCGCCTTCCGGCTGGTACGGCCGACCCCGAACCTGCAGATGGCCATGGACCCGCGGATTCCCGACACCATTGAGGCCTATCCGTTGCGTATCGCCGGTGCCGGCCGGATCGAACGGGTCGAATGGCTGGTCGACGGCAGGATCGTCGGGACCAGCGGCGCCGGAGAGCGGCATTTCATGTGGCCGTTGGCGCGGGGCGGGCATCTGGCCCAGGCCCGCATCTGGACCGCAGGGGCGCAAACCGGGCTGACGACGGCGGCGGTCCGCTTCGATGTGAAGTAGCCACCGGATCGGGGATCGGTCTCCGGCGGGGAAGGAGACCGGGCGGGCGACAAAAGACATGAGAAAGCGGCCGATGTTGGGTATCATACAGATGGAAGATGAAGGTCCAATATCCAATGACTGTCGGATTCCCGGGCGAACAGGGGGTGGAGATGAAAAAAGCGATCAGTGAGATCGTCGTCGAAGAGGGGGCGCGGATCCGCAAGGATGTCGGCGATATCGCGGCCCTGGAGAAATCGATCGCCAACGTCGGCCTGCTCAACCCGGTCGTCATCGACGAGAACAATCGCCTGGTGGCCGGCTATCGGCGGATAGCGGCATGCCGCAACCTGGGCTGGAAGGAGATCGAGGTTACGGTTCTCCCCTTCGGCGGCGATGTCCTGAAGCGGCTCGACGCCGAGGCCGACGAGAATCTGTTCCGCAAGGATTTCACCCCGGCGGAGATCATCGCCATCGAAAAACGGCGGGAGGAAATTTACCGCCTGCGGCGGGGGACACCGCTGCAGCGGTTGTGGCGTTGGTTCAAGGGGTTGTTTGCCGGGGCCCCGGCGCAATGATGGCCGGGTAATGTCGCGCCGCACTCCGCGGCACCATTGCCTGCCGCCGGTTTTCGCGGTTGACGGGCCCGCAAACAGTGACAACAGTTGAAAAGGACCATGGCCATAGTCCGGCGGCACTGTGCGGCAATGGAGATCTTGGCTGCAGCGGTTGGAAGTGAATCTCAACGAAGGGGTGAATCATGGGATTGAGGGAAGAGTTCGACAGACTGATGGAGAAGTTGAAGGCGGAACGGGATCAGATCAACCTCAAGATGCATCTGGCCTCGATGGACGCCAAGGAGGAATTCGCGGAGGCGGAGAAGAAATGGGGCCAGGTCAAGATCAAGGCCGCCGAGATCGCCGACGATGCCGCCGAGACCTCGGAGGAATACATCGCCAAGGCGAAGGTCATCGGCGAGGAACTGAAGGACACCTACCACCGCATCACCAAGCGGCTATCGGATTGATGGCGGCTCCTGCCTGACAGGCACTAGCGTCCGGCACAACAGTGCCGGACGCGATCATTTCCCTCCCGGCCGGCGGCGACGGCACATGCGGCCGGTTGCTCTTTCAAAAACCTGCCCGGGATCATCCCGGGCAGGCGCGACATCGTGGTTACGGAGTGGCAGGCGTGCCGTCCCCCGTGGCCTGGCCGAAGACCCAGGCGTCGGTTTCGGAGATGTAGTCATCGATCCACCAGACCCGGCGGGCCATGGCGTCGGACTCGGTGACCTCGCCGGAAGACTCATCCCATTGCGCCCAGACGCCGTAAAGGAACTGGCCGCCCGGGTTGGCGGTCAGGCTGGCCTCGCTGGCCTGCAGACCTGGACTCCCCTGGTCGAGCTGGTCGAACTCGTTGCAGAAGCCCGAACCGATCAGTTCGGCGGGCACGTCGTCGTCCCCATGCGGATCGGAGGGGTAGCAGACGCTGAGGTCGTCCTCTTCCGCCCACACCTGGTAGTGATCGCCGAACAGCACCGCCCGGCTGTAGAAGAGGTCCTCCGGTTCCGGCTCGCCCAGCGCGGTGGTGGTGTTGTCACCGGTCTCGTAGACGATGAAATACCGTGATGGGTCTCGCACATCTTCGTCATAGGGATTGACGCCGTAGCCGAAGAGATTCGAGGTGTTGTCGACCCCCTGCGGCGACCCCGTCATCGCGAAGCGCGGGTCGAGGGTGGTGGTCGACATGCCGCTCAACTGGGTGACGTTGCGGGCCTGTTCGGCGGCGCCGGCCGCATAGCTGTTGCAGACCCGCGGTTCCACCAGATCCCCTGCCGCTTCGGTCTGGGCACTGCGGAAAGTCTCGCAGGTGACCGTGCCGGCACCGGCATATTTGAGTTTGTCCCAGGTCTCGAAGTTCTTCGGCAGGGTCGTCCAGGTCTTGGCGCCGTTGAAGGAACGGCGGATGTACAGCTCGTAGCGGTCGCTGCCCTTGGCGTTGAGCCGCCAGTTGGGCGACCAAGCGTAGAGCATCATCACGAAGTCGCCGTCGAGGAAGCCGCGGTGGCCCTTGGCGACATCGAGCGGGTTGTACCACGACTGGTCTCTGGTGGTATCATCATCGGTCCGCAGGTCGTCGGCGCAGGTGTAAAGCGTCGTGCCGTCGGTGGAGCTGACGGTGGTGAAAGCAGCCGGGCACTGGTGCCAGGACAGGACCTTGGTGGTGTTGCCCTCGCCTTGAACGAGCCCCTGCAGGATCGGGTTGGTGTCGCCGATGCCGAAGGTCGTCCCCTGGCTCAGGTCGACCTGCGGGCAGGAAATTTCTGCACCGGTAGCCGAATCGAGGCAGGTGTCGGGGATGGTCGCCGACAGGTTGATCGCCGAATCGAGGCAGAGACCGTCGGGGTAGTTCGGGTTGGTGCCGTCCTTGTAGGCCCAATCTCCACAGTCCATGTAACGGAAGGCGTAAGGGTTGCCGTCCTTGTCGAGCTTCCAGTTCTTCGGGATGATGATCCGCCGCGACATCACGTCGGCCGGGCCGCCCTGGTTCATCGAGCCCTGTTTCCAGGTGGGCAGGGCGATCAGGCCGCCCTTTGCCTTGGAGGTATCGCCGTGGACCTTGTAGATGTCCTGGGCCAGCAGGCTGCCGCGGCGGGCGATCTCGGTGTTGTAGATGTCGTAGTTGTAACCCTCGAAATTCCAGAAGTTGGCGGTGTTGGCCACCGGGTAGAACTCGCCGGTCGTCCAGTTCACCTCGGGCTGGTTGAGCATGTTGCCGTGGTGGGTGAGGTTGGCGAGCAGGCCGTCCCGGGTTTTGCCGATACTATCGGTCAGCGACATGCTGAAGCTGTGGTACCAGATGTTCTTGCCCTCATCGAAGGTGGAGCAGTCCAGGTCTGTGTCGGGATTACAGGTTGTCCCGTCGGCGGTGACGCCGAACTTGCCGAGACCCTTGTCCTCTTCGGCCACCACGACGACAAAGGCGCTGTCGATGACGGCGTCCTTGACCTTGTTGGTGGAGTCATAGCCGTACAGGCCGAGGCGCGGCCGGGTCGCGGCGGTGTTGCCGACCAGCGGCAGGCCGTCCTCAGTGACGCAGATATCCGTCAGTTGGGGATCTTTGCCGGTCAGAATCTGGACGGTATCGGCGCACATATCCTTGAGGCCGTAGGCGATGGGATTCAACGGTTGGTCGGTCGTATCCCCGGGCGTCGGGTCGACATACGCTGTCTGCAGCGCTGACCCGTAGCAGTACGGCTTCGGATTTTCGACATTGCACTTGGCGTTGTCGGTGAGGCGCATCGGCATCGCGAACGGCACGAAGGGCTTGGGCTTCTGGGTGATGTCGCCGGTGGCGGCCGCCTCATACTCGGCGAACGTCATCGGCGTCGCCCCGGTCGCGTCCGCCGGGTCCTGGACGACGTTGAAATCCTCGATATCGATATAGGAGTACCAGACGTCGGTCTGGCTGTTGGCGATGGCGCCGCTCCAGCCCTCGCCGGGGCCCTCGCCCTGGCCCGGCAGCAACCCCTCGGGGTCTTCCTGCCAGGTGATGGCGAACCCGGCGCCGGCCACGCCCACCGCCTCGATCCGGTTGACGTCGCGGGCGCCGGAGGTCAGGCGCTCTGCCTTGAACCAGCGCATGTAGCTGGTCTCTGCCGCCTCGGTGCGCGGGTCGTCGCCGTCCACCAGTTCGCCGCGGGCGGTCCACAGGCAGCTGTACGGCACCTGGCCGACAGGGTGATTCTCTTCAAACTTATCTTCAGCGTAGTCGACGAAGCCCTGCTGGCCGCCGACGCCGTACATGTCGATGAGGTAGAGGTCGTCGGGCGAGGCCGTGGCCAGATCGATGCCGAGGTAGGCGGCGATGGCGGCGCGGCGGGCTGCCTGCTCGTCTGTGGGCTCAGCGGTGTCGAGGGCATAGTTCGGTTGGCCGCTGTCGCAGTAGCGGCTGGGCCAGGCCACCAGCACCTGGTTGCCGGCAAGGGCGTGGACGTTATTGATCACGTCGCCGGGGTAGGGATAGGTCGGCTCACCACCTGTCGCATCCGTGACAGCGAACAGCGGGATGTCTTCTCGAACCACGTCCGAGGAGGACAGATCGGCGGACTCGGACAAGTTGGTCTTCTTCCAGGTCGTGCCGTCGTCGAGGCTCACCGCGGCGAAGGCGTCGCGCCGGCCGTGGCCGACGAAGCCGAGGCCGTCGACGGTCTCGACCGGGCCGTTGATATAGACGCCGACCAGGGGCTTGGCGGTGGCGCGCGTGTCAACCGTGGACCCGTCGATGTTGTTGTATTCGATGGCCGCTACCGATCCATCGGCTCCCTGGGTCGGGACGTAGAACTTCATCATGCCGATGAAGGCATGCTCGGCCTCGTCCACATACCCTTCAACCGATGATTCCGCCTCATGGGACATGCTCTTGCGGACCAGCTCGCCGTCATCGGCCGTCGCCCCGCCGGCGGCGGCAAGTGCCGCGACCATTACGGTTGATGTGATCACCAATCGTTTTTTCATCGTATCGTCTCCTTTTATGGGTGGAATTGCCTAGCCGCAGCGTAAGCTGTCTTTCAATGCCTCGGTTCACCTCCTTTTATGCCGCTGCGTATGGCCAGGAACAGCGACCCGGGTTCCGCAGATACTGGTGACAAGGGTTGTGGATCATTCTCTCCGGCCCGTGCAGGACTCAAGATTGCACCCTGACGGGTCGCCGGTCGGAGACGCCGTCGCAAAATGCATTTCCAAAACGCATGTCCTGTTGTTAAAGCAAGAAACATTCCTGTTTGTCCTCCAATGTGGCACCAGGCATTAAAGTATTAAACTAATTAATTAAAATATTAACATGCTGTTCCCCGGCAGAAGGCAGGATCCCTTCGGGTATTCGCAAAACCGATCTTTTTTGTCCGGTATTGCGGAAAAGTTCAATTTTTTTGTCTGGCACGGCAGATATGCATCAGCGCGCCATGGTACCCGGTTGCCTCAGTTCCCCTCCGACGGCTGCGCTAACACAGTCCCGGAAGCGCGATGCGGGAAAACATCAGGCTGTTGTTGAAATGTATCCGCCTTGAACCCTGTCTCCCAATGAGATATGATGAATCAAAGGGACAGGATCGATAGCCGGATGCATTCGCCGGTTGCCGGGTTTGGCGAGGGCCGCTCAACGCCGGTCGTTTCTCGCCCGCTGACCTTCCCTGGCAAAGGGCCTTAGTAACGTTCTCTGGGGAGGTAATTGTTGAAGTCTTTTTCGAGGGGGGAAAAGATGAAAAAATTACTGAGCGCAGCATTGGCACTGATGGGCGGCCTGGGTCTCTGTTCCCTGGCCTCGGCGGCAATCACCGGGTCGGCTCACGATTTCACCAGCCACCCGTGGGGCGGGGGGCAGATCTGCCTGCCCTGTCACGCCCCGCATAACAACCAGAACCAGCCGGGCGAACTGCTGTGGAATCATGACATGACCATCCAGTCCTATGAACTGTACAGCAGCCCGACCTTTGATGCCGTACCGGGTCAGCCCGCCGGGGTCTCCAAGTTCTGTCTCTCCTGCCACGACGGCACAGTAGCGCTCGACGCCTATACCAACCATCCCGGCACCGCTACCATCGATATCGCGTACCCCGATACCACCGCCAATCTGGAAACCGCACTGGGCAACGACCATCCGATATCGTTCACCTATGATGAAGACCTCGTGACCAAGGATGGCGGTCTGTGGTCGCCCACTTCCCTGCCGCTGGAAATTCGACTGTTTGCCGGCAAACTGGAGTGCGCCACCTGCCATGATGTCCATAACAAGTACGCGTTGCCGGCCCTGCTCAACATGAGCAATGCCGGGTCGGCCCTGTGCCTGACCTGTCACGACAAATAAGGAGTGAGGCCGGGTGCCTGCGCCGGCCGGACGCATCCGGCGCAGAACCAATCTTCCAGCGGAAAAACCACAACCGCCATGTGGAAAACGAAACGCTCTTTCATCAGGCAGCTTCCGTTTATCCTGTGCTTCCTTTTCGTTCTCGGGTCCTGTGCCGGTCGCGTTGAGGAAAAGGCGCCGCCGACCTTCTACCCCGAACCGCCGCAACAACCCAGGCTGCAGTTTCTTACCGCCATCTCCTCCGACAAGGATCTGGCGGTCACGGGAGACGGGTTCTATGAATTTCTTCTCGGCCCTGAAGTGTCCTTTTTCAACATTGGCCGGCCGTATGACGTCAGTTCGTCGCCGGGCAAAATCTACATCACCGACAGGCAGATCGACAAGATCCTCATCATCGACCTGGCCACCGGCCGCATGAGTGAGCTCAAAGACCGCGGCCCCGGCGCCCTCCGTGCCCCTGCGGGCATAGCTGTCGGTCCGGACGAGGTCAAGTATGTCGCCGACATGCAGCGCCGGCAGATCGTTGTCTTCGGTGCCGATAATACTTTCGTCCGGGCCTATGGCAACAAGGAACTCTTTGAAAAACCTGTAGATGTTGCCGTTCACGACAACCGCATCCATGTCTGCGACATGGCCCGGCATCGGATTGTCGTACTCGACAAGGATTCCGGAAAACCGCTCCACCATATCGGGACTGTCGGTTCAGCCGCAGGGCAGCTGTATAAACCGACCCATATCACGATTGATGGCCGGGGCAATCTCTTTGTCACCGACGCCTTCAATTTCAGGGTCCAGCAATTCGACGGCGAGGGCAAAGCCGTTCGGGTTTTCGGTTTTCACGGCGACCAGGTCGGGGGGATGGCCAGGCCCAAGGGGCTGGATATCGACCGGGAGGGCCATCTGTACATCGCCGACGCCGCCTCCGAGTATACACAGATCTTCAATGAACAAGGCCGGCTGCTGTTGTTCTTCGGCGGCCCCGGCAACGGCCCGGGGAATATGTACCTGCCCGCAGGAATACATATAGATTATGACAACGTCGGGTTTTTCAACAGATTTGCCGCAAGAGGATTCAAACTGAAATACCTTCTCTACGTCTGCAACATGAGCGGGCCCAATAAAATCAATGTCTACGGATTCGGCGACTGGACAGGGGAATAAAGATCGTTAAACCTGCCTGTCGACGGGGTAGAAAGGCCGGGGAAATGATCAGACTGGCGGTTTACATCCTGCTGGCGTTTGTCGTGGCGGCTTTCCTGACAGGATGCGACCCCCAGGCCAGACACCGGGCGCTGACCTTCTTTTTCACCGGCGTCCCCCCGCTCGAGGAAGCAGAGCCGGTGAAGAAAAGCAACGACCATCCGCCATCGCCACCTGCCGAGGTCCTGCCGCAACCGGCCTCGAAGGCCGCCGGCGCCCTCTTTTCCCACCCGGTCTGGGTGGCGGGCATCTGCGCACCCTGCCATGAAAGCACCGGCGTATTCCGCACTCCCGGCGTCAAAAAGACGGCGGCAACGGCATTCACCACCGGGGGCGGCAAGCCCGGCAGATTGACCAGGGCCAAAAAAGAGATCTGCACCCAGTGCCACAAGGATAAAACCCCGCAGCGGGCTGTAAACGACAACCTGTGGCTGCACGACACCGCGGCCAAGGGAGAATGCCTGGCATGTCACGACCCGCACCAGAGCAATTACGCCAGGAATCTGGTGCAGCCGCCGTCCATTATCTGTCTTCCCTGCCACCAGAAGGGGGCTTTTCTGACAACCCCCGCGCACCGGCGGGGAGAAACCTGTCTTTCCTGTCACAACCCGCATATGGGCATCAACAAAAACCTCCTGACGGCCGAGTATAAGGAAATAAAGATCCCCGTGACCCTGGATCTCGCGGATCCGGCGGCCGGCAGGTAAGGAGGGTTCTCCGGGAGGTTGTGCAACGGCGATTTCAATATCCACCAGAACTCGTGGCCCCATCATCGTCATGCGCCTATGAGATACGCTCGTTTCGCCATCGTTCGACTCGCTCTGCCTGCCGTTGCCGCACTGTTTCTCTGTGGTATCCGTCCGCTTCCGCTCCACGCCGAAGACAAAGATCCGGTCGCGGCCTCTGTCGAGGCAACATCGCCAATCGCGGCGCTTTCCCGCCGCTGGCGGACGAACCGGGACGAACAGGGGTTTCAAGGCCGGTACTACAGTATCAGGCGGCCGGCCGTGGGCGGGCAGTTGACGTACGAATTCAAGGAGGAGTCACGAACCCATGGCGGGACAACGACCAGGGACACCAACCATCAATTCAAGGAAAAAATAGGCATCAAGACGGCCGGATGGGTTTACCATCCGGCCCTTCTCCACTATTCGCTGCTGCTGGAACCGGAGTTGAGCCAGGAAAAAGAGGAGATGCGTCCGGGGGAATCGGCGAAGACCTCTTCCTTTGCCCCGGATTATTCGATGACGGCGACCTTTCTCGACCCGAAACCGTACACGCTCGATATTTTTGCCAAACGTCAGGAGGAACCGGTATGGGCCGCCTTCGCCGGGAACACCGAATCGATTGTCGACTCCTATGGCGCCACCGGCCACCTCGAATACCGGATTCTGCCCACCACGCTTGGGTATACGCACACCGAGACCGACCAGACCGGCTTCTACACATCACACACTCTCCATGAAGACCTCAACCTGTCATCCCGGCATCAGTCAGGAAAAAGCACCACCCGCCTGACCTCTGCCTATAGCGATGACAAGAGGACCAGCGAGGGCTACAATTCCCGCATACAGACGTATAACGGCAGTCTGTTCAACAGCTGCGACATCACCGGGGACAAGGCAGTCAACCTGAACTCGGCCTTCACGTACAGGACCCAGGAGTCAGGCTGGTTCGATACCGAGAATATCCATCTCAGAGAGCACCTGAACTGGCACCATCGCCCCAATCTGCAATCACATTATTCAGCCTCCCACAGCCGGCAGGAAGCGGATGATTTCGCCTCCGACATGACAGCGCTCGAGGCCCGGCTGACCCACCTGCTGTATGAGAATTTGACCACCACTGCCGGCGGCAGGGGCCATCGCTACAATTATTCCGACGGCGACGACAACGCCGCTGGCGGTTTTCTCGATTTTTCCTACAGCCGCCCCCTTGCCTCGGCGACGCTCGGACTGCATGCCGGTTGGGATTACCTCTACACCGACCGCAACGGCGCCACCACCACCGACGCCCTGGTGACGGACGAGACCCATAGCCTCAGCCTCGGGGAAGAAATCTATCTCGACAACTACAACGTCGATCTTGATTCCATCATCGTCACCAACACCGACGGCACCATCGCTTACTTTGAAAACATCGACTACACGGTTGCAGCAATCAACGGCTACGTGCGGATCAGCCGCCTGCCGTTCGGTGCGATCGCCGATGGACAGATCGTCGCCGTCGACTACCGTTACCTGCGCGATTCGGAATATGACGATGCCCTGCTCACCGAGAATTACGGCATCAATGTCGATCTCTGGCATGACTGGCGATTCTCCTACAATTTTCTGCGGGTGACGCAGGACATTCTCTCCGAACAGGCGCCGGCGAACCTGGTCGACGACACCGTGCACAAGGCTGATGTCCGCTACGATATCGGCTGGTCAAACAGCTCTTTCAGTTACGAAGACCACAATCGCCTGTCGGCGCCGTCCTACACCCGGTGGGAGATCCAGGAGACACTGTCCTACAGGGACTCGAGACGCTGGAACGCTTCCGTCAAAGGTTACTTCGGTCAGACCGACTATGACGACCGCGACGAGACCAGGGAATTTTACGGCGGCATCGCCACCGTTGACCTGCTGGTGCGGAGATGGTGCAAGCTGCGCGCCGAGGGGTACTATGAACGGTCCGCGGGAGAAACTGAAGAAACGGAAAACAACGGCCTCAAGGCGGGCATAGAGTTGCGTTACCGCATCTGGACGGCCCGCCTCAGTTATGAATTGACGGACCAGGACTACCAGCTGTCCGACTACCGGCGGACAGAACACCTGGCCCGTTTGGAATTGATCCGCCTGATGTGGTAGGCTTAATCTATGAGCAAGAGGCTGATGCTGAAAACGGGCAAAAGACCTTTCCTTCTCAAGGTCGCCGTCGGGGCCCTGATCTTCGTTGCCGGTCTCGGGCTGTACGGCTGTATGCCCACCGCTGTCGATCCCGTGGCGCCGCCGGTGAACCTGGTGTGGCCCAGCGGTGGGGAAACGCCGAGAATCCGCTTTGTCGCCAGCATCGCCACGCCCGCCGATCTTCATATCACCGACGGTCCGCTGGTGCGCCTGTGGAAATATGTGATCGGCAAGGAAGACGAGCGCCTGGTGACGCCCTATGGCGTGACGGTGGACCGTGGCGGCCGGATCTATGTCGTCGACACCTTTCAGCGAAGAATCCAGCTCTTCGATGCGGCGGCCGGGGAATGTGCCGTCTTTCCTGCCGAGAACCGGCCGCTGTCCTCCCCTGTCGGCATCGGCGTCGATGATGACGGCCGGATCTATGTCACCGACTCCCGGGAGGGGGTGATCAAGGTATTCGACAACGCCGCCGACACCTTGCCCGCAGCCATCGGCACCGGCCTGTTGCAGCGGCCCACCGGCATCGCCGTCAATCAGAAAAGCAATGAGCTGCTCGTGGTCGATACGAAACTGGACCAGGTCTTCCGCTTTGATCTCGACAGCCGCAGCCTGCAGGGAAGATTCGGCGCCAGGGGCGGGGAGGCCGGGCAATTCAACCACCCCACCCATATCGCCGTGGCCAGGGATGGAACCGTGCTCGTCACCGATGCCCTCAATTTCCGGATTCAGATGTTTTCATCGACGGGGGTCCCTCGCGGGGCTTTCGGCAGCGCCGGCGACAGTCCCGGCCATTTTTCCCGCCCCCGCGGTGTCGCCGGTGACAGTGACGGCAATGTGTACGTGGTCGACGCCCTCTTCGACAATGTCCAGATGTTTGACAAGACAGGCCGACTGTTGATGGACTTCGGTTCCCGGGGGCGGGAGCCCGGCCAGTTCTGGCTGCCGGCCGGTATATGGATCGACGCCGACGACACAATCTATGTGGCGGATTCGTATAACGGCAGGGTCCAGATCTTTCAGTACCTCAACCAGGAAGGGTCGCTGCGGTGAAGAGAACAGCGGGCATCTTGATAGCGATCACGGCAATGCTGATTGGCGATGGGGCAATCGGCCACGGGGCCAGCATCGTCGACAGCCGCCATAATCTATCCGTCAGCGGCCCGGGGGCGGTCAAGGCGACCGGCGAAAGCCGGGTGTGCATCTTCTGCCACACCCCCCACAATGCCCGCCAGGATATCCCCTACCTATGGAATCGCGCGGCCCAATCGACGGTCTACACCCCCTATGCCAGTTCCACCCTTGCCGCGACGGTCGGGCAGCCCACCGGTGCCTCGCGGCTCTGTCTGAGCTGCCATGACGGCACCATCGCCCTGGGCGCGGTGCTGTCCGAGCCGACGGCGATATCGTTCAGCGGCGCCGTCACCCTGAGCGGGCGCAGCACCTCGCTCGCGACCGACCTGTCCGACGACCATCCGGTGTCGTTTGACTACCGGAGCAGCATCACGTCGGGAAATCTTGAGCTTGTCGAGGCCTCGGCATTGTCGGCGTCACCGGTGCAACTTGACGAGGCGGGACAACTCCAGTGCACGGCCTGCCACGATCCCCACGACAATGAGTACGGCAAATTTCTGGTGATGACCAACCAGGGTTCGGCGCTGTGCCTTGAGTGCCACGCCAAAAGCGAATGGCCGGTCAGCACCCATGCCACATCTGCGGCGGTCTGGAGCGGCACGGGGGTCGATCCGTGGCCGGACAGCGACTATGCAACGGTGGCGGAAAACGGCTGTGGCAACTGTCACCGGCCCCACACCGCGGCCACCCACCAACGGCTGTTGCGCCGGGTCAATGAAGAGGACAACTGCCTCGTCTGTCATGGCGGTGAGGTTGCGACCGCAAGCGATATTGCCGCCGAACTGACCAAGATCTACCGCCATCCCGTTGCCGACTTCCTCGGGGTCCATGACGCCGCCGAGGACTTCAAGGACCCCGGCGGCGTCTCCATCCACGTGGAGTGCGCGGACTGCCACAACCCCCATCAAGTCAACGGCACCACCGCCGTCGCCCCTTATGTCTCCGGCAGAAACATCGGCGTCCGGGGTATCGATGCCGCCGGAGCGGGGACCACCAATGCCCTGAATCTTTATGAGATCTGTTTCAAGTGTCATGCCGATACTCCCAACAATGTGATCTCAACCCCGGCCGTCACGCGCCAGATCAGCCAGTTGAACACCCGGCTGGAATTCAGTGAGGGCAACCCTTCGTCCCATCCGGTGGTCCGGTCGACGGACAGCCCTTCGGTGCCCAGTCTGCTGCCGCCCTACACCAGCGGCGGTTTTATCTACTGCACCGACTGCCACGGCTCCGACAGCCCTGCCGCCGGGGCTTATGGGCCGCACGGGTCGATGAACGAACACCTGCTCGTGGCCAATTATTCCACCGCCGACCGGCAGACCGAAAGTGCCGACACCTATGCCCTGTGCTACCGGTGCCATTCCCGCGCCATCATCCTCTCGCCGCACGGCGGTTTTCCGCAGCATGAAAAACATATCCGCGATACATCGTGCGCCACCTGCCACGACCCCCACGGCATCAGTGCGACCCAGGGGAATTCGACCAACAACCGGCGGTTGATCAACTTCAACATCGATGTTGTCAGTCCCGCGAGTGACGGCCGGCTCTACTATGACGGCGATGGGATGCGGCCCACCTGCGTCCTGATCTGCCACCAGCATGAGCACCGGCTGAAAGGAGCAGGAGAAATACCCACTACAAATTGAAGGGAGGACGCGTATGGACACGAGAAAAGGGAAGAACAAGCACCTGTTGTCAATATGGCTGACGATCTGCCCCTTCATCTGCATCGTCGGCATTTTTGCCCTCGATGCCTGTGCCGCCAAGGAGAAATCGAGCACCGTGGCGATGAAGGCCGGGCAGTCATGCGTCACCTCCGAATGTCACAGCGGCATGGGCAAAGGCAAGTTCGTTCACGGGCCGGTGGCCACCGGCGACTGCTCCTTCTGCCATAAGCAGGAAAAAAAGGACCGGCACGCCTTTCAGCCCATCAAGAATGTCGAGGCCCTCTGTTACGAATGCCATGAAAAGCTTAGCACCGGCTCCGTCATGCACAAGCCGGTGGCGGACGGCAACTGTACCGGCTGCCATGATCCGCACCAGTCCGCCAACCAGTTCCAGCTCAAGGGGGCAGGGGCGGGGCTGTGTTTCCAGTGCCACGATAAGGCCATCGGCGGCGGCAAGTTCGTCCATGGGCCGGTTGCCGCCGACGGCTGCAGCGTCTGCCATTCCGCCCATTCAGCGGATTTTCCCAAGCTGTTGATGGCCAAAGGCAATGAGGTCTGCTATTCCTGCCATTCCGACAAGCAGGAGGAGTTTGCCGGCAAGGAATTCGTCCATGGCCCCGTTGCCGACGGCTGCATCAAATGCCACAGTCCGCACAGCGGCAAATTTGAGATGAATCTGCCGGCCGAGAGCACCCGCGGCCTGTGTTTCACCTGTCATACCGACAAACAGGCCGCGATCGCGAAGGTCACGGTGCCGCATGGCGGTCTTCAGTCGGACCGGGGCTGCCTCGCCTGTCACGACCCCCATGTGTCGTCGTTTCCGCAACAGCTGGACCTGGCGCCGATGGACCTGTGCCTGTCCTGCCATGACAAGGAGTACAAGCATGCCGACGGGACCGCGGTGGCCAACATGAAGGCCCTGCTGGAGAAGAATAAAAATCATCATGGGCCGATCGTCGATAAAGACTGTTCCGCCTGCCATGACACCCATGGATCGACCCATGCCCGCATCCTCAGGGGCAATTTTACCCAAACGTTTTATGCCCCCTATGACCCGCGCAACTTTGCACTCTGTTTTACCTGCCACAACGATACGCTCGTCAAAGACGCGAAGACGACCACGTTGACCGGCTTTCGCAACGGCGACCAGAATCTCCACTACGTCCATGTCAACAAAACCCCAAAGGGGCGGACCTGCAGGGCCTGCCACGATGCCCACGCCACCCGGAACCCGAAACACATCACCGATACGGTACCCTTCGGGGCCTATCAGATGCCGGTCGGGTTCGTTAAGGCTGCCAACGGCGGCTCCTGTCTGCCAGGTTGCCACCAGCAGTTCAACTATGATCGGGATAAAAAGGTGAAAAACAGATGACCAGGAAACCGCTCTTGTTGATGCTTGTTACGCTTGTGATCGGACCGGGCTGGCTCCAGGCCTTCTCGGTTTCCGGCAATGAGGGGTTGTGCGAGAAAAATGCCGCCGCCCTGGCCCGTGATGGCAAAATCGACGCGGGACTGGCTGCGATCCGGCAGTGCATCGCCGACAACCCAACGCAGGCCAAAGCCCATGTCGTCCTCGGCCACCTTCTCCTCGACAGGGGCGACGCGCCACAGGCGATGGCGTCCTTTGAGCGGGCGCTGGCCTTGGAGCCGCGATCGAGTGCCGCCAGGACGGGGAAGGGGATGGTCCTGGCGCGCAACGGCGACCTCAAGGCCGCCGAATCCATGCTGAAAGAGGCATTGCAGCTGAATCCCGATCCGGCCCGGACCCATTACGAGCTTGGCCTGGTCTATGAACGGCTCGGCGATCTGCAAGGGGCCCTTGGCCATTTTAAACAGGGCATCAGCGCATTCGAACAGGAAAAAGGCAGGCAGCCATGAAGACAACACCATTGTTTCCGTTCAGATACAAGACCAGCCTGATGGTTGTCGTGATGACCATCATCCTGCTGCAGAGCGGCATTTCGACCCCGGCTCTGCAGACCCTTGGGGTGGGCGCGGAGGCTCCGGATTTCACGCTTCAGGATTTCAGCGGCGCCCGGCAGGGCTTGGCAACGCTCAAGGGAAAGAAAATGACCATCGTCCTTTTCTGGGCGTCCTGGAGCGGCCAGTCCGAAAAGGCTCTCGGGCAGATGGAAAAACTGTACCGCCAATACAAGGGCCAGGGGCTCTCCGTCGTCGGCATCAATGTCGAAAGACAAGACATCGATGCCCAGGCCCTGCAGGATATGCGCACGGTCACCGACCGCCTGCAGATCTCCTTCCCCAACCTGGTCGATCGTGGTCTTGTCACCTTTCACGACTACGGGATCATCGCCGTGCCGACCACGGTCATCCTCGACAGGGACGAAAAAATCATCTTCGAGATGTCCGGATTCCCCCTGGCCGGAACCCGGGATATGCTCCACTTCGTTGCCGCCGCCTTTGCAGGCAAGGCCGCCCCGGCCGAGGTAATCAGGAAAACCGGGTACCAGCCCGACAAAAAGGCAGTACGCTCCTGGAATATGGGAATCAAGGCCCTGGGCTCAAAGCGCACTGCCCCAGCCGCAGAAATGTGGTTTAAAAAGGCGATATCGGCCGACCCTGATTTCATCCTGCCCCATCTGAGCCTCGGGACCTATTACCAGGAGCAGGGCGATCCGGCGCAGGCCAGGGAACAGTTTCAGCAGGCCCTGAACCGCCAGCCGGATAATGCTTCGGCCCTGAGCAGAATGGGATTGCTGCTGCTGGAAGAAGGTTCGAACGCCGCGGCGAAGACCATGCTGGAAAAAGCGATCAAGGCGGACGAGGCCCATGTCCCGAGCTACACGTATCTCGGTTATCTGGTCGGCAGGGAAGGGGATCTGCAAAAAGCCGCCGACCTCTTTTCCCACGCGGAGAAGATCAACCCCATGGACTACCGGATTCATCTGTACCGGGCCAGGATGTTTGAGGAGCAGAACAGCCTGGAGGCGGCCGTGGCGAGTTATAAAAAGGCGTTGCAGCAACTGCTGAACCGGCAATGAAGCGACGGCGCCTGTTCCTCACGATGGTGGCGGTACTGGTGTTGAGCTTTCTTGACTGCCGGGCCGGCACCGGGTTTACCCTGCGTTTTCCCCCTGACAACGCCGTGGTGGACAACGACGAGGTCGGTATTGTCCTCACTGTCGACAAACAGGTTGTCGATGGGATACGGGTCGTCACCGCCGGGGGTGAGGCGAAGCAGATCCCGGTCCGTCCCGGCGCTGCCAACGCCTGCTTCGGGGTCACCCTGGGCAAGGGGATGAATACGATCGAACTCCTGGGCCTGCAGCAGGGGAAGATCGTGGAACGGAAAAAAATCAATATTTTCTTGCGCTCCGACCTCTTTCCCCAGTTTCGGGAGCCGCCTGCCGGCTTTCAACGGTATTTCTTTCACTTTATCGCCAACGAAAAAAGCTGTGCCGGCTGCCATGACATGGAACCGGCCCTCAGCAGCCTGCGGCCCGACAATCCCGATGCATCGCCTTGTTATGTCTGCCACGAAAAAAAATATGGCCGCAGGGCCTTTGTCCACAACCCGGCAGCGCGGGGAACCTGTTTTAGCTGTCATGACGTGGTGGAAGGAGAGCGGAAATATACCGTGCCGCAACCGGATCAAAAGATGTGCTATCCCTGCCACAGCTCTGAAATCAAGGGCTGGAAGACCAGGAAGGTCATGCACGGCCCCACTGCGGTCGGCCATTGCACCCTGTGTCACAACCCGCACGGAGCTGAATGGCCGGGGCTGCTGCGGATGCAGGTCACCGATCTCTGCATCAATTGCCACGAGGACAAGGCATCAGGCATCCATGTCATTGCCGGGATGTACGGCAAAGGGCATCCGGTACGGGGAGCAAGGGACCCTTTCCGTCCCGATCGGGAGTTCTCCTGCGCCAGCTGCCATAACCCCCATGCCGGCGATACCCAAAATCTGCTCAACCACGACAACAGCAATCCGGCCACATATTGCATCCACTGTCACAAATTCTAGACACGAGATGCCTGTACTGTCACGAGAAAATACTTCAATCGTTCACGCATCCCGGCAGCGGCCGGTGCCCCTCAATCATCCTCCGAAACGGCAAATGACCGTTTGGCGAAATAGCTGCGGGCCTGCTGGAACTGGCGCCGGACATACTGCACCTTGAGCTTGTTTTTCAAGAGCTTGCCGCTGGTGCTTGTCGGCAGGTTCTCCACCCATAAAATTTTTCGCGGCACCTTGTAGCGTGCAAGTTCCTTGCTGCAGAAGGACCTGAGCTCTTCCTCGCTGACCTGCGCCCCTGGTTTCTTCACCACGAAGGCGGTGATCGCCTCGCCCCATTTCTGATCCTGAATGCCGATGACGGCAACCTCGGCGACGGCCGGGTGCTGGTACAGGACATTCTCGACCTCGGCCGGAAACACATTTTCGCCGCCGGTGATGATCATTTCCGTTTTTCTGCCGTTGACATGGATGTAGCCGCACGCATCGACCGTGCCCAGGTCACCCGAATAGTACCAGCCATTCCTGAAGACCCTCTGCGTTTCTTCCTCCCTGTTCCAGTACCCGCGCGTCATCCCCATCCCGCGAATGCGGATCTCGCCAATGGCGCCCGACGGCACGGCCTGGTCATGCTCGTCGACGATCTCGGTTTCCATGGCGCAATAGGTTTTGCCGCAGGAATCGAGAATTTCGGTCCTTCTTTCGGCCAGCGCCTGAGCGACCTCCTCGGTTCTCAAAATGGTCGCCGAGCCCGTCGTTTCGGTCGTCCCGTAAGCGTGGATGAAGATATTGCCGAACTGGTCGATGGCCTTCCTGAAGACCACGGAGGAGACGGGAGCGCCGGCAAACATCAGCTTCTTGAGGCTGCTGAGGTCGTATTCGCCGCTCTCGGGATGGTCGACGAAAAACCGCAGCATGGGCGTGGCCAGCAAGCCCAGCGTCACCCTGTGTTTTTCGACAAGCGCCATGAATTCTTCCGTATCCCAGCGCGGCATAACGACCGAGGCGGTGCCGCTGTAGATGTCGCACAGCAGAATCACTATGCCGGAGACATGAAACATCGCGACGGGGACGATGCCGACATCACCCTCCTGCATCTGCAACTCATGCGCCATGCTCCTGCCGACATGATAGAAATTGCGATGCGTGGCCATGCAGCCCTTCGGCTCGCCCGTCGTGCCGCTCGTATACATCAGCGCCGCCAGGTCGTCCGCGTCGATCTGCACCTCGGGTTCAGCGGCAGGGGCGTTTGCAATCAGGGTCTCATAATGGAGCCAACCTTCAGGTGCTGCGATTTCGTCGCCTATGTAAACGATATGTTTGATAAATGGTAGGACAGCTCGGATGTGTTTCAGATGGCCGGCATATTTTTCGGTCACTATCACGATCGAAGCCTGGGAATCGCGGAGGATTTCCAGGATGTTGACAGGGGCGAGCCTGAAGTTGACCATGACCAGAACCAGCCCGGCGTTGGGTATGCTGAAGTACGATTCGGCGTTCTCGAGGCTGTTGCGGCTCAGGATCGCCACCCGATCGCCTTTGACGAGGCCGAGGTTCAGCAAGGCGTTTCCCATTCTCCGGGTCCGGTCCACCAGTTCCCGGAAAGTCAGCCGCCTGCCGCCTTCGATGATGGCCGGTCTGTCTCCGCCGGATTGAAGGTTGCGCGCCAGCATGGTTCTGACAGTTTCTATCTCTTTCATCTAACCTCTGACATGGGATGAAGTATTCGGAGTAACGCATTGAAAAATTGAGTAAAAACCTGGATTCTTCCGTAGTTCCCGCATCCCGCGCCGGGGAGGAGGCGGACGGGAGGGCGATGTGTTCCCGGTCGAGAATTCAATCATATTGTAGCTACGGCCGGATTGTAGCTTTCAGGCCGAGCGGCGTCAACAGCTTTCAGCAGGGTCCGTCATCCGCCTTCGCCGGCCTTGTTTTTCCCTCATGCATTGGCTATCCTGTCGGTATCACCAGTTGCTGCCTCTACCGGCAAATTGCCGATAAAATCCCCAAGCCAAAGGCCCGCCATGCGATACCGATACCCCCGGACAGTGCCTGCCATCCTCCTGTTCATGCTCACTCTCCTGCCGGCCATGGCTGCCGGCGCCGCCGACGTCCCGGCGAAGACAAGCGGCCAGACCGTCTATGTCCCCGCCTATTCCCACATCTATCACGGCAACAAAAATGCCAAACTGCTGCTGTCGGTGACCCTCAGCATCCGCAATGTGGATCCGGACAACCCCATCACCATCACGGTCGTCGATTATTATGAAACCCGGGGCAAGCTGGTGCGGCAATTTGTCAAGGCGCCGGTGAGCCTCGGGCCGCTTTGGTCGGAACGCTATATCATCCCGCAGGATGACAGTTCCGGAGGATCGGGCGCCAATTTCATCGTCAAATGGCAGGCCGCAGCCCCCGCCAACCCGCCGATTATCGAAACCATCATGATCGGCACCCAGTCGCAGCTCGGCATCTCCTTCACCTCGAGGGGACAGGCGCTGCAGAACTGAGGTCCCATCTGCGGACCCAGGCCGTCGATCCCCTTACCGCACCCGCCGGCCGTGCCCGCCTGCCGGAGGGAATGACGTTGCCGGGCAACCCCCCTGACCGATCCGGAAAGTTATGGAACTTGTGAAATTGCGGATATCCCTGTTTCTGCTCTGCGTCATTGTTGCGTTTGGGACAATCGGATATTCGACGATTGAGCACATGACGGTCTTCGATTCTTTCTACATGACGCTGATCACGATCAGTACCGTCGGTTTTTCGGAGATCACGCCGCTGTCCCAGACCGGCAGGGTCATCACCGTCATCATCATCGTTTCGGGAATCAGCTTGCTGACCTATACCCTGGGTCAGATAGCCAAGGTCATTATCGAAGGGGAACTGTACAAGCTCCTGGGGAGGCGAAAATTGGGCAAGCAGATTGCTGAACTGGCTGGACACTACATCGTTTGCGGCTTCGGTAGAATCGGGAGGGTCATCTGCGAAGAACTGGCCGCGGAACAGATCCCGTTCGTCGTCGTCGAAAAACAGGGCGAGAAGATCGAGCAGCTGGAAAAGATGGACTATCTCTATCTCGTCGGCGACGCGACCGCCGATGATATCCTGGTGCAGGCCGGCCTGATGCACGCCAAAGGGCTGGCGACCGCCGTGTCCAGCGATGCCGACAACGTGTTCATCACGCTGACGGCCAAAGGGCTCAATCCCGACATATTCGTGCTGTCGCGGGCCGCCGACCTGCAGAATGAATCAAAAATGCTGCGGGCCGGGGCGTCCAGGGTGGTGTGCCCCTACAACATGGGCGGGGCCCGGATGGCGCAGATACTGAAGAAGCCCACCGTCGTCGATTTTCTCGACACGGCGATGATGAGCGGCGACCTGGGGCTGAAGCTGGAAGAGGCCTTGGTGCAGCCGACATCGCATCTTGTCGGCAAGACCATCATGACCAGCAACCTGCGGCGCGATTTCGGCGTCATCATCGTCGCCATCAAAAAGGCCGACAACGAGATGATCTTCAACCCCGGGCCGCAGGCGATCATCGATCCGCTCGACGTCATCGTCGCCATCGGCAAACAGGAGGACATGCAGCGGATGCGCCGGGTCCTGGTCTAGATCACGGCGCGGGGGTGGAGGGGCCTGGTAGCGAGGGCCGGAACAGTCCGCTCAGGGCTTACCCGTTCTGTTTCTGATTTGCCTGGGTATCAAAACTCATGCAATCTTTATAATCCTTTGGATCCATTAGCTGAGGAGTGTAAATCAGACCGGTATTTTTCTCCCAGTTGTAGACGTACCCGCGCAGGTGGTTGTAGGAGCCCTCGTAGAGGTTCGTGTACACTTCGTTGATGTGATCCACATCCGTTTCATCGACCGCTTTCCAGATATCGAGGATGTCATATTCTTCAATGAAAGCCCCCACCGCAAGGGCCTCGTCTTCGGAGGCTATGCCGCGTTCGGTCAGTTTGGTGAACAGATCGCCGATATAGGAGTTGGTAAACGACCCGACTCCGTCATCATGGACGGGATCCTCGATGTCAAAATAATTCAGCAGCTTCAGCATGGCATCCATGTGCCTCTGCTCGCTTTCGATGATCAGGCTGAAAATCGGATTGCCCCACTTCTCGGCCATGACGATATACACATCGCGCGCCAGCTTTTCCTCCTCACGGATAAATTCCAGATGATGGACTTCAGTGTCGTCCAGGGGTTCCCCCGTCAGGATTTTTGTTTCGGCCGAAGCCAGGAAGGCCGCGGATGCCAGCGATGCCCTGGATGCAAGCAATCCCCCGGCAAGTGTTACGGAGGCGGCCTTTAAAAAATCCCGTCTGTTTTTGTCCATCGGAAGCATCTTTTTTCTCCTTTCAGGTTTTCAGGTGAGACGATATTTTTCGTCTGGGCGTCGTGCCCCTGCATTTACCTGGCGGGTCTTCATCGTCCGGTTGTCAGGGTTCGTGGGTGAATCACGGCGTGGGGGCGGCTGCCTGGAGCGGCTGCTGGATGCCTGGAAGAGTGGATTCTGACGGCCGACGGCGGGCTTCACCCGTGCGGCGCAATTGTAATTTCCTCGGGCGCTGTGCCGGAGGGGCCTCGTATCGAGGGCAGGACGAGAAATTATCCGTCAGACAATAGGAAACGATGTCGAGGGCGAGGGGGATGAACACCCCCTCACGCCTCATGTTGCAGCGGAACGAGTCCCGGTTCCAGTAGTGACAGCTGCTGCCGCATCCGACGGTATCGCCCTTCTGTGTGCTGGAAACGGTTGTTGTCGACATTGAGGTACCCTCAGTGTAGTTACCCGTGCAGATACTGCCGGCCGCCGGGCAGTTGTTCCTACCTTTGACCGCCCGCTCCATTGCCGCTGTCGGAATTGCCGTTGGAACCGCTGCCACCGGAACTGCCGCTGGAACCGCTGCTGCCCGAGCTGCCGCTGGAACCGCTGCTGCCCGAGCTGCCGCTGGAACCGCTGCTGCCCGAACTGCCGCTGGAACCGCTGCTGCCCGAGCTGCCGCTGGAGCCGCTGCTGCCCGAGCTGCCGCTGGAACCGCTGCTGCCGGAACTGCCGCCGGAGTTGCCGCTGTCGGAGCCGGTGCCCCGCTCATCGTCGTCACCCTTACCGATCGAGGCGGCGTGGCTGTCGGCGATCGCCGCCGGTGACTCCTTGCCGGCCTGGCTTGCCATCTTCTCGCCCAAATCGGTCATATCACTGGACGTATATTCATCGGCCAGCGCTTGGCTGACGATGTCGGCAACCTCCGGGGAGTTCACCCCCACCCTGGCCATGGTGCGTACGGCGAGCATGGTCTGCACCGCCAGCGCCTCGTCCTCGGCCCTGTTGCGGATCTGGGTCCGGGTTTGCGTCCGGGTCTGGGCCCGGGTCTGCAACTGGGCCATCACCGTCTCGATATCCTCGGGCTCCATCCCCGCCGCCAGGCTGTCGGCCACGGCCAGACTGGCCGCATGAACATTCTTCTTCTCCGTCACCAGGGATTTCGCCAGGCGGTTGGCATACTCGTGGCGCTGCTGCACCCTTTCCATCGCCGCGATGATCTGCGGTTCCGGGACCTGCTTGGCCATGCCTTCCATCGCCTTGCTCATCACCGGTCCGGTGGGCAGTCCGGCCTTGGCGGTCGCCATCACTAGCTGCTGGGCCTGGATCATGGTCTGCTTTTCGAAACGGTTCTGGATCATCAGGGTCAGCATCTGCCGCGCCGGCTCTTCAGCGATGCCCAACCCGCTCATCGTTCTGGTCTGCAGCTCCACATATTCCCTGGCCTGGAGGGAAAGCCCCTCCCATTCTTCGCCGAAGGCGGTCGACGTCCAGCAGCACAGAACCACCATCATGCATACGATTTTTTTCATAATCTCCCCCTCTGAAATACGATATAGAATTTCCCCTCACCGGGATATTGCGGTGAATGTTGTGTTACCTGTACAACGGCCTGGGAAAGGAAAGGTTACAATCACGGATAAAAAATTGTGGTGGGCGGAGGTGCAGGGAGGCAGGATCATGCCGCCGACAATTGGCGGCAGTGCTTCAGATCCGGACCTCGACGTTGAGGATCGAATTTTCCCCGCCGAAGTCGTCGCGCTCGACGGCCGGCAGGGTGGGGTCGGCCATCCGCTTCTCGCCGTTGAGGATGTAGGCGAAACGGTGCTCGCCGGCGGGCACCGGCAGCCTCAGTTCCCAGTAACCGCTGTTGCCGAGGCGCTGCATGGCGACTCGCTCCCAGCCGGTGAACGATCCGGTCAGCTCCACCCGGTCGGCGGCGGGTTCGAACAGGACGAAGCGGTTGCTGTTCGGGGACGACGGGGGATTGAAGGAGATCGTGTTGACCATCAGGACGGCGGCGGCAAAGCCGGCGGCGGCGAAGCCGAAGGGTCTGATCAGGTTGGCCAGGACGTGGCGCAGTGGCGGCCGCCACCGTTGTTCGGCGGCCGGTTGCGGCAGCAGGGCCGGCAGCTGCCGCAGCCGCTGTTCCTGGTCCAGCAGGTCGACGGTCAGGTTGTAGAACTCGTCATCATCGTGGACCATCTCGACGAACTGCCGTTTTTCCCCCAGGTCCATCTCGTCGTCAATGTACATGCTGGCCAGATAATCCATCATCATTCCCCTTGTGCAAGAATTTCCTTCAGCCTGAGCCGCGCCCGGTGCACCTTGACCTTGACGTTGCTCTCGCTGATATCGAGCATGCGGCCGATCTCCTTGTAGGAAAAGGCCTCGGTCGCCAGCAGGGAGATCAGCTGCCGGTCGACGTTGTCGAGCTGCCTGACGGCGGCGAGCACCGTGTCGAACTCCTGCCTCTCGATGAGCCGGCCTTCCGGGTCGCGGTCGCGATCGACCGCTTCCCTCTCCCCCACCTGGCTTTCCCGCCGTTTGCGGAAGGTGTCGAGGGCGGCGTTGCGGGCGATGGTGTAGAGCAGGGCAAGATTGCCGCTGTCGCGACCGTAGCGCGAGAGATAGCGGGTGAAGCTCTCCTGGACCAGATCGCGCGCCAGATCGTAGTCTCCGGTGAGATGCAGCAGGAAGGCGAGAACCCGCTCCCGGTTGTCGCGGTAAAAACGGTCGCAGAATTCCATGGTGTCAAGCGCCACGGGCAACCGGATGCCGCTCCGGGAAGAATGGAGCGCTGCTACCTGCCGCCGCTGCCGCCCGCATTGCCCCCGCCCCCGTTACTTCCTCCGGCATTACCGCCGCCCTGGCCGCCGCTGTTCCCGGCGTTGCCTCCGCCTGAGTTGCTGCCGCCTGCATTACCGCCGACCTGGCCACCGCTGCCGGCCCCCGGTCCAGCCGTCGGACCGGTCCCTTCACCCCGGCCGATGGAGGCGGCGTGGCGGGCGGCGGTCTCCCGCGGCGATTCCTGCATAGACCGGTTGGCAAACCGCTGCCGCAGCTGTTCCATCTCCCGGTAGGTATACTGCTGCTGCAGCGCCCGCCCCAGGATGTCGGCGATCTCCGGCGACCGGACTCCCCGCCGGTTCATGGTGGCCGCGGTCAGCATGGTCTGCACCGCCAGCGCCTCGTCCTCGGCCTTGTTGCGGGTCTGGGTCCGGGTCTGGCTCTGCACCTGCAGCCGTTCCCGCACCGCCTCGAGATCGGCCGGCCGCATCCCTGTCGCCAGGCAGTCGACCATCGCCGTCCGCATGGTTTCGATCCTTCTCGGTTCCGTCGCCAGGGATCTGGCCATGCGGTCGGCATACGTGTAGCGGTCGCGCACCGTCGCCATCGCCGCGATGACCTCCTGCTCCCGCGCCTGCCGGGCCATGCCTCTCATGGCCTCGCTCATCATCGCTTCGGTGGGCAGGCCGGCCCTGGCGGCATCCATCACCATCCGCCGGGCCTGAACCATGTTCTGCTCGGTGAAGCGATTGCGGACCATCTCGGTCAACATCTTCCGCGCCTCCATCTCCGGGATGCCCAGCGCGCTCATTTCCCTGACCTGCAGCTGCACGCTTTCCCGCGCCTGCAGGGACAGGCCCTCCCTCTCGTCGGCAAAGGCTGGGGACACGGCCATCGCGCAACAGAGCAGCACGACCATGCGTATCAGTTTTTTCATAGCGCCCTCCATGGGGTCGTCCTGGTGGTTGATCTGTTAATAAAACGGGACAGGCGATAAAAGGTTACAGCCGCGGGTCGAAAATACAGTTCTCGGCGCCGAAATCGTCCTTCTCCTTCAGCCGGCAGGGGGGGACATACACCGCGCCGTCGACCAGATAAAAGTAGCGGAACGGGGTGCCGGCGAACAGGGAGATCACCCACCGGCCGTGCTCCCGGCGGGTGGCGTGGGGCACGAAGCCGTCGCGGCTGCAGGCCAGGGACACCTGGCGGGCCGGGACATCGAGGGACAGCGTCACGGTGGCGCCGTCAACGCGTTGGGAGTGGGTCGAGCAACTTGCCAGCAACAGCAGGCCGGCGACAATCGGAAGCAAGAGCTTCACTGGTGAATCTCCAGGTTGAGGAACGAATGTTATTCGCCCCGATTTTACCCGTCGCAAGCAGAACGAGGTGGCCGGGCTGCGACCGTATCGGGATAAAAAAGGAAACAGATGCCTTGGGGAACAGGATGAAAACCCCGGCTTACCGTCTCCTGACAGGAGCGGTGGGGATAGCGGCATCCGCCCGCTGCTGGTCATCAATAATTGGTCTCAAGTTTATATAACGTCATACCCGGGAAATGGTTACGCCGCATGCTGATTTTTTTTTCAGGCCGACGATGTCGAGAACACGCACCCCCGCCGATCGAACCTCTTTGGTCATCACCGCCCCATAAACGGCACGAGCCGCAGGATCAGGAGATCCGGCGGCTGTTGCATGGGGGCTGATGGCAGCCGGTAGTCCTTCTTTCTTGCTTTAGCTGGTCAAGACCACAGCCCACGTTGCCAGGAGAGTGAGGAGACGGCGCCGGCGGCGCCGTCTCCTGCGGCTGCGGTTGACGATGAGTTACCGCAGGCCGGGGATCTGGTAGGTGTGAATGAAGCGGATGACGCTCAGATCGTCGTCTGCCTGCTGGGTGAAGCCGAGAATGTTTGCGGTGGCAATCAGGTCATTGGGAAAGCCATTGCTGTTATCCTGCCCGATATCGTCGAAAATGGGTTCAGGGGCAAATACTATTGGGTCTTCCATCCATGACGTATCTACGAATGATTTTGGCATCTTCGCCTTAAGGACGTACACAGAAGTTTCCTTCCAGTCGGAAGTCGATCCCTCATCGGGAGTCAATCCCTCCAACACGGTAACATTGCCGAAGCCGTCGCCACGGTCCTTGAAGGTGTTGTCTCTACCGGTTTCTCCGTACCCGCTGGCTATCCGGAAATTGAAATACACCGGATTTTTGCTGTAATCGATGGTGCCATCATCGCTGTAGCCGACCACCTTGTTGATCCCGAGGATCGAGTTGATGTAGACCACCATATCCTGACTGATATGTCCGGTCTTGTCGGCGGCGGCAGCCAGGAAGGCGGCGGTGAAATTGAGGTCGGTGGCGTTTGGCGCATAGTCGCCATTGGTCACGATGCCGGTGAAGGGGCCCTCACATGTAATTGGGTTGATAGGATCGGAACTGACTGGGCACGCACCGACGTCGGCGGTAAACAGCTTCCGGTCGACGACGTCAGAACAGGCGACCAGCACCTGGTCCAATTCCGGCTGGACCGGGTCATCATCCCAACACATGCAGGGTACTACTACGTTGTCGTCGTCGACGCATTGATAGTAGGTCAGATAATCGACCTCTTCGACATCCACCAGCGAGCTGAGACCCACCACCGTATATCCTGGTTTCAATCCCTCCATCTTGGCAATGTCGATGGTCGGCCGCAGGGCGGCATCGGCCGGACCGTCCTCCAGTTCCAGCATCTTCCAGATCGGGATGCCGCCATTCTTGGAGCGGTCGATCGGTTCGCGCTCATCGGCCGGGGTGACGAGGTGGCCGTCCTGCATCAGTTTGACGTAGAGGGCGACATTCTCGAGCGGTGAATCAATCGCCTTCCAGACGGTTCCCAGCAATACGGGGGATCCGAGCACTGCTCCCGCTGGCAAAATGTCTCCCACTTTATAGACTCTGAGTTCATCGTAGACGTTCTTCTGCAGCAACAGGCGCCCGGCGGCGTCGATCTTGATGGCGATCGTGTCGGGGCTGTTGATGGTGGTGATCGCCTCGTCGAAGGCGGCCTGCAGCACCGCCTCCGGGGCCCGGCCGATGTTGAGGCGGCCGAAGCTCACCTCGCCGATGAGGTCGGTCCAGAGGACACCTTCTGGATAGGTTACTTCCCCGTTGACTGGATCCGTCCACTTGCCTCCGACCTCGATGAAATACGGGTTGATATTGAAGGAGAGTGCTCCGGTAGCAGAGTTGACCGTCGGTGGGGCCACTAATTGCCCGACCTCACACTCGCTGCGTCCCCAGGTGGCGTCGTAGGTGATGACCATCGGCAGGCGGTTCTTGGTGAGGCCGGTCTTGCTGCTGATGTCTCCCCAGCGCTCATAGCTGGCGATCGGCTGAACACACTGGGCCGGATAGGGTGACTGCGCCACCCCATAGATTGGATTATCCTCATCATCTGTACCGGTTTCCACCGCATACCAGCCGTAATCGCTGAGATTGGAACCTTGACTCCCCGGATCGATGACCGTCAGCACCGGCTCTCCGCCGATCACTGGATCATCCGATGCCCCTGTGTTTTCAAGGACGACGAACCCCTGTCTCTCATCGTTCGTGCTGTCGAAATTTGTATCCGGCACCAGTTTTTTATCGCCGAGTATCCCCTGCTGGCGAAGGATCACGTAGAGATCGCCGAAAAGTTTGCCGGAATCGGCCATCTTGTCGTTGAGCGGCCCTACGACGGTGTCCGGCGTCCCTCCTTCGCTGGCACTGGTGTCGGTACTGGTACTGGTGGTAGTGGTAGTGCTTGTGGTAGTGGTGCTGGTGTCGGTTGTCGGTTCCGTGACCACCGTCCCCGAGCCCCCCATGTACCCCTTGCCGGTCATTCCGACCGTCGGGAGCACAAGGCATCCCAAACAGGTCAAGATACAGAATCGCAGCATCCTTTTCATGTTTCCCTCCTTTGCTTGATGTGGATGTATTCGCACGGGAGAGCACGGCGTTCACGTGAAGCGATCATATGGTGATGCCGTAGAATTCCCCTTCAACTCGAATAGGTAGCCAGCAAGTGATGCCAAAACTGAAAAGGATGAAGCATGGAACGGCTCTGCTGGAGCAGATACCTTCTGGGGTTTCAGTTGCAAATATCAATCCAACCAAGAGGTTGGGTTCAGGAACTATAACTATTAGATTTTACATTCTATAATTATTTTAATCTGAGTCAAACCATCTTGGTATGCGAATAAATTCCATAATTCCGAAAAATCAATCCGCATAATCGTACTTTTCGGCCGATTCGGGCAGGTCGGTGAGCGTACGTCGAGGCACTTTCCTGGCAGAACAAAGACCACGCCAGGATATCGATTCAAATCAGGAGTGAGGCATTTTTCTCGTAACCTTTCCCGGCCTGACACGTTGAAAAGAAAAACAGTCGGGCAGGTCAAATGCGGGCGGATTCGCCGCCCCTCCCGTCCGGCGAAATCAAGAGGAGAACACAGGATGCAGATCTTCAAAACGGTTGGGAAGTCACTGCTGGTAGCGGGAGCGATCATCATGCTGGCAGCGCCGGTGATGGCAGCCGAGAATAGAGCCGATAGTGGTCAAGGTTCAGGGGACCGGATCCGCACCCCTGACCGGACTCGCATCCCTGGAGAATGCAAGACCATCGAGAACAATCAAGATGCCCGACTGCTGGTGATCAACGGCAAGGGTGATGGTGATGGCGATGGCCCCCTCGAAACCTGCTCCTGCATCGACTTGGTTTGCTATTGCGGAGGAGAAGAAGGGGCGTGACGGCCGCGGCGCGCTCTTCGCCTGTCGCCAACCGACTGTAACACTGTTCGGGCGGTTTGTCGTGGTGCCGGTTTCGCACACCTGGTCTTCGCTCAGGCCGCCGCTTCGATATCGGTTGCAGTGCCGGCAAAGTCGATCGTCGATTTCACAGTAAAGATGGAGTCCTCAAGCGGGCTGGTGGTTGTGACGACGTGGTTGGTGGGAATCAAAGCCGAAACAGAGATGGCCGTGTCGCTGACATCGAGCAGCGGTTCCTTGTCGTCCTCGCCGTCACCGGAATCGATGGTCCAATAGTAGTTCCCGTTGAATTGAACTCGATCGTAGAGTTCTGCAACATCCGCCGCACTGTTTAGATTTCTGGCACTTGCCAGCAGGGCCAGGGCCCCGGCCGCATGGGGGCTGGCCATCGAGGTGCCGCTCATCGTGCCGTAGCAGTCCAACTCGAGGGGGAAGGTCGAGAGGATGCAGACGCCGGGGCGGCGATGGCAAAGGCCACCCCGAGGTCGACGGCGCCCTGGATGGCGTCGTGCTCGGCCCGGCTGAATCCGGTATCTCTCAGGCTTATGCTGGCGACCTCGATCGTATCCACGTTGGCGGCAACCCAGCCGATCCCGGCGATGATCCAGGTAGACCAGCCTAAGCCGTTTTTGTTCAACACCTTGACCGGCCGAAGCCGCGGGACCATGCGGTTCCCGCGGCTACGCCTGAGCGGCAGACTCTTTTCTTCAGTAGTTGGTATATCTTGTCGGTCTATTTTTTCTTGGCCGGCAAGACATAGACATCGATGAAGGTGCTGTCACCGACCACCCCGACGAGTTCCTCTTTGTTCTTGTTGAGCGGCTCAGCCATATAGCCGGTCGACATGATGTAGTGCTCGTCGTTGTTGACGATGGCACCGCTGAGCGATATCAACGGATCGGTGAAGTGCATCCAGATCCGGTGCCAGCCCGACATGGCGGGGGTCCAGCCGCCGCCGGCGGAGGCGAAGTTGATCTTGCCGCTCGGACCGATGCCCGGCTCGATCGGAATCTTCACGACTCCGCCCTTGGGATCCTCGACCTCGGCGAAGAACTTGTTGGTGAGAACGGTGGCGAAGTAGATCTCCTTGGTGTAGCTATCCCCGTCCAGCTTCGACGTGCCGAAGAGCTCGACACGGGTGCTGGGGTACTCGAGGCATGCCATTTTGTAGGAGGTCATCGTCTCGCCCCACGCGTCACCCACGACCGAGCTGCCGGTCTTCTCGTAGAGGGCCATCTCGACCGGGAAACGCTGGCCGACGGTCGGGTAGACCGTGTTCTCCAGGGGGTTGCCCCAGTCGATGAAGTCGATCCTGATTTCCGGGGTGAACGGGTCGTTGTCGGTGTCGGTGATCAGCTTCCAGTCAGCCTGCCAGCTGTTCTCGCCGCCGATTTCCGTTCCGTCGAGGTAGGGGGCATCTTCCGTCCCGACGTTCCAGATGTTGTTGGGATTCTCGGCTACCGGGATAGTGGCCTCCAGCAACCCGTCGAATGTTGTCACGATTTCGCTCGTCGTCCCGTCCATGAACACGGGTTGGTCGTACCAGGGCGCCATGTCAGTTAACCAGCCCAACATAGGGACCGGCGGGTCGGTCAGGTCGGGATTGCCGTCGGCGCCAAGGAACGAGACCCACTCCGTCAGTTCGAGGCCATCTCCATCCAAATCTTCCCACGTTTGGGTGAGCAGGTCGACGGTCTTGCCGTCATCTCCGACGACGTAGGTCTGATACCAGAAGGTCGTGTTGCCTGCGTAGGCGCCGTCGTACACGTCGGTGATGTTCTCTTCTTCGACGTCAATCGGCACCGGCACGCCGTTGCCGACGACGTTATCGATAACGCCATCTCCGATGACTCTATCAATAACGCCATCGCTATCATCATCGACCTCTTCATCGAGAGTGTCATAGCCGATCACCCACTCGCTGGCATCGGGCACGCCGTAGCCGTCTACTTCCGGGAGAACGCCGGGAATATCGATATCATCCTCGACCCAGACCTTCTGGTAGAAGATTTCGATGATGTCGGTGGCGATCATCGGGAAGGACAGGTTCGGGGTCGCCGGATATTCCTTCTGTCCCGGATCAGGGTTCGGCACGGGATCGTCAGCCGGCTTTTTGGCATAGACGGCCCCCGAGGTCACGAGCAGGCCCGAAAGGGCCGCGATCAACAGATATCGCTTTTTCATTGTGGTTTCTCCTCTTTTCAAATTTTCGCGGTTCGCGGGAGTCTTCCTTCCAGCGCCTTTGTCGCATTTCTCATGCCCACGGGTCCGTCGTCGGCAACCGCCCCGGTTGTCCCCGGATGAGCATGCCCATGCCCATCATCAGCGTTCGTCGTATGATCTTCATTCGTTGCCTTCCCTCTTCAGTTGCCGGCTGCCGGTTGGTGGTGGGGAACGGCGGCAGCACCGGCCGCCGTTCCCGTTGTTTCATGTCCCTGAAGTCGCAGCCGGATTGGGATTCGACCCCCACCGGCTGCGGGCTTCAATCTTCGCCATCTCTATTCGGCTACCACCGTCAGGCGTTTCTGTTTCAGCATCTCCTTGGCATACTGGACTTTCCAGCGGTTGTAGTCATGGCCGGTGATCCGGAAATCGGCGATATAGTCGCCAGCCCACAGAAAATCCGGGTCGTAGGCGGTGGTGCCGATCCTTTTGGTGATCAGCAGGCCGTCGTCCCAGTCGGTATCGCCGTCGCCGTCGACGTCGCCATCGGAGGCGGAGCCGGGATCGGGATACGGGACCTTGCGGAACCAGACGTCGGAGCCCTGGAAGTGCTGCTGGCCGTCATCTTCGACGATCGGCAGTTCCTGCTCCCAGATCGTGTACAGCTTGGTGCCGAACGGGTTGGTGCCGAACTGGACATCACCCTGGTTGGCGTCGCCCTGGGCCATCCAATCGAATTCGTAGATAAATTCTCCATAGGCCGGGTTGGGTTTGTTGGGAAGGTGGGTGACGTCATCATACGCGTCGTCCGTCTCCGCTCCCTGTGCGTTCAGGTACTGTTTGCTGCCTACAACGTACAGGGGATTTGTTTTCTCCTCAGTTTCGAAGGCCAGGGCCAAGTCGCCGCCCGCGCCGCCGGTTGTCCCCTGGATCGTGCCCTTCGAGTAGAAGACATCCTTGAAGATCTCGACCTCGTCCTCCTCGTCCTCGCTGGCGAACACCTGGGGGAAATTGACCTTGGTGCCGATCCCGACGAACAGGATGTTGGGGTTGTTGAAATCGCCGGCCTCGAACACCTCGGCCGCCCCGTTCATCGAGATGTCGGCCGGGTCGCCCGGTTCCGCCGGATACTGCTGGTCGATGGTCTCGGGGGTGAGGATCACCCGGCAGTCGGAGACCGATTCATCGTGGTTGCGCAGCTTTGACACATTGACCGGCAACGTCCAGCTGCGGCCGCTGTCGCGGGATACCCGGACATAGAAGTTGTAATGATCCTTGGCCTTCTTGCCGGCCGACCAGTTGGCGCAGTGGGCGAAGCCCGTGACGATGGTGTTGCCGCGGATCGCCAGGCGGGAGGAGAAGACGTTCTCGAATGGGTTGCCCTGTATTTCCGGGGTGTAGCCATCGGTCTTCCATTTTTTATCGCCACCGTCTTCAAGCCAGAAGCCGCTCGAATCCTGAAGGTTATCATCGGTCCAGTAATAATGATCGATGTTGGGGGTGTTATGGTTGCCGACCAGGTCGCCGCTGCCGTCGCCGGCGGCGTTGTCGCCGGTGCCGTCCTCGTTGCCGACATCGGCTGGGTCCTTGAACCAGGCGGCGGTGGAGGCGCTGATGTTTAGAGGTTTCGGGTCGAGGTTTTCCGCCTCGAAACCGTTGCGGAACAGCCGCAGCATCGCGTCGGCCGGGGCCCCTTGGCCGTCCTTGCCCTCCTTGTACAGCAGGCCCAGGGTCACGTCGGCGCCGGTGGCCGGATTGTAGGCCTCGTTGATCACCAGCCGCACCCGCCGGGCGTTTTCATAGAGATCGTTGTCCATCTTCCAGTCGTCATCATTCGCCAGGTTGATCTGGGCGCCATGGCCGATGGCCTCGGGATGGGCGAAGTTGAAGTGATGATAGTAGACGTTCTTGCCGTGGCGGTACTTTTTCACGGCGTCCTTGTTATTGTCGGGGGCAAGCGGATCCTGAGAATCCGAACAGCCGTAAGTGGGACTGGTGGCGATTAGATCCACAGTATCCAATTCGTCCTCAGGCGTTTCGAGGCACAGGTCGACCCGGTCCATGACCTTGTCTCCATCCAGATCCTTGGTGTTGAACGGCAGGTGGCAGTCGGTGCAGCTCAGCGCCTCCTGGTGCCAGCCCGGCATGTGGTCGGGGAGGTCGTAGTAGGCGTCTGGCTCCCGTTGTGTCGTCGGGACGTCGCGCGGGAACATCCCCTTGCCGCCCTCGTATTTGATGCAGGGGACAAGCTGCACGTCCGTCGTGCTGCCGGGCTTGTAAATGCTCACTCCGGCTTCCTTCAGTTCCGTATCGGTGAGCGGCTCATCCGTCGGATACGAATAGCCGGTGTAGGGGTAGTAGGCTTGACGATCCGGAGACCAGGTGCCACCCTTCAACTTGCAGGCCGCCTCGGTGGGGGCAGGAATGAAACGGTCACGCGGCACTTCGTGCCCGTAGTGGCAGCTGCGGCAGTCGGAGTTGATGGCGCCGGCCTCCCATTTCCCATCCGCCATCTTCACCAGCGGGTAGGGGGCCTTCTGCTCCATCGCCGCCGCGACCTTGTCGCCGCCGACGCCGATCCCCTTGGTCTCCTCGTAGGCCATCAGGGCCAGGGTTTCTCCCCCATGATTGATCAGGGCGAGATTGGCCCGCGAGGCGCCGGTATTGCCGTCGAGGGGTTCGCCGCTCCAGTAGACGCGGGTGTCATTGATCGTGGCCTTCCCGTCTTCGCTGATGGTGGCATCTTCGGGTTCGGCGCCGAGGACATTGCCGGAGGCGTCCTTCCAGTCGCCGTCCTGGGAGTAAAAGGCGACGATCGCGGCATCCGTGTTCGGGATGGCATACTTGCCGTCGCCATCGATCCGTGGGTTCGCGCCGAACTGGGCGCAATACGGGGCGCCTTCATTACGGTTTTTGATGAATATTGCCTCATCGCTGAAGGTATCTTTGGTTCGTCCGCACTTGGGACATTTCCAGTCGTCGGGCAGATCCTCCCACAGCAACGGCTCGCTGTTGGTACCGCCCTCGTAATAGTAGTCACAGTCCGTTACGGCCGGGTCGTGGACATGCCCCATGACCGCTGTCGTAATCCGGTACCGGCACACGGCGTTGTCGGTGATCGGCACCGGCGGCGACATGGTGTGCAGGGCGTGGGGGCGGGAGACCTTGACGAATTCGCTCTTCGGGGTCTCATCCTCCGGGCAGACCCACTCCGCCGGCAGGTCGGTGAATTTGATTCCCGTCACCTCCGGGTCGTAGACATAACCGCAGGTGGGGCAGACGTACTCGGAGTTGCCGTCGGCATCGCCGATCGGGAGCGCGTCGTCCCCGCCCTCGGTGGGGACAAAGGCGGTGTCGATATCATCGAACTTGTCCCAGCCGATAAAGCTGTACCAGATGTCGGTCTTGTGGTTGGTCGAGGCGCCGGTAAATCCGGCCCCGGGGCCACGGCCCTGGCCGGTTTTCAGGCCGCCGGGGTCTTCCTGCCAGGTGACGGCGAAACCGCCGGTGCCGGAAATGGGAGACGCACTGTCGTCATAGAGCGGTTCGACGGCGGCGGTGAAATTGTGGATCGCATCCCGGCGGCCGGTCGACAGCTGCTGGGGCTTGTACCACACGATTTCACCGAAGTCGGTGGACTCCGGGTCCAACTGCAGCACACCCCTCGCCGCCATCACGCAGGAGAAGGGGCGCTCGCCCAGATCCGGGCGGGGATCCTCGTCGCCCTTGACATCGAGATAATCCTTCGATTTCTGGTCGCCCTTGACCTGGTAGATGTCTTCGGCATCTTCGATGTCCCACGGATTGTTGGTGTGGCAGTACTTGTCGATCCAGGTGACCATGGCGTAATGGCCGGCGACTGCCAGGTCCTGTGTTTCCGAATCGCCGGGGTACGCGACGCCGTTTTCGAGGGTGAAGGATGACTTGACCGCGGTGCGGGACAGGTTGGTCCGCTTCCAGGTCAGGCCGTCGTCGAGGGAGACGGCGGTGTAGACATCGCGGGCATAACGATTGCCTTCATCGAATTTGCCATCGCCGTTCGGGTCATAGGTGGGGACGTTGTTGAACGGCACATCTTCCTCTTCCTCGATATAGGAGACGACCAGCGGCTTGATCTTGGCAAAGTCCCCCTCCGCCGTCGCCGAGCAGTCGGCGCATTCCTCGGACACCACCCCGTCGGCGCAGCAGACGACCAGCTCGCCGGCTGTGTCACGGATGTAGGGCTGGCCCTTGGTGCTCCGGGCCGGGACATAGACCTCCATGACCTTGAGGAGGGCTTCACCGCTGTAGCGTTCCGGGGTCTTCGAGATCTTCTTGCGGAAGATCTCGGAAGAAACCGACTCGTCGTTGACCTCGACACTCAGAACATAGGTACTCTGGGCGTCGGCCACCGAGGCAAACAGCATATCGACATAGGCTGTCTCGCCGGCCTCGAAAAATGCTTCCTGGAGGGAGCTGATCTCGAAATACGGGGTTGGATCGCTGCCAGCCACCCCGGCCGTCAAGGCATTGGTCGGTACCGGGACCCCATCTTCGGCTGTATAGACAAGCCGCAGCTTCCCTTCAATGTCATCCTCGGAATTGTTCCAGACCTTCACCGTCACCTTGACGGTTTCATCTGAATTAACTATCTGATCCAATTTAATAATTTCAAGTGGCGGGTTTCCAACAGTCACCCAGTCAGCCACCCCCGGCGAATTCATCCCTGCGGTCAGCAGCAGGACCAGCAGGGGTGTGAGCCATCTGCATCGTTTCATCGCTCCCTCCTTTGCCCCTGCCGGCCCGTTCGGGTGGCGGGAGCAGTTGAAATGATCTTCAGTTATTAAGATTTTGCGGCCTGGGCGTGGTTCCGGAATCCACCCCGGCAGCAACCGATGGTATTGTTTCCTTAACAAGAGTCGTGCCATACGGCGGACAGCCGTGAAATTCACCGGGACAACGGCTCAACAGTGCATAATTGCATGTTTTTTATGCGGGGGGTGGTGAGGTGGGGGAGAGACCTTGGGAACGGTGGGATGCGTCACGGCACAGATGTGTGCCAGGGCAAAGTGTGACATCGGTTGTGAC